>Ga0326726_10002937_pt1 | contig 15631 bp, 13 predicted proteins | sample MHFenrmetagenome_2_FD_207603 | JGI IMG/M metagenome (GOLD analysis project Ga0326726, IMG submission 207603) | Lab enriched peat soil microbial communities from Michigan Hollow, Ithaca, NY, United States - MHF15MN | ecosystem: Environmental > Terrestrial > Soil > Wetlands > Peat | place: USA...
TCACGCGCTCGCGCTCACCGCGCCGGATGAAGGCCGACGAGCCCCCGTTGCGGACGTTGCGCCGCCCCCCGGATCGCCTCCGGTCACGAGTGTCACCGCGCCGGACGAAGGCCGACGAGCCCCCGTCCCGGACGTTGCGCCGCCCCCCGGATCGCCTCCGGTCACGAGTGTCACCGCGTAGGCGAGGAGATTCACGCCCATGCGCAGCGCCTGCTCGCGGATCGGCTCCGGATCGTGGTGCACCTCCGGGTCCTCCCATCCGTCGCCGAGATCGGTCTGATACGAGTAGTAGAGCGCCAGCCGCCTCCCCAGAAAGACGCCGAACCCCTGCGCGGGAAGTCCGTCGTGCTCGTGGATCTTCGGGAGCCCCGTCGGAAACTCGTAGACCAGATGATAGATCGGATGATCGAGCGGGACTTCCACCATCGGCCGATCCGGGAACGCCTTCGCGATTTCGCGCCGGATGGACTTGTCCATCCCGTAGCAGTCGTCGGCGTGGAGGAAGCCGCCCGCCTCCAGGTGCCCCCGCAACCGGCGGCACTCCTCCGCCGACCAGAGGACGTTGCCGTGCCCCGTCATATAGAGGTATGGAACGTCTGCCAGGACGGAATCGGTGAGCCGCACCACCCGCTCCCGCTCGGTGGTCACGAGGCTGGTGCGCTCCCGTATCGCCCGCAGCAGGTTGGGGAGGCTGGAAGGATTCGCGTACCAGTCGCCGCCGCCGTCGTAGTGCAGGCGGCCGATGGTGAGCGGAGCCGCGCCGACTGCGGCACGGTCGCGTGACGGAATCATTCTGCGCGCCGCCCGCACCGCCGACTCGGGAGTCACCGTCGTCACCTGGTCAGCAGGCGATAGGCGTCCTGGCGGGCCAGTCCGAGGCGTCGGGACAGCTCCTTGGCGATGGCCGACGGCGTCGCGCCCGCAGCCCGCATCGCCGCAATCAGGTCTCCCGCGTCCGGCGCCGGCGGAGCCGCCGGGGCGCTTTCCGCGCCGGTCGCGCCGGACGAATGCCCGCCGGTTTCCGTGGCGGCCGCTGCGCCGCCCCCACGATCCCGCCATGCAGCGAACCTCACCGCGGCACCCACGACGATGGTGACCTCCCCGCGCGGGGCGTGCGCTTCGTAATACTGGATCAGTTCCTCGAGCGTTCCCCGGCGCACCTCCTCGTGCAACTTCGTCAGCTCGCGCGCCACCGCCGCGGGGCGGCCGGCCCCGCAGCGCGCCGCCAGGTCCCTGAGCAGGGCGACCGTGCGTCCCGGGGCCTCGTAGCAGATGGTAGTCCACGGCTCGGTGACGATGCGGTCGAGCAGCGCCGCGCGCCCAGTCCCCTTCTTCGGCAGGAAGCCCAGGAAGAGGAAACGGTCGGCCGGGAACCCGGCGGCCGCGAGCGCCGCCAGCACCGCCGCGGGACCCGGGATCGGCACGACCAGGATGCCCCGCTCGTGCGCCCGCTCGGCGATGGACGCTCCGGGATCCGACACCCCGGGCGTGCCCGCGTCGGTGACGTACGCCGCATCGTCCCCCGCTTCCACCCGGTCCAGCAGCCGCTCGACCTGCTCCGGCCGGCTGTGCGCATGCAGGCTGACGAGGGGAGGCGACACCTCGTAGTGACCGAGGAGCCGCCGCGTGCGCCGCGTGTCCTCGGCGGCGACCACCGCGACCTGCCGCAGCACCTCCAGGCCCCGAAAAGAAAAATCCCCCAGGTGACCGATGGGGGTGCTCAGCATGTACAGCGTCCCGCGTCTCACCACTGGATGCGCCACGGCAGCTTCTCGAAGAACCCCACCGCGCTCAGCGCGAAGCGGTGTTCGCGCGCGGCGTCCCGGAGAATCCGTGGCGCACTCTGCGGCTGCAGCACTTCCACCTCGGTCAGCAGCTCGCGCGTCCAGGTCGCGACCCCGTCGGCCAGGATGATCGGCTCGACGACCGGGTCCTCCTGCGCGGCGCCGCGCGCGCCGCCCACCCACCGCAGCACCTGGTGCTGCGGCAGCAGGCGCTGCCGCACCTTCTCGGCCCGCTTGGCGCCCTGTCCCGGCGCCTCCCGCTCGATCAGCTCGGCCAGGTCCCAGGTGTAGCGCCGGAACATCTGGATCATGGCGGGCAGCGCCTGGCGCGGGAGCGGCGGCGGCCCGTCGTAGAGCTTGGCGACGACCCGCGGCAGCGGCTCGGGCGGCACCGACGTGAAGAGCCGCGCCACTGTGGCCAGGGGCGGATCGTTCGGCAGGCGCTCGGCGAAGTGCCCGGAGGCGAACCGCCCGTCCTTCACCTGGAGGTAGTTCACGCGGCCGTTGGAGATCAGCTCCAGCAGCCCGGACCACTTCCGCTCGAACAGGGACCGGAAGACGGTCTCGGGGCTCTTCGGGTCGAGCGCCACGGGCAACGGGGGCCCGCTGCACGCGGCGTACATCGCGGCCAGCAGATCCTGCGGCGCCGAGTGGAAAGCGATCTCGGCGCGCTCGGCTCCGTCGCGGATGCGCCGCAGCGCGTCTCCGATCGGCGCCGGAAACCGGCCCATCGGGTTCAGCAGCGCCGCGTTGGCCAGCTCGCCGCCGACGAAGAAGAGGAGGACCAGCTCGTCGGGCAGGTAGGCGGCCAGGTACGCGTCCACCTTCCCGTCGCGGTCCTGTTTGCTGAAGGCGATCAGATTGTCGAGCGCGACGTAGGGAGCGCGCGTGCGCGCCAGCAGCGCCTGGTCGCAGGGGAACGCCAGGTCCCAGAGGCGGATGGACGTATCCGTCAGGACGGCCGTTGACGCGCGCATGACTAGAGGTGCTGCGTGATCTTCCCCACCAGGTGGGCCTTCGGCACCGCGCCGATGACCGTGTCCACGTGCTTGCCGCCCTTGAAGAAGAGCAGCGAGGGGATGGACCGGACATTGAAGCGCATCGGCGTCTGCTGGTTCGCGTCCACGTCGAGCTTGGTGATTCTCAGCTTGCCGGCGTACTCGCCGGCGATCTGTTCGAGGACCGGCGCGATGACGCGGCAGGGGCCGCACCACTCCGCCCAGAAATCCACGAGGACGAGACCGGGCTGCTGCTCCACCTCCGCCTGAAACGTCGCGTCGGTCACCGCCATCGCGTGCGACCCTGCCATGTCATCCTGCTCCGAGTTAGAATGTCCGCGTGCTCCCGCCCGAAGTCCAGCGCGACGCCGCCCTGGCCCACGTCGGGGTGGCGGTTGAGGATCTCGCCGGGGCCGTCGCCTTCTACCGGGACGTGCTCGGCCTGGCGCCCGGCGCGCCGCAGGCGAGCGACGGCGCCGCGATCGTCTGCGTGGAGGCCGGCGGCGCGACCGTCGAGCTGTTGGCCTCCTCGGATCCCGCGAGTCCGATCGCCAGGTACCTGACGCGTCACGGCCCCGGGATCCACCATCTCTGCTTCCGCGTGCCCGATCTCGACGGCGCGCTCGCGCGCTGCAGGGCGGCCGGCTACCGGCTGATCGACGACGTTCCCCGTCCGGGAGCCGGCGGCCACCGCATCGCGTTCCTTCATCCGAAAGCGACCGGCGGCATCCTGCTCGAGCTGTCGGACTAGGGGCTGCGACGTCCGGTCGGTGTCGGCATCAGGGGAGCGAGGCCGATCGCGTACACCAGCCAGCCTCCCGAGCGCTGCTGGGCGACGATGAAGGGCACGCTCACCCTGCGATCCCTGCCCATCAGCTCGACATGGACGAGCCGGCGGCTGACCACTCCTCCCGAATCGGACTCCGTCCCGACGAGCCGGGACGAGTCGGCCTGGAGCAGACGGTGCATGATGGCGAGGCGCTCCTGCCGCGCGGCGGCAGTCCCCCATGCGGCCCTGCCGCGCTCGTCACCGAACAGCTGGGCCATGCGTTCCAGGTCGTTGGCGTTGACGGCGGCGAGAAACTGCCCTACCGTCGCCTCGGGGGAGGCGGCCGGCGTGGTGCCAGCAATCCTCCCCGTGCAGCCGACGAGCGCGGAGAGGCAGGCGATGGCGAGCAGGCGGTGCAACGGGGCCACGATGTGCGAAGCTAACGGAGCCCCCGGGGGCGAGCAAGCGTGAGACTCTACGTCAACATCGACCACGCGGCGACCGTGCGGCAGGCTCGCCGAACCGACGAACCCGATCCGGTGCGGCTCGCCGTCCTGGTCGAGCAGGCGGGCGGCGACGGCATCACCGTCCATCTGCGGGAGGATCGCCGTCACATCCAGGATCGCGACGTCGAGCTTCTGGTCGCCACGGTGCGCTCGGTGGTGAACCTCGAGCTGGCGGCGGCCGGCGAGATCCTCGCGGTCGCCGAGCGGCTGCGGCCGCACCAGGCCACGCTGGTGCCGGAGCGCCGCGAGGAGATCACCACCGAGGGCGGGCTCGACTGCGTCGCGGGCGCCGCGCGGGTCCGGGACGCCGTCGGCCGGCTCCGGGCCGCAGGGATCCGCACCAGCCTGTTCGTCAGCCCCGATCAGCGCACCGTCGAGGCGGCCGCAGCGCTCGGGCCCGACGCCGTCGAGCTGCACACCGGCCGCTACGCGGGGAGCTGGCGGACCGGGGCGGCCGCGGTGCAAGAGCTGGAGGCCGCGGCGCGGCGCGCGAAAGAGCTGGGCCTGGCCGTGCACGCGGGGCACGGCCTCACGTACGAGAACGTGGGCCCCGTCGCGGCGCTGCGCGACATCGAGGAGCTGAATATCGGGCACAGCATCATCAGCCGCGCCGTGTTCGTGGGTATCGAGCGGGCGGTCCGCGAGATGCGGGAGCGAATTGACCGCGCGCGGGGCGGGCCGTAGGTTCGCGAAATGGGCCAGTCCATGGGGATGCTCGACTTCTTCGTGCTCGAGGCGGGTGAGTACCTCGAGCGCCTGGACGCACTGGCCCAGGCGCCCGCCGGTCCCTTCCCCACCGCCGACGAATTCGTCCGGATCGCCCGCGCCTGGCGCGGCGGGGCGCTGATGGCGTCCCAGCAGCCGATGGCCCGCGCCGCCCAGGGGCTGGAGGCGGCGGGCCGCGCGCTCAAGGACGGCCGCGTGACCTGGGACGAGCGGGTGCGCGGCGAGGTCATCCGGGCGGTGGACGACTGCAAGAAGTACCTGCATCGCATCCGCACCCCGGCGCCGGAGGACGCCGCCCGCGCCGAGGAAATCGGTGGGACGATGGAGCGGCTCGCCGGGCGTCCCTCGGGGGGAGCGCGCGCGGCGGGCTCCGGTCTCGATGCAGGCGGCCGCGCCTTCGTGGCCCGTGAGGCCGCAGCGATCGCAAGCGCGCTCGACCGCGCGGCACAGGCCCTGACCGCCGACCGCGCCTCGCGCGAGGCCCTGGGCGCCGTCTCCCCCGCGATGTCGGCGCTGCGCGGCGTGGCGGTGTTGAACGATCTGCCTCCGCTCGCGGACCTCCTGACGGCCGTGGACGGTGCGCTCAAGGAGATCCTCGCGACCTCGGGAGCGGTCGGCCCCGGCGTCCCGGCGGTATTCGACGCCGCCGCCAAGGCGCTGGCACGGGCAGCGCGCGAGGTCGTGGACGTGGGCCGTCCGGCCGCCGACAGCGCGCAGGCGGGCGCGTTCGCTTCGGCGCTGCTGACCGCCTTCGCCGGCACGGGCCAGATCCTGCCGATCGAGATGCTCTTCTACGACGACGCGGGCCCGCACGTCGTCAAGCCGGGGGTGGCGCCCGCGCCGCTCTCGCGCGTCGAGCTGGTGAGCCAGGGTGAGTTCCTCGAGCGGGCGGCCGACGAGCTGACGCGAACGGCGGCGCCCGCCGTGCGCGATCTCCGGCTGTTCGGGATGGCGGTGAACTTGCGGCCGCTCGCGGGCGCCGGCGGCTCGCCCGTCTCCGGCGCGCTGGGCCGCATGGCGGACGCGGGGCGCGCCGCGATTGACCGGGGCGCGGCCGGCGGCGACATCGAGACGTTCGCCGCGGCCCTGGCCGAAGCCGCCCGGGCCCTCCGGACGGTGGAGACGGGGGACGAGGCGCCCGTTGTGGCACGCCTCGAGGCGGCAATCGCCCGGCTCAACGCCCTCGCTGCGCCCGCTCCCGCTCGCGTGCCAACGGCGGCGCCGGCGGCTCGCCTGCGGAGCACGCGCGTGATCCCGGAGCTGGCCGCCATGCCGGCTCGCGCCGCGCCGGACGACTACCAACTCACCCCCGGTGCGGTTGTTGCGCCGCCCGCTGGATTTGGTCCTCGCGCCGATGCCGCCGCACGCCCCGCCCCGCCGCCGGACATGGGCGACGAACGGGATCTCGCGCGCAGCTACGCCGCGATGGAACGGCTCATCGCCCAGCGCGGCCTCCCGCTCGGGTCGCTCGACGAGCTGCTCGGCGCGCCGGCGGTGGGCGAGGCGGTCCCCGCCGCGCCCGCCGAAGAAGAAGAGGGCGTGGTCCCGATCGAGTTCCTCGCGCCGGACGAGAGCCAACCAACCGCCGTCGCGGTCGTTGCGCCGCCCACTGGATTCCGTCCTGGCACGAGTGCCACCGCGCCCGAGGAGCCCGAGGAAGCAGCCGTACCGATCGAGTCCCTCGCACCGGACGAGGACGTCGTGCCGATCGAGTCCCTCGCGCCGGACGAGAGCCAACCAACCGCCGTCGCGGTCGGTGCGCCGCCCGCAGGATTCCGTCCTGGCACGAGTGCCACCGCGCCCGAGGAGGACGTCGTGCCGGTCGAGAGCCTCCTCTATCGGGGCCAGGACGCGCTGCACCGCGCCCTCGAGCTCAAGGCCGAGCTGGCCGCCCTGGCGGCCGCGCCCGGCTCGGCCACGGCTCGACTGTACGAGCTCCAGCGCGAGGTGTTCGATCTCGTCGAGCTTGGACTCAGCGCCTAGCGGCCTCGGGGCGCCACCGGCGCCACGCCGACGCCGGGGCCACGGCCGGCTCTGGCAGGGGTTGGCCGGAATCGTCATTTCGATATTCTTCCTCTACTGGGCGCTCCGGGGCGTTTCCCCGGCGGCGTTCTTCCACGAGATCCGCCGGGCCAATCTGTGGCTGTTCCTCGGCTCGGCGGCGCTCGCAACCCTCACGTTCCCCATGCGAGCCTCGCGGTTCCGCATCATTCTGGCTGCGCGAAGCACCGGTGTTCGATGGAAGCCGGTGTGGCACGCCACGGCCATCGGCTTCATGGCCAACAATGTGCTGCCTGCACGCATGGGCGAACTGGCGCGGGCCTACGCCTGCTCCCGCCTGGTGGGCCTCCCGTTCGCCGCGTCCCTCGGCTCGGTGGCAGTGGAGCGCGTGTTCGACGGCCTGATCGTCGTGCTGCTGATGGCCGTCGCGCTCGCCTCGGCAGACTTCCCGTCCGCCGTCACGCTCGGCACCACCAACGTCTCCACGATCGCGGGGTGGATGGGCGCTGTGTTCATCCTCTTCCTCGCCTTCCTTTTCGTGCTGGTCCATGCCCCGAAGAAGGCCCTGGCCTGGGTGGCCGGGGTGTTGCGGCGCACGCTCCCGGAGCGCGCCGCCGAGTGGATCGTGCAAGTCACGCGCGGGTTCATCGAGGGACTGTCCATCCTCCGCGCGCCGCGCGACTTCGCGCGCGTGGTGGTCTGGTCGCTCGCCTTCTGGCTCGTGAACGCGGCCGCTTTCTACCTCGGCTTCCTCGCCTTCCACATCAACGGCCTGCCGCTCACCTCGCCGCTGCTCCTCCAGGGGATCGTGGCCATCGGCGTCGCCATTCCCTCGTCGCCGGGCTTCTTCGGTCTGTTCGAGGCGGGATCCCGCGTGGCGCTCGGGCTGTACGGCGTGCCCGGTGTCACCGCCGCGAGTTTCGCTCTCGGCACGCACCTCGGCTGGTTCGTGCCGATCACCGCCATCGGGCTCTTCTACCTCGCGCGCTCGGGCCTCTCGCTGCGGGACATCAGCGAGCCGGAGGCGGCCCGGTGACGCCGCCCGCCCGGGTGCGCGCGACGGCTTGCGCCAAGATCAACCTCTGGCTGCGGGTCTTCGGCCGGGACGCAAAGGGATACCACGCCATCGAGTCGCTCTTCCAGCTCGTCAGCCTCGCCGACGAGCTGGTGGTCGAGCGCGCGGGCGGGGGCGTGGCGCTGGACGGCGCCCCGCCGGGGCTGGGCCCCCTCGAAGAAAACCTCATCGTGCGCGCAGCGACCCGGTTCCTGGCCGCCGCCCGGGTAGCGGGCGGAGTGCGGATCGCGCTGACCAAGCGGATCCCGTGGAACGCGGGGCTGGGCGGCGCCTCCAGCGACGCCGCGGCCACGCTCGCCTCCCTGAACCGCCTGTTCGGCGCTCCTCTGTCGGCCGGCGACCTGCTCGAGCTGGCGGCGGGCCTGGGCAGCGACGTGCCGTGCTTCCTGACGGGGAGCGCGCTGGCCCTGGGATGGGGTCGCGGGGAGCGGCTGCTCGCGCTGCCGCCCCTGCCGAGCAGACCGGTGCTGGTCGTGCCTCCTCCGGCGCCGGTACGCACGGCGGACGCGTACGCCTGGATAGACCGGGACCGCGGCACCGAGCAGACCGGGGAATTCGCCGCCGTCTTCAGCGCCGAAGCGTTCGGCTCCTGGGCTGCCGTGCGAAGCCATTCGCACAACGACTTCGAATCGGTGGTGGCGGGGCATCTCCCACAGATCGCGCACTGGCTCGACCGCCTGCGCGAGACGGAAGCTCTGTTGGTGCGGCTCGCCGGGAGCGGGGGCGCGATCGTCGCGCTGTACGAGTCGGAACAGGCGCGGAACGCGGCCTGGGCTCGGCTCGGCTGGGACCCCGCGATGGTGCGCGCCGAGACGCTCACGGCGCCCCCGCCGCTGGTGGACGAGGCGTAGACGATGGCCGCGATTCTCGAGATTGACGGCCACCACCTCTCCCTGGAGGACACCGAGCGGGTCGCCCACGGCGGCGTGGAGGTGCGTCTGGCCGCCACCGCCAAGGGAGCGCTGGTGTCGTCACGCCGCCTGGTGGAGGACAAGGTGGCGCGGGGGGAGCGCGTCTACGGCGTCACCACCGGGTTCGGCCGCCTCGCCGAGGTCGTCATCGAACCGGAGCGGCGGGTCGAGCTGCAGCGCAATGTGATCCGCAGCCATGCGAGCGGGGTGGGCGCGCCGCTCGACAGGACCGCGACGCGCGCGCTGATGCTGCTCCGCGCCAACACGCTCGCCCACGGGCACTCGGGGTGCAGCCCCCGCGCGGTCGAGCTGCTGCTGGACTGCCTCAACGCCGGCATCCATCCGGTCGTCCCGGAGTTCGGCTCGGTGGGCGCCAGCGGGGATCTCGTCCCGCTCGCGCACGTGGCGCTGGCGCTGATGGGCGAGGGGCAGGTCGAGCACGACGGGCGCGTCGGGCCCGCGGCTGACGCGCTAGCGGCCGCGCGCCTGGCGCCGCTCGACGTGCGGGAGAAGGACGGACTGTCGCTGATCAACGGGACCCAGTTCTGCTCCGCACTGGGCGTGCTGGCGCTGCTCGACGCCGAGCGGGGGCTCGAGGCGCTCGAGGTCGCGGGGGCGCTGTCGCTGGAGGGCTTGCGCGGCTCACCCGAGCCGTTCGACTTCGACATCCAGGCGGTGCGGCCGCACCAGGGCCAGACGGTGAGCGCGGGCCGGCTCCGCGCGGTGCTGGAGGGGAGCGAGATCCGGGAGTCGCACCGCCGCGACGATCCGCGGCTGCAGGACGCGTACTCGCTGCGCTGCATGCCGCAGGTGCACGGCGCCGCGCGCGACGCCCTCGCCTACGTGCGCCGGGTGCTCGACGTCGAGATCAACAGCGCCACCGACAATCCGCTCGTCTTCCCCGAGAGCGGGATGATCAAGAGCGGCGGCAACTTCCACGCGCAGATCGTGGCTCAGGCGCTCGATTTCCTCGCTATCGCGGTGGCCGACCTCGCAGCCGTGTCCGAACGCCGCATCGAGCGGCTCCTGAACCCCGACGCGTCGGGGCTGAATGCCTTTCTCGCCGCGAGCCCGGGAGTCGAGTCGGGCCTGATGATGCTTCAGGTCGTGGCGGCCGACCTGCTGACCGAGCTGCGGGTGCTCGCCGCTCCCGCCAGCACGCAGTCGGTGCCGACGGGTGCGGGCCGGGAGGACCACGTCTCGATGGGCCCCGCCGCCGCCCGCAAGGCGCGCCGGTCCGCGGAGGGGCTCGCCCTGGTGGTCGCGGCCGAGCTGCTCTGCGCGGCTGAAGCCATCGAGCAGCTGCGCCCGCTCAAGACCAGCCCGGCTCTGGAGAGCTTCCACGCGAGGATCCGGCAGATCGCGCCGAAGCTCACGGGGGACCGTGCGCTCTCGGCGGACGTGCAGCATATTGCCGCGCTGGTGAGGCAGGGAGTCTTTCGAGTTACCTAGCCGGCCACCCGGGCCGGAGGACGTCGTCGCATGACGGCGCTGCTGGACCGACTGCGCGAAGCGCTCGCCCCCGACTACGTGGTCGAGCGCGAGCTGGCAAGCGGGGGGATGGGCGTGGTCTTCCTCGGCCGCGACGTCGCCCTGGATCGCGCGGTCGCCATCAAGATCATCCGGCCGGAGCTGGCCACCGCGGCGGCGGCCGAGCGGTTCATCCGCGAGGCGAGGATCATCGCGAGCCTCAACCATCCCAATGTCATCCCGGTCCATCGGGCCGGCGAATCGCAGGGTCTCTTCTACTACGTGATGGAGTACCTCGAGGCGGAGACGCTGGCCGACCGCCTCGCCCGCGGCCCCCTGCCCGCCCCGGACGCCGTCGCGGCCGCCCGGGACGTTCTCGCCGCCCTCGAGTCGGCGCACGGCCGCGGCGTCGTCCATCGCGACGTGAAGCCGGCGAACATCTTCCTGCTGAAAGGCCGCGCGATCCTCGCGGACTTCGGCATCGCGAAGGACACCGCGGCCACCGGCCCGGGCCTCACCGGCGACGGACGGGTCGTCGGGAGTCCGGGCTACATGGCCCCGGAGCAGATGGCCGGCGGCGACATCGGAGCTGCGACGGATCTCTACGCCGTGGGCCTCGTCCTGTACGAGGCGCTGACGGGTGAGAGCTGGCCGCTGCTCACCGATCCAAGCGGCGCCGACTGGTCGCGCGTGCCACCCTGGCTCGTGCCGGTGCTCCGGAGGGCGCTGGCCTGGCAGGCCGCGGACCGGTGGCACAGCGCCGCTTCGTTCCGGCGCGCCCTTTCTCCCGCGCGCGCGCGCCGGTGGTCCAGAACCAGCTGGGTCGCCGCCGCGCTGGTGGTCGTGGGCGCGGCGCTGACCGTGGACCACCTGGCGCGTCCCTCGTCCTCCGGCGTCTCCATCCTTCGCATTCGCGTGCGCCCGTTCGCGGTGGCCGGTCTCGCGGCCGCGCCGGCGCAGCTGGGCGATTCCCTCGCCACGGTGCTGGTCCAGAGCCTCGCCGGGAGCGCCGACTTCTCCGCCGGGGTCGAACGCGGCGAGACGCAGGAGCCGGGCGCGGCCCTCACGCTGCGTGGCGCGGGCGAGGCGGGCAGCGGCGGGACGCTGGTCCTGAAGCTCGACTCCGACACCGCGGGGGGCGCAGCGGAACGACTGCACGCCGAGGCCCGCGGCCCGGTCGCTGAGTGGCGCGCGCTGGCAGCGGATTCCCTGGCGTACCAGCTGCTGGTGCAGATCTGGAGCCTCAGGGGCGGGAAGCTGGCCGCCAGCCTGCCGATCCACGCGCTCCCGCGCACGTCGCGCGGGCTCGCCGCGTGGATCGCGGCCGAGCGCCTCTTCGCGCACGCGCAGTGGCATGCGGCCGACAGCGTGTACCAGGAGGCCATCGCGATCGACTCGACGTGCCTGCTGTGCCGGGTCCGGCTCACCGACGTACGGCGATGGGTCGGCCGCGACCAGGGCCACGCCGAGACGGCGCGGTACCGGGCCGCGCTCGACTCTTTCCCGCCGCAGTATCGGCGGATCATCGAGGCGAGCTTCGCGCCGCACGACCGCCGCATACCGCTGCTCGACGAGGCCGCCACGAAGTTCAGCGATTTCGGGCTCGCGTGGTTCATCAAGGGCGACGAGACGTTCCATCGAGGACCGCTGGACGGCTACCGCCGGCACGACGCCCTCGCGGCGATGCAGCGCGCGACCGCGCTGTGGCCCGACTTCGCGCCCGCCTGGGAGCACCTGGCCTGGATCGCGATCGGCGAAAGTGATTCGACGCTCGCGCGCCAGGCACTCGAGAGCCTCGGCCGCCTCAGCGGGGAGGACCCGTTCGAGGCCGAGATCCGCGTCCTGCTCGACGTGTGCAACCGCTGGCGCTTCGCGCCCGCGGACGAGGCCGCGGGCTACACGCAGTTCCTTCTGTCCCAGCCCGGCATCCGGCAGATGGAGGACCTTGGCGCCGGGCCGCGCTACATGATGACCTGCGACGCGCCGCGGGGCGCCGTGAGGATGGGTGAGGCGTTCCAGCGCCTGGGGCGTGCCGATCTGGAAGCGGCGGGATTGTCCGCGGAGCTGTACGGGTACCTCGCGCTGGGGCGTCCCGACTCGGCGCTGCGCGCGGTCGCACGACTTCGCTCCCTCGCCACCGCGCCGCAGGCCGAGCTGGCTCTGGACGAGCTGCAAGTGGCGTTGCTGATCGCCGACTCGACCGACGCGACAACATCCTCGCGCGGCTGGCCCGAGCTGCGTCGCCCACTCGAGCGCTTCGTCGATGCCCCGGGCGGACGCCCCGACCTGGCGCGGCGGGCCGCCTGGCTGCTGACGCTCGGCGCGCGGCGGGCGCGCGACAGCGCGTCGTCGCGGAAGCTCGCGAAGGTGCTCGACGGCGAGGTGGAGCTGCGGCCGTTCGCGACGCTGGCGAGCGCCGATGCCGAGGCCGCCCGCGGCGAGCCGGCGGCGGCACTCCAGCATACGGCGGCCCTTCTCGCCCTCGATTCCGCGGGGCAGGCCGGCGATCCGTACTTCCGCGCGATGCTGCATCTGATGCGCGCCCAGTGGCATGCCGATCTCGGGGACACGGCGGCTGCGGTCCGTGACCTGCGGTGGCACGAGAACAACGACCTGCGGACGGTGACCTATCCGTCCGGCGAGCCCGAATCGGCGGAGATCGACTGGTCGCTCGGCACGCTGGCCCGCTGGCGCCGTGCGCGATTGTTGGACGGCGCGCCGGCGAACGACGAGGCGTGCTCCTGTTACGCGGCCGTCGCACGCCTCTGGGCGGGCGGGGAGGCGCCGTTCGCGGCGCGCGCCGACACGGCGCGGCTCCGGCTTGCCGCGCTCGGATGCGACGGCCGACCATGATCCACTGCCGAACCCTCGGTCCCGTGGCCGTGACGATGGACAAGGGGGAGCCGCCGGCGGAGCTCCTGTGGCGCAAGCACCTGGCGCTCCTGGTCTATCTGGCGCGTTCGCCGCACCGCACCCGCACGCGCGAGCACCTGATCGGCGTGCTGTGGGGCGATCGCCCCGAGCCGGCGGCACGCCATTCCCTCCGCGAGGCCGTACGCATCCTGCGCAGCGCCGTGGGAGAGGAAGGTGCGGATACGGTGGGTGAGCAGGTGCACCTTGCCGACCGCGCCGTCGAGCTCGACGTGGATCGCCTCGAGGCACTCGCCGCCGGGGGCGACTGGGCGGGCGCATCGGCGCTCGCGGCCGGTGAATTCCTGGAGGGCTTCAGCATCCCCGACGCCCAGGACTTCGAGGATTGGCTGGGCGCCGAGCGCGCGGCCTGGCGGCGTCGCTCGATCGAGGTGCTCGCGAAGCACGCGCACGAGCTGTCCAGGAGCGGCCACCCTGCGGATGGCGCCGCGGAGGCCCGCCGCGCCCTCGCCCTGGATCCGCTGTCGGACGCCGCGGCGGCCGCCGCCGTGCACACGCTGGCGCTCGCCGGGGAGCGCGGCGCGGCGCTCGCCACCTACGAGGGGTTCGTATCCCGGCTGGCCGCCCAGGTCGGCGGCGCGCCAAGCGAGCCGCTGGTGGCCCTGGCCGAGCGCGTCAGAAGCGAGCGGACGTGGCGGCTGCCCGCCGGCGTGGATCCGGAGCTGCGCCGCGGCGCGGAGTCGCGGCGCACGCCGCTCATCGGGCGTGAGCGCGAGCTCACGGCGCTGGTCACGTTGTGGGAGGCCTGCCGCGGCGAGCCCCGCGCCACGGTGGCGTTCCTCGGCGGCGACGCCGGCGCCGGGAAGACCCGCCTCGCCGAAGAGGTCCTTGCCCGCGCCCGCCTGGCAGGCGCGGCGACGGCTCAGGCGCGCGCGGTGCCGGCGGATGCGGACGACGCGTGGAGCGGACTGATCGGGTTCGCAAACGGCGGGCTGCTCGAGGCGCCGGGGCTCGCCGCCGCCGCGCCCGCATCATTGTCGGCGTTCGCGTCCCGGCTCCCCGACTGGGCTGACCGTTTCCCCGAAGCGCGGCGGGCGGCGCCGGCTTCCCCCGCGCAGGCGCTCACCGACCTGCTGCGGGCTGCGTCCGGCGAGCAGCCGGTGATGCTGCTCCTCGACGATGCACAGTGGAGCGATCGCGATTCGCTCCTCGCCCTCGCCGCCGCCGTGCGCGACCTCCAACACTCGCCCCTCTTCGTCCTGCTCACCGCCGCCCCCTTCCCCGCCCGGGAAGAGCTGGACGAGATCAAGGCCCGGATTCCGCGCGACGTGGCGGGCGCCTCTCTGACCGTCACGGCGCTCGGGAACGCGTCGCTGCGCGCGCTCGCCGCCTGGGCCCTTCCGTCGTACGGTGCGGCCGACCTCGACCGCGTGACCCGGCGCGTCGGAGCCGACTCCGCCGGCCTGCCTCTGCTGGCCGTCGAGCTGCTGCACGCGGTCGCGCTGGGACTCGACCTGCAAGGCACGACCACCGCCACGCCGTGGCCCGCGGAGCATCGCACCCTCGATCAGAGCCTGCCGGGTGATCTGCCGGACGCCGTGGTCGCCGCGATCCGCATCGGCTTCCGGCGCCTCTCCAAGGACGCGCAGTCGGTGCTGGCCGCGGCGTCGGTGCTGGAGGATCGGGTGGCCGGACGCGTCCTGGCCAAGGCCACCAAGCTCGACGCGGAGCGTGTGGCCGCCGCCCTCGACGAGCTGGAGTGGCAGCGGTGGCTTACCGCCGAGGCGCGTGGCTACGCGTTCGTCGCCAGGATCGTCCGCGACATCGTCGCGCGCGACATGCTCACGGAGGGCCAGCGGCTGCGGATCCTCGAGGCGGCGGGCCGTTAGCGCAGGGCGGCGACGAGCGCTGGAACATACTTCCGCGGATCGCTGCCCACATCGTCCGTCAGGTTGCGGATGCGCGCCGCGTCAATGATCCGCGCCGGCTCGCCACACACCTGGATGACCGGCTCGTTGATGGTGCGCCCCACCACCAGCGGCTCGAACCCGCCGCGGCGTGCCTCCCGCTCGAATCGCTCGCTCTCGCCGGGGCGCACCGTCCATATCAGCTCGAATTCGCCGTGCGGCTGCGCCAGCGCCACCAGGGGCTCGAGCCCGAGCGCCTGGCAGGTGCGCAGGGCACCGCTGTCGAGGAGCCGGGGCAACGGCGCCGTGATTTCGAACCCGACGCCGTTCAGCCGCGACAGTTGATCGAGCGTGGCGATCAGCCCGTCACTCGTGTCCATGCACGCCGTGGCGAAACCTACCAGGCGGCGCGCCTCCTCCAGCCGCGCCCGCGGCCGGAACGGCCGGGCGCCTCCCTGGTCCGCATCACCCGCGAGAGCGCGCGCGGCCACCGTGGCCCCAGCGCCGAGCGGGCCGGAAGCGTACACCACCTCGCCGCTCCCGCACCCGGTACGCCGGAGCACGTGGGCGGCGTACACCATGCCCACGGCCGTGGTCGTGACGCTCGCCTCGG
>Ga0326726_10002938_pt1 | contig 15630 bp, 11 predicted proteins | sample MHFenrmetagenome_2_FD_207603 | JGI IMG/M metagenome (GOLD analysis project Ga0326726, IMG submission 207603) | Lab enriched peat soil microbial communities from Michigan Hollow, Ithaca, NY, United States - MHF15MN | ecosystem: Environmental > Terrestrial > Soil > Wetlands > Peat | place: USA...
GATCCTGCACGTGCTGCCACAGGAATACATCATCGACAGCCAGGAGGGCATCCGCGACCCGATCGGCATGTCCGGCGTGCGTCTCGAGGCGCGCGTGCACATCGTGACGGGCGCCGACAGCGCCGCGCAGAACATCATCAAGTGCGTCGAGCGCTGCGGCCTGCAGGTCGAGGACATCGTGCTCGAGCAGCTCGCGTCGAGCTACGCGGTGTTGACGGATGACGAGAAGGATCTCGGCGTATGCATCGTCGATGTGGGCGGCGGTACGACCGACATTGCGGTCTTTTCGCACGGCGCCATCCGCCACACGGCCGTGATACCGATCGCGGGCGATCAGGTGACGAACGACATCGCCGTGTCCATGCGCACGCCCACGCAATACGCGGAAGACATCAAGATCCGCTACGCCTGCGCGCTCTCGCAGCTTGCGAACCCGGACGAAACGATCGAAGTGCCGAGCGTTGGCGACCGGCCGCCGCGTCGCCTGGCGCGCCAGACGCTCGCCGAAGTGGTGCAGCCGCGCTACGAGGAATTGTTCACGCTCATCCGCGACGAGCTGCGCCGCAGCGGCTTCGAGGAAGTCATCGCCGCGGGACTCGTGCTCACCGGTGGCAGCGCCAAGATGGAAGGCGCGGTGGAGCTCGCGGAAGAAGTGTTTCACATGCCGGTGCGCCTCGGCGTACCGCAGTACGTCAAGGGATTGAATGACGTCGTCAGCAATCCGATTCACGCGACCGGCGTCGGGCTGCTGCTCTTCGGCAAGGAACGGCTGGGTTCCGATCACGGCAGTCGACCGCTCACCGGTTCTGTGAAGACGGCGGTCGGCCGCATGCGGCAATGGTTTCAGGGGAATTTCTAAGTGGGGCAGGTCTTGTGAAGGAATTTTGTGTGTGGCGCGCGGCTAACGCGCAAAGAGCTTACGGTCTTTCGAAAATTCTAATTGCACGAGGAGAGCGTCAATGTTCGAACTAATGGATGCATACAGCCAGACTGCTGTGATCAAGGTGATCGGCGTCGGCGGTGGCGGCGGCAATGCGGTCTCGCACATGGTGAGCTGCGGCATCGAGGGCGTCGATTTCATGTGCATCAACACCGATGCGCAGGCCCTCAAGCACTCGCGAGTCAAGACGGCGCTGCAGATCGGCTGCAACATCACCAAGGGTCTCGGCGCCGGCGCGGACCCTGAAGTCGGTCGTCAGGCGGCGATGGAAGATCGCGATCGCATCATCGAGATGATCGAAGGTTGCGACATGCTCTTCATCACGGCGGGCATGGGTGGCGGCACGGGCACCGGGGCGGCGCCGGTCGTGGCGCAGATCGCCAAGGAGCTCGGAATTCTCACGGTCGCGGTCATCACCAAACCCTTCGACATGGAAGGCAACAAGCGCACCGTGATTGCTGAGCACGGCATCACCGAGCTCGGCAAGTACGTCGATTCGCTCATAACGATCCCCAATCAGAAGCTGCTGTCAGTGCTGGGCAGCACGACGACGCTCCTTGACGCCTTCAAGTCGGCGAACCAGGTGCTGCAAGGCGCAGTGCAGGGCATCGCGGAGCTCATCACCCGGCCTGGCCTCATCAACGTCGACTTCGCCGACGTGCGCACTGTGATGTCGGAAACCGGCATGGCGATGATGGGCACGGGCGCTGCAAGCGGCGATGAACGCGCGCGTACGGCGGCCGAAGCGGCTGTGTCGAGCCCGCTGCTCGAAGACATCAATCTCGCGGGCGCGCACGGCATCCTCGTGAATGTCACCGCAGGCATGGATCTGTCGATCGGCGAGTTCCAGGAGGTCGGTAACACGGTGAAGCAGTTCGCATCGGAAGACGCGACCGTGGTTGTTGGCACAGTGATCGATCCGGAGATGAGCAATCAGATCCGCGTCACCGTGGTGGCAACCGGTCTCGGCCGGCCGTCAGTCCGCGCGCAGCAGCCGGCACCCTCAGTCGCGCGGTCAGAGCCGCAGATGCGCGTCGTGCGGCGCACGCCGATGTCGTCGAGCGACTACACAGCGCTCGACAAACCGACGGTGCAGCGTCAGCGGGCGGTAGGTGATGGAATTCGCGCAGATGCCGGCGACGAGTCACTGCTCGACATTCCGGCCTTTCTGCGCCGACAGGCCGACTGATGTTTGGCTCAACGCGCTACCGATAGCCCGGGGCGAGGGCAGGCTATTGCGCGGCTATTGGCGCGGCTAACCGCACGAATTGCCGCGAGTTTTCGCCATGTGTTAGGGTAGCGCACCATTCGCGCCGGTCGCCCGCGCTGCGTGCGTGTGTGAGCCGCTCGGAACCCGAGCGCGACGAGATATCGATGCTGAATCAAAGAACGCTGAAGAACACCATCCGCGCCTCTGGCGTCGGTCTGCATACCGGCAAGAAAGTGCTCATGACCTTGCGTTCGGCGCCGCCGAACACGGGCATCGTGTTTCGCCGGGCCGATCTCGACGTGCCGGTCGACATTCGCGCGCACGCCGAGAACGTCGGCGAGACCGCGCTCGGGACGACTTTGGTGCGCGGCACGGCGAAGGTGTCGACCGTCGAGCATCTGTTGTCGGCTTTCGCCGGTCTCGGCATCGACAACGCCATCGTTGAGGTGACGGCGCCCGAGGTGCCGATCATGGATGGCAGCGCCGGGCCGTTCGTCTTTCTGCTGCAGTCGGCGGGGATTGAAGAGCAGTCGACGCCCAAGCGCTTCATCCGCATCAAGCGCCGCGTGCGGGTTGAAGATGGCGACAAGTGGGCGGAGTTTCAGCCATTCGACGGCTTCAAAGTGAACTTCGAGATCGAGTTCAACCACCCGATGTTCAAGAAGCGCACCCAGACCGCTTCAATGGATTTTTCGACGACGTCGTTCCTGAAGGAAGTGAGCCGTGCGCGCACGTTCGGCTTCATGCGCGATCTCGAAAGTCTGCGCGCGCGCAACCTGGCGCTCGGCGGCAACATGGACAATGCCATCGTGCTCGACGACTTCCGGGTGCTGAACGAAGACGGGCTGCGCTACGAAGACGAATTCGTGAAGCACAAGATTCTCGATGCGATCGGCGATCTCTATCTTCTCGGGCACAGCCTGATCGGTGAATTCAGCGGCTACAAATCGGGTCACGCCCTCAACAACAAACTGCTGCGAACCTTGATCGCGGACAGTTCCGCCTGGGAAGAAGTCACGTTCGAGACGAGTGCCGACGCGCCGATTTCCTATGTCGCTGCGGCTGCCACGGCATAGAACGCGCGGTCCGACACGACCCCCTGACTGCAGGCGAATCGCTCAGGAAGGCCTGCCCCGCGGCACTACGCGTACTTTCAGTTCGCGAATTTCCTGCCCGACGAGTTCCGTCAGTGTCGCTTTGAGGGTGCCCGCCCGATAGCGCAGACGGGCGCACCACACCGAAGAGTCGACGAGAATCACAATTCCTTTATCGCAGTGCACAATCCCTGTTACGTGGGCAGCCTCCTGGGTGGGCAATAGAGCCCGTAGACGCTCCGCCAGCGCGGAAAATGAGCGGGCGCGAGCTTTCAGCTCCCCGAGCCTGGGGCTCGCCAGGCCGAGGAGATCCGCTATCGTTTCTGGTCTCTGGATCACATTCGGGCGCCCGGATCGCATCGCAAAAGCGTGCAGAAGCGCTTGTTTCGCGTTGGGTTTTTTTGCATAGTCTTCACCACTGTAAACGGCAAACTCACCGAAAGGTGGGGACGCAAAGCCACCGGTCTACGGCCAAGAGGCTATGACAGCGGGGTTGCCAGCATGGTATCGAAAAAAATTCTGATTCCCATTTTGCTTCGGCGGCAAGAACAAGTCGCCCTTCAGGGCTGCCGAAACGCAAGACCATCGGATTGGACTGTAGTTTCGCTTCGAGGGCGAGCTGCATGAATGTCATCATATTTGGTCGCCGCCATGGTCGTGTGCGGCAGCTCAATCTTGCGAGCCCCAAAGTCTGGGGTCTTGCGAGTATTGCCGTGACTGGCGCAATCGCGCTTGCATTCACCGCAGGCAACTATTTTGGCTTTCACCGGGGGCTGGGCGCTCCCGCACAGCAATTGAGCGTCTGGTCGAATCAACTGAGCGCACAACAGGCGTCAATCGACGACACACGCCGCGTGCTGCAGGAACGTTTGAATTCCATCGCTGCACGCATTGGCCAGATGAATGCCCACGTCATTCGCCTGGATGCGCTTGGCCGCCGCCTCACGCAGATGGCGAAACTCGACAGTCGTGAATTCGATTTTGATCACGCGCCGGCACAGGGTGGTCCGGAGACACCCGCGGACGGTGCGGGCCCGCAGATGCCGACACTTACCGCCATGATCGACGCGCTCGACAGCCAGCTTGCGCAGCGCGAGCAGCAGATGACAGCGCTCGAACATGCGATTCTGACGCGCGATCTCGAGGAGCAGATCCGCCCGGAGGGCCGCCCGGTGCGCCTGGGCTACCTTTCGTCGTATTTTGGCGAGCGGACCGATCCGATCAACGGTTCGACGGCCTGGCACAAAGGCGTCGATTTCGCCTCGGTGGAAGGCACGGAGGTCACGGCCGTGGCTGCAGGAGTCGTCACGTGGTCGCGCGAACGCTTTGGCTATGGCCGCATGGTGGAGATCAATCACGGCAACGGCTACGTCACGCGCTACGCGCATAACGAGCGCAATCTGGTGACCGTCGGCGAGACTGTGCAAAAAGGCCAGGCGATCGCCCTCATGGGATCGACCGGCCGCGCCACCGGTCCAAACCTGCACTTCGAAGTGCTGGTCAACGGGCGGCAGGTCAATCCGCTCAGCTTCCTCGGCAATGCCCGCTAGAAGAGGCCCCCGGTTCGATAGATGCTGCTGAATTCGTTGCCACCGGGCCTTTCGGGGCGCGGGGCCTGGCGAATTCAGGAATGTCCCCAATTTCTTCCCCGCTTCGCGGTCTCTCCGTAGAATACGCGGCCTTTGGCCTCCTCCTGACCGGCCCGGTCGGGGTGAGGCTCTTTTAGTTTCAAGAGGTTGTACTGGTGTTCCCGCTGATTGCCAAGATTTTCGGCAGCCGCAATCAGCGGCTGCTCAAGGAGTACGCGGCCTACGTCGAGCGTGCCAACGGGTTCGAACCGAAGCTCAAGCAATTGAGCGACGCCGAACTCGCCGCCAAGACGCAGGAATTCCGTGCGCGCCTCGCTCAAGGTGCTACGGTCGACGATCTCCTGCCGGAGGCATTCGCGGTCGTGCGCGAAGCGGCGCAGCGCACGCTCAAGATGCGCCACTTCGATGTGCAGCTCGTCGGCGGCATCACCCTTCACCAGGGCAAGATCTCGGAGATGCGCACAGGCGAGGGCAAGACGCTGGTGGCGACCCTGCCCGCGTATCTCAATGCATTGCCTGGCAAGGGCGTGCACGTCGTTACCGTCAACGAATACCTGGCCCAGCGCGATGCCGACTGGATGGGCCCGGTGTTTCGCTTCCTCGGCATGACGGTTGGCGTCATCAAGAATGGCCAGTCGGGCGATGAGAAGCGTGCCGCCTACGCGGCAGACATCACCTACGGCACCAACAACGAGTATGGCTTCGATTACCTGCGCGACAATCTTGCATTCCGTCTCGAGGAACGCGTGCAGCGCGGCGTCTTCTACGCGATCGTCGATGAAGTCGATTCGATCCTGATCGACGAAGCGCGAACGCCCCTGATCATTTCAGGTCCGGCGGAAGAGAGCACCGAACTTTACGTCAAGATCAACGCGCTCGTTCCGCGCCTGACGGTGCAGAAGGAGGAGAACGGCCCCGGCGATTACGCGCTTGAGGAGAAACATCGGCAGGCGCATCTCACGGAGGAGGGCCACGAGCACGTCGAGCGGCTCATGGTGGAAGGCGGGCTGCTGAGCGAAAGCGAGAGCCTTTATGATCCCGCCAATATCCGCCTGATGCATCACCTGAACGCGGCGCTGCGGGCCCACGCGATCTACAAGCGCGACGTCGAATACATCGTAAGGGGCGGCGAAGTCGTCATCGTTGACGAATTCACCGGCCGCACCATGCCCGGCCGCCGCTGGTCCGATGGCCTGCATCAGGCGATCGAAGCGAAGGAAGGCGTCAACATTCGTGAAGAGAATCAGACGATCGCGTCCATCACATTCCAGAACTACTTCCGCATGTACGGCAAGCTTGCCGGCATGACCGGCACGGCAGATACCGAGGCCTACGAATTCCAGCAGATCTATGGCCTCGAGGTCGTCGTCATTCCGACGCACCGGCCGATGGTCCGCAATGACATGGCCGATCTCGTCTACATGACGAAGAACGACAAGTTCACGGCGATCCTCGAGGACATCAAGGACTGCGTGGAGCGCGGGCAACCTGCGCTCGTCGGCACGACATCGATCGAGACTTCGGAGTTTCTGGCCGGTTTGCTGGAGAAGCAGGGCATCAAGCACAACGTGCTGAACGCCAAGCAGCACGCGCGCGAGGCTGAAGTCGTCATTCAGGCCGGACGGCCCGGGACAGTGACGATCGCCACCAACATGGCGGGCCGCGGCACAGACATCGTGCTCGGGGGCAATGTCGAAGCCGAAATCGCCCACATGGAGAACCTGGACGACGCAACGGCGGCGCGGCTGCGCGCGGAATGGCAGGAACGGCACGACCGGGTGCTGGCGGCCGGCGGCCTGCATATCGTCGGCACCGAACGTCATGAGTCACGCCGCATCGACAATCAGCTGCGCGGCCGATCAGGACGCCAGGGTGACCCCGGCTCGAGCCGCTTCTATCTCTCGCTCGAAGACAATCTGATGCGCATCTTCGGCGACCCCGTGCGCACCAAGGCGCTGCTGTCCCGGGTGGGCATGAAAGAGGGTGAAGTGATCGAGAGCCGCCTGCTCTCGCGACAAATTGAAAAGGCGCAGCGCAAGGTGGAAGCGCACAACTTCGACATGCGCAAGCACCTGCTCGAATACGACGACGTCGCCAATGAGCAGCGCAAGGTTATCTACACCCAGCGCACTGAAATCATGGCGGCGGCGGACCTTGCGGAGGCCGTGCGCGATATCCGCACCGAGGTTGTGACGCTCCTCGTCGAGCAGTTCGTGCCGGCGAAGTCGCTCCCCGAGCAATGGGACCTGGAGGGACTCGCGGGCGCGGTTGAACGCGACTTCACCGTGCGGCTCGATCTCAAGGGCATGGGCGATGCACTGACTGATGAGAGCGAAGTCCGTAAAGTCGTCCTCGCCGCGATCGAGAAGGATTACGAGGCCAAGGTGGCGAGCGCCGGCGAGCAGCTGATGCGTGCGATTGAAAAGCAGATCATGCTGCAGCAGCTCGATCAGCACTGGCGCGAACATCTCGCAGCGATGGACTACCTGCGCCAGAGCATTCATTGGCGCTCGCTCGCGGGACGCAAACCCGAGCAGGAGTACAAACGCGAAGCCTTCGACCTCTTCTCCGCCATGCTCGACCGCATCAAGCACGAAACCTTGTCGCTGCTTTCACGCATACAGATCCGGAGCCAGCAGGAGATTGACCACGAGGAAGAGGAGCGCCGTCGCCGCCTCGAACGCGCCATGAAGTTGCAGCACGCTGAGGCGCCGTCCGCTGTTGCGGTCGACACGCCACCGGAACCGGGCCCGCAGTCCGCGCCTGGGCCCGAGATGAGTGCCGCGCCGTACGTTCGCGGCGATCGCAAAGTCGGCCGCAATGAACCTTGTCCATGCGGATCGGGCAAAAAGTTCAAGCACTGTCACGGGACCCTGACCTAGTCTGCACGGCGAGGACGGGGAAGCGCGTGGGCTCGATCGAGATCGTCCGTGTAGTCGCCGGAATTCTGCGCAATGCGGCGGACTGCGTGCTGATCGCCCAGCGGCCGCCTGGCAAGCACATGGCAGGCCACTGGGAGTTTCCTGGCGGCAAACTGCACCACGGGGAAACGCCGGAGCAGGCGCTCAAGCGCGAGCTGCGCGAGGAGCTCGGCATCGATGCCGCCCAATTCGAACACGTCATGACGATCGATCACGCATATGCGGATCGCCGCGTGATCATGGAGACCTATCTGGTGCGCCGCTGCGACGGCGAGCCGCACGGCCGCGAAGGCCAGGCTATTCGCTGGTGCCCGATCGGCGAGCTTGCCGATACCGCAATACTGCCGGCCGATCTGCCTATTGTCGCCGCTCTGCTGGCGGCGCGCACGGATCCGACACAATCTTGAGAACCAGATCTTGTGGGAGTGAGCTCATGATGCAATTGCCTGCAACGCAACTGTCGCTCATCCGGCGGATCCTCGCGTGTTCCTGCGTAACGCTCACGGCAGCCGCGCTTGCGAGCTGCGTGGGAAGCGGTTCGCGAGCGGCAATTGAGCAGGCGCGCGCGCCGGGCCCGCAACCGCTGGCGTATCCGGCCGCACGCCGCTCAGATCAGACGGACAATTATTTTGGCGAAAGCGTTGCGGACCCGTACCGCTGGATGGAAGACACGGCGTCGCCGGAGACCCATCAATGGGTGACTGCTGAGAACGAACTTTCACGACACTATCTCGACGCAATTCCCGAACGCCCGATTATCAAGCAGCGCCTCGACAAACTCTGGCACTACGAACACTACGACGTCCCGACGCGTGCGGGTGATCGATATTTCTATCGCGGCAATGACGGCAAGCAGGATCAAAGTGTTCTCTACGTCACCGAGGGCCTCGGCGGCACGCCGCGCGTGCTCATTGATCCCAATCAGATGACCTCAGATCGGACCACGGCCGTCGCCGAGTACATTCCGAGTCCGGACGGCAAGCTGATCGCATATTCCGTTTCGGAAAGCGGCTCCGACTGGCGTATCTGGCGCGTTCGCAAGGTCGACACCAATGAGGAGCTGCCCGATGTCGTGCGGCACTCGAAATTTGCGAATGTGGCGTGGGATAAGGCGGGTGCCGGTTTCTATTACCTCAACTATCCGATGCTTGCCGATGGATCCGGCGATGGCAATGCCCAGGCGAGCATTTACTACCATCGCCTGGGCGCCGCACAGACCGACGATGCGCACATCTATACGGTTGCAGGGCATCCCACGCGCAATCCCTATCCGGCCACTTCTGACGACGGCCGCTATCTGATTCTTTCGATCGCGGATGCCGTTGTCGAAAACGCCGTGTACTACATTGATCTCGAGCAGCCCGGTGCTGGCGTCGTCAAACTCTTCGATCGCTGGGACGGGGTGTACAACGTCATCGGCAATGACGGGCGCACCTTCTATCTATGGACGACGGCTGGCGCTCCCCTCGGCAAGGTGGTTGCGGTCGATCTTGATCGACCGGACCCCTCCAATTGGCGTGTGCTGGTCCGGCAAGGCAAGGAATCGATCGAAACGGCGAGCTTCATCGGCGGCGTACTGGTCACTTCATACCTGCACGATGCCCATGCAGTGGTGCGCCTCTACAACACCAAGGGCAAGGCAACGGGCGCGGTAAAGCTGCCGGGCACTGGCACGGTCGAAAACTTCCTGGGCCGCGGCGATCGCAATGAAGCGTTCTTCCAGTACTCGGATATCTTCACGCCGGAGTCGATCTATCGCCTCGAACCCGCCGGCAACAAGCTGACGGTCTTTCGCAAGCCGTCGGTTGCCCTCGATCCGGCGCGCTATGTCACCGAGCAGGTCTTCTACAAGAGCAAGGATGGCACGCGCGTGCCGATGTTCATCACGCATCAGCGAGGTCTGAAGCGCGACGGTTCAAACGCGGTGCTCCTGTATGGCTACGGCGGCTTCGCGCTTGCCGAATCGCCGCGCTATCGGCCGCACATGGCGGGTTGGCTCGAGATCGGCGGTGTCTATGCGCTGGCGAATCTGCGCGGCGGATCGGAATACGGCGAGGCATGGCACGTCGCCGGGACACACGCGAAGAAGCAAAACGTGTTCGATGACTTCATCGGCGCCGCGGAGTGGCTGATCGCCAAGCGTTACACGACACGCGACCGGCTTGCGATCCACGGACGCAGTAACGGGGGACTTCTGGTGGGCGCCGTCATGGAACAACGGCCGGAACTCCTTGGCGCGGCCTTGCCCAAGGTCGGCGTGCTCGACATGCTCCGCTATCACACTGCGAGCGCCAATGCGCGCAACTGGTCAGCCGACTATGGCTTGAGTGAAAAAGTCGACGATTATCACGCCTTGCGCGCGTATTCGCCGTACCACAATCTGCGCGACGGCAAGTGCTATCCGCCGACGCTCATCACGACCGCTGAGTCGGACGACCGCGTCGTCCCGTGGCACAGTTATAAATTTGGCGCAGCCCTGCAACACGCCCAAGGCTGCGCGAATCCGATCCTCGTGAGTGTCGAGACGCACGCCGGCCACCGCGACGGACGACCTGTGTGGATGTGGGTCGAGGACTACGCCGATCAGTGGGCCTTCCTCGCGAAGCAATTCCACATGCGGGTCAACTAGGGTCTTCGACCCCGTCGTCGATCGCGCTATCGTCGTTCGCGTTGAGGGCGCTTTCGCCGGCGATGCGCTGCTCCTCAGTGAGCCACGCGCCGAGATCGATGAGCTTGCAGCGTTCATTGCAGAACGGCCGGTATGGATTCGACTCGATCCATTCGACGCTGCGGCCGCAAGTGGGGCATTTCACCTGCATGCGTGACTCGTGCCCGGCGGTTCAGTAGCAGCAGGTGAGAAAGAAGTTGACGTCGTCCTGCGCCTGGGCCGGACGATTGAAGACATCCCGCCACGCGAGAAAGCGCACGCTGCATCGATGCTGACTGCCGCTGATCTCAGGGTACAGCGCCGACCCTTCGGGCAGCGCAAGGCGCATGAGCTGGCACGGATTCTCGCGCTCGAAATTGATCTGAAAGACGCCGCCGGGCGCAACCTCGCGCTTGTGGCGGGCGTTCGCGCGGATCACCCAGAGGAGTTCCGCGATGCTGTCGCAGAGTGGTCGCAGCAGTCGCAGCCAGTCATTGAAGTCCTGAATGCGCGCATCGCCCGGGCGGTTGAGCCAATGAAAGTAGTCGGGCAGATCGAATTCGCAGGTGCCGCCGGGAATGGCGCTCCGATGCTTCACCGAGTTCAGGAACTCGGAGTCCCGCAAGGGCTGCATGTAGCTGGCACCGAGACCGTTCAAGTCATTCCTCAAGCGCATGAGATTCGAGAGCACGGCACGCAGTCTGCCGGCATCGACGCCCGGATTCGTCTGGTAGACATTCAGCCCGTGAATCTGCCGCTCGAGCTCCTTCATCACTTCATTGCGCACGTCGCCGCGCGCCGTGATCGCAAGTATCTCCAGCAGACTCGAAACGGCCGCGCGGCTGCTCCAGACGCTCGACGTTTCGTTGTGATAGAGCGCCTGCGAGTAGAGAAAATCGAGGCGCAGAAACGTCCGCATGCGCTCGTTGAGCGGTTGCTCGTAGACGACCCAGCTGTCCGCGGGTACCGCCTCGAGTTCGGGAGTGGCCGGCTGATTCATGCCGTTATTGTGAGCTACGCGCTTGGTTCGGGGCAATGCTCGTTTGCTGCTCAGCCGCGGGTCGCGAGCTCTCGATAGCGCGTGTCGAGCTTGAGAATCTGCCGCTCGAGCGCGTCCAGATCGCCGTCATTGACAATGACGTCGTCCGCCTCGGCAAGCCGCGCGTCACGACTCGTTTGCGCGGCGAGGATGGCGCGCGCTTCGGTCTCGCTCGAGCCGTCGCGCTGCCGGAGGCGCTGCATTTGCAGCCATTCCGGGCAGTCGATGACCAGCACACGATCGACGCGCGAGCGCAGGCCGCTCTCGACTAGCAGCGGAATGACCAGCACCTGGTAGGGGCCGGGAGCCCTGGCGGACAGCGCTTCCATCGTTTCGCGGATCCGCGGATGTAAAATTTGCTCGAGCCTGCGGCGCCTGATGGGATCGGCGAACACAAGCGCGCGCAGTTTTGGGCGGTCGAGGCGCCCCTCGGTGTCCACGAGATCCGTGCCAAAGGCGGCTGTAATCTCCGCCAGCGCGGCTGTGCCCGGTTCGACCACTGTGCGGGCGATTACGTCGCTGTCGATCACGGGGACGCCCAGATCTGCAAAAATCCGTGCTGCCGCGCTCTTGCCGCTGGCGATTCCGCCAGTGAGCCCGATGCGCAGCGACCGCTGTGCCGGGTCGCGCGCGCGGCGAGGCTCCTCAGGCATGCCCGAGGCCTGTCATGCGCAGGTAGTCGTGCGTAATTTGCGGACCCCACATTATGGCGATCCAGCCGGCGGCTGCGAGGTACGGTCCAAAGGGGATCGGCAACTGACGATCCCGCCCCCGGAAGATGATGAGAACGATTCCGATGATTGCGCCCGTCGCTGCCGACAGCAGGACGATCGGCAACAGCAGTTGCCATCCCATCCAGGCACCGAAGGCGGCAAGCAGCTTGAAATCGCCGTAGCCCATGCCTTCCTTGCCGGTCAGGATCTTGAACAACCAGTAGACGCTCCAGAGACTCAAATATCCTGCCACCGCTCCAATAATCGCGCTTCGCGGATCAACAGGCAGCGCGATGGCATCGCCGCCGCGCCCGATCACGACGCTCGCGATGAGCCCGAGCCAGCAGAGCGGCAGAGTCATGCCGTCCGGCAGAAGCTGCGTGTCGATATCGATTGCGCTCATGGCAATCAGATACCAGGTGAGCACGAGCCCGCACAGCGCCACCCAGCCGAAGCCGAAATGCCAGGCAACAGCGGCGGACAGAAGGGCGGTACCGAGTTCGACGATTGGGTAGCGGGCCGAGATGCGCGCATGGCAGGCGGCGCAGTTCCCTCGCAGCACGATGTAGCTCACGACCGGGATATTATGAATCGGCCTGATTAGAGCGCTACAAGCCGGGCAGCGGCTTCGGGGCACAAAAAGGTTGAACCGGCTCGCCAGCGGCTCCATGGTCGTGCCGTCGAGCTCCGCGCATTGCTCACGCCACTCGCGATTCAACATGATTGGCACGCGATGAATGACGACGTTCAAGAAACTGCCGATCGCAAGCGACAGCACGAACACCGAGATCGCGAACAAGGCAGGCGAGTTCGTGAGAAGTGTTACGAGGTCCATGGAATCTCTTATTCGGTGGATGGCGCGAGGCTCAAGCGAAAACGCCGCGGCGGGTGCCGCGGCGTTTCTGCTGAAAGTTCGAGTCTGCGATTGACCGCGGGGCGGTAATCCTCAAACCACGGCTCCAAGTTTGAAAATAGGCAGGTACATCGCGATGACAAGTCCGCCGACCAGCACGCCGAGGATCGCCATGATGAGCGGCTCCAGCAAGCTCGACATCGCATCGACGGCGTTGTCGACTTCGGCCTCGTAGAAGTCCGCGACTTTGGCTGACATGGCATCGAGTGAACCGGATTCCTCACCGACGGCGATCATCTGCACGACCATGTTCGGAAAGAGGCCGGTCGTTTCCATCGAGCGTTGCAGGCGCTGGCCGGTGGAGACCTCGTCCTTCATCCTGAGAACCGCGTTCTCATAGACGATATTGCCCGTTGCGCCGGCCACTGACTGCAGAGCCTCAACGAGGGGCACACCGGCGGCAAACATGGTCGACAGCGTGCGCGCAAAACGCGCGATGGCGGCTTTCACCATGATGGGACCGATAACCGGAAGCTTCAGCGTAATTCGATCCAGATTCTGGCGCATCGTCTTCGAGCGCTTCTTGAAATAGAAAAACGCGTAACCAGCGCCGGCGACAACGGCGGCGACGTAGAGGCCATTGTTCTGCAGGAAGCGCGACATGTCGATGACGAACTGCGTGAAGGCGGGCAGGTCGGCACCGAATCCCTTGAACAGGCTCTCAAACTGCGGGATGACGAAGATCAGCAGGATGATCGTGACGATGATGGCGACCACCATGACCGCCGCCGGATAGAAAAGAGCCTTCTTCACCTTCTTCTTCAGGGCCTCGGTCTTTTCCTTATAAGTTGCGATCTTGTCGAGCAGGCTCTCGAGCGCACCGGCCTGCTCACCGGCTTCGACGAGATTCGTAAACAGGCTGTCGAAGTAGAGCGGATGCTTGGCGAGCGCTTCGTGCAGCGACGTGCCGCCCTCGATGTCCGACTTGATGTCGAGAATGAGCTTCTGCATCGCCGGTTTTTCGTGACCGTTGCCGACGATTTCAAAGGCCTGCACAAGCGGGATGCCGGCGCCGAGCATGGTGGCGAGCTGTCGGCTGAAGATGGCGATGTCGCCCGGATTGATGCGGCCCCCGCTCTTGAACGCCGAGGACTGCTTCTTGATACGGGTAGGCAAGACGCCCTGGCGGCGCAGATCCGAACGCAACGCCGTCTCGCTGGACGCGAGCTGCCGGCCCTTGATCTTGTTCCCCTTCCTGTCCTTGCCTTCCCAGTTGAAGGGGATGACTTTCTTGACTGCGACTGCTGATTGAGCCATGTCGAATATTTCCTCGTGCGAGCCCTGCCTGTTGCTGCCCCGTTAGTCGACGGTGACCCGATTGATCTCTTCGAGACTCGTGAGCCCGTCCTTGATCTTGTTCAACCCCGCGCGCCGCAGATCCCACACTCCGTTACGGGCTGCTTCATCGGAAATCTGAATCGCGTCGCCGCCTTCCATGATGATGCGGCCGATGGTGTCAGTGACCGGCAATACCTGATAGATGCCCAGGCGTCCCTTGTAGCCGTCGATGCAATTGGAGCAGCCGACGGGTTTGAAAATCGTCACTTCCTTCGACAGATCTTCCTCGCTGAAGCCTTCGCGCAGCAGTGCCTCGCGCGGAATATCGAGCTTGGTCTTGCAGTTGTTGCAAAGACGCCGCGCCAGACGCTGCGCGATGATGAGGCTCACGGACGTCGCGATCGCATAGGGTTTCACGCCCATATCCACCATGCGCGTGAGCGTTTGCGGAGCGTCGTTCGTATGCAGCGTCGATAAGACCAGGTGACCGGTTTGCGCGGCCTTGATCGCTATCTCGGCGGTTTCAAGGTCGCGGATTTCGCCGACCATGATGACGTCCGGGTCCTGACGCAGGAAAGCGCGCAGCGCCGAAGCAAAGGTCAGTCCCACCTTGGGATTCACATTGACCTGGTTGACGCCCGGCAAATTGATTTCCGCCGGATCCTCGGCCGTCGAGATGTTCGTGTCTTCGGTGTTGAGAATATTGAGTCCGGTGTAGAGCGAGACGGTCTTGCCGCTACCCGTCGGCCCCGTCACCAGGATCATGCCCTGGGGTTTTGCCAGGTACTTGAGATACAGCTCCTTCTGGAATCCCTCATAGCCGAGCGCGTCAATGCCGAGCATGGCAGTCGAGGGATCGAGAATTCGGAGCACGATCTTTTCGCCATAAAGCGTGGGGCAGCTGCTCACGCGGAAGTCGATTGCGCGGTTCTTGGAGAGCCGCATCTTGATGCGACCGTCCTGCGGCACGCGCCGCTCGGCGATGTCGAGCCGCGACATGACTTTCAGGCGCGCCGCAATCTTCGTTGCGAGCTGCACGGGCGGCATCGCGACTTCCTTCAGCACGCCGTCGAGTCGCGTACGAATACGAAACGTTTTTTCGTACGGCTCGAAGTGAATGTCGCTCGCGCCCTTCTTGATGGCATCCAGCAGCACTTTGTTGACGAAGCGCACGATCGGCGCATCTTCGACGTCGTCGCGTGTCGGGGCATCGCTGTCGAGGTCCTCATCGCCGCCCGTGACGTCGAGATTTTCGAGATCGAAATCATCCTCGGCGAGCGCCGGCA
>Ga0326726_10002939_pt1 | contig 15628 bp, 14 predicted proteins | sample MHFenrmetagenome_2_FD_207603 | JGI IMG/M metagenome (GOLD analysis project Ga0326726, IMG submission 207603) | Lab enriched peat soil microbial communities from Michigan Hollow, Ithaca, NY, United States - MHF15MN | ecosystem: Environmental > Terrestrial > Soil > Wetlands > Peat | place: USA...
CGAGCACCCTGATGTCGAGCCAGCCCCAGCGGCCGACGAACACGCTCAGATCGTGATCGTCCGACCAGCCATCGTCGATTTCAATCGAGCGGACGGCGCGGGACCGGCGGAGCCAGTCGGTCAGCTGCGACAGCGTGCGATCGGCTGAGGTCCACGTCTCGCTCCAGAACCGATCTTCCGTGACGGTGCCGGCAAGAAGAAGCAACGCGCGCGCGGCTTCGCGCAACGACGGCCGCGGGCCGCGACTGGTCTGGGGCTCTGCCGGCGGAAGCCGGGTGGCCGGGGGCGACAGGACGCCGCGAATGCGTCCGCGCACCCTGGCGACGGGCTGGATGAAATGAAGATACGCGACAGTCAGGCGATACCAGATTCGCCGTCCTGGGAGTGACGTGACGTCCGATCGGAACGCGTACGCCAGATTCTTGGCGATCGTCACGGCCAGTCCAATGCCACCGCTGCCAAGCAGCAGCGTGGACGCCCACTGGTGTCCGCCGATCGCCGCCACCAGGCCTCCGGCGAGCGCGAGCACGCACGACACAATCTGCCAGCGGATCGAATGCGGCAGAAACGCAAAGGGGTGTACGTCCGCCCGATACACCGACGGGAAGGCTGCGGTGCCCCAGACCCCGGAGTTGATCCGCGTGCCCCAGAGCGACCGGATGAACGGCAGCGGACTGTAAATGCGCCCGTGCCAGAGCATGTGGCCGTCGAGAAATTTTTCCGGGTGGTGGGCCATCAGCCAGGTCTCGCCTTCGCCGTAGCCGACCTGCTGGCGCCAGTACGCCTTCACCGACGATCGATGGTGGTGCCAGACGAGGGCCGCCGCGGCGAACCCGATCTTCCAGCCGCGACCCTGCAGTCGCCAGCACACGTCCACATCGTCACCGGCGCGGAGGTAGATGGGGTTGAAGCCGCCAACCGCGAGCAGGGCGTCGCGGCGGAACGCCATGTTGCAGCCGGGCACGTGCTCGGCGATGCGATCGTCGAGCAGCACGTGCGTGGGCCCCCCCGGCGCGCGCGCGATGCATTGCGCCATTGGCGGATCGTCCGAAGGCACGACGTTGGGACCCCCCGAGGCGACGACGTCGGAGGTCAGGAACGGCTGGACCAGAAACGTCAACCAGTCGCGATCGGGGCGCGTGTCGGCATCGGTGTACGCGACGATTTCGCCGGTGGCTTCAGCCAGCCCGACATTGCGTGCGGCGCTCAAGCCGGCGTTCGGAACTTCGATCACGCGAACGCGCGAATGACGGCGCGCGATCTCGCCCGTGGCGTCCGTTGATCCGTCGTTGACGAGGATGACTTCGAAGTCGGGATAGGTCAGCGCATCGAGCGAGGAGAGACAATCCTCCAGCGTGTCCGCCGCGTTGTAAGCGCACACGACGACCGACACGCGAGGCCACGTCTTTCGCGCGTCGGCGGGGAAGGGTGCCTCGTTGAACGCGCGCGCGACGGCTTTGGCGGCCGGCTTCAGGCGGCGATCGCGGTCAACCAGCCCGAAGGCCCAGTCGTCGATCGGATGACCGCCGCGCCACCATTCGTCGGTCCAGGCGTAGGCGACGGCGCCACACGCGCCTTCGGCGAATGCGGTGCGAATGTGCATGGCCGTGATGTCGGCCTGACCGGCTTCGCCTTCGCGAATCGAGTCTGCACCGGCCTCGGCCAGCAGCAGCGGCTTGTGCCCCGCGATGTGCTGGAGCCGCGCGAGATAGGCCCGGAGTTCCGGCTCCCGATGCAGATACACGTTGAACGCGCACACATCGAAGATCGAGAGATCGAGAAACTCGGTCGGCGGAAAGTTGACGTACGTGAACAGCCCGTTCGGCGAGACGCCCTTGGCCTCTTCGTACAGGTCGCGGAGGAAGCGCTCGACGCGGACATTGCCGTGCCAGCGCACGACGCCGGGCGGAATCTCGTTACCAAGCGCCGTGAGCAGGACCGCCGGGTGCCCGGCCATGGAGCGCACCTGACTGGTAATTTCCCGCCGAATCGCCTGGATCAGGCGGCGATCGTCCAGGAACGCGACATGCTGCGACCACGGCAGTCCGACCATGACGTGCAAGCCATGCTTCGCCGCTTCGTCAAGCAGATCGATTCTGGGAGCCGTGTACGTACGGACAGTGTTGATGCCGAGACCGGCCATCAGGCGGAAGTCTTCGGCGACGCGCTCGACCGAGGGGAACTGGTAGCCGCCGGCGTCGGGCGCGAACGTGCCGTACGTCACACCCTTGATGAGGAATCGCTCGCAGCCGACTTGCAGAAACTTGCCGTCCGCGACGATTCGCGCACTGTCCGGCCGTGAAGCGTGCGGACGCACGTCGGGAAGCCGCTGAATGACGGTGCTCACGCAGGATCAGGGGGCATCAGATGCGCAATGCCAATTCTATCAAGGATTTGTAAGACGCCGCCCGGACCCGCCTAGCCGCGCCGATCGAGCTGCCGGATCTTGAGCCCGAGCGCGATCACGACCAGCAGGATCGCCCCGAGCGAGACCGCGAGGCCGCGACGCCGGAAGCGAAGCTCGGCCGTGGCGGTTTCACCTGCCGCGTCGACGTCGGCCAGCATCTTCACTCCCTCGGCGACGATTGGAGCGACATGGGCGGCATCGAACGTGTGCACCTCGGTGCGAGCCAGCGTCAGCCGTGTCCGGGCATTGCCGATCGCGAGTTCCTGAGCGCTCATCTCCATGCCTGAGTTCTTCAGGCTCGCAACCACCGCGGCCGACCGGCTGAGGCCTGCCTTCAGGCGCTCGATGTCGCCCCGCATCTGCGTCGCGGCGATGACGCCTTTGTCGTCGGCCCCGCTGTGGCAGGTGGCGCACAGGCTGCGATCGCCGGTGCCCAGCATCTCGTCGGATGGCTGCCGCACCGCGTGGTTGCTATGGCACTCGACGCAGGCCTTGTCGAAGATCTGGCTGTGAACGCTCGTGGCGAACTTCTGTGCGAACACGGCGTGGCAGGTGCCGCACACGTTGACGACGGAGCCCGCGCCTGGCGGCGCGGCGCCGTGATTGCCGTGACAGTCGTTGCAGGTCGGCGCGGACAGATCGTTGCCTTTGGTCAGCGCGAGGTAATGAACACTCTGCTGGTACAGAGACAGCTGGTTCGTCGGCAGCGGCTGCTTGTTCGGCAACGTGTAGCCGCTCATGTGCGAGGCATCGGCATGGCACGCAGTGCAGGTCGCCGCGACATTGGTCGGGAAGACCGGCGACTTCACGTCGTTGACCAGGCGGATTCCGTGCGCGCCGTGACAGCTGACGCAGGTCGCCACGCGCGTGTCGCCGGAGGCGAGCCGCATGCCATGGACGCTCGTCGCGTATTCGGCGGCCTGATCGACGCGCTGGCGAGGGGCAAAGCGGCGCATGAAGACGGCGTCGCCGTGGCACCTGGCACACGTCGCGATGACCGCCTGTCCCGACGGCTTTCCCTTGAAGCCGCTGCCGGCATCGTGCGCCTGGGTTTTGTCCGCTGCCGTCGCGCGGCCGCCGTGGCAGTCGGCGCACGCAAAACCGTTCTCGCGATGAACGTCCTGCCCGGCGAACGTCGCGGCCGGCCGTGCCAGGCGCGCGTCGGACAGACCTTCGTGGCACGACGCACACGTGTTCGTCGTCGCCGCCGGCTGAGCGGCAGCGGCGCCGCTCCCGGACAGCGTGAGGCCTGCCGCGATGACAAGCGAGAAGACGACTGAGCGCATCGACATCGTTCTTACTTCGCGGTGTACGCGAGGATCGTGAACACGACGAGATACAGGAGTCCCGCGACGGCCAGCGACGTGTAGATCGGGCTTCGTCGTCCTTCGTTCGAACGCCGATCGAGGAAGGGCACGACGATCAGGAACATTGCAATCACGCCGAAGGCCAGAACGCCGAGCCGCTCGCCTTCAAGGCCCATTACGTGGCTCGGAATCAGCTTCAGCGTGTGGAACATCGCCAGGAAATACCACTCGGGCCTGATGCCCGCCGGCACGGCGGCGAACGGATCGGCCTTCCTGCCGAGCTCCCACGGATAGAACGCCGCGAGCGCGGCGAGAACAGCCAACGCGATGTACCAGGCGAGCACGTCGCGAAGAATGTAGTCGGGGAAGAACGGCATCTGTCTGACGGGTTCACCCGCTTTGAGCTGCGACTCCACGCGGAGCGGCACGCTCATGCCCTGCCGCTGGACCAGCAGCAGGTGGACGGCGACCAGCGCCGTCGTGATCGCCGGCAGGATGGCCACATGCAACCCGAAAAACCTCGACAGCGTCGCCCCGGTCACATCGTCTCCACCGCGGAGGAGGCGGAGCAGGAAATGACCGACGAGCGGCACCGATCCGGCGATGCCGGTACCGACTTTTGTCGCGAAGAACGACAGCTCGTTCCACGGCAGCAGGTACCCGCTGAAGCCGAAGGCGAGCATCAGGAACAGGAGCAGGATGCCGGATACCCACGTCAGCTCGCGGGGCTTTCGGTACGACTTGAGCAGAAACACGCTGAAGAAGTGCGCGAGGGCGGCGGCGACGAGCAGGTTGGCCGACCAGCTGTGGATGTTGCGAATGAGCCAGCCGAAAGGCACGCGCGTCACGATGAACTGCACGCTCTCGTACGCGTCGGTCGCACCTGGCCGGTAGTAAAGAAGGAGCAGGATGCCAGTGAAGACCTGAACCGCGAACAGGAACAGGGTCAGGCCGCCCAGGTAGTACCAGATTTCCTGGGCGTGGACCGGCACGCCCTTTTCGGCGACGAAGTGTTTCAGTCCACTGAGGTCGATCCGCTCATCGAGCCAGTCGACGATCTGCTGGACCATGGCTTTGTGCTTATGTTCGCGACACGACGATGTCTTCTGCCCCCGGTTCGCCGCGAAGGTTGACGGCAAACGACTCGAGGCTGCGCGGAGGTGGTCCCGACACGACGTTGCCGCCGAGATCATACAGACCGCTGTGACACGCGCACCAGATCTGAGACGTATCCGGCTTGTACTGCACCGTGCACTCGAGATGCGTGCAGACGGCGTTGAACGCCTTCAAATTGCCCTCCGCGGTCCGAATCACGATAGCCGGTTTGCTGCCGAACGGAACGATGACCGCGGAATTTGGCTTGAGCGCTGCCGATTTTCCGGCAACGACGCTGTTCGTGGAAGCTTCGCCCGAGTCCGGCGGCACGAGGAAACGGGAGACCGGATAAGCGATGGCGGCGGCAGTCGACACGAATCCGACGGTCAGGAGCGCGTCGAGAAACCTGCGCCGATCGAATGGCGGTCGCGCAGGTCCAGCTGGAAGATCCGAAAATGGTGTGAGGCGCACCGCAGTCGAACCGCGATGCTATCATGGCGACTGCTGGAGGTTCTCATGTTCCGACGCGCACTTGCCATAACGGCTTTCGGATTGTTGGTCGCGCTGCCCGCCGCCGCGCAGGATCTCAAAGCGAAGGGCGAAAAGGTCTTCACCGATCAGAAATGTTCGTTGTGCCACGCGGTGGCGGGGAAGGGCAACGTCAAGGGCCCGCTCGACGACGTCGGAGGCAAGCTGTCGGCGGCGGACATGCGCGCGTGGATCACCGACGCCAACGCGATGACAACGAAGACGGGTGCGACGCGCAAGCCGGCGATGAAGCAGTACTCGCTCGACAAAGGTGATGTTGACGCGCTCGTGGCCTACCTCTCGACGTTGAAGAAGTAGCGTCCACCTAGGGAACCTGCAGCCTTCCCGTGTAGATCGCCATGCCGACGACCGAATCGACGCCGTGCGCGTCGAGGTCGTCGATCTCTTCCTGCGTCGTGATGCCCCCTGCCGCCGTGACACGGCGTGCCGTCGCGTCCCGGACGGCGAGAATCGCTGTCCGGTTGGTGCCGCCCATCAGGCCTTCGGCATCGACGTGCGTATACAGAAACTCCGCGCAATAGGGCTCGAGCGCGCGAACGGCCTCGACTGCTGAAATCGGCAGCGGTGTCTTCCACCCGTGGATGACGACCTTGCCGGCCTTGCTGTCGACGGCGGCAATCACCTGGTCGACGCCAACCGCATTCGCGAGGCGCTCCGCAAACTCGAGGTCGGGGCGGCCGTTCCTGAACAGCGACGAGCCGGCGATGATCTGGCGCGCGCCGGCCCCCAGCAGGTCGCGAGCACGCTCGACGGTCCGGATCCCGCCACCGACCCTGCACGTCAGCGCCGGCGCGATCTGCCGAACGATCGGCAGGTTGTCGCCCGCCCCCATCGCCGCGTCGAGGTCGATGATCTGGACCTTCGGAAACCGTTCGAAGCGGCGCACCCACTTGAAGATGTCCTCGTCGCGAATCGCGAGGCGCTCGCCCTGGACGAGCTGGACGACCGCGCCCCCCTGAAGGTCGATTGATGGGATCAGCATGTGGTGATTCGGCGATTTCGCGATTTCAGAGACGCACGGGTATACCGGCAGCGCGCAGGTGCATCTTCAGGTTGTGCACGCTGGTTTCCGCGTAGTGAAAGATCGACGCGGCCAGCGCGGCGTCGGCACGGCCGGCGGTGAATACATCGGTGAAGTGCTCGAGCGTCCCCGCGCCGCCCGACGCGATGACCGGAATAGACACGGCGCTCGAGACGGCTGCGGTGAGCGGGCAGTCAAAACCGATCTTCGTCCCGTCACGGTCGATCGACGTCAGCAGGATTTCGCCGGCGCCACGACTCTCGGCTTCCTTTGCCCACTCAACCGCATCGCGGTGGCCCGGCGTGCTGCCGCTTCGCACATAGACGGCGGCGCGATCGCCTTCCCATTTGGCGTCGATGGCGACCAGCACGGCCTGGCTGCCGTATCGCTCGGCAAGCGTCGTGATGAGCGATGGGTTCGACAACGCCGCCGTGTTCAGGCTGACCTTGTCCGCTCCGGCGTCGACGGCGGCCGCGGCGTCGGCCTCCGTGCGGATGCCTCCGCCGACCGCCAGCGGAATGAACAGCTCGCGCGCGACCGCGCGAATCGTCTCGGCAAGCGCACGCCGCCGTTCCAGAGTCGCCGTGATGTCGAGGATGACCAGTTCGTCGACGCCTTCAGCGTTGTAACGCCTGGCGAGCTCGGCAGGATCGCCGGCGGTCCTGAGACCTTCGAAGTTGATCCCCTTCACGACCTGGCCGTCGCGCACGTCGAGGCAGGCGATGATGCGTTTCGAAAGCATGGGTCGGTTATCCGGCGAGGCTCAGGAAGTTCCGCAGCACCTGAAGTCCCACGTCGCCGGACTTCTCGGGGTGGAACTGCACGCCGGCGACGTGGCCGCGCTGGACGATGGACGCGAACGGCTGCCCGTGTGTGGTGACGGCGACCGTATCTCCGGTGACGGGCGCGACGAAACTGTGTGTGAAGTACACCTGTGCGCCGTTCGAGACGTTGTCGACGATGGAGGCGTCGTATTGAAAATCGAGCGAATTCCAGCCGACATGCGGGATTTTCACGTCAGTCGCCGGCAGGCGATAGCACTGACCGGCGAGCAGCCCCAGCCCGCGGAGATCCGGAGCCTCCTCGCTGCCTTCGAACAGCCACTGCATGCCGAGGCAGATGCCCAGGAGCGGCCGTCCTTCGCCGACGCGCGCCAGAATCGCGTCGATCCATTCCGGACCGAGCGCCCTGGTCGCGCCGAAGTGTCCGACGCCAGGCACGACGATCGCGTGCGCTTCGGCAAGCTCGGCCGGCTGCCCGGGCGTGAACAGCGTCGCGCCAAGCGCGGCGAACGCCTTCCGCACCGATGTCAGGTTGCCGGCCTTGTAGTCGATGAGGGCGATCCGACTCACAGGAGTCCCTTCGTGCTGGGAAGCATGCGAGCGAGACGCTTGTCCTTCGCCACGGCGACACGCAACGCGCGCGCGAACGCCTTGAAGACCGCCTCGACGTGATGGTGGCTCGACCGCCCGTACATCACCTTCACGTGCACGTTCGCCCGTGCGCCGATTGCGAACCCCTCGAAGAAATCGTGGACAAGCTCGGTCTGCAGGTCACCGACGCGCTCGATCTTCACCTTGAGATCGATCGCAGCGTGCGGCCGTCCGCCCAGATCGATGGCGGCCACCGCCAGCGTCTCGTCCATCGGCATGACGAAGTAGCCCGCGCGGTTGATGCCACGCCGGTTGCCGAGCGCGGCCGATACCGCCTCGCCCAGCGCGATGCCGAGATCCTCGACCGTGTGATGCTGATCGACGTCCAGATCGCCGACGGCCTTGACCTTCAAGTCGAACGCGCCATGCCGCGCGAAGAGCTCGAGCATGTGATCGAGAAAGCGGATACCGGTGCTGACCTGGTATCGCCCCTTGCCCTCCAGGCCGATTGTGATAGCAATCGAGGTTTCGGTCGTCCGCCGGTCGATTACGCCGCGCCGCACAGGACCTCCTCGATGGCGGCGATGCCGCGTTTCGTGTGTTCCACGATGCCGGTGGCGATGCGGAGGCAGCCCTCGCAGCCCGGCTCCGCCGACCGATTGCGCAGATACACGCCGCGGGCTTTCGCGCCGGCGATGACTTCGTCCAGCCGGGATCCCACTCGCACCAGCACGAAGTTCGCGTCGCTCGGCCAGTACTTGAGCCGCAGGCGATCGCACGCGGTGTAGAGCAGGGCCTTCGACGCCTTCACCTGCTGCAGGTAGTCTCTGACGTAGTCCTGGTCTGCTAACGCGGCCTGCAGTGCGACGACCGCCGCGATGTTGACGCTGTAAACGGGCGTGGCGTAGCGGATGGGATCCAGCACCGCCGGGGCGCCCACGAGGGCACCGATTCTGATCGCGGCGAGCCCGTAGGCCTTCGAAAACGTCCGTCCCACGATCACGTTGGGAAACGCGGAGAGCTCAGGAATGAAGCTGCGCCCGGAGAAATCGGCGTAGGCTTCGTCGACGAACACGATCGCCTGCGCCGGCACGGCCTTCGCGATGGCGCGGATCGCTTCAAACGGCACAGAGACGCCCGTCGGGTTGTTGGGGTTCGTCAGGAACACCACCCGCGTTGCCGGGGTGATCGCCGAGAGGACGTCATCGAGCGCGAAGCTGAAATCCGGTTTCGGCATCACCTGCACGAGCCGGCCACCGGCGACGGCCGTGTCGAACCGGAAAATCTCGAACGCCGGTTCGGGCACCACGGCCTCCGGAACGATTCCGCTTCCAGCGTGCGGGCGCAGGTACGCGATGGCCGCGCTCATGATGCCTTCGTCGAGGCCGTTGACGAGCATCACACGGTCGGCCGCTACGCCGAGATGGCGCGCGCACGCCTCCGTTACCTCCGCATACGGCGGGTAGAACGCGAGGTTCTGTGGCGTCAGCCGCGCCAGCGCGTCGAGCACGCGCGAGGAACAGCCGCCCGTGTTCTCGTTCTGGTGCAGCCGGAGACCGTCGTACAGCTCGGGGGGCTTTTCGTACTGCTCCTTCACAGCCGCACCTCGATCGACTCGGCGTGCGCCACGAGCCCTTCGGCACGCGCGAGCGGCAGGATCGTCGGCGCCAGCCGCTTGAGCCCCTCTCGCGAAACACGCTGCACCGACATCACGCGCACGAAGTCGGCCGCGCTCAGGCCGCCCCGGAACCTCGCGGCACCCGAGGTCGGGAGCACATGATTCGATCCGGTCGCGTAGTCGCCGGCAGCCTGGGCCGTGTACGGGCCGACGAACACGGCGCCGGCCGTCAAGGGCGTTCTCGTCAACGACTCACGGTCGACGACGAGATGTTCGGGCGCGAGCCGGTTTGCCAGCGCGATGGCTTCGTCCGCCGATCGAGTGACCACGATGGCGCCGTGGGAGGAGAGCGAGCGCTTCACGATCTCGCGGCTCGCGGCCAGGCCGTCGACCAGCTGTGACACGCGGCCGGCCAGGGCGCGGCTCCACGTCACGAAGGTCGATCGCGCGTCGGGATCGTGCTCGGCCTGGGCGACGAGATCCGCCGCGATCCAGTCGGCGCGTCCACCGCCGGCGACGATGACGATCTCGGTCGGTCCCGCGTAGAAGTCGATGGCACAGTCGGAGGCGACGCAGGCCTTGGCGGCGGCCACGAAACGATTGCCTGGCCCGACGATCTTGTCGACACGGGGCACACGCGCGGTGCCGTACGCCAGCGCTGCAATCGCGTGCGCGCCCCCGATCCGGAACATCCTCGTGACGCCGGCCTCGAGCGCGGCGGCCATGACCGCGGGTTCAGGACGCGGGCACATGACGATCACCTCGCGCACGCCGGCGACACGCGCGGGCACAGCCGTCATGAGCAGGGAAGACGGCAGTGGAAAGCGTCCGCCGGGGACGTAGCAGCCGACGCGCGCGAGCGGCTCGACGCGCTGCTCGATCGACACGCCGGGCACGACCGAGAGATCCCAGTGCTTCGGGATCTGTCGCGCCGCGACCCGCGCGATGTGACGCGCCGCCGTGCGGATGGCCTGACGGACATCCGGTGCCGCGAGAGAGGCGTAGTCGCGCATCTCCGCCTTCGAGACTTCGAGCGGCTCCGTCGCGCCGTCGAAGCGCTCGGCAAAGCGGGAGAGGGCCCGGTCGCCGCCGCGCCGCACGCCGTTGACGATGTCGCGGACGCGTTTGTCGAATGCAGCGTCGGCGCGCTCGTCGCGTTTGAGCAGCGCATCTACCTTCCGCCGGTTCTTCGCGTCGATGATTCGCATGGCTAGGGGACGATCTTGTTCAGTGGATATTCCACGATCCCGGTGGCGCCAGCGGCTTTGAGTTTCGGAATCAAGTCGCGCACCTGCAGCTCCGTCAGAATCGTGTTGACGGCCACCCACGTCTGATCGCTCAGCGCGGAAATCGTCGGGTTCTTCATCGCCGGCAGCAGCGTGAGAACGCCGGCGAGCTGGTCTGCTCGCACGTTCATCATGAGTCCGACGTGACCGTGCGCCTGAATCGCGGCGGTCAGCAGCAGCGCGATGTTTTCGAGCTTCGTGCGTTTCCAGTCGTCCGCGAGCGCCGTCTTGTTGGCGATGAGCTGCGTGTTCGACTCCATGATCGTGTCGAGAATCGCCAGGCGGTTGGCGCGGAGGGTCGATCCCGTTTCCGTCGCCTCGACGATCGCGTCGGCCAGTACCGGCGGCTTCACTTCGGTGGCGCCCCAGGAGAACTCGACGTTGACCTTCACGCCCTGTTTCTTGAAGTACTCGCCCGTCACGCGAACGAGCTCCGTCGCGATCGTCTTGCCCTGCAGATCCTTCGCGGACTTGATCGCGGAATCCTCAGGCGCGGCGAGCACCCAGCGGACCTTGCCAAAACTCTGTTTCGCGTAAATCAGATCCGCGACGCTTTCGAGCACGCCCGTCTTCCCATCGCCAAGCTCGTGCTCGGCGATCCAGTCCTGTCCGGTCAGCCCCGCATCGAGGACGCCGTCGGAGACGTATCGCGCCATTTCCTGGGCGCGAATCAACATGCACTCGATCTCCGGATCGTCGATCGACGGGAAGTACGAGCGCGAGCTGACGTAGATGTTGAAGCCCGCGCGTGCGAAGAGCTGCACGGTGGAGTCCTGCAGCGAGCCTTTCGGGATCCCCAGCTTGAGTTTCATTGTGCGTCCAGCTTCCGGAAGAAGCACGTGCGCTCACCTGTGTGGCACACGTTGCCGTCGCCCTGTCGCTTCACCTTCACCAGCACGGTGTCATCGTCGCAGTCGATGAGGATGTCCGTGACGGCGAGGCGATTGCCCGACGTCTCTCCTTTCATCCAGAGCTTGTTGCGGGTCCGGCTGAAGAACGTCGCGAAGCCCGTGCTGCGCGTTCGCGCGAGCGCTTCGTCGTTCATGAAGCCGACCATCAGGACTTCCGACGTCTCGGCGTCCTGGATGACCGCTGGAATCAGGCCGTTCAGTTTTGAGTAATCCATAAAAACAAAAGCCCCGCCGGTGTGGCGGGGCTGCTGTGCTTGTTCGGGTTGAAGATGCCGACCCTAGATCACGCGCAACTCCGCAGGCTTGCGCCGCGGTGGTGGTGCATGTGCGCGTGGGGGTGACGGACCAACATCGGAAACGAAAGCCTAACCGTACAGCTAGGCACTGTCAAATCCCGTTAATCCTGACAGGCGACCCATCCAGCGGCGTCTGCTATAAGCAGATCAGGGAGTCTCGGTACCCGTAGGGAGAAGAACTCATGCGCATGATGTGTCTCGGCCTGGCGGCGACGGCGTTTGTCGTGGCTCTTGTCTCGCCCGCGTTCGCGAAAATGGAAACCATCGCCGGTGTTCTGATCGACGAAGAGTGTTACATGGAAAACAAGGCCAATACCAAAGAGCAGCACGCGATGAAGCACGGCCCGGTGGAAACATGTGCGACGTCGTGCGCGAAGAAGGGAAAGCCTGTCGCACTCCTCACAACGGACGGCAGGAAGTACGTCGTGATCGGACAGTACACGGCGAACAAGAACCAGATCCTGATCCCCTACATGGCGCACACGGTGGCGCTGACCGGAGATGTCACGACCAACAGGGACGGCTCGGCGACGATCGCCGTCGTCAGCATCAAGGGCCTGTAGCGTTCAATTCGGTGGCGCGAGCCGGTTCAGCTCTTCGAACCAGTTCTGAACGACGACGATGTACGCCGTGGCGGCCTCATTGGCGGGCTCCTTGACCATGAGGAAGCGTGCGCCGTCCGCGGAGACGTCATAGTTCCGGCCGCTCGACGGGGCTCCGGTTGCGTACGGCCCAACGAATAGTTTCACCGGGCTCTCTGCGCTCCACGCGGCGCCGCGAGGGTGGACGCGCGCTGCCATGATGGCGCCATCGGGCGCCACATAAAACAGCTCCCGACCGTTCGGCGCCCAGAGCGGCCGCGTGCCGCCGGCCGTCGAGATCCTCCAGAGCCCGCCGTCCACGTCTGGAAACGGCGTGATGTAGATTTCGAATTGGCTGGAGCTGTCCGATTCGTAAGCCAGCCAGCGGCCGTCCGGTGAGACGACACCGTTTCGCTCGTTGGCTGACAACGTCGCAACGAGCTGTTGGATTCGGCCTGTGTCGAGCTCCAGCATCATCACGTCGCGGTTTCCTGGGGAGTCGAAGAGCAGCCGTTTGCCATCTCGCGTCACGCCCGACGGCAGCCCGGCGCCGCTCTTGAGCAGTTCGGTCGCGCTGGTGCCGTCGGCAGACTGCCAGAACATATTACCAACCGGCTTGTGGAAGATCAGACGACGCCCCTCCGGCGTCCAGACTGGATAGGCATAGCCCGAAGACGTGAGTGTCAGCTGGTTGAGTTTTCGGCGTGCGAGATCCCACAGCCAGATGTTGGTGTCAGGGCCCGCTCCCGACTCTGACATGGCGAGGGCCACTCGCGTCCCATCGGGCGACACGCGAGGTTGGCGGTAGGGGCGCGCGGGCGCCGTGAGGGGTTCTTCCCGGCTCTGCCGATCCACCCACGCCAGCGTCGTCGGCCTCGCCGATGTCGCGGATGTCGCGTCCACGTACGCGAGCGTGCCGTCGGCGGCGACGTCAAACTGGCCCCCGCCTCTCGGGTTCGTCAACACATGCGGCAGCACCGTTACCGGCGTCCCGCGCAGCGTCAGACTGGCGAGGTCGAACCGGACGGCTTTCAGCGTTTCGCCGGCGGTGTAGACCAGGTGGCCGCTCGAGACGTAATGCGCGTGGCTGCCGCCGCGCACCAACACCGTGGACGTACCGGTTGCAACGTCGAGCACCGCCACCTGCGCGGCGGTGAGGCCGCCTTTAGCTGCGAGCACTGTGAAGAGCACGGCCCGTCCGCCTGGTAGCATCTCGGGCCAGGTGTGCGCCAACTCGCCGCGCTCGGGGGCAGTCTGCGTGAGGACAGCGACGGCACCGCCGGCGGACACCCGCTGCAGTCCGGCGGCATAGCTCCCTATGATGACCGTGTCATCCGCCGCCCATGTCGCTCCCTGATGAAGGATGGGCTTTGCGAACGTCGAGATCGGCCCGCCGGCGAGGGCCACTCTCCTGATCGTGTTGCCCTCATCGAATCCGACACTTTGACCATCGGGTGTGACGAAGACGAAGGTCAGAGGAGCCGTGCCCGTGACGATGGCCGTCGCCTCGAGTTGATCGAGCGGGCGGACAAAGATTTGCTTCCCGCCATCGCCGATATAGACGACACGCTTGCCGTCGGGCGTAATCGCAAGGGTGCGTTTGCCGCCTATCGCGACCGCTGTCGGACCAGACGATGCGATCGTCATGCGCGAGATCCGCGGCGTCGCAGCCGGTCCTTTCCGCGCGGCCCGACTGACCCACGCCAGCGCGCCGATCGCGACGAGGGCCACGAGCGACGCGATCGCCGCAATCGACCATGAAAGGCGGGCAAATCGTCGCGCTGGGCTGACAGCGCTCGTCTCCGCCGAAGCGGGAGACGCGCTGCTGAGCACGTCCTCAATCTCGATTCGCGCGTCGCCGATGTCCCGCAGCCGCCGCGCCGGATCTTTCTCGAGGCATCGCCGCAGCAGGCGTTGGATCCCGGAGGGCGTCGTCTCGGGAAGCGCGCGCCAGTCGGGCTCGCCTTGAAGGATGGAGGCGATCGTGTCCGAGAGCGTGTCGCCGGGGAACGCCAGCCGGCCGGTCAACATTTCGTAGAGCACGCAGCCGAATGCCCAGATGTCCGCCCGCTTGTCCACGGATTTGCCGCGCGCCTGCTCCGGACTCATGTAGGCGGCGGTGCCGAGGATGACGCCTTCCTTCGTGCCGCCCATAGTGTTCGTTGGCGAATGCGACAGGTCCGGGCCGGATGCATCGCCGCCGACGGCTTTCGCCAGACCGAAGTCGAGGACCTTCACGCGACCGTCACCGGCGAGGGCGACGTTGGCGGGCTTGAGATCGCGGTGGACGATGCCCTTCTCATGCGCCGCTTCCAGCGCTTCAGCGATTTGCGCGGCGATGGCCAGCGCGTCGCGTACTGGCAGCGGCCCTTTCGAGAGGCGATCGGCGAGCGTCGGCCCTTCGACGAGTTCGAGTACCAAGGCGGAGACGCCGTCGACGTCTTCCAATCCATAGATGGCGCCGATGTGCGGATGATTGAGGGAGGCGAGCATGCGGGCTTCGCGCTCGAAACGCGCGCGTCGCTCCGTGTCGGTGACGAACACACGTGGCAGGATCTTGATTGCGACATCGCGACCGAGCTTGCTATCGCGTGCGCGATAGACCTCGCCCATGCCGCCCGCGCCAAGCAGCGACTGGATCTGATAAGCGCCGAGCTTTCGACCGATCAGCGACCGTCCGGACTCTGCGGCGAGATGCTGCGCGGCCTCGACCAGCGCCGGCTCGCTCAAGAACCCGTCGGCCGTCGACTCCTGCCGCAGCAGCGATTCCACCTCACGGCGTAGTGCTTCGTCCCCCGCGCATGCGTCGGCGACGAACGCCTCGCGCGCGGACGCGTCGAGCGCGAGCGCCGCGTGGCAGATCCGCTCGACGCGGCTCTCGCGGTCAGGCGTCATGACGTCACTCGCGCTCCGCGCGGTTCCACGACCTGACTTTTCCGCGGGTGCACGATCGAACGCGTCAGTCTCGCGCCGGCCCCAGGCCATGAGAAACGCAGTGGGCTCACAGGTTCTTGCGGGATGCGCTCATCTTACGCTCCGTTCGTCGGGGCGTGCGCTCAGTTCACGGCGCGAGCCGCCGCAGCTCCTCGAACCAGTTCTGAACGACGACGATCTGCGCCGCGGCGGCCACATGAGCGGGCTCCTTGACCATGAGGAAGCGTGTGCCGTCTGCGGAGACGTCATA
>Ga0326726_10002940_pt1 | contig 15627 bp, 13 predicted proteins | sample MHFenrmetagenome_2_FD_207603 | JGI IMG/M metagenome (GOLD analysis project Ga0326726, IMG submission 207603) | Lab enriched peat soil microbial communities from Michigan Hollow, Ithaca, NY, United States - MHF15MN | ecosystem: Environmental > Terrestrial > Soil > Wetlands > Peat | place: USA...
GCCGTGGCTGAACGCCTCGGCGTAGGCGTCGGCGTACCAGTAGCGCGACGAATCCGGCGTGTGGATCTCGTCGATCACGACGAAACTTCCCGACGCGTCGACGCCGAGCTCGTACTTGGTGTCGACGAGGATCAGCCCGCGGGTCGTCGCCCAGGCCTGTCCCGCCGCGAAGAGTCGCGCGAGCAGCGCCTCGGCTTCGTCGTAGCGCGCGCGCGTGATCACGCCGCGGGCGACGAGCTCGTCGCGCGAAGTCAGCTCGTCGTGCTCACCGTGCTCGGCCTTCGTCGTCGGTGTGAGCAGCGGCACGGGCAGCTTCTGGTGCTTCTTCATGCCGTCGGGAAGCCGGTGCCCGCAGTACTCACGCTCACCCGCTGCGTACGCTCGCCAGATCGAGGTGCTCGACGCGCCCGTCAGATAGCCGCGGAACACGAACTCGATCGGCACCGGCGCGCACTCCCGCGCGACGGTCACCATCGGATCGGGCACCGAGATCACGTGATTGGGCGCGACGTCCTTTGTGCGCTCGAACCAGAACGCGGCGAGCTGATTCAGCACCTGACCCTTGAACGGGATCGTTCCGACGACCACGTCGAAGCAGCTCACGCGATCGCTCGCGACGAGCACGCGCCGCTCGCCCCGCACGTAGCAGTCGCGCACCTTGCCCTCGATGCGCTTGCCGAGCTCCGGAAAGTCGGTGCGCTGCAAGGTACGGCGGCATTGATCGCGCAGCAGGACCGGATCGATTCCCATTTCGCCCCCCCTCACTTCGCCTGCGCAGCGTAGCGGCGCTCGACGGCGTCGAGCACGAGCCGCTCGAGAAGCACGCCGTCGAGGCGGTTGATCTCCTGAATGCCCGTGGGACTCGTCACGTTGACCTCGGTGAGCCAGTCCCCGATCACGTCGATGCCCGCGAACACGATCCCGTGCGCGCGCAGCGCCGGCCCGATGCGCGCGCAGATCTCGCGCTCGCGCGCGGTGAGCGCGGTCTTGGCCGCCGTCCCGCCGACGTGGAAGTTGGCGCGCGACTCGTAGTGCTGCGGCACGCGCAGCACGCCGCCGACTGGCTCGCCCTCGACGACGATGATGCGCTTGTCGCCGGCGCGCACCTCGGGGATGTAGCGCTGCGCGATCTGGTAGGCGGTGCCGCGCTTCGTGCCCAGCTCGAGAAGCGCTTGCACGTTGCGGTCGTCCTTGGTCAAGTGGAACACGCCCTCGCCGCCGCAAGCGTCGAGCGGCTTGATGATCATCTCGCCGCCGAGCTTGTCGCGAAAGGCGAGCAGCTCGCGAATGCTGCGACTCACCAGACTCTCGGGAGACAGATCCGGGTAGCCCAGGATGAACAGCTTCTCGGTGACGTCGCGCAGTCCGCGCGGCGCGTTCACGACCAGGGTCGTCGGCGGCACGAGGTCGAGAATGTGCGTCGAGAAGAAGTAGTTCAGGTCGTACGGCGGGTCCTTGCGCATCCATACGACGTCGAATTCGCCGAGCGAGCCCGCGCCCTCGGCGCCGATCTCGTACCAGTCGCGCGAGTCGCGCACGCGCGTATCGACCCACTTGGCGCAGGCGCGCCCGCCTGGACCGACTCCGAGCTCGGCGACGTCACACGTCGCAACTCGGTGACCCCGGCGCGCGGCCTCGCGCATGAATACGACGCTCGTGTCGGCGTCCGGGTTCAATCCGGGCAGCGGATCGACGATAAAGAGATGCCGCATGCGGCGGATGCTAGGGTCGCTCGTCGCAGACTGTCAAAGCGCGAGGGCGTGAGGTAGGCTGCGCGGCGCGTCATGTGCGCGACCCCGTCGGCGAGGAAGAGCGCTTGAGACGGCTTTTGAAGATCGCTGTCGCGCTCGCCGTACTCGGCGCAGTAGCGACTGCCGTAGGAGTCACGCTCTTCTACGCCGTCGTCCTGCGCGATCTGCCCGAAATCAACAAGCTCGAGGACTACCGCCCGAACCTGATCACACGCGTGCTCGACGTGGACGGGAACGAGGTCGCGAGCTTCGCGAAGGAGCGGCGCATCGTCGTCCCGATCGAGCAGGTGCCCAAGTCCGTCGTCGAGGCGTTCATCGCTGCCGAGGACGGCTCGTTCTACGAGCATACGGGCCTGGATTACGGCGGCATCCTGCGCGCGGCATTCACGAACTTCGTCGAGGGCCGCAAGGCGCAGGGCGCGAGCACGATCACGCAGCAGGTCGCAAAGACGTTCCTGTTGACTCCCGAGCGCAGCTACACGCGCAAGCTGAAGGACATGGTGCTGGCGCGGCGCATCGAGAAGGCGCTCAGCAAGAACGACATCCTGTATCTCTATCTGAACCAGATCTACTTCGGCGCGGGCGCGTACGGCGTCGAGGAGGCGGCGCAGACGTACTTCGCGAAGTCCGCGCGCGACCTGCAGGTGAACGAGGCGGCGCTGCTCGCGGGCCTCGTGCCGCGGCCAGCCGAGTGGAATCCGCACGTCGACCCGGAGATGGCGCGCCGCAAGGAGCTCCTCGTTCTACACCGAATGGTGGAGCAGGGCTTTCTCGCGCCGGAGCAGCACGACATGTGGGCGGCGCAGCCGCTGGTCTTCGCGAAGCCCCACTGGCAGGAGCGCGACTCCGCCACGGCGTTCTTCGTCGAGGAGGTGCGGCGCTATCTGATGCAGCACTTCGGCGGCGACGAGGTGCTGACGGGCGGACTCACCGTGCACACCACGCTCGACGTCGCGCAGCAGATCGACGGCTGGCGCGCGGTTCGGCGCGGGCTGCGCGACCACGACCGGCGCATGGGCTACCGCGGCCCACTGCGCAACGTCCCCGAGAAGGACTGGCCCGCGGCCCAGGCCGAGATCGGCGCCGCGAACGCGGCCGTGCTCGAGCCGGCCGAGGAGGAGCTGCGCCAGGGGCTCGTGATCGCGCTCGACGACAAGGCCGAGAGAGTGACTCTCGCCCTCGGGCCGGAGCCCGACAGCCACGCGACGCTCGGGCTCGCCGACGTCAACTGGGCCGCGCCGCCCGATCCGGCGCGCGACGGCATGTATCCGCGCATCAACAAGGTGAGTCAGGCGCTGCACAAGGGCGACGTGGTGATGCTCGAGCGCGGCGCCGACGGCAAGAGCTGGTCGCTCTACCAGAAGCCGCTCGCTGAAGGCGCGCTGCTCGCGGTCGACCTCGAGAAGAGCGAGCTGAAGGCGGTCGTCGGCGGCTACAGCTTCGCGGAGAGCGAGTTCGATCGCGCGCTGCAGTCGCGGCGCCAGCCGGGCTCGGCGTTCAAGCCGATCGTCTACGCGGCGGCGCTCGCGCGCGGCTTCACGGGCGCGACGATCGTGCACGACACCGCGGTGGTGTACGACGACGACGCGAACGGCTTCGCCTGGAAGCCCGAGAACTACACCGAGGACTTCTTCGGTCCGATCACGCTGCGCACGGCGCTCGCGAAGTCGCGCAACGCGGCGACGATTCGCGTGCTCTCCGACATCGGCCTGGCGCCGGTGCGCGACATGGCCAGAGCGCTGGGCATCGACTCACCAATGGAGATGAACCTCGGGCTCGCGCTCGGCAACAGCGAAGTCACGCTCGCGGAGCTCGTGCGTGCGTACACCGCCTTCGCCACCGGCGGCAAGGTGATCGACCCCGTGTTCGTGCTCGAGGTGCGGGACCGCACGGGGCGCGTGCTCGCGCAGAACATCCACTTGCTCGAGGCCGCGAAGGAGCCCGCGACTCCGCCCGTCGGCGAGGGCTCCGACGAGAGCGCGGGCCCGGGCCCCGACCTCGACCGCGTGATGGAGAAGCTGCGCGCGGAAGTCGAGAGCAAGGCCACGCCGGGGCTGCCCGAGGGCTATCACCTCGATCCGGTCGACGCGTATCTCATGACCGACATGCTGCGCGCCGTGGTCGACGAGGGCACCGGCACGAAGGTGAAGGCGCTCGGCCGACCGGTGGCAGGCAAGACTGGCACCACGAACGATCTGCACGACGCTTGGTTCGTCGGCTACACGCCCGAGCTCGCGGCCGGCGTGTGGATCGGATACGACAGCGCCCGAAGTCTCGGGAAGAACGAGACGGGCGGGCGCACCGCCGCGCCGGTGTTTCTCGAGTACATGAAGAAGGCGCTCGAGCAGCGTCCCGTGCAGGAGTTCTCCGTGCCCGAGGGCGTCGTGTTCGCGCGCGTCGATCGCGCGACCGGACTCCTTGCGCCATCCGGCGACGAGAACGCACTCTTCATGCCATTCCGCGAGGGCGCCGCCCCGACCGAAGTGAGTCCGACTCAGAACGGCGACGCCGCCGCGCGCCCGCTGCGCGTCGACTGACCGCGCGCGCGGCGATCTCGACGATCAATCGAAATCCCCGCGCTTCCGACAAGAGCCGAAGCGAATTCGCCGCGCTGGGAGCTCCCTCGCTTGTCGAAGCTCGATGATGTCCTCGACGCCTCGCGATACGGCACGCTCGAGACCGTCGTCGAGGGCGTGGGGATCGTGTACGGACCGTCGAACGTAGGCCTCGTTTGGGGCAACGGCGCGGCCTTGGCCATCGACACGGGCTCGCTCCAGTCGGGTACGAAGATCATCGAGGCGCTGCGCCGCGCGTCGGACGAGCCGGTCCAGCACATCGTCTATACACACGGACACGTAGACCACGTCGGCGGCGCGTCGACGTTCGTGCAAGAGGCGCGCTCGCGCGGTCGGCCGCGGCCCACCGTCTGGGCGCACGAGAACGTGCTGGCGCGACTCATGCGCTATCAGCGCACCTGGCGCTGGAACAACGAGGTCAACCGGCGGCAGCTGCGCCTGCCGCGCGGCATGAATACGTTTCCGCGCGGGCTCGTGCCGCCCGACCGCACCTACCGCGACCGTGACGACTTCGAGCTCGCGGGAGAGCGGGTCGAGCTGTATCACGCGACCGCGGAGACCGACGACGCCACCTGGGTCTGGCTCCCGGACCGGCACATCGCGTTCGTGGGGGACCTGCTGATCGGCTCACTGCCGAACACGGGCCACCCGAATCGGACTCAGCGCTACACGCTCGGCTGGGCGCAGGCGCTCGACACCGTCGCGGCTCACCGGCCGCGCTGGGTGGTTCCGGGTCACGGCGAGCTGCTCGAAGGCGATCTCGCGCTCGAGGTCATGACCGAGACCGCGCGCGCGCTGCGCTTCCTGCACGACTGCGTCGTCGAGCGCCTGAACGACGGCAAGTGGCCCGACGAGATCGTCGAGGAGGGCATTCAGCTGCCCGCAAGCCTCGCGAACAAGCCCTATCTCGCGGAGACGAGCGGCTGCGCGCAGTTCGTGGTGCGCGACGTGCTGCGCGCGTACGCGGGCTGGTGGGGCGGGAATCCCTCCGAGCTGCTGCCCGCCGCGCGCGGACAGGTAGCGCGCGACGTCGTGTCGCTCGCCGGCCGCGAGGCTATCCTCGACCGCGTGGGGAAGCTCTTCATCGGCGGCGAAGCTCGGCGCGCCCTACACCTTGCGGTGTTGCTGCGCCAGGCGGATCCGGAGGACGGCGAGGCCTGGCAGACCGAGGCCGAGCTGTGTGAGGCGCTCGCGATCGCCGAACGTTCGACGATCGTGCGCAGCTTCTATCTCTCCTGCGCGCGCGGCGCGCGCGAGAGACTCGCCGAGCTCGACGAAGACGCCAAGCCCAAGCGCTGAATGACGCGGCGCGCGCTCGTCGTCGGCGGCGGCCACAACGGGCTGGTCTGCGCGGCCTATCTGGCGCGCGCCGGCCTCGAGGTGACCGTGCTCGAGCGCCGACCGATCGTCGGCGGCGCGTGCGTGACCGAGGAGCTCTGGCCCGGCTATCGCGTGTCGCGCGCGGCGTACGTGCTGTCGCTGTTCCGGCCGGTGATCGCGGAGGAGCTCGAGCTCGAGCGCCACGGCCTGCGTCTGCTGCCGCGCGTGCCGTCGTCGATCACCCCGCTCGCGGACGGCCGCGCACTCGTGCTCGGCGAGAGTCCGCGCTCGGACTTCGCGGAGATCGAGCAGTTCTCGCGCCGCGACGCGGAGCGCTACCGGCGCTACGAGACGTGGCTCGAGGGAATCGCGGCGGCCGTCGAGCCGCTGCTGGACCACGGCCCGCCGCACGCCTGGAGCGCGGACGACGCGAACGCCGCACGCTGGATGCGCGTCGCGAGGGTGGGAGTGGACTTGCTGCGCGCGTCGGGAGTCACTCGAGCCACGCGTCTGATGTTCGGCCCCGCGCGCGCGCTGCTCGAGGAATGGTTCGAGTCGGAGCCGCTGCGCGCGACCTTGGCTACGGACGCGATCATCGGCGCGTTCGCGCCGCCGTCGGCGCGCGGCACGGGCTACGTGTTGTTCCACCACTGCATGGGTCGCGCGGGCGGGCGGCGCGGCGTGTGGGCGTACGTCGCAGGCGGGATGGGCGTGCTGTCGGAGGCGCTCGCGGCGGCGGCGCGCGCGGCCGGCGCGAAGGTGCGCACGAGCGCGGAGGTCGTGGCGATCCGCAGCGCGAATCGGCGCGCGTGCGGGGTGGCGCTCGCGAACGGCGAGACGATCGACGCGGACTTCGTGCTGTCGGGCGCCGACCTGCCGCGCACCGCCTCGCTCGTCGACGACCCGGTGCTGCGCCGGCGGTTCCCGGCGACGGACCAGCGCAGCCCGGTCGTGAAATTGAACCTCGCGCTCGGCGCCCTGCCGCGCTTCCGGGCGCGGGGAGGCGAGTCACTACCGCTCTCGGGCACGATCCACCTCGGACCGACGGACCTCGATGGCATCGAGCGCGCGTTCGCGGCCGCCGCGGCCGGGGAGGTTCCGGACGTGCCCGTGGTCGAGCTGACGATCCCGTCGGTCGTCGATTCGAGCCTCGCGCCGCCGGGAAAGCACGTCGCGTCGATCTTCGCCCAGTACGCGCCGGTATTGCCCGCCGGAGATGCGCGCTGGCCCGTGGTGCGGGACGCCATGCGCGATCGCGTGCTGGCGGCGGTCGAGTCACTGGCTCCGGGCTTCACGGCGTCGATCGAACACCTGGAGGTGCTGGCCGCGCCCGACCTCGAGCGCGAGTTCGGCCTCACGGGCGGGAACATCTTCCACGGCGCGATGCGGCCGGGGCGCATGCTGCTGCGCCGCCCGAGCTCGCGGCTGGCGCCGTACCGCACGCCGCTCCCGGGCCTCTGGCTGTGCAGCTCGGCGGCGCATCCCGGCGGCGGCGTCATGGGCGCTCCGGGGCGGAACGCCGCGCGCGAGCTGCTCGCCAGTCTCCGCCGCTAGCCGCGGGGGGCGCGTCCCGTCGCGGCAAACGACCGCGCGACTTCGCTGCGCAGCTCCGCATCGCACAGGAAGTCGAGCGCGGTCATCGCGAGCGCCTTCGCGCCGTCGAGCACGGCCTGGTCGCCCAGCTCCGAGGCGGCCCACTTGGCGAACTCGGCGTTGTGAATCGAGACGTTCGGAGGCGAGCACGCGATCATCGGGTGGATCGACGGCACGCGCTGACTCACGTTGCCCATGTCGGTGCTGCCCTGAACGCCGGGCGGGATCTTGTCGTAGGGAAAGAAGGCGCGGCCGAGATACTCGGCGTTCGCCTGAAAGCGGCGCGCGAGCGGCCACGACGTAGCGAGGTCGAGATAGTCGACCTCGCCCCAGGCGAGCTCGAGGCGCGCGCCCGTCGCCTCGGCGCCGGCGCGGAAGCAGCCCTCGACTCGCGGCTTCAGGGCGGCCAGCTCGGAGGCGTTCGCCGCGCGCACGTAGAAGCGGCCGGCCGCGCGCTCGGGCACGATGTTCGGCGCCTGGCCTCCGTCGGTGATGATGCCGTGCAGCCGCTCCGTCGGGCGGATGTGCTGGCGCAATGCGCCCACCGCCTGATAGGCGATGACCAGTGCGTCGAGCGCATTCACGCCGCGCTCCGGCATCGCGGAGGCGTGCGAGGCGACACCGAAGTAGGTCGCCTCGAGCTCGGCGATCGCGAGGCACGGCATGGTGGCGAGATTCACGCCCGCGGGGTGCACCATGAGCGCGGCGTCGACGCCCTCGAACGCGCCGTTGCGCGCCATCAGCTCCTTGCCGCCGCCGCGTTCCTCGGCGGGGGTGCCGAGCCAGCGCACGCAGCCCGGCAGGCGCGCGCCGAGCTCGGCGAGCGCGAGCGCCGCGCCCAACGCCGTGGCCGCGATGATGTTGTGGCCGCACGCGTGCCCGATGCCCGGCAGCGCGTCGTACTCGGAGAGCAGCGCGACGGTCGGACCCGCGGCGCCGACGCGAGCCTCGATCGCGGTCTCGAGGCCGTACACACTTTGGCGTGCATCGAGGCCGCGCCCGCGCGCCGTCTCCGTGAGCAGGCGCGCGGCGCGAACCTCCTCGAAGGCGAGCTCGGGGTGCGCGTGGATCTCGTGCGAAACGTCGAGCAGCTCGCGTGCCAGCCGATCGACCGACGCGCACACTTCCTTCTTCAGCGCATCGAGCATGCCCGCAGTATACGCGCGCCCGCCTCAGCGCCGTCGGCCCGCGACGAGCGCGATCGGGATCGACCAGTCGTGCCCCGTCTCGCGCGCGATCCGGAGCGTCTCGCGAACCTCGCTCGGCGCCGCGTCCATCAGCGCGCGCAGACCGGCAGCGAGCGGCGCCGGCGTGCCGATGCGCGCGATCCAGCTGTCGAACTCGAGTCGCACCGGCCAGCGCGGCCCGACCTCGACGGCGAAGCCCGCGGCGTCGAACATCGCGCACCACTCGGACAGCTTGTAGTTGCGCACGTGCGACGGATCGCGCAGCACCTCGATCGCGTTGAGATAGGTGTCCTGCACCGGGTCCTCGGGCGAAAAAGAGTCGACGAGCAGATACTGCCCGCCCGGCTTCAGCACGCGCGCCGCCTCGCGCGTCGCCGCGACGGGATCGGCGTAGTGGTGTGCGCACAGGCGCGAGGTGACCAGATCGAACGACGCGTCCGCGAACGGCAGCGCCTCGGCGCGCCCGCGCCGGAACCACACGTTCGCGAGCCCGCGCTCGCGCGCGAGCCCGGCGGCGGTCGCCAGCATCTCCTCGGTGAGATCGAGCGCGATCACTTCCGCGGCGCGCTTCGCCAGCGCGAGCGCCGTGTGACCCGCGCCGGTGCCGACGTCGAGCACGCGTTCGGTTCCGCGCAGCGCGGCGCGCTCGACCACGGCGTCGAGCGTGGGCCCGCCCGAGTGCACGGCGCTGACCGCGTAGTTCGCGGCCGCCGCGCCGAATTGCCGTTGCACCTGCGTGTCCAAATCCGCACTCTGGGCGCTCATGATTGCCTCCGCATTATTATTTACCTAGGTTAATAATCGAAGTGGCCCTCAAAGACAAGTCCGACCCGAGCTTGCGCGAGGCGCTCGCGGCGCTGCAGCGCCTGGCCGACGCCTTCGCGCACCGGCGCGCGCAGCTGGCGCAGTCGGCCGGCCTCTCGGAGGCGCAGTGGCGTGTGCTCGAGCAGATCGCGGCCGAGGATTTCATGCCCTCGCTGTTCGCGCGTCGGCGCGCGCGCTCGCCCGCCGCGGTTTCGAAGGTGATCCGGCAGCTGCTGGACCAGAAGCTCATCGAGGTCGAGATCGCGGAGGGCGACGCGCGCCAGCGCCGCTACTCGCTGAGCGCAGCGGGTCGCGCGGCCATGGAGACGGTGCGCCGCGACCGGGAGCGCGCGCTCGCGCGCATCTGGGCCGACTTCGAGCCGGCGCCGCTCGCGCGCTTCGCCACATTCGCGACCGAGCTCGCCGAGCGGATGGAGGCGCACGCCCGCGACGAGGAGAAGCGCACCGCGCAGGAGCGGGCCTCAGAAACGAAGAAGGCCCGCAGGAGCGGGCCAACCATCAAAACGCAGCGCGCATTATAACGAATGTGACTGGGCGAGTCAACGAGTATTTCGCGTCCACCGCGATTTTTCGCTGACCGCGGCTCGAACTCGGAGAAAGCGCGCGCGAACTCCGAGTTCGCGTCGCCGAACTCGGGGTTCTTGCGGCTCTGGCGCGCCTACGCCCGTCCGAGCGACGCCGAGGGCGGCGAATCGAAGTCCGCGAGGTGCTCGACGCAGTTCAAAACCTCGAGCGCCGGTGGCGGAGCTGACGCCACGATGGTCAACGAGGCATTCGGCCAGCTGAGCGGCGGCTCGAGTCCGCCCAAGCCGACCTCGCGCTCCGCGAACGCGCGCACCACCAGGCCGTGGCTGATCACCGCGAGGTTGCCGTCGAGCTGCCGGGCGCGCGCGAGTACCCTCGGCCAGGCGCGCGCGGTTCGGGCGTGGAAGACGTCCCAGCTCTCGCCCTCCGGCGGCGCGTAGTCGAGGGCGAACGGATCGAAGCCGAGCTCCGCGTACGCGCGGCCGCGCAGCGCGCCGAAGTTGCGCTCGCGCAGCTCCGGCCAGAGCTCGATGCCGGCGCCGGTCGCCGCGCGCACGCGCTCCGCGGTCATGTGCGCGCGCGCGTAGTCGCTCGACACGATCGCCGCGACGCCCAGCTTCGCGAGCCGCGCCGCGAGCCGTTCCGCCTGCGCGATCCCGCGCGCCGAGAGCGGGATGTCAGGCGTCTGGAGGATGCGCGCCGCGTTGAACGCGGTCTCGCCATGGCGCACGAGCAGGATCGACATCGCGCGGAGCGTAGCAGAGGTGTTAACTTCACAGAGCGTCGATGGAAACCTATCTCGAGCTGCTGCGACACGTCCGCGACCACGGCACGCGCAAGAGCGACCGGACGGGCACCGGCACGCTCTCGGTCTTCGGCTGGCAGTCGCGCTACGACCTGGCGCGCGGCTTCCCCGCCCTGACGACGAAGCGCCTGCACCTGCGCTCGATCTTCCACGAGCTGTTCTGGTTCATCCGCGGTGACACCAATGTGCGTAGCCTGCACGAGCGCGGCGTCGGGATCTGGGACGAGTGGGCGAACGCGGACGGCGACCTCGGTCCGATCTACGGCGCTCAATGGCGCGCGTGGCGCACCGCCGACGGGCGTACGGTCGATCAGCTCGCCACGGTCGAGGACCAGATCCGCCGCAATCCAGACTCGCGGCGGCTCGTCGTCTCGGCCTGGAACGTGGGCGAGCTCGAGCGCATGGCGCTGCCGCCGTGTCACTTGCTGTTCCAGTTCTACGTCGCCGACGGCCGGCTCTCGTGTCAGGTGTATCAGCGCAGCGCCGACATCTTTCTGGGCGTGCCGTTCAACATCGCGTCGTACGCGCTCCTGACTCACATGATGGCCGAGTCCACCGGCCTGCGCGCGGGCGAGCTCGTGCACACGCTCGGCGATGCGCACTTGTATCTGAATCACTTGGAGCAGGCGGACTTGCAGCTCTCGCGCATGCCGTACGAGCTGCCGCGCGTCGAGCTGCGGCCGGGGGTGAAGTCGATCGCGGACTTTCGCTACGAGGACGTGCGGCTCGTCGACTACCGCGCGCACCCGGCGATCGCGGCGCCCATCGCCGTCTAGCGCGTGCTCGCGCTGATCGCCGCCGTCGCGGAGAACGGCGTGATCGGGGCGAAGGGCGCCCTGCCCTGGCGCTTGCCCGACGAGCTGGCGCACTTCAAGCGCGCCACGTTGGGCAAGCCCGTGCTCATGGGGCGACGCACCTTTGCGTCGCTCGCGCGCGCGCTGCCCGGCCGCACGAACGTGGTGTTGTCGCGCGCGCCGGGCTACGCAGCCGAGGGTGCGCTGGTCGCGCGCGACCTCGAGCGCGCGCTCGAGCTGGTCGCCAGCGCCCCGGAAGTCGTCGTGATCGGCGGCGCCGCGCTCTACGCCGAGGCTTTGCCGCGCGCGCAGCGCATCTATCTCACCCGCGTGCACGCGCGCCCCGAAGGCGACGTGCGCTTCCCCGAGCTCGACCCCGCCGACTGGCACGAGTCACTCGTGCTCGAGCACCCGGCGGACGCGCGCCACGCGCACGCGTTCTCGATCTTCGAGCTGGAGCGGAAGACGCTCGGGCGCTAGATGGGCCCGTAGCCCGCGGTCGCCTCGAGCGCGGCCGGGTCGAGCAACGTCACGTAGCCGCGCTCGACCCGGATCGCGCCCGAGCCGACCCAGATGCGCATCTGCTTGTTGACGCTCTCGCGTGTCGAGCCGACCAGCTCGCCCAGAATGTGCTGCGGCAGCCGCTGCTCGATGCGCACCCCGCCGGCCACCTCGGTCCCGTGCGTGCGCGCCAGGGCGAGGAGCTTGCGCGCCAGACGCGCGGGGATCGTGAGTGACAGCTCGTCCTCGACCCGCTGCGACAGCTCCCGCAAGCTGCGCGCGAGCACCGCCGCGAGCTTGATCGCCACGCGCGGGTGCTGCTCCAGAAACGGGATCAGGTCGCGGCGTTGCAGGCTCAGGAGCTCACACTGTTCGACCGCCTCGACGGTGGCCGAGCGAACCTGCGCATCGAAGAGCGCCACCTCGCCCAGCACGTCGCCCGCCTCGAGGAAGCGGAAGACGAGCTCCTTCGCGTCCGGCCCGCTCGAAAACACCCGCAGCCGGCCGCGCAGGACGCCGTAGAGGGCGGAGCCCGGATCGCCCTTTCGGAACAGAACCTCGCGAGCGCGCAGGCGTTTCGTCCCGGTGATCGCGTGCAGGAGGTCCAGCTCCCGGCGCGAGAGACCCTCGAAGACGCCGATCGAGCCGAGCATGACTCGGCCGTCGAGCTGCCGTGCCTGGACCACGGGGGCAGAGGTCATATCTGAAGAATGCCCTTCTCTGTGAACTGTTTCACAGCGGGCGGGGGGCGGGTTCGGGAAGTTCCCGGTCATGCAGCGAGCGGCCCATCGGGTGTTCCGGAACGGAGACCGCGGAGGTCACCGGATCGAGAGCTCCGACGTGGCGCCGGACCCCTCGCACAACGCTGCCTCTCGCCGACACATGGCCGCGATTCCCCTCCCGGCCAACCTTCCCAACCCGTCGTGGCTCCCTCCGCGGCGGCTGGGCGGCGGAGGCAGTCGGTGCGAGGGGTCCCCCTCTCGCTGACCGATCCTCCCCTCTTTCTCTCACCCGCACTCCCGAGACACAATGCTCTCGGGGGTGTTTTCGTGAGAGCTTCGGTCGGTTCCATGGCTCTGTTCATGCTGGGCTGCGCCGCGACGGCCGTGCTGCACGCGAAGCCCGAGAGCGTGTGTGCGGGCCGCGCGGTGCGACTCACCTGGGAAGGCAGCGGCTCGGGCGAGCTCAGCGCCGAGCCGTCGGACGCGTCGTTGGGCGCCGTGCCGGAGAGCGGCAGCAAGACCGTGCGGCCGAAGGCGACGACCACGTATCGGCTCCGCGTCGGCTCGGCGCTCGGCAGCGCGACGAGCGACACGACCGTGAAGGTGATCGCCGTTCCGGAGCTGCCCACACCGATCCAGGGCAGCGCGGCCGACGAGGGCAGCGGCTGCGCGCCCGGGCGCATGTGGGTCACCGCGCACGTGCCCGTCGGTGAGTGGGACGCGCGGCTGCGCGTGAATCTGGTCGCGTCCGCGGACGGGCGCGCGTACAAGGTCGAGCACGCGGCGCGCGCGGCCGAGCTCGGCGTCGACACGCCGTCCGACGAGCTCCGCGACCTGCCGATCGCCGGAGCGTGGCGGCTCGAGACGGCGCTGCGCGCCAACGAGGTCTGCGGTGAGTCGTCCGCGCCGACGTCGCTCGCGCTGAACGTGACCTTCGTCTGCGCGGAGTGACTCGCAGCCCGCGCTAGTCTTCCTGCGCGAGGGTCGGCGAGGCGAGCTCGCGCGCGAGCGCGTCGATCAAGCCGCTCGCCTGCGCCGGGTCCTTGGCCGTGCCGAAGACGTGGAAGTCGGGCCGCACGAGCGCGACGCGTGCACCGCCGCGCTCGAAGAAGCGCTCGTAGCGGCCGTCGAGGTCCGTGAGTGACGCGCCCGAGCCGATGTGCGCGCCGACACCCCCGAGCGACGTGAAGAACGCCCGCTGCTCGGGTCCGAGCGCGCGCGCGGGATCACCGTCCGCGCCGAGCAGGACCCAGCCACGGCCGACCACGTCGTCGAAGAGTCCTTCGCGGGACTGGCCGCGCGAGCCCAATCGGACGCGCCCCTGCGGGAAGAGCTGGCCCGCGTTCGGGTCGCCCGCGAGCGTCGTGCCCGGCCCGAGCGCCGGCGGCGTCGGAATCACCGTGCGCTCGCCCGCGCGCGCGAGCTCGATCAGCTGCGCATCGCGCGCCGCCGCTTCCCGCGGATCGGTCATGCAGATCATGCGTCCGAGCTGGATCGAGACGTCGATGAGCGAGCGCACGTGTGGCAGCCGCTCCTGCGCGTAGGTGTCGAGCAGCTCTTCGGGCGAGCGTAGCGCGAGCACGAGATCGAGCTTCCAGGCGAGCGTCGCCGCGTCGCGCAGATCCGAGCCGAACCCCTCTCCGACGAACGGCGGCATGCCGTGCGCGGCGTCGCCCGCCAGGAGGACGCGCCCCTTGCGCCAGCTCTCCGCCCAGCGCGCGTGGGAGCGGTACACGCTGTGTCGTTCCAGGATCGTGTCCGACTCCGACAGGCCCCATGGCGCGAGCAGCTGCCACGCCGCGCTCGAATCGTCGAGTGACTCGAGTGTCTCGCGCGGCAGGCGCATGAACTCGAAGCGCCGCCGCCCCGGACCGCCCGAGCTGACCGCCGTGGGGCGACGCGGATCGCAGATCATCGAGTTCCCGGGCTCCCAAGAACGCGGACTGCGCGTGACGAGGTCGACGGTGAGCCAGTCGTAGGCGAGACCCAGGTCCTCGACCGGCGTGCGCATCCAGCGCCGTACGAAGCTGTTGGCGCCGTCGCAGCCGACCGCGTAGCGCGCCTCGACGTCGCGCACCCGGCCGGACGCGTCGCGCGCGCGCACGTGCACGCAGCCGTCGCCGGGCTCGATGTCGAAGACCTCGAAGCCGCGAGACACGGAGACCGCCAGCGAGCGCGCTCGCCGATCGAGCACGCGCTCGAGCTCCGGTTGGTGAAACATGTTCGAGGCGGGCCAGCCCGAGATCCGGGACTGCGGCATGAGTCCGAACTCGAGCAGCGTCTCGCCGGCGCGGTTGCGCCAGGCGAAGCTGTGACAGGCGTCGCTGATCGAGCGCACCTCGTCGCCGACGCCCGCGGCCTGAAAGATGCGCCCGACCGCGTGGTCGAAGTGAGTCGCGCGCGGCATCGGGTAGGCCGTCGGCCAGCGCTCGAGCACGGTGACTCGCCAGCCGCGTTGCGCGAGCAGGATGGCGAGCGTCTGCCCGGTGGGTCCATAGCCCACGATCGCGACGTCGCAGCGCTCCGGCACGCTCGAGCCCTCCAGCGAATTGAGACTAATCTCAAATTGAGACTGGTGTCAATATTGACGATCCTCTCATTTCCAAATACGCTGCACGCGTGCCCCGTGGATCTCCGGCCAAGAGCGCGCCCGGCCCGACCCCGCGTCACGGGAAGCGCGCGCGCACGCGCCAGGCGCTGCTCGAGGCGACGCTGCGGGTGCTCGCGCGCGGCGGCACGGGCTCGATCTCGATCCAGGAGGTCACGGGCGAGGCCGGGCTCGCGAACGGGACGTTCTACAACTACTTCCGCACGCGCGAAGAGCTGCTCGAGGCCACGGTCGTGCCACTCACGCAGCGCCTCGTGCAGCGGCTGAACGCGAGCTCGGCGAGCAGCGGCATCGAGGACCCGGCCCTGCGGCTCGCGCTGGGCGTTCGCGCTTTCATCGACCACGCGAGCGCGGACAGAGCCTGGGCGGCGGCCCTGCTGCGCCTCTGGGGCAGCACCACGAGTCTGCCGCGCCGCGCCA
>Ga0326726_10002941_pt1 | contig 15623 bp, 17 predicted proteins | sample MHFenrmetagenome_2_FD_207603 | JGI IMG/M metagenome (GOLD analysis project Ga0326726, IMG submission 207603) | Lab enriched peat soil microbial communities from Michigan Hollow, Ithaca, NY, United States - MHF15MN | ecosystem: Environmental > Terrestrial > Soil > Wetlands > Peat | place: USA...
TCAGTCAAGCCAACATATATCCTTCTGTCAATCAAGCTCTTTATGGCGTACACAATATAAGCCATTTTTCATATTTTTACAACCTCCGTTCCCTGCCTGCCGGCAGGCAGGTATCCATTGAACTATGAGACCATCCGGGCCGTAAAAGTATAGTTTTTTTTTCTCATTCCAAATTCTTTAATCTACCAAAAAGTCTTGCAGTCCAGCAGTCCTAACTCCGAGCAAGGCATGGCATACACTTCAAAGGGGGGATGTTTTGCCCCTCGTCCCCGGGAGAGGGTTTCGGGGAGAGGGTTCTTCCCCCGACCGCAAACCGCAAACCCCAAAACGGAAATTTTGTTTAATCCCCAATCTTTCTTAATTTCATGCTCTAAATTAACTAATAATGAACTGGATCGACTTTATCATTATAATACTGCTGGTATTTGGACTGGCTCGCGGATTTATAAACGGATTCATCAAAGAACTGGCCTCCCTGCTTGCCCTTATACTTGGCATCTGGGGAGCTATTAAATTCTCGGCTTTCACTGCCGGGAGACTCTATGATTATTTTGATATGACCGGCCAGTATGTCGGAATAATAGCATTCCTTGTAACTTTTATTATCATAGTTATAATAATCCATTTTATCGGATTGCTAATTGACAAATTTGTTGAAAAGATCTCTCTTGGAGTTCTGAACTCTCTTCTCGGACTTGTTTTCGGGGTTTTTAAAACAGCCCTGATCCTCAGCGTAATATTCACGGTTCTTAATGCCATCGATGCCAAACATCATTTTCTCCCCAAAAAACAAATTGAAGATTCCAGGCTCTATAATCCGATTGCCGACATAGCTCCTGCCATTTTCCCGGTAATCGGGGAAGGGAGCCCAAACAGAAGTTTCGACAGACTTAAAAAGAAACAAGAGGGGACCACGATTTAACCCTCTTTGTTATATTTGCAGTTCCGAATAAAATAAGGTTTATGAATTTTGTCGAAGAACTGAAATGGAGAGGTATGATCCATGATATCATGCCAGGCACTGAAGAATTGCTCGAAAAGGAAATTACAAAAGGATATATCGGATTTGATCCTACAGCCGATTCATTGCATATCGGGCACATGGTACAAGTCATGCTGCTAGTACATTTCCAGAGGTCGGGCCATGTTCCAATTGCCCTTGTCGGAGGTGCCACAGGCATGATTGGTGATCCTTCAGGTAAATCGGAAGAAAGGAATCTTCTTGACGAGGCAACCCTAAGGAAAAATGAGGAGGGCATCAAAAAACAGCTTTCACGGTTCCTCGATTTTTCTTCGGGCACGAAGAACAGAGCCATTATGGTAAATAACTACGACTGGATGAAGGAATACTCATTCCTTGGCTTTATCCGTGATATTGGCAAGCATATTACGGTTAATTACATGATGGCAAAGGATTCTGTAAAAAAGAGACTCGGGGCTGATTCGAAAGATGGGATGTCTTTTACGGAATTTTCATACCAGCTTGTTCAGGGAACCGATTTCCTTCACCTCTATAACCAACTTGGATGTAAACTGCAGATGGGAGGATCGGACCAGTGGGGCAATATCGTTACAGGCACTGAGCTTATCAGGCGTAAGACAGGCGGCGAAGCCTTTGCAATAACCTGTCCTCTTATAACGAAGTCGGACGGATCAAAATTTGGAAAAACAGAATCGGGCAACGTTTGGCTCGACCCTGAAAAAACCTCTCCATACCAGTTTTATCAGTTTTGGCTTAATGTTTCAGATAAGGATGCAGCCAGTTATACTAAAATATTCACACTTCTCGGTCGTAATGAAATTGAATCACTTATTGATCAACATAATAAGGCTCCGCATGAGCGGGTTCTGCAGAAGCGTCTGGCAGAAGAGATGACCGTGATGGTCCACTCACGTGATGAGTTTGAATCAGCTGTTGAGGCATCACAGATACTTTTCGGGAAAGGAACCACCGAATCGCTTAAAAGAATGAATGAAAACACATTCCTATCAGTTTTTGAGGGCGTCCCTGTATTTGACATCAAAAAAGAAATAATTCAGTCAGGTGTGACCGTGACCGACATCTGCACCGATCATTCACAGGTTTTTTCATCGAAGAGCGAATTGAGAAGGCTTGTCCAGGGCGGCGGGCTGAGTATTAATAAGGTCAAAATAGACAATCCTGAAATGATCATCGGAACGGATTTATTGCTTAACAATAAATACCTGCTTGTCCAGAAAGGTAAAAAGAACTATTATTTGTTAAGGATAATTTGAATCACCTGATAAAATCGGCAGCTATTATCGATACATCATCAAACAGATCCGGATTGTTGTCAGGAATCCCAAGCTTCCTCAGCATCTCCTTAATATTGGTTTCCACAGGATTCTTGTTTGTGATATGTCTGATGATTTCTCTTGTGAGTATTTCCTTACCGTCGTCACCTTTAAGATCTGAAAGACCATCGGTGTAACATACGATTTTCGAATTGTTGCTGATGTTTAGAATCTCGTCTTTGACAGGAGGTATTTCGTCAATCATTCCTATCCCGACACATAATGAGTGAAGGTGCATTACCTGTCCGGTTACCGTATTGAACAGAACAGGCGGATTATGACCTGCATTTATATATTCCAGAATGCCTCTTTTATGGTCGTAGCGGGCAACAAAAAAGGTAATGAACTTTTCACCTGCAGCGTTGGCAATAATAAGAGTATTGAGTTTCTGGATAAGGAGCGGCAGTTCAATATGGTGGGTGAAAAGTGCCCTCAGGCTTGCCTGGAAATTCGACATCAGTATCGCTGCTGAAATACCCTTTCCTGACACATCGGCAATACAGAATCCTGTTTTATCATCAGATAGTTTTATACAATCATAGTAATCACCGCCCACTTCGTAATGGGGGAAATAGAATCCGGTCACCACAAAATGATCATTTTGCGGCATTGTTTTGTTGTCGGGAATAAGATTCTGTTGCATCCTGGCAGCAAGCTCAAGCTCTTTCCTGATAGCCTCCTGCCTCAGGCTTTCTTTAAAAAGCCTGATATTTTCTATAGCGACAATTATTATACTCGAGATCGTCTGTATAAATGTGAGATGCTTTATTACCGGGCTCACCCCTGAACCTTCTTCTTCAATATCTCCTATCAGAACATAGGCCAGAGGTTTATAATTATTATAAACGGGGATCAGAATTTCGACACCTTCAATTCCCAAATCGTCATTCCTGAAAGTTATTTCGGTGAATTTCAGAAGCTGTGATTCAACATCAATGGCTTTCTCGAGCTCTTTCGGAAAGCCCCCGTTAAGAATGCATTCCCATTTCAATGAGTGTTTATAAATAAGTATTTTGCCGATCCCGAGATTGTTCCTGAGAATCAACTCATATTTTGATAAAAGCTCTTCAGTCGGCAGGTTTGCATTGATCGACAGGGTAATATCGAGCAGTGCATCCAGCTTGAATTTGGAAATACGTAATCTGTCGATTGAAGCCTTTTTATCGCTCATTGCATTTATGATTTGGCCCTTTCGATATAGGTCCTGTTGGCTGTATCTATCCGGATTTTGTCGCCGACATTGACGAACAACGGGACCATTATTGTACCACCGGTTTCAATTTTTGCCTGTTTCAGAGCGTTATTGGCAGTGTCTCCCCTCAACCCGGGTTCGGTATAAATGACTTCCACGACAACAAACTGGGGAAGCTCAACCGAAAGTACAGTTTCAGTATCTGCATGAATAACCACTTCCACATTCTGACCCTCTTTCAAAAATTCAGGACTATCTATAAGCTCATCAGAAACATGGATCTGTTCAAATGTCTCAAGATGCATAAAATAGTGACCAAGGTCATCATGATACAGGTACTGGTAGGGACGCCTTTCCACCCTTGCAACATTAACCTTAGTTCCCGAGGAAAAGGTATTATCCAGTACCCTTCCTGTCTTGATGCTTTTCAATTTCGTTCTTACAAATGCCGGTCCCTTGCCGGGCTTAACATGTTGAAACGAGACAATTGTAAAAAGATCGTCGTTGAACTCAATTACCAGTCCATTCCTGAAATCTGCAGTGCTTGCCATATAAATTCAAATTTTTCTTATTATTGATTTGTTTCCTTCTTTTTTACTTCAAGCGGGTATTTCAATCCTTCGTAGCTGACTATCTCAGCAACAAAAGCGCCGACAAATATATCAAATCTGATTCTAACTGGTAAAAAATTCTTATCGGCAGTAAACCAGAATGATACATCATCCTCTGTTTTGAACAGCCTTCCCACTTCAGTTACGGGATTAAATTTGAGACATTTCATCCTGCCTACCTTTGTTTTTATCTCATCAGCGCCCAGATATCTGAGCCTTATCGGATAAAGCTCATCCGTGAACCAGGTCATGATGCTGATGATATCGCCTTTTTTGAGATCGGTATAATCGGGAAGCCGATGATTACGCAGGAAATAAAAGCATGAGAGAATATCGTGTATACCTTTTTCGGCAATGTGGATGCCAGTCAGATCGCTTGTCAGGATTGCCGAATCAGATCTTGAATAATGATCGAAGATCACTTCGTTATATTTAGTATATCTTCCTTCCCTGATATTCCGGACTGACAGAACAGGCAGTTCAGATTCCGGTTCAATATAGCTTTCATAAATATCCTTTACTTTAAAAAAGGCATCGGCCATACCTGTGGTTTTCCCGAGAAGAACAGAGTGCCAGACCTCTTTACCCTTGAGGGTGTCAGGTCTGATTTCAAGAGTCGCAATTCCTCCCTGGATCAATCCATAATGGATAGCATAATTCACTTTTTCTCCGGGCAGGTATGCCGGCTCCTGTCCGGTTGAAAATACCGGTACCATGATGATCAGCAATAAAGCTTTGAAAAACTTCATGGCTCTTTTCTTAATAAACTCTGATTATAACAGACAAATTACCTGCCAAGGATATTTTTTTTAGGACGCGAAGTTATGAAATCTTTAAGATAAAATGGCTCAAAATAAGCAATATCTTCAAAATGGCGTTCTCTAAGTGATTTAAATGCAGGCTTATACATAAATGCGGCAGAAATCCGGAACCCATCAGCTAATACTATATTATCTTTTTTAAGCACTTGCCTGCATTTGAATGCTCCATTGCCGAAAATAAGTATCCTCACACTGTCGGGAATATCATTGAACGATCGTTCATCAATAATTTCAGCGGCGATCTCCTTAACAGTTTTGCCTTCAGATGTCAGTATTGAATAATAGACCTCCATACGGCGGGCATCAAGCATGGGTACAAACAATGAATTGTCATCAAGCCCGTATTCCTTTTTTAAGTCTTCCCCGATTCCGTGGAACATCGAAATAGTGGTCTCTATTCCTATCAGCGGTATTGATGCGGCATAGGCTATCCCCTTGGCTGTTGAAACCCCAATGCGAAGTCCGGTATATGAGCCGGGTCCCTTGCTTACAGCCACAGCCTCAAGGTCTTTTGCCCTTATTCCTGCACCGGAAAGAAGTTCTTCAATAAAAACAGTAAGCCGCGAAGCATGAGACTTGTCTTCAGAGCTCTCTTTAAGAGCCACCATTCCGTTACAGTCGCAAAGTGCAACCGAACAAACCGGAGTTGAAGTCTCAAGACAGATGATCATGTTTTATGATGGTACCCGGATCTATTTCACCGAAAAGAGAGCATCTTTTTTAACAATCTCAACCAGTGTACTATCGGACAATTTTTTACTGATTGCACTGAAAGGAGCGGAAATTACCCGGTCACCTTCTGAAACACCCGAAAGGATCTCGATATAGCTGTTGTCCTGAATTCCTGTCTTTACATCTTTTGCGATTGCACGGTTACCGTCGGTGATGAATACCAGTGTGCGGATTTCCTCATCCGATACACTTTGAGTAACTTTAGTAGTATCGGTACGGGTAGTCACCGACTGTATTGGTACTGCAATGATCCCAGGTTTTATCTCTGTCAGGATATCAACGGTAGCCGACATACCTGGTCTGAGCGGGTGCTCATTTCCTTTGTCTGCCAGCTCTTTATAAGATTCAGGAAGAACAAGTATTTTCACATCGAAGTTAGTTACCTGGTCAGCTGATACTCCTGTCGTTTTTGCTGAGTTTGCCATTTCAGTGACAATTCCCTTGAACTTATAATCGACATATGCATCGACTTGTATGGTTGCCGTATCGCCGAGTGTAACCCGCGGAATATCGTTTTCGTTTACCTCAACCTGTGCTTCCATTCTCGAAAGATCCGCAACCCTGAGCATTTCTGTACCTGCCATCATCCCTGTTCCGGCCACTCTTTCACCAAGTTCCACCAGAAGCATCGATACTGTTCCTGTCATCGGTGAATATATCGATGTTTTCACAAGGGTTTCGTTGGCCTCTTTAAGCGATGCCTCAGCGCTTATGACAGAATATTTTGCAGCATCCACCTCAGCTTTTGCAACAGTGTATGAAGCTTCAGACTGCTCATATTCCGACTTTGATATAGTCTGCTCATCGAAGAGCTGTTTTGTCCTTTTATAAGAGAGTTCAGCCTGGATAAACTGGGCTTCAGCCTGGGCAAGCCTGGCGCGCGCAGAGCTTATCGCCGCCATCGACCTGTCTTTTTGCGAAATATAAATATCGGGCTTGATCCTGAGCAGAAGTTGTCCTTTTTCAACATGATCGCCTTCCTTGACAGTAAGCTCAACTATTTCACCTGATACGTCAGGAGTGATCTTTACCTCTTTTTCGGGCTGGATCTTGCCGTTGGCAGTTATTGTTTCAACTATTGTCCGCTTTTCCACATTCTCAACAGCTACTTTAACTGTGGCGGCTTTCCCGAACCACCCGGCTTTTTTTCCAACAATTGCAAAAATGAGCAGCAGAACAACAGCAGGGACGAGGATCTTCAGTATCTTTTTGTTTTTCATGATTATAGACCTTGATTTGAGATTTATTTATTCAGGGTAAGGGGTAATCCCTTGTAGAAATCGAGAACTTTTGTTTTAAAAATGAATTCATATTTTGCCTGCGACATGTCAGACTGTGCATTGAGAAGCTGAGTTTTTGAGGCATTGTAATCGACAGGTGTTATCATCCCCACGTTGAATTTCTGTTCGGTGTATCTGAATGATTCCTCAGATGAACTGACCGCCTTAGCGCTTGCATTGTATTTTTTAAGAGCGGCAACAGCATCAGTATACGCCTGCTGTATGTCTTTATAAAGCGTCTTTTTTGATCCTTCGAGAGTGTACTGGCTGTTTTCAACCGATAGCTTTGAATTTGAGATATTTTTGTTCACCTGCCATCCGTTCAGAACAGGGATGCTCATCGAAACACCAAGTCCGTAATTCTTGTTGTTCTTCAACTGATCACCAAATGACTGAAATCCAGGTATATCTTTAATATACGAATATCTGGTACCGAAAGTATGGCTGAGGGATATGCTCGGGCTTCTTGCTCCTTTGGCAATTTTCAGGGCATACTCACTGGCAGTCAGCTTAAGTTCAGAGCTCTTTATTTCAGGCCGCGACTGTGCCGCAAGGTTGTATATTTCATCAATATTTCCGGTAACAACAGAGTTCTGTTCAACATTTATATCGGGAACAACGATTTCAAAACCCGCAGGTGATTCCAGTTCAAGCAGCTGAGTAAGATTCAGGTAGGAGGTCTCAAGTTGATTTTTCATTGTTATCAGGCTAAGCTCTTCCTGAGCGGCCTGTGCTTCTATCTGTAAAAGGTTTCCGCGGGCGACACTTCCGGCATCCACAAGCTTTTTAGTCTTTTCAATCTGCTGCAACGTAATGTTAACCTGGTTTTCATTGGCAGTCACCAGCTCCTTGTTGAGGAGGATCTGCAGATAGGCAAGGCCAACACTCAGGGCGACATTGTCGCGGATCCTTTGCAGGTCCTGTTCCCCGGCCAGAAGCTCATATTTGTTCTTCTGAATGGAATTTAGATTCTGAAGGCCGTTAAACAGATCCGTTCTTCCACCGAGGTAGAAATAATCCTGCAGAACAGTCTGGTTGTAAAAGGTGTAAGTGTTTTGGTCAAGTGCCCGTCCAAATGAATAATCATGGGATGCCTGTCCGGTAATTGTAGGAAGAAGATTTAGCTTTGCCTGATCCAATGCATTCTTCTGTACCTTTGTCTGAATTGTCTGCTGTTTGATCTGTATATTATGATCAATGGCGTATTGAATACACTCCTCAAGCGACCATGCCTGCTTCTGGGCAATTGTAAAGCCATGCATTGCAAAAAGACAGGCAAATATCAATATCAAAGATTTTTTCATTTTAATTCTGATTGTTAAACCATATCATTATTAAAAGCATACTTAATAATGATCTTTTTTTTTCTATAATGCTGCATCCGATAAATATATTTCAGAATTACAGCTTTTAAAACAAGGTTACGAAGATAAGCAATTACGTTTAATTGGCGCATGAGAGATGAGAATTTTTAATTTTGCCCATAAATTCCCTGAAGGGGACTTTACCTTTTCAACGTCCTCAAAGCGGTGGCGAGGTAGAAGAACGTGTCATGTTTTCAAAATAATTTTGGCTGCAATGGCTAAAATAATTATCTTTCACGGTTCATTTAAAAACATAAAATTATGCTTCATTATAAGGAATTAGGGTTAGTGAATTCGAGAGAATTGTTCAAAAAAGCTATTACAGGCAAATATGCTATTCCTGCTTTCAATTTCAACAATCTTGAGCAGATGCAGGCAATTATAAGCGCCTGTGTGGAGACAAAATCTCCGGTAATACTTCAGGTTTCCAAAGGTGCACGTAAATATGCAAACCAGACTTTGCTCCAGTATCTTGCCAAGGGAGCCGTGGAATATGCAAAGGAACTTGGCTATGCAATTCCAATAGTATTGCATCTTGATCATGGCGATTCATTTGAAACGTGCAAGTCGTGCATTGAGACAGGCTTTTCTTCAGTAATGATCGACGGATCCCATTTCCCTTATGATGAAAACGTAAGGCAAACCAAACTGGTTGTTGAATATGCACATCAGTTCGATGTAACTGTAGAGGGTGAACTGGGTGTCCTTGCAGGTATTGAGGATGAAGTTTCTGCAGAACATTCATCATATACAAGGCCTGAAGAGGTTGAGGATTTTGTGAAAAAAACCGGAGTTGACTCTCTTGCCATCTCAATAGGTACTTCGCATGGCGCTTTCAAATTCAAAGTAAAACCTGGAGAACTCCCTCCTCCTCTGCGCTTTGACATCCTTGAAGAATGTGAAAGGCGTATTCCGGGATTCCCGATTGTTCTTCATGGCGCCTCCTCAGTTCCTCAGGATATTGTCGCCGAGATTAACAAATATGGCGGGAAAATGGAGAATACAGCAGGTGTTTCAGAGGACCAGTTAAGAAGAGCTGCTGCATCAGCAGTCTGCAAAATAAATATTGACAGCGACGGCCGCCTTGCTATGACTGCCGCCATACGTAAGGTTTTCGTCGAAAAGCCCGGGGAGTTCGATCCGCGTAATTACCTGGGTCCGGCCCGCGACAAGCTGAGGGAGCTCTATAAGCACAAGGTCGTGAACGTTCTGGGAAGTGCTGATAAGGCTTAGAACCCAATAACAGCCCCCCTCTGCCCACCAGCTGGCGGGCATCTCCCCCAGTGGGGGAGAAAACACTCACAATCCCCAATGGGATCTATTGTAGTTGCAGGATTTTTCCCCCCTTGGGGGGAATCAAAAGGGGGTTAAAAGTTGTCAATACAATAACAATCTAAAAGCCAGTCAATTACAGACGGGCTTTCCTTTTTCTGTTAAAAACTAATCAAAATGGAAATTTAAGCTGAATCCAGTTTTTCTAATTTAGGAGTCAAATTCATGCAGATACGATTTGAAGCGTAGCTTAAATAAGGAGGACCGCCTGAAAAGGAACAACAGGCTTTCGCTGATGCTAAACAACAGGGAAGCCAGGGCACTTGGGATCTACTGCAGCCGTTACCGTGTCAGGAACAAATCGGAATTCCTGAGAGAAACGATAATGAAAGCCATTCTGAAAAGGTTTGACGATGAACATCCCACACTCTGGGAAGAACCGGAACCTACTCTCTTCAGTCAGCAAAAGGGTTAATCATAGTTACATTTCGGATTTGGCTTCGCTGAGCTCGCCTTCGGCTCGCATTCCGCAATTCTTATATTGATGAAACAGAATAAATTCAGCGTATATCCGTTTGTTAATGGAATGAAAGGGTTGAAAAGATATATTGCTGAACCGACAAGAAGGACTCCCCGGATAGTTCTTGAGACAGGCAGGATTTTCATTGTGGGACGTTCCATCCCAGAAAATCCCTGTGAATTTTATCGTCCGGTATATGATTGGATAAGTCAGTATGTTCAGATAAACGGTCACAAGACCAGTATCGAGCTTGGGTTTGAATATATAAATACCAGCTCAACGAAGTGGATTTACAATATCATCAAGGAGATAGCCGGGATGAAGAATCTCACCGAGAATGTGAGAATCATATGGTATTATGATATGGGTGATGAAGATATGTGTGAGCTGGGATTCATTTTAAAGTCACTTGTTGAATGTCCTTTCTATGTTGTCGAATCGGAAGGTGTTGAACGGACTCCCGATGATCAGTTAGTTTTTGATACAATGTAGCCGCACCTGCCTCCTTTATCTCAAAAATTTTCTAATTTTGCAGCACCGATAAGGTATTGATGACCCATGGTGTAATTGGCAACACGTCGGATTTTGGTTCCGCAGAGTCCTGGTTCGAGCCCAGGTGGGTCAGCAAAACAGAGTGGGAGTGAGAGCGAGCACTCTCACTCTATTTTGGCTTTATCCCGTATTACATGGGTTGTTTCCGTATTACTTTGGCACCCTGAGCGATGTCGGGCTAGCTATGATCAATTGCACAGTATCCGGAGCTGAAAAGAAAGTACTGGAAGCAAAAGATATTGCCGAACTGGCAAAAAAAACTACTTAATGACAATTCATTTGATTCCAACTAAGATGGGTCGTTACTGCTTCAGACCTGCAACAGCCTTTTTTGCTGCTCAAGATGAAGAGACAGGAAAAAGGTTATTTTTAGAAGGTACTCGTAATGATAACACTTATTCTCCTGTTGAGTGAAGCTCGATAGGAACTAAATTTTTCTGAAGAATTTTCCTGACTATTTAAACCGGGAAGCTATAATTCCTGTCTCTGGATTTTTTAATATTTTTATTAGACACCGAAGACTTTTTGTTTACCTTTATAATAACAGGATAACTGAAACGAGTTTGTTTAAATCTGCATCCGCTCTTTTTGTTTTTATCAAAGCCTGTTGAAGCATCTACGGGCGAAACAATCACAAGCAGAAATATTGCAAGAAAAATAGTTATACAATGCTTAGACAACCAACAGCATAAACCTTTAACAGGTTTTTTGTGTTTTAGTAATTCGGTTCCTGTTTCTACTGAGGGAATACTATAAATTGCTTTCATTATTTTCACTCCTTTATTTAAGTTATACTTAATTAATGCTTGTAACTCTGTCTGTTCTTTTTATACTTTAACGAGTATTTAATTTTTTTTCCACGGTCCCTTTTATGAGGATTAGGCAGAAAAATTACACAAGCAGATTTTAGTTCTATGTATAACGTTGATTATTTGAGTAATAAGAAAGAGTTGTATGATTTTAAACTGAAATACCCGAATTTGACAAACAGCATGAAAATTTAGACTAAAGTTTAGTTATTCAGGATAATTGCAGACTTTTTATGAAAAATGTTAAAATCAGAAAAGTGAACTTTTGATCTGTATCCATCAGGGTAGATTAATTTTTCCTTTGACCGGCAACTGCCTTTGGTCATGTTGCGTTCACTATCAATGAGAAGGAACGCAAGATCATTCATCCTGCAGGGTTCATCTGGTTTTAGGGAAAGAGCTTTGCGGTAATATTTCTCTGCTTTTTATCCATTTCATTATGCGTTTTCATTTTGCTTTGAATAGAATCTGAATTTCATCCCGGGTCAGTCCTCTGTTATAAACTCTCAATTCGTCAATAATCCCATTAAAATGATTATTGCTACCGGAGCCAAGGGCTTTAATATTGCCAATGTATACAGGCTCTTTCTGGCTATCAAAATAAGTCTCATATTCCCTTTGTTTTTTTGCACAAAAGACCCCATTGATCCAGGCTTCAATAGTAGTTGCAGTTACATTAATTACACAATGCGTCCAGGCTCCGATTTCAAGTCTTCTGGGATTTATTATAGTCCAAAGTGATGGATCTGATGGGTATTCTGATAACTCTCCGGATTCCAAATAAGATTTTATATTATCATGATAATATGTTGAATTTCCATTTTTGTAAAATGCTGCAGAAAGACGATTGACATTTCTGGTCTCATAAGCACCAAATGAGTATATCACAAAGCATCTTAAATGTGTTGTCATGTTATATTTACCAATAATAACACCATTGTTTTCAGTCCCGACTGCACCCCTTGATTTTATCCAGAAGGAAAAACTTAATCCATTTTCAGAATTGATAGTATTGGTTAGTTGAATATAGTCCGTAGTCCCGTTGAAATCTAACGCTTGCCCCCTTTTACCTGAAACATATTTACCGGAAGAAGTAGAACTAATACCATTATTGTTGTTCCCGCTTGCATCATTCACATTTCCATTGAATTTATTATACAAAATCAGACCACTTGTGGAAGGGTCCTCCTTTTCTGTACATGAGGTCACAATAAAACAGGTTGATATAAGAACAACTACTGGGAACGAAATGGATTTCATGATTTGAAATATCTTAAGATTTGAACCTGCAAATTTCCAAAGACTATTTATTGAGTCTTGACCATGAACCAAACCAGTTCTTTTCCCTGGCACCTAACCATTTATCTTCAATAGAAACTATAGCTTTATGAATCTCATATTGGCATAGAACTGTATCATGGTGATATTTACAGGTTTTACCCTGTGGGTCATCTTTATAAAGTCCTTTAAGAAGGGGCAATATCTTTTTTGATCGGATCTGACCTAATGTCCAGATTGCTACATCTGACCGATCACGTGGAGTATGAGTTGTATCTTTCAGATATGTAATTAACGCATCTTCAGCTGTACCTGAGTATTGATGTTTAGCGATGTTGATACTTTCCTTGATACCATGCCCAATCCAAATACGCATCGTAAAGAATAATCCAACAAATAAAACTAAAAGACCCATCCCAATAAAACCTATAATTCTTTTCATGCCTTTTTGAGTTTGTAGCTCACAGTAATTGTGGATAAAAGTACTTCTTTGTCTTTGCATCACTCATAATCAAAGTTACCAATTTATTAATAATAGTTATACTATTAGAATAAAAAGCCCCCGGACAACGGCTGGTTATCATAATATATGAAAAGCAACAACTCTTTGTTTAAAGTCTTGCTGCAATTAGAGTCTGTGTTTGCAATAAAAAGAAAATACCACTGAAATCAAATATTGGGAATATTTTAATAATCTGCTCTTATTTGGGTTTGGCCTTTTTTGTATTTGTAGTATTTATTGATTATTTTTTCTCGATATAAAAATCATTTAATTTCTTCTATATGAAATTAAACCGTAATAAACACAGATTTTTTATTTATGCTCTGATTGTTTTGCATGTATGCTTCTTAATTTCCTGTAATACAAAATCATACAATTCAAATCACCAAGTCGAAGAAATTGGTTTTCTCGGATTTTATCTTGATATGAACTATTTAAAAGTAAAAAGTATAATGGATTCTTTGCTTAACATTAATGAATTACATTATTTTGAAACTACAGATGTACTTGGGAATAAACAAAAAAACTTATATCATAATTTTTCAGGTATTAGTCCTTTTTTTTGTGCGAAAGTTAATCTTAGGGGGACACTTATCATTGATGAAAGGTTAACATGTATTCAATTAACTCTATGCAACAGGTCAAATACCAGAGATCAAAGATTTTCATATAATTGTGACCTGAAGGAACTTGAAAGATTATTTAAATTATATATAGAAAAATATGGAAAACCAACCTTACTTGGCCAAGGAGAAAAATATGATTGGTTATCAGAAAGAATATCAAATGTTTATTTCCCGGGTCCAAAAGGAAGATGGGTAATGGATAAGATATATTTTTGGGAGAAGGGAAACTATATAATATATTTTGATTTTGGGTATCCGGAAAGCTTGAGCAACTCTGCTAATCCAGCTAAGAAATCAGATATTCCTGAAATGGCTGATTCGACAAGTGCTCCTATAATATATTATGACTTTACACAAGACTATATAGATAAGTTATTGGATAAAGGAAGTGGAATTAAATAAGGAGAACTTAAATAAAAACATAACTACATTACCCGTGACGAACGAATTGCATAAACCCGATTGCCATGCACAGTTTTGTTCACTCATCTTATTCAGGTTATACTGTCAGATTTATTCTTGTTTAAAAGAATATAAACGATAGGCAAAATTCCTATTGTGTTAAAGATGAAGATGCAAATAAACCAGGCCAGGTGTTTGTTTCGTGCTGCTTTCCACATTGCAATTAATTTCCATACAGCGTCCCATATTGCAACTACAGCAATTAACGGGATGAGCCACCACAGAATAGAATGAATTTGTTGTTCCATATTATTTTAGTTTTAATTATGAAATGATACCTACCGAGAGTTCCAGAAAAATATTTATCAGTTTATATCAAATTTATAACATTCCCTGCTCCAAAAGCCATTTCTGAACTCTTTCATACTCTGCATTGTATTTTTCCTCCGCACAACTGATAATCTACTGAAAAACAAACTTTTCAATTAAACCTTTTTTATATTCATCATAAGCCTTATGCCCTGTTCGTTTATATAGATCCCTGTAACGATCATCTTTTTTCAGGTTTTTGAATGCAGGATCAACTTTTAACCATGGCATTTCTGCACTTCGGTACTGATACGCTTTTTCTAGCCAATAAAAAGCAGAATCCATCTCTCCGATTCTGCTATAGTACCAACCGATGAAATAATCCGGACTCATGACAGAAGTTTCTTTGCTTTTATTTATAAGCTGGTTAATAATTGTCTGTGCCTGGTGAGGATTTTTTGTTTTACCATACGCAAATGCCAGACATGACTGGAACCTTGGCACTAACATTTCAGGCACTTCAGATTTAAGCGCCGTTTCCAAATAAAATCTTGCAGAATCATATTCTTCCAGCCAAATGAAACATTCTCCTACCCTCTGATAATCTGGATTTCGCTGTGATTTCAGGTATTTTTCCATTGTACTAATAGCCTCTACCTTTTTACCTGATAATATTAACGTTTCTATCAGTACTGAGGTAGGATCAATAAATTCTGATTCAAAAGCCTTCTTTGAGAAGAATATTGCTTTATCCAGTTGATTCATCTTTAAAAAGAACTCACCAACTGTAGAATAATATTCAGATTTGTTTGGTGCGAGTTCGAAAACTTTCAAGTATTCTTTTTCAGCGTTGATATAATCCCATTGACCCCATTCATTAATGTTAGCCATAGTAAAATGAGCCTGAGAATTATTTTGATCCAATTTCAGGGCTTTTTCAATCAAAGGTAATGCCTCCAGTGCTGCTACCGACATCTCTTTATTCCCAGAATATGCACCAGCATTTACTGAAAATAAACCTGCCCATGCATATGCGT
>Ga0326726_10002942_pt1 | contig 15622 bp, 13 predicted proteins | sample MHFenrmetagenome_2_FD_207603 | JGI IMG/M metagenome (GOLD analysis project Ga0326726, IMG submission 207603) | Lab enriched peat soil microbial communities from Michigan Hollow, Ithaca, NY, United States - MHF15MN | ecosystem: Environmental > Terrestrial > Soil > Wetlands > Peat | place: USA...
GTGAGTTATTGCGATAACATTCTTTTCCGAAGTACGAATGTATGCCGGAAGAGTAAATGGCCATAACAGAATAATCAGGTATAATCTGCTATCAGGGTATTTATGCAGTTTTATGCAGGAACAATATCTCGGCCAACCAACTGATTTCGTCTATAAGGGTTTGTTATGACGGTACTTGCCGGCGAAGAGGTTGCCTGTCCTGCCAAAATGCATAGTACCAACCAGACAAATATATTATATCCTTCTGTCACAAATAAAGAGAAGGCCAAAGCACTGATCGAAAATATTATTGATGACCGGCCATATTGACGGATCACATTTACAATACTGTAGTATACGACAAGCAATGCAGGCAGGCCATAACTTACAAGAAGGGAGAGACCATAAGTTTTCGAGGTAATAAACTTGGGATTATCATGCGAATATTGAATTATTTCCGGGGTGATTAATCCGGTCATTTCTGCTCGTGACAAAAGTGATTCACCTTCTCCTGCCGGTCCCACTCCAAATATTGGATTGGAAATAAATGCATTTATCGAATGAATATACAGCGTGCTGCGAGTAGCGAGACTTCCTTGCCCATCCTCACTCAGATCCAATATATAGTCTGCTATATTTATATCAGTGCCAAACAATCCGGCACTCGAATTATTATTCAACAGGGTACTCATGATTGGCGACGAGGTAACAATCAAAACCATAATCATGACGGTGACACCGAGCAACCAGACCATAATCATTTTATTATTCAGCTGATTATGAGAACGCCCGACAAGCAAGGCAAAAACGATACTTAATGCAGCCACAAACGGGAATGCTTTAGACCCCGAAAGCACAAGAAACAGGCATATACCCAAAGACAATATCCAACGATATTTATGCCTTAATGACCAGATCAGCCCTAATCCGACCAAAAATGGCGCATAAATATTTGATGGTTCTGCCGACAGCATTCTTATCCTCCCGGAAGAACCATATTCGTTCTTATGCAGTAAGCTGATTGAGTCCTGCCCCAATAACAACTCAAAACCTCCTGCTGCAAAATTTAAAACGAAATACAGTCCGAGCACCAGCACCAACCATTTCCTTAACTGAATGGGATTTATTCTGCTCGCCCATTTTAAAACCGCAACGGCAAAAACAATATCGAATATAGCCCCCGGCCAAAACTGTCCGGTATTTATCAGCAACATTAAACTCCATAAAGAGATATAACCAAGAAACCAATACCAATAACGATTTGTCTTTTTTAAAAACACAGCCTCTTCCCTATACCCTTTGGGAGTAATGATTAAAATTACCATGCCCAGCATGAACTGCAATGCTGCGATACCAAAACCAAAGATCTTAACATCGCGAAATGATATAACGAATGCGACCACAAGCGCCATTACAACCCATTCGGGAAACAGATCTTTTCGTATCATTATTGCTTGTTCAAGCTATTGAGTACGCTCAAAATCATTTCGGCGTATCCATATTTCTTATACGATGCTGGTTTCGGACTGGCTAATGCCCTATCCACTGCATCAGTAAAATCATTCTCATCCTTGTAGAAAAACACAGACTCATCGGCAAGCGCTCTAAACTCAGGAATATCATTGCACACTATGCGCTTTCCTGCAAAACGTCCTTCTACCAGACAGCGACCAAACCCTTCTTCCAAAGAATGAAGCCATACTATATCGGTGAAATAATATGTCTCAGCCACCTGGAGATCTGACAAACCAGGCAGAATCTTTACGTTCTGTTCAATGCTATCAACTCCCAACCACTCATAATCCTGCGATCTGTTACCTGCCAACCCCAGAACCTCTATCGCCTGAAACTTCCCGATTGCCAACGGCAATAGGTTTTTCCATACCCACGGTAAATTTTTTTGTCGTCCTCTTCCACTGCAGAGCAGGATCTTCAGGTCATTTTTTTTACCTTCATCCGCTATATCGCCATATTTATTTTCCAGCGTCACGAGTGAATCGCAAAAACCGGCAAATGAATTAGGAAGAACACCTATCTGATTATCAACAAAACCAAAATTTTTCAACCTTTCGACTTCGAGTGAAGAGACTGTATAAATCGGCTTCCTGGCTTTTTTCAGGAAATAGTATATCAGTGAATAGTAGTACCTGGTATATTGCTTTGTGTTAAACTTGAATGCCATCACATCATGGATGACAATTAAGGTCCGTTGGCTGAATATATCTAGCAGTGGCATGCTGTTATAAGGATATACTGCCACACTGGCTCCACGAAGTCGCCACATTACAGGTGAGATTATCTGTTCAGTTATTGCCCCCAATACATGATTGATCCATCGTGGCCATTTTCGCTGCAAGCCTGAAGCCGATATTGTCACAACATTGAAATTGCAACCTCGCAATGTCTTTATCAGATTGCGAGTGTAAAGTGGAATACCGCGATCCAGCCATCCACCCATGTAATCATGTACAAATATTTTATTTCCTGTGATTTTGTCCTTCTTCATTTATTAATCTTTGATTGAAGCCTTTCATCAAGAAACGGACGCATTAATGCCCCTTGTACCCTGGGACTGTAGTTGGCTTCCCACCAGTCGACAATGCCCGGCTCCGAGTTGCCGTTGCCTGCATCGAAAAATGAACTCATTGCCACTATAAAATCTTCTGCGCTTTCTGCAAGTTTGACGTAACCCTTCAACACTTCACGCTCCAGCCCTATTGCAGAGTGTGGTGTGCAGATTACCCGCTTCCCGTAAGCCAGTGCTTCTATATTTTTCACCTTCATTCCTCCTCCCGTGCGGATAGGAGACAGTACAATTGCTGCTCGGGCATACCAGGCCGCAAGGTCGTCTACCGTGCCAAGGATCCTGAAATTCGGTTTGTCTGGAAAACGCTCTTTGAGCCTTTCTGTATGCCTGCCGACAACAACAATGGGAAGAGGACTTTGATCCGCCACCGCTTCGTACAGGTATTTTATAGCATCAATGTTGGGTTTGAACAGAGAGCCCACGAACAATGCGTGCAACGAAACAGCAATCCCGGTGACAACCGGATTTGGAGGTTCTATCGTTATGGGCAGGATATGGTCTGCGCCTCTCCCGTAATGATGCATGAGCCTTTCTGAATCATGCTGGTGAAGGGCGATCAGGAAGTCCGAATGCTGACATGCCTTCAGTTCGGCTCTCTTGACTGAGCGCCGTTTAATCAGTAAGTGAGGATTCTTCAGCAAGGACTGACTATCCACAAAATCAATCTCGATGTTATGGAACACTGTGCCGATATGCGATTGTGGAAAAGCTCGTTTGAACAGCATCATGTCTCCTCCGAGCAATGAACCATCCAGAAGGATAAGATCAAATTCACGTTGAGCTCGCGATCGATTCACTTCTTCATGCGGCCATTGGTCGATCCTCGATTCTGTACTGCCATTCAGCCACTTGCGGATCTTGGACCATGGGGTATTGCAAATGGCAAGGGGAATAGTCGTCAAGGGGTAATCATCCGGACCTATGACCTCAACTTCGGCGAATTGGTCATGGGTCAGCATATTGATTATGCTTTCAGAATACACCGCGCCACCATAACCATTACCATGGTGGGTTGTAATGACCCCGATTTTATATTTCCAACTCATAAGCGATACCCAGGCCTTATCCTTGTTTGCGTTACAATAAACCCGTGATCAAGCTGCAAAGCCATGCCAGAGACCACGCCATACGCTATTCCGCAGCATTGCAGGATAGCGCCAGGTCCGAATCACACGAGTGAGCACGATATAGGCCAGTGAGACCGGTTTCAAATACCAGGGATTGTGTTTTCTGGCAAAACGCATCCGGTTGCGATGCATATAGTAGAGGGAGAAGATCGATTCGTTACCGCCCGTCGACGAACTGACCTTGTGCAACACGAGTTTCGAGCAAATGAGCCTGATTTTCATCCCTGCCTGCAACATCCTCCACACAAAGTCACTGTCGTCGAAATAAACGAAGTAGCGCTCATCCATCATTCCAACGCGTCCAAACACATCACGGGTCAGCATCATGAAGCAAGTCGGGGCATAACGAGTATACTGTTTTGTCTCTACAGCCTCGGAAATCGGCGAGAGCGAGCACTGGTGCGGTGTCAATGCCCGAAAGGGAAATATATCTCCACGCTCGAACCAGAGTTTCTCCGGCTGACTGTAAAACCCTATGTAACAAGTGCTTGCCGCCTCTCTGTCTTCGACTAGCGGGGCAACCAATGTTGCAAAGGTTTCCGGCACGAAGGCCGTGTCGTTGTTTGCCAGAAGAATTTGCTTGCAGCCATCCCGTAAAGCAAGTTCGATACCCTGATTGTTCCCTTTGGCTACGCCTTCATTGACATTGTTGCGCACATGATGAGTCGTTATCCCGAGTCTGGCGGCAAGCAGAATTGAAAGTTGATAACCTTTGTCTTCCGGGCTGTTGTCTATCACATAGAGGCGGAACCGCTTCTCTGTTTGTGATTGCAGACTGGCATAGAAGTCAGGCAAAACTTCCTCGCTGTTGAAAAGAACTGTGACGACCCCGATGCATACGGAGTCCGGGCCGGAAATGCTTCTGGAAATCTGGTTCAATGCTCAGCTCCCCGTATACATCCGGTGCTCTTTCAGTTCCTGGACACTGCGGCTGTAGAGATCGGGGGCCAGCGGTTGATCCAGCACCCAGCTTACGAAGGAGCTTAATCCGTCGTCAAAGTTTGTTTGTGGCGTAAAGTCCAGCAGCTCACGTGCACGATCGAGGCTGGCGACGTTGTGCCTGATGTCACCGAGACGGAAAGATCCTGTCACCTGGATCTCGACCTCGGCGTCGTAGAGCCGCTTGAGCGCCTGGGCCACATAAATTACCGGCGTCGCTACGCCGGAACCGATGCCGATAGCATGTCCGTCGGCCTTGCGCGAAAACAGGGCGTTGGCAGTGGCCTGAACGACGTCGTCGATGTAGACGAAGTCCCGGGTCTCCTCACCATCCTCGAACACATTGACGGGGTTTTCGTTGAGGATGCGCGTACTGAATATCGAAAGAATTCCTGTGTACGGATTGGACAAGGACTGCCCCGGACCATAAACATTCTGGTAGCGCAATGCCGTTGCGCCAATTCCCCTGGCCTCACACCAGGAGAGAACAAGTTGTTCCTGTGAATACTTCGATACGCCATAGACCGAAGAGGGTCGAATCTGCGACTCTTCATCAGTGGGCAGCGGAATCAACGCTGCGCCGGTCATTGGGCAATAATGCTCGAAACGACCGGCTTTAAGGTCGCGCTCCTTGCGTGCGACAGGGTAGATCACACCCATTGCTTCAGAGAAATACTTCCCCTCTCCGTAAATAGCTCGCGATGACGCAACCACGACCTTTTGCACGTTGTGACGTGTGTTTGCCATGATGTCCAGCATCATCGCTGTGCCCCCCACATTCACATCGATATACCGGTTTACCTCGTACATCGACTGTCCGGTTCCGGTCTCGGCGGCGAAGTGGACGATGCTGTCAGCTTGTGCAATGGCAAAAGCGAATGCGGACCGGTCATTGACCGATGCCCGGATGATCTCTACCTTGCCCAGTAACGAGCAAAGCAGCGGAGACTGCGAGTCAGGATCTGTACCATGAATCTGAGGTGACAGATTATCGTAAACCACGACGTTGTGGCCTTCGTCTGCCAATTTGAGCGCCAGTCGGGAGCCGATGAATCCGGCGCCTCCTGTAACAAGTATGTTCATTATGCTTATTTCAGTTTGAGTATCAAGAGGTGGTGACTCCGGATGACACCGGATGGTTGCGTTGATCAGGCAACAGTCAGCAGAGACGAAAGCTGATAATGACCGTCAGCGAGGCCGGCCGGTCACTTCAGTTTTTCCCATCGACCGGTGTCATGGTTGAAGGAACCGATGAGGCGGGCAGGGCTGCCTGCAATCATGGAGTATGCAGGAAAACTCCTGGTAACCACCGAGCGCGTTCCCACGATGCAATGGTCACCGAGTGTCACTCCCGGCAATACCGAGCAACCGTAGCCGATGAATACCTGCTTGCCGATTCGTACGGGGCCCTTCGATTCCAGGGCCTGTTTCATGATCAGACCTGCTGCAGGATCGAAGCCGTGAGCGACGTCCGACATATAAACATGCTCACTGAGTACGCAGCCATCTCCGATTTCGAGTCGATGCATCGAGTGGATCTGTGTAAACCCGCCGATGTGGACGTCATCTCCCAGTATGATTTCACCGGACTGGGGAGTTCCGTTGTATTCGATCAGGGGGTTGATCTTGGTAAATTGACCGACAGAGCACCGCGCGCCAATCTCGACACATTGCGGATTGTACAACCAATAGGGCGGCATGACTCTTGAATCCTTCCCCATGCGTCGGATTTTCCAGGGGCGATAGACTATCCGCTTGACAATTTGCCTGACTGCTCTTATCATGCGCTGATTCATGGAGGGGGGAATGGTCTGAAAATTAATTGACTGACGGGCAGAGTGCCATGATCGCGGCCGGATAGTCCGGTGATATAATTGTACCCAACCGGGTCACCATAGCTTGATGAAGTAATAGATGTAAAACGGAAGAGCGAACAAGAGCGGAACAAGCATGGACAGGCTCAGAAACCTGGGTATCGAAGGGAGCACCGTGCGGGTGCGCGGAAAGGTGATGACCATCAAGGACAGGACTCCGATGGTTGCTGCAACGATGGATGCTATGGCGACCCCCCTTGCGCCGTAAACAGAGGCGAGGGTAAAGCTGAGTGCGACACTGATGACTCCCTCCGCAATCGCGGTTATCAGGGCGAGTCGGTGCATCGACAGGGACAGCAGGATGTAAGAATATGGCAGCATGTGGTTGCGTATCACATTGGCGATCAAGAGCAGGACCGCTAATTGATAGGCATCCGTCGCCAGTTCACCACCGACCCACAACTTAAGGAACCATGGCCCCAGCGGGATGAAAATGATCAGCGACAAATGAAGCAATACAGTCCCGATGAAGGTCGCCCTTGTCAGGAGTCGAGGAATTTGTTCCCGCCCGGAAGAGGTCCCGCTCATGGCGGATGCCGAAGTCATCAGGGGTGACATCAACGCGCTCAACAACCCAACGAAAATGGAATTCATCGTCACTGCGATCGAATAGCTCGCGACGTGCGAGAAATCGTGGATTCCGACCACTATAGTCGAAACCGATGTGACCATGATCGTGCAAATCGACCACACCGACAGGGTGACACAAAACTTTAGCAACTCCTTCCCGGTCACGGTAAACGCCGGACGGGCGGTCACCTGACGATACCAGGGAACCGTGCGCCTGGCTATAAAGGCGAGCAGCGGCAGCGTCGTCGTGCTGAGCAACGCGAAGGTCAGCGCAATGACTGCGATGGATGCTCCTGCACCCGTGCATATCCAGAGGCCGATGACAGTGATTATCTTAGCCGTGGCCTGAGCCGCGACAAAGAGGATGTTCTTGTGCAGCCCCGTGAAGATGCCGATCGGCAAAAGTGATTTCAGTTGCAGCGCCGTGCTCAGTCCCAGCGCCAGGACTGTGATCCTGAACATACCCTTCAGGGAATCGGGCAGTGCCGAAAATATTTCAGGATAAACCACAACCAGTATGGCTACAGCCGCCACCGCCAGCAAGGTGGACACATTGATGATTTTTTTTGCCGCATTCGCGACTGCCAGCAGTTTCTCCTGATTTCCGGAAGCGTCAGCCTCGGCGACGAATCTCCCTGTGGCGGTCTGCAACCCCATGCCAAAAAGATTTATGTAGGCTGTCATCTGCAGTGCAAGTGCCCATGCGGAATACTCCCCCTTGCTCAGGGAACGGGATAACAGAGCCGGCAAAGCGAAGTTATATAAGGCACCGATAGCGCCTGAGGCCAGGTTCGCAAAAGAGTTTTTGGCCCAACGCCGGATCATATTGGTAAAAAATAATGGGTAGAGTAAACACCTGAGCCGATCGGAGAATTGTGAACGGCCTTCATAATGACGACGACCGCCATACCTTGAAGCTGATAGAGCTTCGTTACCACTTGAAGAAAGCGTCGCTCTGATCCTGCAAAAAAATAGCCGGTTGAAATACGCCCTGTAACCATCGGAAAGGGCTTCATGGTGCCCGCTGATCCGTCCGGAAAACGGATAGCCGATGTCAGCCGGGGCGGGCGGTAGCGATTTTCATCGATGCTCCCGGAATGACCATCGGGACGAACAATGTCATCCGCTCCAGGATGTCGTCCGTTCGGGCATCAATCATCTCTCATTTATCCGACCTCGTAAAACCATATGAGAATTCACAGCAGAAGGTCAGCCGGCCAAAACGACCTTGATTCTCGCGGGTATTCTCCGTTTGCTGTCGTAAATCGGCCAGGTCGGATACGGTATCGCCAAAGACTGACCGTTGCGCTCAAATGTGCGACAAAGCCTTGTCATGATTACAGAAGCTCCTCTGGGGTTTTTTTTCTATCTCTTCTGGCTCATTGGCACTCGCCTGGGCAGGCCTTGTTGACTCCAGAAATACAATGCGATGGTAGATCAATATGTAGAGGACGAAATCTCCCAAAACCGAGAGCATCAGCAGTTTCGTTTCATGAAAAAATATGAACGCCGGAAACGAAAAGATGAGGGTGATCAGCCAGCATACAGGCGAAACCATCGCGTTACGGTAATACTGTGGAACATCGGGGAAAAAGCGTCTGATAATGTTGATCTTGATAAGGCTGTGCAAGTGAGCGGAATCTGCCTGACCGCTGCCGGTATGGTTCCAGGAACGACGAATCATGCTGACGACGGTCTCTATGATCGGATAGGCACAAACGACTATCGAAGACCACGGAGAGACTTGGGGATTTCGCATCGGCAGTAAAACAGCGGTCCAGGCGAGCATGAATCCCATGAAGTAGGCTCCCCCGTCTCCCATGAAGATTTTGCCGAAGGGAAAATTCAGGAGCATGAACCCGGCAACGCAGACCATCAGGATAAGGCAGAGGTTTACAAGCTGCATATCGCCGACCTGAAAGGCGATCAACCCCATCATGCCGAAGCAGATCATCAGGACTCCTCCCGCAAGGCCGTTGAAGCCGTCGATGATGTTAATCGCGTTGGCGACACCTCCTACTGCAAAGGCAGTGAATGCGATGGCAACGGCCGAATAGGAAAACATGCTGTCAACTCCGGGAACATCGATATAGTCAAGCTTGTAACCGGTGATAAGAATGGCAAGAAATCCGCTGAAAATTGTAGCGAGCAAGCGCTCTCGCACCCCTACCCTCTTGGTCAGGTCTTCGATAATACCCGACAGGAAGGCCGGGAATCCCGAGATTATCATCAACCCCAGCAATCCCCCGGTTGCGTTGCCTGTGAGCAGAAAAGCGACGACAAGGGAGCCGAACAGGGCTATGCCGCCGATCCGCGGAGTTGGTGCGCTATGAAATTTCTGGACTCCTACATGGCTGTCAAGTGAGAACTTTCCATGAAAGCTCTTGGTCATGACCAACGCTCCTGAAATTGCTGCACTTGCAACCGAAGGATAGATCAGTGCGGATGTAATGATGTCATCATAAGCAGGCATATAGATCCTCCGGGGTTTTATGGATTCGAGGATACATAGAAACAGGTACAAGCGCTGCAACAGGCATTAGTGATCGAGGACAGGACCGCTTCATCGGGTATGGATTGGTTACACGTTACGAAACTGATTTGCCTGGCCGGACGCCGAATCTCGTCGACATAACTGTTATTGGAATGGTCGACTGCAATCGGAGTGGGAAAACACCGCTGCTGCGGATGCATGCCACACTGAAAAGCTGGTTTAAACGGTCGTGAACAGGTGCGAGCCACACCGGCTACTCTTTACTTGCAGAAATCACGGTAATCCGAAAATGGCTTTAACGGTATCAGGTGAGTGTGCATCTGTTCCTGAGTGGGTATAGGTGCCGGTTTTTTCCAAATACCGGGCATTGGTTCTCACCCGCTCGCCATACTGCCCATTGAAGCTGCCAAGATTGGCTTGAAACCGGCAACCCAGTCGTTTGAGGTAATCGAGCAGCTCATTGCCCGGTTCGTTTTCATTGCCGTCACCCCTGCCTCGTGAGAACCATGTCTTCCAGGCGCCTTGCCTGTTCGTCCCGTTTACCGGCAGTTCCAGAAGCCGGCATCGCTCAGGATGGGCTATATAGGGTATGTAACCGCCGCGGCTGATCGCAAAAAGGGTATCCTTGATAAGGTCGACGGGAGTGTGAGAGGAGATCTCAATCATGATGCAGTTGGTGCCTTCAAGCAGCAACGGCTGCTTGATAAAGTCCAGCAGAAATTCATCGAGGAAATATTCCCTGCCGACAAGCAGTTTGATCCCTATGCCCTCCCTGTCAAGTTCGAGCTGTAGCCTTTCCCTCTCAAAAATCACCTCTTTGGTAGAGGCTTCATACATGCCTTTTATCAGATGAGGCGTACAGTAAACTTTTCGATACCCAACCTGAGCGAAAAGTCGAGCCATCTCAACGGAGATTTTCTGTTCCCTGGGCCCATCATCGAGACCCGGCAAAATATGGCAATGAAAATCAGTCCTGCGTTGTTCGAGTGGCATTCAGTAAATCGATTGGCTTGTGGCTGAAAAGATGAGGCATTATAAATCCCTCAGGTTTTCAGGACTTGTAAAACCTGATTTCACTTAATCTTGAAATCAGTTTGCGTATCATTGGCAACAAGTTGCCTTTTTTCTTGTGCTCCTCCTCCTGACCATATCCATAGCCATATCCATAACCGTATCCATAACCGTAACTGTAACTGCTGCTCCTCAGGGACTTGTTATTAAACACGAACCCGGCAACAGGGGCATTGGCGTTTTGAAGCATTTCGCCCAGACGAGCTGCGGCCTTTGCGGGGACACGGCCCGCTTCCATGACGACAAGGACAACGTCTGCCAACGATGTCAGCACCATAGAGTCGCTGACCGGAAGGGTTGGCGGGGCGTCGATAATTATCTGGTCGAAGAGTCCCCTGAGATTCTCCACAATGTCTTTCATGGCCGGCGAGCCCAGGAGTACAGAGGGGTTCGGGGGCGTTGTTCCGGTAGATATGAAGGTGAGATTGTTGATCCCCGATTCCTGCAATGCGCCGCTTATGTCAATATCGCCGGCCAGCACTTCGGTCAACCCCGGAGCTTTTTTCATTCCAAGACGATCGTAAAGTGTCGATTTATGAAGGTCGCAGTCGATCAATACGGTACGGGCGCCAGTCTGGGCGATCGTTATGGCAAGGTTGGTGCTTATTGTACTCTTGCCTTCTCCAGAAAACGAACTCGTGAGTACAATGATCTGCCGCTTATGGTTTATTGCCGAAAAGTGGATGCCGGTTCGAAGCGAACGGAAAGCTTCCGCTGCAATGGAGCGCTGGTCGGTCTGGGATACGGTGGCCAGGTTCTCATCGACATCTTTGCTCTCTTTCTCCCTGCCTATGTATGGTATGGTAGCGAGATGGGCAAACCCGAGTACGTTCTTGGCCTCGCTTTCATTTTTGACGCTGTCATCGAGGTAGTCAATGAGTATCACCAGTCCCAGACCTGCGAGGATGCTGATTACAAGTCCCGACAGGAGATATTTGACTTTTTCGGGCCTGACCGGGATTACAGGAATAACCGCCGTATCGATGACGTTGATATTGGTGATGGTGGACGCTTTGGCAATTCGGGCCTCTTCGTGCTTCTGGAGCAGGAATGTGTAGATATCACTGTTAACTTTCGCCAGCCGGGTGTAACGAGCAAGATCGCGCTCTTCGACGGGTATGCCCTTGAGTTGCTTTTCATAGGAAGAAAGCCGCTGCTGAACGTCCGACTCCTGTTTGGAAAGGTTGCTGATACCGGTCTTGTAGGTATTCCTGATTTTCTGCTGTATCTCGTCGATCTGGGCCTGCAGGGTCTGTACAGAAGGGTGGTTTGCGGTGTATTCGACCAGCAACGAGCGTTTTTGAACCTCAAGATCGGCGAGCTGTTTGGCCATTTCCGCAACCAGGGGGTCATCCTTCATGGCGGCCGGAGAATAGGGTTTGCCCTGAGCCAGTGTTTCTCGCTGCGAAGCCAGCGCGAATTCAAGCTGCTTTTTACCCAGGTTGATCCCCACGCGCTGCTGTTCGAGAGTCGAATAAGTCTGGATCAATTGCTGGGCTTCGGCGTCGAGTTGAACTACCCCCGCAGAACTTTTGTACTCCTGAAGATTGACCTCGGCTTTGTTCAACTGATCCTTGATGCCCTGAAGCTGCTCTTCTATGAAGCTGACCGACTTGCCGGCCTCCCGTGTTTTGAACGACAGGCTCTGATCGAGGTAGGCCTGCACCATCGTATTGACGATGTCACGGGCAAGCTCGGGGTTTGTGTTCTGGTTTGTGACTTCGATTACGTTGGTCAATCTGCCGATCTCTTTTACTGTCGTCGCTTTGCTGATTGCGGCCACTGCCTTGTAAAGAGGTAATCGGGTCAGCTTGAATCTGTCGCCTTTTGCACCAAGGAGCTGCACGTTCAGCACAAGGCCCGGCAACCGCAAGGAAACCCCACTATTGCCGGTCCCCAGTTTTCTGCCGTTGCCGTCTTCCACTACATAGGCTCCGCTGCCGGTCATGCTGATCGTAAGTGCATCTATCGATGACAAGGCCGAAATCTCAATTATTTTACAGTCTGATCCTGATGAAGATGAGTCGATCTCCCAATCGAGGTTCAGCTTCCTGACGACCTGTTCGGCGATGGTTCGCGATTTGAGGATCTCTATCTCTGCCTGTATCGAATTGTCGGTCCCCGGTAGTATCAGTTCATTGAGGCCCATCTTCGCATTGTCCTTCATGACATACACGGTCGATGAGGACTGGTATACGGGTCGCATAAGGAACGTAAAAAGAAAAACACCGACAAAGACTGTCAGGAAAGCTTTTATGAAGACGTTCTTCCTTCGCAGAAAAATGTTGACATAATCTGCGAGGTTTATCTCCTCATGCTGAAGGTGATTTAGTTTCTGTTCCTGTAGTTCAGTCACAATCCTGATAAATAAAAGGGTTGATTCTTGTCATGACAGCCATAGCTGACGCACGTTACTGCTTCAGGTATTTGATGTTTACGAAAGGCTGAAGAATCGAGCTGACGGTCTGAAGCGAAGGGAGCAGCTCTGCGATGACCTCGTTCCAGCTGCCGATAGTACTTTTCGGGATATACACGATATCGCCTTCCTGCAGCTGTATCGGGAGAGCCTTGCCACGCAATACGCTGTCGAAATCGACAACGAGCAGTTCGCCTTGCGTTGGAGAATTAGATCTTATAATCCTGACCTGATGGAAATTATATGCGGTATCGATCAGATCCGCGCCTGCGATGACCTGAGCCAGATTAACGCCGGACGCAGGCATAGGATATGGTCCCGGCTTTCTGACCGCACCAAAAATGAAAACCTGGCGGACCCGGTATTCTGAAATCTCAACGACGACCCAGGGTTTATTATAATATTGCCGCATGGCCAGTTCAATACGGGCACGGACCTCGGAAAGGGGTAATCCGCTTACCGGCACCTTGCCGACAAGGGGCAAATAGACATACCCCCTGCCATCGACCCGATATCCCTTGAAAGCATTCGAGGTACCGGCGACGCTGTTTTCTGTTTTTCCGTTGACGCTTACGTAAAGGACATCGTTGGGGCCGATAATGTAGTCACCGATCTGAACAGACGCTGTAACGGGAAGCGGGTTTTGCGAAATATCGATAACGTCACGGACGACATCAGCTTCGGGCCTGGCATTGACTCGTTGATGGCTGCCGGCAGGTAGATCCCTGTATGAGGCGCATCCGCCCAGGGAAAGTGCAGAGATAAATGCGGCTATCGAAAAACAGGACAGCTTTGAATGCATAGTATACGTCTATCGTTGAATTATCGAGCCGCTCACAGGCAGAGTGACTTCCAGAAAATCATCTGCTCTTTGCGTCTCTTTGATACCATGTTAATCGAATACATTTTCAGACATTTCCATATGGGTCGAAAAAACATGTGCGGTCGCGAGCTGATAACTTACTCGGTATAAATCTGACCCGTTGGACTGAATGAAATCCGTGATCGCTACTATTGCTTCGTCAGTAAAAAGAGTCATAAATCATTGATTTCAATCGACAAAGAATATCGAATCCACTCGATTAAGACTAAAAGCTCCGCTACCTTCAGTCACAGCTGAAATAACCTCAAAAGAAATATTTACAAGGAGAAATAGCTGCTCTTTGATATCGAGATAACGCGAACTGTCTTTAAAGATTTCCACGAACAGCTCGACAAAGATGCGAACAGGGCTCCAGTAGAATGAGTATCTCAACGACTCAAACAACACTCGACACATCCATACCCGAATCCGGAACTCAAAGAGCCTCCATACGATCAAACCATACACGAAGCAAGAGTCGAAACATCTTGATGCAAAGTCAGAGCAATACCTTCCCGGCTTTTTTTGCAGCGCTTGATTTCATCTGAAGCACCGCCACTCAAGCCATTCAGAAGAAATGCCGTATATCAGGAAGCTGACCGCCGGTCAAGGCATCATTTCAAGGACTTCCAATTATACCGACCGTATAGCACACATCAATTCATATACCATAACGAGAGGAAGCATACGTATACTATATCTGCATTATCCAGGATAAAAACATCATATCATATATATACAAACCACCGAAATAAACAGATTCAGCTATGAAGCAGGAATAAAGTATTTCGCGCATCAGGAATAACGAGAATTAATATCAGAAAAAATAAGAATGAAAATTGATAATGCAAGGAAGTTATTTATAAATAACAACATAGTATATCTTTGGAATATAAACCCAAACCGCCCCTATACATTTATATATGTATATTGATATATCATTTTAAAGCAAGAGTGACCGCAAAATATATCTTTAAAATATAAACACATGCTGCACTTATACAGATTCTTGTTTATATGGAATACATCACGACGAACATGAAATAATTTTTTTATATATTTTCAAATATAATCCCGGATCACGACCATACATTTATGCATGTATGCAATGCAATAATACGGAGTAATCACGCCCCGTTAAACCTTAAACATATGAATGCCCGGCAAGATGGATTAACGCTCCTGACTATCTGCGCATCTTCGCTGAATACCGCTCCCGTGCAGTCAGGCACGGGATGACCATATCGAAGAGCCAACCCTGTCGGCATCATCGAAAACACACGATCAATGGTACCGTCACAACGTGCCCGATCACAAGGGGCCACAGTGACGCACAGTTAAGTCATTATAAATACGATCAATATGATGAACCAGACGACCGGGGATGAGAAGGGGCGGCAGGAAGGAAAAAAGAAAATTCGACTAAATTATTCATATCAGAAAAAAACCGCTTATATTAGCGTTTCATGACGCGAGAGTGGTGAAATTGGTATACACGCTAGTCTTAGGAACTAGTGCCGTGAGGCGTAAGGGTTCGAGTCCCTTCTCTCGCACATGTCGACATGCCAAAGTGGCGGAACTGGTAGACGCGCTGGACTCAAAATCCAGTGGGTGCAAACTCGTGTGGGTTCGAGTCCCACCTTTGGTACACAATTAAGCATTTCTACACTATTGCATTCGCTGCACCATGCAAAGAATGTACT
>Ga0326726_10002943_pt1 | contig 15620 bp, 14 predicted proteins | sample MHFenrmetagenome_2_FD_207603 | JGI IMG/M metagenome (GOLD analysis project Ga0326726, IMG submission 207603) | Lab enriched peat soil microbial communities from Michigan Hollow, Ithaca, NY, United States - MHF15MN | ecosystem: Environmental > Terrestrial > Soil > Wetlands > Peat | place: USA...
GGCCGGGGAGACTGGCGGTGGCGGGAGGTCCGCATTGCGCGCCTCACGCCACCGCGCCTGAGCCTCCGGACCCTCCAGGCGCAGCGTCCGTCCGTCGCTTCCCAATAGAATCCGGTTCTCGGGCACGAACCAATCGGCGAACGGCTGCGCGAGCGCGGGCGGCACGGGGGCCACCCATTCCGGTAGCCCGGCTTCGTAGCCAAGGACGCCGTACCAGGGCAAGGCCCCCACCGCGTCGGGGAGAGCCCCCGGTGGGCCGAGGTCACGCTGCGCGCGGCGGGTAGCCCCCCACACGAGGTGCGTGGGCCCGGTCCCGAGACCGTCTTCCAGTAGGACGAACGGGGGCTCGAGCGTCCCCGCGAGGGCGAGCAGCCGCTCGAGTGCGGCGGCAGGAGGTGCCAGGATAGTCGTCAAGCGAGCGTCCCGGACTCCACAGAAACCGTTAGTGTGGGCTGCGCTGCTCGAGCAGCTGTGCGATCCTGGCACACGCCTGGACGATCTCCCGGCGGCGCTCCTCGCGTACGAGGGGCGTGCCTTTGGCGTCGCTCTCCACCTGCGCCCGCGCGACTTCCAGGGTCGTGCGGCCGAACGGGTCGCGCACGAGTGGATCGGCGCCACGGGACAAGAGCAGCTCCACCACGGCCTGGTGACCCCAGAGGGTGGCGAGCTGCAACGGCGTCCAACCTCCGACGACCGCGTTCACCTGACGTCGCGAGCTCCGGACCAGGTCCTTGACGTGATCGACGAGTCCGTAGGCCGACGCCTGGTGGAGATCCACTTCGGCGCCGCAGTCGTAGAGGTGGCGCACCATGTCACCGTGCCCTTCCTCGTTCGCCCAACCGATCGGCGTCATCTGGTAGGTGTCGTCTCGCGCGTTCACGTCGGCGCGGGCGGCCAGCAACAGATCCACGATGGGACGGTCGCTGGCGATCGCGGCGAAGTGCAACGCGGTCGCCCCTTCACTCCGAGCGTGTGCCAGCTCCGGAGCTTTGGTCAACAGCGTCTGTACGCGTTCGGTCGAGCCCGCGCGAACTGCGATGAAAAACTCTGCGGGATCGGGCATTCGTGTCGATGTTGTGTAGGGACTGCGTGGTATTATGGGGCCAGCATTCGTGTAACCCGTGTTGGCATTGCCGGGATTGGTCATAGCTCCTCCGTATCACCGGGCGTTGGTGAAAGGTGTGTCGGCCGACCGGTCGGGGCAACCACGAAAAGCCGCCGCTCCGCGATTCGCACATCAGCGAGTATCCGCGCTCCGGTAGTCGGGAGCGCAATATGCTGACGGGACGGTTCGGAGGGCCGTAAGCTCAGTCACCAAGTCGCCACTGCGGCTCGACCCAATCCCCCGCACCCTCTATGTTTCGGCGTCCATGCACCCGCGCCCAACCGCTCCCCGGACATGACGCTGACCGCACTTGCCACCCTGGGCCTAGTACTGCTCGGCTTCGGTGCAGGCGCACTCGGAGCCATGGTTGGCGTCGGCGGGGGCATCATCGTGGTCCCGACCCTCGTGTTGGGGTTTCACGTCGGGATCAAGACCGCCATTGCCACGTCGCTCGTCGCGGTCGTCGCGACCTCCACGGCTGCCGGCAGCGTGTACGTCGGGCGCGGCCTCACGCACATGCGGCTCGCGATGACCCTCGAGACGTTCACGACTCTGGGCGGGATCGCTGGCGGCTTTGTCGCCGTGTGGGTCTCTCCTTCCGCCCTGGCGGCGATGTTCGGGGTGATCATGGGAGTGACCGCGACGCTGCTGCTCCGCACGAAGGATCCCCTCCCCCGAGCGGCGGGCAGCGGCGCTGGGCCGGCCGTTCTTGGCGCTGAACAACCCGGACGGCTAGCCGGCTCTTACTACGATGCACTCGCCGGCCAATTGATCGAGTATCAAGCCGTCCGCCTGCCGCTGGGGGCAGCCGTCTCGGCCGCCGCTGGAGTGATTTCCGGACTGCTGGGGGTGGGCGGGGGGTTCCTCAAAGTGCCCGCCATGGCCCTCGGGATGAACGTCCCCATCAAGGTCGCTGCGGCCACGTCGAATTTCATGATTGGCGTCACCGCCATTGCAAGCCTGTTCATCTACCTCGAGCGGGGGTACGTGTCGCCGCTGTTAGCGGCCCCTGTCGCGCTGGGCGTGAGCGTTGGCGCCCTGGCGGGCACCCGTTACGCCGCCCGCGTCTCCGGACGCATCCTGCGGCGCGTGTTGAGTGTCATCGTGATTGCCGTGGGCATCGAAATGATGCTCCGGGCGGCGGGCATTACCCTTGTCCCCTGACCCCGCCGCCGAGCGCCGCGACGTTCAGCTGTTGCTGCGGATCGGGCTGGGGACGGCTGCCGTGCTGATGGGCACGGGCCTCCTGGCCGCTCTCGCATCCGGCCCACAGCCGAGCCCGCCGTTGCAGATCGGCGATCTGTGGCATCGCGACTTGGCGCTGTCGGTGCGTCTGTGCGGCATCGGCATCTTGGTGCTGTCGGCCACCCCCGCTGTGCGCGTGATCGCATTGATCGTGCTCTGGGTTCGTGAGCGGGACTGGAAGTACGCTGCCGTCGCGGTGGCCGTGGCCGCCGTGCTCACTCTGGCGGTCGCACTGGGCAGCAGGGGTTGAGCCTCCACCGGTGAGCGCTTTTGAGCTCAGCGGGTTGATCCTGGCTGGGGCGTTCCTCGCTGGCCTCCTGGGTTCCCTCACCGGGCTGGGAGGCGGAATGGTGATCGTCCCGCTCCTCGCCATCGGATTCGGCGTCAATATTCGCTATGCCATCGGCGCCTCCCTCATCAGTGTCATCGCGACTTCCTCGGGCGCGGCTGCGGCCTTCGTCCGGGAAGGCTACACGAACATCCGCCTGGGGATGTTTCTCGAGATCGCCACCACGACCGGAGCTCTTGTCGGTGCCTTCGTTGCGGGGCTCGTCTCCACCCAGTGGATCGCGCTCGTGTTCGCCGCGGTCCTGCTCCATTCGGCCTACTTGTCCGGTCGCCCCCGGGCGGAGCACATCAGTCACGACATGTCGGACCGCTGGGCACGGTGGCTGGCGTTGAACTCCACCTACCCGGCCCCGGAGGGACTCCAACCATACGGAGTCCAACACGTTCCGCTGGGATTCGGGCTGATGTTCGTCGCCGGGGTGTTGTCCGGCCTCCTCGGGATCGGATCCGGTGCCGTGAAGGTCCTGGCGATGGACAACGCGATGCGGCTGCCATTCAAGGTCTCCACGACGACTAGCAACTTCATGATCGGTGTGACGGCGGCGGCCAGCGCCGGTGTGTATCTCCGTCGCGGCTACATCGACCCGGGCCTCTCGTTCTCGGTCATGCTCGGCGTCCTCGCTGGCGCGCTCGTGGGCGCCCGGCTGCTGCCGCTAGTCCATGCCCGGTGGCTCCGGATCCTGTTCTCACTCGTGGTGGTCACGCTGGCAATTGAAATGGTATACAAAGCTCTGACCGGACGGATCTGACTATGGCCCGGTGGAACGACGAGCAGGTCGAGCAGGCTGTCGGGAATCTCCTGCAGATCGGAGTGTTGACCGCCGCCACAGTGGCAGCGGCCGGCGGTATCGCCTACCTGGTCCGCCACGGCTCGGCCGCGGTGGACTACCGGGCGTTCCAGGGTGAGCCGCAGGACCTGAGGTCCATCCGGGGGATTCTGGCCTCCGCGCTCTCGCTGCATAGCCTGGGGGTGATCCAGCTCGGCATCCTGCTGCTCATCGCCACGCCGATCGCCCGCGTGGCCCTGTCGTTGATCGGCTTCCTTCGGCAGGGAGACCGTAAGTACGTGATCATTACCGCAGTGGTACTGGGAATCCTCCTCTTCAGTCTGGTTGGAGGTCGCCTCTAGTTGACGGGGGACCCCACCCTCCGCCGCCGGGGGTCTCGACGCTCAGGACGTCGCCTTCCGCGAGGCGGAGGTTCGCCTTCGCAGGAAGAGGAGCGCCGTTGAGGAGGTTGCGCCCCGGCGAGCCGTCGCGCCCTCCCGCAGCCCCACGAGGCGCGTGGCGGCGCCGCTCGCTCAGGAGGCTGATGTCGGTCGGAGCCAGGAGCTCGAGCTCTCGCACCACACCCTCCCCACCCTCCCAGGTGCCGGCCCCGCCGCTGCCTTGTCGCAGCGCGTAGCGCCGGACTCGCACAGGACACTCCAGCTCGAGCACCTCGACCGGAGTGTTCCGCGTGTTCGACATCCCCGCATGGACCCCTGATGGGCCTGGCCCGGTGGGTCCCGCCCCCTGACCGCCGCCGAGTGTCTCGTAGTACGTCCACCCGACACCACCCAGTGTGATGTTGTTCATTGTGCCCTGCCCCTGAGCCGGCACGGGCAACCCCGCCTCGGCGAGGGCGCGGAAGACCACGTCCGCGATGCGCTGCGACGTCTCCACGTTCCCGGCCGCCACGGCGCTCGGCCACCGCGCATTGACGACGCACCCCTCGGGGGCCGAGACCCGAACCGCCCGGGCGACGCCGGCATTCATGGGCGCCTCGTCACCGAGTAGCGTCTGCACGACAAACAGCACCGCCGCCCGCGTGACCGCCAGCGGGCAATTGACGTTGCCGGGAACGGCCGGGGCGGTTCCGGTGAAATCGGCGTAGAACGTCTGGTCCTTGAGTGTGACCGTGACGCAGATCGGGATATCGCCGTCGATCACCCCGTCGCCTTCGAGCCAATCGGTCGCCGTGGCGGCGATCCGAGGGAGGCGGCCGAGCATCGCGCGGGTCCGCGCCTCGCCATCATCCTGAAGGTCGCGGGCCGCCTCGTGCACGAACCCCCACCCGTGTCGGGCCGCGAGCGCCCACAGGCCTTCCGCCCCCCGCTCCACGGCAGCGCGCTGCGCCGCCAGATCGGCGCGACGCACTTCGGGCGTGCGCACATTCGCCAGCAGCAGCCGCTCGACCTCCGGTGTGTACAGCACGGGGGGGAGGACGAGCCCTTCGGCCAGCAGCTCGCGCGCGCCGGCCGGCATGCTCCCCGGCGTGGCACCTCCCACATCCGAATGGTGCGCCCGCACGACGCTGTAGCCGCCGATGCCGTCCGCGGTCCGAATCACCCCGACGAGCGTGAGGTCGGGAAGATGCGAGCCACCCGCGTAGGGGTCATTGAGGATGTACATCTCCCCCGGTTGGGGGCGCTCGGCGCGCACGGCTGCCACGGCGTCGGACAGGGCACCGAGATGCACGGGGATATGCGCCGCCTGCGCGATCATCTCTCCCTCTGCATCGAACAACGCTGCCGACGCGTCGCGCCGCTCCCGGATGTTGGGGGAAACGGCCGAGTGGATCAGGACCAGGCCCATTTCCTCCGCGACCCCAGCGAACGCGTGGGCCATCACCTCGCGGGTGATCGGATCGAGTGTCATGCGCGCTCCAGGACGACCGCCCCCGAGGTGTGCACGGTCCCGCGCCAGCCGGGCTCGACCAGCGCCGTGGCATCAGGCCCCGCGAGCACCGCGGGGCCGGGGATGCGCAGGCGAGGCGGCAGCTCCCCCAGCGGCCAGATCTGGGCGCGGACCTCTTCGCCCCGCATCCATACGCGCCGCCACCCGGGGGTCGGGCGGCCGATGCCGAGCCGGCGGCCCCAGGACGGCCGTCCGCCGGCCCGCTCCGCAACCACACGCACGTTGACGATCTCCACCGCACCACCGGCCCCGACGTGCCCGTAACGGGCGCGGTGCGCTACGTGGAACGCCGCTTCGATGCTGTCGGGGTCGTCGTTGGTGAGTGGAACGGTGATCTCATAGCCCTGCCCCGCGAAGCGACAGTCCGCCAACCGCCGGGTCCGGGCACCGGGCAGCGCCAGGCCAGCTCGCTGCTCCAGGTCGGCATAGGCCACCAATACGCGGGCCCGCTGCGCCGCACCGGCGCGCTCGTGCCAGGAAGCGGTCAGCTCCACACGCTCCGCCGCGACCGCCAGTCCGAGCGCGGACAGCACCCCAGGGTGCGCCGGCACGATTACGGTCCGTATCCCCAGCGCATCGGCGAGGGCGCACCCGAACAGGGGGCCCGCCCCGCCGAAGGGGACGAGTGCCAGCCGCCGCGGATCCACGCCTCGCGCCACGCTCACCCGTTTCAGGGCCCGGGCCATGACGGCTGTCGCCACGGCGACCACGCCCGCCGCCACGCCAACCGCATCACGCCCCAGCGGCTCCGCCAGCCGGCCCAACGCCTGCTCAGCAGCCGCCGCGTCGAGCCGTACCGCATCGGCCAGCGCCCATTCGGGCGCGAGCCAACCGAGCGCCAGACACGCATCCGTGACGGTGGGCTCGCTGCCGCCACGGCCGAAGCAAGCCGGCCCCGGCTCGGCGCCCGCGCTCTTGGGACCCACCTTGAGCGTTCCCGCGTCGTCCACCCAGGCGATGCTGCCGCCCCCGGCACTTACGGTTTCAATCAAGACCGCCGGCAACGCCAGTGGGACTCCTCCCACCATCGTCGTCCCTTCCCGGATCGCCGCGCCGCCCTGGATCACACTGGCATCGGCGCTCGTGCCGCCCATGTCGAGCGTCAGGAGGTCGCCGCAGCCCAGCGCTTCCCCGAGTAGCTGCGCACCGATCACGCCCCCGACGGGGCCGGAGAGCGCGAGCGAGGCGGCGGCCTCCGCGGCGGCGGCGGCGGAGATAGTGCCGCCTCCGGACGCCATGAGCCGGAACGTGCCGACTCCGCGCCGGGCGGCACCGGCTGCCGCGCGGGTCACCGACGCGCCCACCAACGGCCGCAGGTAGGCCTCCGCCACGGTCGTGGCACTCCGCTCGTACTCACGGAACAGCGGCAATACCTCGTGGCTGGCCACTACGGGGACGCCCGGCAGCGCCGTCCGCAGTGCCGCGGCGAGACGGCGCTCGTTCTCGGGGTGGCGGAAGGAGAACAGGAGCGCGACCGCGACGGCTTCGGGACGCCGACCCCCGACCGCGGCGGTCACGCGAGACACTTCGGCTTCCGAGAGCTCGGTTACGGGTCCGTCCGGCCCCATCCGCTCGGCGGTGCCGATGACATCGCCTCGACCGAGGAGCGGCGGCGGATGGTGCCGGCTCAAGTCGTACAGCGAGGCGCGGTCCTGCCGCCGCAGCCACAGGAGATCTTCGAACCCCGCCGTCGTGACGAGCACGGTGCGCGCGCCCCGGCGCTCGAGCAGGGCGTTCGTGGCAATGGTCGTCCCGTGCACCAGGAGGTCGATGGACGCGGTGTCGGATGCTATGACGTCCAACGCGCGGAACAGCCCTTCGGAGGGGTCGTGGGGGGTGCTCAGGACCTTGCGGATGTCGAGACTCCCATCGGGGGCGACGGCGACGAGATCGGTGAACGTGCCCCCGATATCCACCCCGACCCGGAGCCCCGCCCGTTGGCTCAGACGCGTCGTCTCCGCGTGTGCAGCGCCACCGCCCCGGCGAAGCCGATGGTCGCCAACACCGACAGCGTTCCCACCCAGTCGCCGAGCCGGACATAGAGCGGCCGGAGATCGCTCGTGAGCAGCGTGCCGGTAACCGTGGTGCGAGTTTCGAGCTCGCTCTCGTGCGAGGTGCGTCCCAACGGATCCACGAATTCGGAGATGCCGTCATTGGCGCTTCGGGCGATGCCCATTCGTGTTTCGATGGCCCGCAACACCAGGTGGGAGGCATGCTGATACGGTGCTGAGGTGCGGCCATACCAGGCGTCGTTGGTGACGTTCACCAGAAAGTCCGCGCCGACGTCGCGGTAGCGACGGGCCAGCGCCTCGAAGACCGACTCGTAGCACACCATGACGCCGAAACGACCCAACCGCGTGTCGAACAGGGGCAGGTCGCGGCCCCGCCCGAACCCGCCGGACCAGCGTCCCAATCCCGGGAGGGCCCGGAACCATTTGACCGGAACGAACGGCACCCGCTCCACCACGGGAACGAGGTAATGCTTCTCGTAGACGGGGTGCGACCGCCAGATGCCGAGCGAGTCGAACAGGAACGCGGCGTTATAGGTCTCATAGACGCCCGTGCCGCGAAACTCGACGTGGATTCCCCCGGTGAGGATCGGCGTTCGCGTCTCGTCGGCCAACCGGCCGATCTCGGCCTGCCAGTCGGGACGTTGAGTGAGATAGTCCGGCAACGCCGCCTCGGGCCAGATCACGAGATCCGCATGGGCCGCGGCGCGGGCCTCCCGCGACAGGTCGAGCAGGGTCGCAACCTCGCTGTCGGCCTGGGCCGGGTCCCATTTCTCGTGAAACCCAATGTTGGGCTGGATCAGCGTGATCGTGCCGACCGGACGGAGCGGCAGGGTCCGCTCGCGCCAGACGCCGTATACGGCGGCGAGCGCGATCGTCGCGACCACGGGCACCACCTGGCGCGAGACGGCCCGCCACTGGCCCCACTGCCCCATCGCGCCGGCGAGCATGACGTTGCACCAGACCAGCCACCACGTGATACCGCGCGCACCGACGAGGTCCGCCCATTGCACCAGGACCCGGGCGTCGGCGAGCGAGGTTCCGAGGCCCAGCCAGGGGAAGGCGACATCCCCCAGGTGCCCGATGCCCCATTCGAGCGCGGTCCAGCAGACCGCGAACACGACCGCGAGAGGAATGGCCGGATGGGCGGCGCGTACGCGCGCCACGAGCCAGAACAATCCCCCGGTGAACACCCCCAGCAGGAACACGGTGACGGCATAGCCCAATGCGGCGAGCGGCGTGAAGTGCCACAGCGCGACCACGATCCAGTACAGCACCAGACCGTTGGTGAGGAAACCGTAACGGAATCCCCAGGTGTATGCCCGGCGCGGGTCGCCGGCCGCCGCTTCGAGCAGCAGGACACCTGGGATGAGCGCTACGAAACTGAGAAACGGGAGCGGGAACGGCGGGTAGCTTGCGACGAGCCCGAGCGCGCCAAGCCCGACCAGCAGCCAGCGGCGCCGATCGCTCACAACTGAACGTCACGCCCTTCGTCGGCAGAGCGATAGACCGCGTCGAGCACCCGCTGCAACACCAGCTGGTCCTTGGGCGGCGGCGCGTTGACGTCGCCGCGAATGACGGCGAGGAAGTACGTCCATTCGGCGCGGTAGGACTGGATGAACGGCGGCTCGCGGCCGGTCGCGCCCGTCGGCGTCACGTCGGTGGGGGCGCCGTGCACTTCCTTGTAGACCCGCAGCGGGGCGATGTCGGCCGTCCCCTTCTTCCCCACCATCTCGAACCAGAAGCGCTCGCCGCGGCCCAAGTGGCGCCAGCTCACGGCCACGCCGATGGACAGCCCGTTCTCGCACACGATCAGGGCCATCCCCATCTCCTCGACCGTTTCCCGCCCGCCGCCCACGACCGTCGCTGAGATGCGCTTGGGAATCGGCCAGCCGGCCAGCCAGAGCCCGAGATCGATGAGCGGCAGCCCGAGGTCGAGCATCACCCCGCCACCGGCCTCGGCGCGACGCAGCCGCCACCCCAGCTGGGCGCGGGTCGCGGTCGGTTGAAAGGTGAACCACCCGCCCCGGATCATGTCGATGGTCCCGAGCTCGCCGCCCGCCAGGAATCCCCGGACCGCCTGCACGTCGGAGCGGAAGCGGTGGTTCATCGCCACCATCACGCGCTTCCCGTAGCGTTCGGCCGCCTGCAGCGTGCGCTCGATACCCGGCAGGCTCAACGCCAGCGGCCGCTCGCACAGTACGTGCACCCCGGCCGACAGCGAAGCCACGACATGGATCTCGTGCAAGTGGTTGGGCGTGCAAATCACGATGGCGTCCGGCTTGGCGTAGCGCAGGACTTCTTCGATGTCGTCGTAGGTATCGCGGACGTCGAAGCGGCTGGCCAGCGCCTGCGCCTTGGAGAGATCGTTGTCGCAGATCGCGGTGATTTCCACGCCGGGAATCCGGCGCAACACGGGGAGGTGGGCCACCTGCGCCACTCCCCCGGCTCCCACGACCGCTACGCGGATGGGATCGCTCACCGGCGCTCCCGCACCCCGGGGAATCGAAACATGAATCCGACCCGTGCGGACCCGGTCGAGAAGTCGCTCAGCAGGGTGCCGCGCACCTCGCCGGTCATCTGCCACGCGGGGGTCAGGGCCACGGCAATGTCCACCGTGCCGTTCAGCGCCGGTGATACACCGTCGAGCGCATCCTCGATGAAGGTCCCGTTGATCGCCTGGCCGCTGCCGTTGCGAAAGTGCGCGCCGGCACCCAGCCCGAGGGCGACCAGGACGGGCCCGCGCTCGTTGAACACGTACTGCAGGTCCAGATCAGCGATCACGTCGGAGAGGTTGATGCGTCCCACATCGATGGTGGCGTTCGATTCCGGGTCGGTGACCAGCTTGAGCAAGCTGCGGTTGAAGCGGGTTACCGCCCGCCCGGTGAACCGCGACCGCGTGTAGGAGACGCCCAGCAGCACGCGGACATGCGGGGCGAGATATCCGGCGTCCAGACGCAGCCCCCCGATCAATGCGCCGCGCAGGTCCTTGGTGGCGACCGAGCCGAAGTCGAGCCGCATGCCCGAGAGGCGCAGCTCGTCATACGTGAACTGCGAAAGCACGCCCTGGGCCGCGAGGCCCCGGAGGCTCCCAAGCTGCAGCGCGCCCACGACCGCGGCGCGCAGGATGAGTGCTTTAGTAGAGTCGTTCAACCGTCGTCCCCGGAAAATAGGTGGCGAGTATCCGCCGATACGGCTGCCCTGCCCGGGCCCGTCCGATGGCCCCCCACTGGCACATCCCCACCCCATGTCCCGCGCCGGTGCCCTCGAGGGTGAGCTGTCCGACCCTAGCGTCCGAGCGGGTGACGAACACCCGGAAGGCGGTGCTTTGGAGCAGTTGATCGGAGGTGGGTCGCAGCACGGTCCGGACGTCGGGACCCGCGATGCGCACATCTCCATGCGCGAATACGACACGCAATTCGGCGACATGGCCCGACGAGCTCGTACGGGTCACCTGGACGTCGGTGATGCGCTGCAGACCGTCACCGCCGACCTCCATCACCGTCGCGAGCGTTCGCGTCAATATAGCGCGCAGCGCGGTCGCGTCCCACTGCGCGCGCCAGCGGAACCGCGGCGAACGCTCGCAATAGAAGTGTCCGCCGCCGCTCGCGTCGGACACCGATCGCAAGTAGGGCTGTCGCTGCGCGGAGCGGAATACTTCCTCCACGGCCGCCGTCCGTCCCCCGCACGTCGAGTGGTAGTAGGCATCGATCAGCCGGCCGTGGTAGCGCACCACCAGGCCGGCCGTCCCCCGAACCGCATCCCACGCCTGCGCCGTCTCCACATCCACTCCCAGGTACACCTGATCGCGGGTGTCGGCCGTGGCGTCGAATCCGTCGGCCTCCCACCGGCCCCGATTCCGCAGCGCGAAGGTGCGGGCCACGACGGCCTGCGCCAGCAGGGCTTCCCGCTCCTCGGGTGCACGCGTCCCCATTTCCTGACTCAACACCCCCGCCAGATAGCTCTCGAGCGAGAGCCGGCTGATGAGGGTGAGCCCCGTCCGGCCCCGGATCACATTCACCCGCCCGCGGTAGCGCCGTCCGTTCGCCATCGCGAACCGGCCTTCCGTGACGTTGACCGCCGAAATCCCCCCGTGGGGCTCGGTCCGGGAGCCGTCCGGTCGCACCAGCACGAGCCCACCTGCGGAATCGGGAAGGACCGTCCACGTCCTGCCGGCCGGAATCGCACCGACCGGCGTGCCGTTACCGTCGTCCGCCACGAACAGCTCGCCGTCCCCGCCCAGGCGGACGCTGGGCGCGCCCGTTGCGAGCCCCACGCGCAGCTCCGGCTCGGGGCCCAGGGCCTCGGGTTGGGGCCGGGGACAGGCCAGCAGCGTCACCAGCGTCGCCGGCACGAGCCATGAAAAAGGCGTCCCGCACCATCCGCGGAACGCCGCCGTCCGGTGGGTCTCACCCGAGACCACCCTCATGCGATCGCCACCGCCCGGAAATCGTAATCCAGACTGTCGGTCAGCCGGGCGCGCACGAAGCTCCCGCTCTCCGCCCAGCCACCGTTGCCCAGATAGGTCACCCCGTCCACGTCATCCGCCTGCCATGGAACGCGCCCGACGTGCGTAGCGCCGCGGTCCAGCGGGTCGGCCACACGATCGATCAGCACCGTCGCCTCCCGGCCCACGAAGCGCCCCAGGCGCTCGGCGGAGATGGCGCGCTGCACCTCGAGCAGCTCCTCCAATCGATCGCGCTTCTGCTCGTCGGGGACGTCGTCCGGATACTGCACCGCGCGCGTCCCCTCCTGCGCTGAATACGCGAATGCCCCCAGTCGATCGAATTGCGCCTCCTCCAGGAACGCCAGCAGCTCCCGGAATTCGGCGTCGGTCTCGCCCGGGAATCCCACCAGACACGTCGTGCGGATCGCCAGGTCCGGAACAGCAGCGCGCAGCCAGCGCAGCTTCTCCCGGAGGGTCGCCTGCCGCTCGGGACGCCGCATCCGCTCGAGCATCCGGTCGTTGGCGTGCTGGATCGGCATGTCGAGGTAGGGCACGATACGCGGCTCCCGGGCCATGAGGTCCACCAACCGCTCGGTGATCCCCGCGGAGTACACGTACAGCATCCGATACCACGGCACCGTCGTCCTGCCGAGCAACGCCTCGAGCAGCTCGGGGAGCTTCGGTCCCCTAGGCCCTAGATCCCGGCCCCAGTGGCCCAGGTCCTGGGCCACGAGGTTGACCTCCTTCGCCCCCTGCGCCTCGAGCGCCTGCGCTTCGCGCACTAGACGCTCGAGCGGCTCGGAGCGGTGCTTGCCGCGCATCAGCGGAATGGCGCAGAACGCGCAGGTATGATCACACCCTTCGGAGATTTTCAGGTAGCGGACGTGCGGCTGATCCCCCAGGAACTGGCGCACCCCGGGATGCCGGGCAACGGGATCGGCCAGCAGGCCGCGCCGTGCGAGTTCGGGGACCAGGAGATGGAGGTCGGAGAAGCCGAGGAACAGATCCACCTCGGGCATCTCACTGGCCAGCTCGGCGCGGTAGCGTTGCACCAGGCAGCCGACCGCTACCACCGCCTTCACGTCGCCCGTGCGTTTGAGCTGCGCCGCCTCGAGGATGGTGTTGATCGACTCCTGCTTCGCGGCGTCGATGAACCCGCAGGTGTTGACCAGCACGACGTCCGCGCCGGGGAGGTCGGCGGTCAGGACCGCGCCGTGCCCGACGAGCTCCCCCACGAGCCGCTCGGAATCCACGGTGGCCTTGTCGCAGCCGAGCGAGATGACGCCCAGCTTCATCCGCGATAGTTCCCGAACCGGAGCTCGATCCCGAAGTCCTGGGCCCGGAGGAACGCCATCACCTCCTGCAGCTCGTCCTTGGAGGGGGACTGGATCCGGACTTCCTCTCCCTGGATGGACGCCTGGGCTTTCTTGAACTTCTTGTCCTTGATTGCCTTGACGATCGCCTTCGCCTTCTCCTGGGGAATCCCCTGCGTGAGCGTGATCTCGCGCCGCACGGTGTCGCCCGCCGCGGGCGTAACCTCGCCGAGCTCGAGATTTTTCACAGGAACGCCGCGCTTGATCAGCTTTCCCTGCAGCACGTCGAACAGCGCCTTCATCTTGAAATCGTCGTCGGCCACGAGGGTCAGCACCGCCTTGGCGCGATCGAACGTGATCGAGCACTTCGAACCCTTGAAGTCGTAACGCTGAGCGACCTCTTTGGTCGCCTGATTGACGGCGTTATCGACTTCCTGCAGGTCCGCGCCGGTCGAGACGTCAAACGATGCGAGATTCGCCATGGGCCCGAATATATCGATGCGGCGTCAGCGGGCGTAGCTCAGGACTTTGCGGCGCCACACGGCATCGAGGGTCGCCGGGGGGATCCCCAGCCCCTGCGCGATTCCTCGCCGCACCTCCTGCGGCGTCGTTCCCGTGCGGAACAGCGACCGCACTCCCGGTATTCCTCCATGCTCGGCGGCGAGCTGGAACAACACGGCCCCCGCCGCATAGCGCGGGTCCAGCAGGCCGGGAGGCGCCGGCTGTAGCAGGACGCTATCGAGCGTATAGGACCAGTGGTTCTTCAGATAGAACGCGAAGTCGCGCATCAACGCCGGGAACATCCGCCCCTGCCATCCGCCGGTCCAGGTTGCGCACCCCTCGACGGCAAGCCAGTGCGTACGGCCCGGGATCACGAGGGGGGCAAGCACTACATGCGCGATCTCATGCAGGTACCCCTCCTGCAGGGTCGCTGACCCACCGAAGACGATCCGATTCACGCCGTCCGCCCGTCCGGCACTGCCCCCCGCCTGGCCCGGCTCTGGCACGAAGTCCAGGCCCTGCAGCCGGAACATCTCCTCCGGGGTTTCGGCGACGTAGTAGGTGAGCGGTGCCGGCGCCAGCAAGAACGCAGCCGCGAGCGAATCGGCAAATCGGGCCGAGCGTGCGGCGCGGCGGCGGTCGAGGCGGCGCCACGGGGGATAGACGAATGTGATTCCCCCGATGCGTTGTCGCACCCAGTGCACGGTCAGGCGATCGATCGCGTTGGACAGCACCCATCGATTCCCTTCGCGCTGCGCGTACACCCGGAACACCCCGAGCAGCTTGACCTCGTTTTCGGGCTGATACAGGTCGCCAAACAGCGTCCTGATGACGTACACGCTGTCCTCTCCCGGCACGACGGGGGCGATCGTGAGGACGCTGACGGCTGGAAAGGCGCGTGGGAATCCTTGGAAGATGTACTCGCGACCGAGCACGGCATTTCGGTACGTCCGTTGCTCGCTGGGGGACCATACCGAACTCGGATGGTTCGAGTCGGGGCGATCGGCGAGGAACATCATCCACGTATGGAGGATCTCGCGGACCGGCGCGACCGACGTGTCAACGCCGAAGCCGAGGGTGACGTGGAACGGGATGGTATCGGGGATGCGCTGAGCGCCGAGGGCGGTCGAGGCCCAGAGGCCCGCCAAGCCCAGCAGCGCGCGCCCCGCGTGCCGCGTTACGACAGGAAGCTTTCCAGCGCCCTCGCCCGGCTCACATGCCGCAGCCGCGCCAGCGCCTTTTCCTTGATCTGGCGCACCCGCTCGCGGGTGATGCCGAGCAGCGAGCCAATCTCCTCCAGCGTCATCGGCTCCTGTCCCTCGAGCCCGAAATAGAGCCGCAGAATCTTGGCCTCGCGCTCCTTCAGCGTGGAGAGAACCCCCTCGATCGACTCGGTCAACGCATGCTCGAAGATCTCGTCGTCCGGGCCCGGATTCTGGGTATCGGGCAGGTAGTCGAGCAGCTTGTTGTCTTCACCGGGGGTCAGCGGGGCGTCGAGCGAGAGGTGCGCCTGGGAGATGGAGAGAGTCTTGGCGACCTCTTCCTCCGAGATATCCATCCCTTCGGCGATCTCCTCGACGGTGGGCTCGCGACCCAGCTCCTGCAACAGCGCCGACGAGCGCTTCCCGATGCGGTGCAGCGTCCCGGCGCGGTTCAACGGGACCCGGACGATGCGCGATTGCTCCGCCAACGCCTGGAGAATCGCCTGTCGGATCCACCACACCGCGTAACTGATGAACTTGATACCCTTGGTCTCGTCGAACTTGTGGGCGGCCCGGATCAGGCCGAGGTTACCTTCGTTGATCAGGTCGGAGAGCGAAACACCCTGATTCTGATACTTCTTGGCGACACTCACGACGAAACGCAGATTCGACCGCACCAGCTTGTCGAGCGCCTCGGGGTCGCCGCGCCGGATGCGCTGCGCCAGCTCGACCTCGTCCTCCCGGGTGATCAGGGGGTACTGGCTGATTTCCC
>Ga0326726_10002944_pt1 | contig 15615 bp, 11 predicted proteins | sample MHFenrmetagenome_2_FD_207603 | JGI IMG/M metagenome (GOLD analysis project Ga0326726, IMG submission 207603) | Lab enriched peat soil microbial communities from Michigan Hollow, Ithaca, NY, United States - MHF15MN | ecosystem: Environmental > Terrestrial > Soil > Wetlands > Peat | place: USA...
CGACCCGCGACGACATCGAGCGGGCGGCTCGCGCAATCGAGCCGTACCTGGCCGGGTGACTGGGCACTCGTCGGAGCGAGGCGTTCGGTCGATTCGGCACTGCCGCGACGCCAACGAGCCCGCCATGATGTCGGCGAAGGAAGGCACCACCATGACCAGGATCCTGTCGATCGCGGTCGTCCTCGCCGCCATCGGAGGGCTCGCGAGATGGGCGCTGGCCGCCTGGCGTCACAACCGGCGGATCGGAACGAGCTTCGTCAACAGCGTCGTGAACCCGCTGCTCATCCGCCGCGGCCTCGCGGGTGGACGGGCCTCCGAGATCGGGACGCTGGAGCACATCGGCCGCCGGACGGGCGTGCGCCGCCTGACGCTGGTCCACCCCGAGCCAACCGCGGACGGCTTCCGGATCATGGTCCCGCTCGGTGAGCAATCACAGTGGGCACGCAACGTGCTCGCCGCCGGTCAGTGCCGGCTCCAGGTTCACGATCTCGTGTACGAGCTCGACGAACCGGCGATGATCGCGGCGAGCCAGGTCGACGATCTGCCCGTCGCCGTCCGCCGGCTTGCGGGCTGGCTCGGATTCGAGTACCTGACGCTTCACAGCTTCGGCGTGGCACCCGCAACGCTTCCTCTGATCGGCGCCGAGGAGACGATGGCCCGTCAGCCGGACTCCGAACCGGCATCCGCACCGGCAGCCCGGCGCGAGGCGGTGGCCACGGCATCCTGACCGTCGGAACCGCGCCCGGTCCAGCGAGCAGGTATACTCGCGGCGTCTCGGAACGCGGGCCCGTCCCGCCTCACGGAGATACGCCCATCGCTCGAGGAACGTTCGCCCCGTGAGACGAACGCCCACTGCCCTGGGGATCGCCGGAACGCCGGCGGCTCGACGAAGGGAGCAGTCTATCCAGGTCCTCGGCCCATCGGTCGGGGGCCTTTTCACGTCCAAGCGGGCGTCCCCGGCGCACCGGATCGCCGACGCGGGGCGACCCCGGCGCGCCCGCGAGGTACGCCCCTGATGCCGGCAACCGTGATCGTCGGGCTCCAGTGGGGCGACGAGGGCAAGGGCAAGACGACCGACTTCCTCGCCGAGCAGGTCGCGATGGCCGTCCGCTACCAGGGCGGCGACAATGCCGGCCACACCGTCGTCCTCGGCGACGAGGTGTTTAAGCTTCGGCTCACCCCGTCGGGCGTCCTCTACCCGCACATCACGAGCGTCATCGGCCCGGGCGTCGTGGTGAACCCCGACACGCTCATCACCGAGCTCGACATGCTCGCCGCTCGCGGGATCGACACGTCGAAGGTCCGGGTCAGCCGGAACGCCCACGTGATCATGCCGTACCACGTCGCGCTCGACCGGGCGATGGAAGCCCGCCTCGACGGCGAGAAGGTCGGGACGACGAATCGCGGGATCGGCCCGACCTACGCCGACCGGGCATCGCGGCTCGGCCTCCGGATGGAGGACCTCCTCGACGAGGCGACGTTCCGCCACCGGCTGGCGCGGGTCCTGCCCGACAAGAACACCCTCCTCGCCACGATGGCCGGGACCGAGCCCTTCGAGGCCGAGTCGCTCGTGGAGCGGGCGATGGCCTGGGGCGAGCGGCTCCGGCCGCACCTCGCCGACACGACCTGGCTGGTCCAGGACGCGCTCGCCCGGGGCGACCACGTCCTCCTCGAGGGAGCCCAGGGGACGCTCCTCGACATCGATCACGGGAGCTACCCGTACGTGACCTCGTCGAACCCGATCGCCGGCGGAGCCTGCACGGGTGGCGGGATCGGGCCGCTCCAGGTCGACGAGGTCATCGGGGTCATGAAGGCCTACACGACCCGGGTCGGCGCGGGGCCGTACCCGACCGAGCTCCACGACGCGATCGGAGCCGGGATCGCCGAGCGCGGCCACGAGTACGGCACCGTGACCGGCCGGCCCCGCCGGTGCGGCTGGTTCGACGCGGTGCCGCTTCGCTATGCGGTGGCCGTGAACAGCGTGAGCAGCATCATGCTCAACAAGATCGACATCCTGTCCGGCATCGACGAGATCCTGATGTGCGTCGCCTACGAGATCGACGGCCGGCGGGTCGAGAGCTGGCCGTCGAGCGCCGAGGTCCTCGCGCGGGCGACTCCGGTCTACGAGCGCTTCCCCGGTTGGACCGAGCCGCTCAACGACGTCCGGACGCTGGCCGAGCTGCCCGAGAACGCCCGCCGCTACGTGGCCGCGCTCGAGGACGCCGCCGGTGTCCCGATCGTGCTCGTGTCGGTCGGACCGGAGCGGACGCAGACGATCGAGCGGGCCTACCGCCCGATGCGCCACCGCCCGACGGTGCCGGGACCTGTGGGCACGGCTGCCCCGCGCGGAGGGTCGGCAGGTGCGCGAGCCGGCACCACGCAGGGGTCCCGGGGAGCGAGCGCCGGATGAGCCTCCCGGTCATGCCGACCCGGATCCTGATCGTGGGGAGCGGCGGACGCGAGCACGCCCTGGCCTGGAAGCTGGGCAGCGAGCCTGGGGTCAACCAGGTGTTCGTCGCCCCGGGCGGTGCCGCGATCGGCACCGAGCCGCGGGTCCGCTGCCTGCCCGACGTCCATCCGCTCGACGCCGAGGCCATCGTCGCGGCCGCCCGGTCGACCTCCGCCGAGCTCGTCGTGATCGGACCCGAGGCCCCGCTCGCGGCCGGTGTCGCCGACGCTGTGGCCGCTGCCGGGGTCCCCGTCTTCGGGCCGAGCCGGGAGGCCGCGCGGATCGAGACGAGCAAGGCGTTCTGTCACCGCGTCGCCACGGCGGCCGGCGTGCGGATGGCCCGCGGCCGGGCGTTCGTCGACGGGGAGCTCGATGCCGCGCTCGACTTCGCGGGCGAGCTTGCCGCCACCGGGACCGGGCTCGTCGTCAAGGCCGACGGCCTGGCCGGTGGCAAGGGCGTCGTCGTGTGCGACGACCTCGCGGCGGCGGAACCCCACATCGTCGCCCACCTGGCCGCCGCACTCGGTGACGCCGAGGACGCCCACGGCGGACCGCGGGTCGTCATCGAGGAGCGCCTCTTCGGGCGGGAGGCCAGCGTCATCGCCCTGACCGATGGGCGGGTCGCGCTCGCGCTGCCGGCCGCCCGCGATCACAAGCGCCTGTGCGACGGCGACCTCGGCCCGAACACCGGCGGGATGGGTGCCTACAGCCCGGTGCCCGACCTGCCCGACGCGGAGGCGACCCGGCTGCTCGAGGTCGTCCACCGGCCGCTGCTTGCCGAGCTCGCCCGGCTCGGGACGCCGTTCCGGGGGTTCCTGTACGCGGGGCTCATCCTGACCGCCGAGGGACCGGCGCTCCTCGAGTGCAACGCCCGGCTCGGCGATCCGGAGGCCCAGGTGATGCTGCCCCGGCTCGCCGGCCCGCTCGGTCCGGCGCTCCTCGCCGCGGCTCGGGGCGACCTCGAGCCGATCGCCGCGACGCTCGAGCCTGGCGTGCCCGCGTTGCCCACGCTGCCCGGTGCCGCCGTCGGGATTGTCCTTGCCGCAAGGGGCTACCCGAACACGCCGAAGCGGGGCGAGCCGATCGACGGCCTCGACGAGGCCGCGGCGCGGGGCGGCCTCGTCTTCCACGCCGGTACGCTCGGCCGGCCCGGCGGGGGCTACGGCACGAACGGCGGCCGGGTCCTCACGGTCGTCGGACGGGGGCCGGACCTGGCCGCCGCACGCGAGGTCGCGGAATCCGCCGCGGACGCGATCTCGTGGCTGGGACTCCAGCGCCGCCACGACATCGCCGCCGACGTCCCCGAACCGGCCGGTAGCGCCGGGGGTGCCCGATGATCCACCGCTACACGCTCCCGGAGATGGGCGCGATCTGGTCGGAGGCCGCTCGGTTCGAGAAGATGCTCGAGGTCGAGCTTGCCGTCGTCAGGGCGCAGTCGGCCCGCGGGCTGATCCCGGCCGATGCGGTGGCGGTGATCGAGGCCAACGCCCGGGTCGACGTCGACCGGATCGCCGAGATCGAGCAGACAACCGACCACGACGTGATCGCGTTTGTCAGCCAGGTCGCCGAGACGGTCGGGCCGGAAGGCCGCTACCTCCATCTTGGCCTGACGAGCAGCGACGTCGTGGACACGGCACTCGCCCTCCAGCTCCGGGCCGCCGGGGAGCGACTGCTGGCCGACTGCGACCGGCTCCTCTCGACCCTCGTGGCGCGGGCCCGGGCCGAGGCCGGCACGGTGATGATGGGCCGGACCCACTCGGTCCACGCCGAGCCGACCACGCTCGGGCTCAAGCTGGCCGGCTGGGCGTTCGAGGTTGATCGCGATCGACGCCGGCTGGCCGAGGCGGTTGCCGAGATCGCGACCGGCAAGATCTCGGGCCCGGTGGGGACGTACAGCCACCTCGATCCCGAGCTCGAAGCCGAGGTCCTCGCCGCGTTACGCCTGCGGGTCGACCCGGTGAGCACGCAGATCGTCCAGCGCGACCGGCATGCGGCCTTGCTTGCCGCGATCGCGATCACGGGCGGCTCGCTCGAGCGGTTCGCGACCGAGGTCCGCAACCTCCAGCACACCGAGATCGGTGAGCTCCAGGAGCCGTTCCGGTCCGGCCAGAAGGGCTCGAGCGCGATGCCCCACAAGCGGAATCCGATCCTGTCCGAGCGGATCGCCGGGCTGGCCAGGCTCCTCCGCGGCTACGCCGGTGCGGCGTTCGAGGACCAGCCGCTGTGGCACGAGCGCGACATCAGCCACAGCTCCGCGGAGCGGGTCATCCTGCCCGACGCCACGATCGTGCTCGACTACATGCTCGTCCGGATGACCGGGCTCGTCGAGGGGCTGCTGGTTCGGCCCGAGCGGATGCGCGAGAACATCGAGCGTGGCCTCGGACTCCACGCCTCGTCGCGGGTGCTCGTCGCGCTCGTCGACGACGGCGGGCTTCCGCGCGAGGAGGCGTATGCGATCGTCCAGCGCTGTGCGCTGCGGGCGGCCGACGAGCGGATCGGTCTGCGTGACGTCCTGGCGACGGAGCCGACCGTCGCCCGGCTCCTGTCGCTCGGACGGCTCGACGCCTGCTTCGACGAGTCCGCCTTCCTGCGCCACGCGCCGGCGATCATGACCCGGCTCGACATGATCGAGGCGACCGCCCGATGACCCTGGCCGGCGCGTTCGTCCGCTCGGGCAAGGTTCGCGACCTCTACGAGCTCGACGCCGACCGGCTCGTGCTCGTGGCCTCCGACCGGCTGTCGGCCTTCGACGTGGTCCTTCCGACGGCGATCCCCGACAAGGGCCGCGTGCTCAGCGGGCTGTCGCGCTTCTGGTTCGCCGCGACGACCGGGATCGTGCCGAACCACCTCCTGTCGACCGACCCGTCGGAGCTCGGCGCCGACCCGGCCGAGGTGGCCGATCTGCGCGGACGGACGATGATCTGCCGCCGCGCCCGGGTCCTCCCGGTCGAGGTGATCGTCCGGGGCTACGTGGCCGGCTCCGGCTGGAAGGATTACCAGCGCGCCGGGGCGATCGGTGGGATCCGCCTCCCGGTCGGGCTCCGCGAGAGCGATCGCCTCCCGACACCGATCCTCACGCCCTCGACGAAGGCCGAATCCGGGACGCACGACGAGAACATCGACTTCGCCGCGATGATCTCCCTGCTCGCTGACCTGGAAGTCGACGGACGGTCGCTCGGTCCGGCGGCCGCGGCCCGGCTCGCCGATGACGTGCGGGTCGCGGCCCTGGCGCTCTACGCCCACGGGTCGGTCGTGGCTGGTCGGGCGGGGATCCTGCTCGCCGACACGAAGTTCGAGTTCGGGCTGACCCGCGACCGCGGGCTCCTGCTCGTCGACGAGGTCCTGACCCCCGACTCGTCGCGCTTCTGGGACGCCTCGACCTATGAGCCCGGCCGTGCCCAGGCGAGCTACGACAAGCAGTACGTCCGGGACTGGCTCGAGACCCAGCCGTGGGCCAAGACGGCACCCGGTCCGGAGTTGCCGGCGGAGGTCGTCGCGGGAACCCGGGCCCGGTACGTCGAGGCGTTCGAGCGGATCACCGGCGGAAGCTTTGGCCGCTATCTCGAGGAGGACGTGATCGCCCCATGAGCACAGCGACGGCGTTCCGGTTCGCGGTCAACGTCACCCCCAAGGAGGGCATCCTCGACCCGCAGGGCCGGGCGGTCGAGAGCAGCCTGCCCCATCTCGGGGTGAGCGGCGTGTCCGGCGTCCGGGTCGGCCGCCGGGTCGAGCTGTCGGTCGATGCTCCGACCGAGGCCGACGCCCGGGCGACGGTCGAGCGGCTGGCCGGGGAGCTCCTCAGCAACCCGCTCATCGAGGCCTACACGGTCGAGCTGCTCGGGGCGACCTCGTCGACCGCGACGACCGAGCCCGCCGACGGGGTGCCGGCCTGATGGTCCGGATCGGCGTCGTCGTCTTCCCCGGCTCGAACCGCGACATCGACGCGCTGAACGCACTCCGGGTCGCCGGCGCCGAGCCGGTCGTGCTGTGGCACGAGTCGGCCGACCTCGCCGGCGTCGACGGGATCGTCCTGCCCGGCGGGTTCGCCTACGGCGACTACCTGCGGGCCGGCGTCATCGCCCGGTTCAGCCCGGTGATGCGCTCGGTGGCGGCGTTCGCGGCCGACGGCGGCCTGGTCCTCGGGATCTGCAACGGGTTCCAGGTCCTCACCGAGGCCGGCCTGCTGCCGGGCGCACTCCTTCGGAACCGCTCGCTCCGGTTCGTGTCGCGCCGGATCGCGATCGCCCCCGAGCGGCTCGATTCGCCGTTCACCCGCGCGCTCGACGCCCGCCGGCCGCTCCGGATGCCGGTCGCCCACGGCGAGGGCTGCTTCTTCGCCGACCCGGCGACGCTCGACGCGCTCGAGGGCGGTGGCCAGGTCCTGTTCCGCTACGTCCATCCCGATGGGACCGTCGCCGGTGACGAGTCGGACCGGGCCAACCCCAACGGGTCGCTCCGGGCGATCGCCGGGGTGACCAGCGCCGCGGGCAACGTCGCGGGCCTGATGCCCCACCCGGAGACGGCCGTCGAGGCGGTCCTCGGCTCGGACGATGGGCTCGGGATCATCCGCTCGCTCGTCGACAGCGCGGCGGAACGGGCGGCGGCCGCCCGCCCGGTCGTCGTCGTGGGTGCCCGATGAGCGCAGTGGCCGCGTCGACCCCGGTCGAGGCGCCGCTCCACCGCCGGCTCGGGCTGACCGACGACGAGCTCGACGGGATCCGGTCCCGGCTCGGACGCGAGCCGAACGACCTCGAGCTGGCGATGTTCAGCGTCATGTGGAGCGAGCACTGCTCGTACAAGAGCTCGCGGCCGCTGCTCCGGACGCTCCCGACCGGCGGCGAGGGGGTCGTGGCCGGCCCGGGCGAGAACGCGGGCGTGATCTCGATCGGCGACGGCCTGGCGGTCGCGTTCAAGATCGAGTCGCACAACCACCCCAGCGCGGTCGAGCCGTACCAGGGTGCCGCGACGGGCGTCGGCGGGATCCTCCGCGACATCTTCACGATGGGCGCCCGGCCGATCGCGATCCTCGACGCGCTCCGGTTCGGCGACCCGGCCGACTCGCGCACGCGTCACCTCGTCGGTGGCGTCGTCCGGGGGGTCGGCGGCTACGGCAACTGCGTCGGGGTCCCGACGGTCGGCGGCGAGCTCGTCTTCGACCGGTCGTACGGGGGCAACCCGCTCGTCAACGTCATGGCGATCGGGCTGCTCGACGAGGAGCGGCTGACCCGGGCCGCGGCGCCGGGACCCGGCAACCTGGCCGTCCTGTTCGGGTCGACGACCGGGCGTGACGGGATCGGTGGCGCGTCGGTCCTCGCCTCGGCGACGTTCGGCGCCGAGGGACCGTCGAAACGACCGTCCGTGCAGATCGGCGATCCGTTTGCCGAGAAGCTGCTCATCGAAGCCAGCCTCGAGCTCGTCGAGCGCGGCCTCGTGGAGGGCCTCCAGGACCTCGGCGCGGGCGGAGTGACGTGTGCCGTGTCCGAGACCGCCGACCGGGCCGGGACGGGGATCCTCGTCGACCTCGACGCGATCCCGCGCCGCGAGCCCGGGCTCGAGCCGTTCGAGGTGATGATCTCCGAGTCGCAGGAGCGGATGCTGGCGATCGTCCGCCCCGAGCGCTGGGAGGCCGTCCGGGAGGTCTGCGAACGGTGGGGGCTGCCGGTGGCGATCGTTGGCCGGGTCACCGACGACCGGGAGGTGGCGGTCGTCAGCGGCGGTCTCGACGCGGCGGGCCGGCCGCGACCCGAGGCGGTCGAGCTGGCCCGGATCCCGGCGGCCGCGCTCACCAGCGACGCGATCGTCCATGCCCGGCTGGCCGCGCCGCCGCCGCGACACCGGGCGGCGCCCGCCCCAGGGCTTGACGCCGATGCCGCCGGCCTCCCGGAGCGGGGGATGGATCCGGGGGCGGTCCTCCTGTCGCTGATCGGCGGGCCCAACCTGTCGAGCCGGGCGTGGGTCCACGAGCAGTACGACAGCACCGTCCAGGCGAACACCGTGGTCGAGCCCGGTCATGGCGCCGCGATCGTGCGGATCAAGGGCACGACCAAGGCGCTCGTCGCGTCGACCGACGCGAACCAGGCCGTCGGCCTCGTCGACCCTCGCCTCGGGGCGGCCCTGAGCGTCGCCGAGGCGACCCGCAACGTGTCGATCACCGGCGCCCGGCCGCTCGGCGTCACGAACTGCCTCAACTACGGCGACCCGACCCGGCCCGAGGCGTTCTGGCAGCTCCGCGAGGCGGTTGCCGGTCTCGGCGAGACGTGCCGGGCGCTCGGGCTGCCGGTCACCGGCGGCAACGTCTCGCTCTACAACGAGTCGCCCGACGGGCCGATCGCGCCGACGCCCGAGATCGGGGTCGTCGGCCTGCTCGACGACGTCGCGACGCGGATCGGCCCCGGCTTTGTCGAGGCCGGCGACGCCGTGATCCTCGTCGGGTCGGCCACCCCGGGCCTGCTCGGGAGTGCCTATGCCGAGCTCGCCGGGGCGGCGCCCGAGGACGGTCCGCCGTCGCTCGACCTCGGCCGCGAGGCTGGCGTCCAGCAGTTCATCCGCGAGGCGATCGGGCGCGGCCTGGCCGCGTCTGCCCAGGACGTCTCCGGCGGCGGGCTCGCCGTCGCGCTGGCGGAGGCCTGCATCTGGGGCGACGACGACCGCGGGATCGGGGCGACCCTCCGTCTCCCGGTCGCCGGCGCGCCGGCGGTCGAGCTGTTCGGCGAAGGCCCGTCGCGGCTGATCGTCGGCTGTCGCCCGCGCCACGCCCCGGCGCTCATCCTCCTCGCCCGGCAGCACGGGCTTCCGGTCGAGGAGCTCGGCACGGTCGGCGGCGACCGGCTCGTGATCGAGCTCGCCGGCCAGGGCGCGACCGGCGCCGCCGAGGAGCGCGGCTCGCGGGTCGCCGATGCGCTCGACGTCGCGATCGACGAGCTCCGCCACGCCTGGGAGCAGGGCCTCGCCCGGGCGCTCGGTGAGGACGGACCGACGAGCTCGCTGCCGGAGGACCGCTGAGATGTGCGGCGTGTTCGGAGTCGTCCTGCCGTCCGGCGTCGACGCGGAGGCGGCCCAGGTCGCCGCGCTCGGCCTGTTCGCCCTCCAGCACCGTGGCCAGGAGTCGGCCGGGATCGCGGTGAGCGACGGCCGCGAACTGATGCTCTACAAGGACCTCGGGATGATCGCGTCGGTCCTCGACGAGCGCCGCCTGCCGAGCCTGCGGGGCAACCTGGCGATCGCCCACTGCCGCTACTCGACGACCGGCTCGACGGTCTGGGAGAACGCCCAGCCGACGTTCCGGCTCGGTCCGCGCCGCGCCATCGCGATCGGTCACAACGGCAACCTGGTGAACACGCGCGAGCTGCTCGGCCAGCTCCACGGCGGCCGAGCCCGGCTGCCCGCCTCGACCGACACCGAGCTGCTGACTGCGCTCCTCGCCGATGAGCCGAGCGCCGATACGGTCGAGGCCCTCCTCCGCGTCCTGCCCCGGGTCCGCGGGGCGTACAGCCTGGTCGTGCTCGATGAGCGCAAGGTGATCGGCGTCCGCGACCCGTACGGCTTCCGCCCGCTCGTGATCGGCCGGCTGCCCGCGCCCGAGGCGGCCGATGGGACGGTCGAGCCTGGCCTGTGGGGCGACGACGACGCCGCCGCCGGCTGGATCCTCAGCTCGGAGACGACCGGGCTGGACATCGTCGGTGCCGAGTACGTCCGCGACGTCGAGCCGGGCGAGATCGTGGTCCTCGAGGCCGGCCACCCGCCGCGCTCGGTCCGCTTCGCCGAGGAGCGCCACGCGCTGTGCGTCTTCGAGCTCATCTACTTCGCCCGTCCCGACTCGTACATGGAGGGTCGCAACCTGTACGAGGCCCGCCGCCGGATGGGGATGCAGCTGGCCGGCGAGCATCCGGCCGAGACGGACCTGGTCATGCCGGTGCCGGACACGGGCGCCCCGGCCGCGGCCGGATACGCCGAGCGCTCGGGGATCCCGTACCGAGAGGGCCTCGTCCGCAACCGCTACACCGGGCGGACGTTCATCCAGCCGTCGCAGACGCTCCGCCACCGGGGCGTCACCCTCAAGCTCAACCCGCTCCGCGAGGTCGTCCGCGGCCAGCGCCTGACCGTCGTCGACGATTCGATCGTCCGCGGGACGACGACCAAGCAGATCGTCGCCCTGCTCCGCCGGGCCGGGGCCGCCGAGGTCCACGTCCGGATCAGCGCCCCGCCGATCTACCACCCCTGCTTCTACGGGATCGACACGCAGATCGAGACCGAGCTGATCGCGGCGACCCAGAGCGTCGAGGAGATCCGCTCGTTCATCGGCGCCGATTCGCTCGGCTACCTGTCGATCGGTGGCGTCCTGGCCGCCCTCGACCTGCCGTACGAGCGGTTCTGCTTCGCCTGCTTCGACGGCAACTATCCCGTGCCCGTCCCGTACGACGCCCGGAGCCGCAAGTTCGTCCTCGAGGAGGACCTCGGCCCGGGACCCGGGGCGCCGCTCGTCCTGCCGGGCGCGGGAGGGTCCGGCGGGCGTGGCTGACCCGCGCCGGGCGTACGTCCGGGCCGGGGTCGACGTCGCCGCCGGCGAGCGGACCGTCGAGCTCATCCGGGACGCCGTCGAATCGACCCGCCGGCCCGAGGTCGTCGGCGGGCTCGGTGGCTTTGCCGCGGCGGTCGGGCTGCCTGAGGGGATGCGCGACCCGCTCCTCGTCAGCGCCACGGACGGGGTCGGGACGAAGACCGTGATCGCCTCCGCGCTCGAGCGGTTCGAGACGATCGGGATCGACCTCGTGGCGATGTGCGCCGACGACGTCGTGTGCAGCGGCGCCGCCCCGCTCTACTTCCTCGACTACGTCGCCGTCGGCCGGCTCGACCCGTCGGACGTGACCGACCTCGTCGGCGGGATCGCGGCGGGCTGTCGCGAGGCCGGCTGCGCGCTCGTCGGCGGCGAGACCGCCGAGCACCCCGGGATCATGGAGGAGGACGAGTTCGACCTGGCCGGGTTCTGCGTCGGGGTGGTCGAGCGTGACCGGGCGATCGACGGCTCGACGATCCAGGTCGGGGACGCGATCGTGGGGCTGGCCTCGACCGGCCTCCACGCGAACGGGTTCTCGCTCGTCCGGGCGCTGCTCGCCCAGTACGACCTCGACCTGCGCTCGCCCTACCAGGAGCGGCTTCGCCGCTCGCTGGGCGACGCCGCCGCCGACACCGTCCTCGGTGCCGAGCCGGGCGTCGCCCTCGCGACCCTGGGCGAGGTGCTGCTCACGCCGACCCGGGTCTACGCCGGCGCGATCATCCGCCTCCGGACCGCGCTCGAGGCGGCCGGCCATGACCTCCGGGGGATCGCCCACGTCACCGGCGGCGGGTTGCCGGGCAACGTCCCGCGGACGCTGCCGGCGAGCCTCGCCGCCCGGCTCGATCCGGGCCGCTGGCCGATGCCGTCGGTCATGCGCCTGTTCGGGGCGCTTGGCGGGCTCGAGGACGACGAGCTCCGGGCGACGTTCAACGGTGGGCTCGGGATGGTCGTCGTCGTGGCGCGGGAGGCCGTCGAGGCGACGATCGCCAAGCTCGCGTCCGAGGGCATCCCGGCCTGGCGGGTCGGGGACGTCGTCCCGGTCGCGTCGGTCGGTGGCCGGCGCTACGCGGAGGGGCCGATCCGGTGACCCGGGCCGAGCGACGCATCGCCGTCGGGGTCTCGGGAGGTGGATCGAACCTCCAGGCGCTCGTCGCGGCAGCCGACCGCGGCGAGCTCGGCGGGTCGATCGCGCTGGTCTTCGCCGACCGGCCCTGTGCCGCGCTCGAGTGGGCCGCCGGGCGCCGGATCGCCACGGCCCTCGTCCTCGCCGCGGCCCCGGATGATCCCGCCGCCCGGGCGGCCGAGGACGCTGCGCTGGCCGCCGCGCTGGCCGAGGCCTCGATCGACCTCGTCGTCCTCGCCGGGTACATGCGGATCGTCGGTCCGGCCGTCCTCGGCGCCTTCCCTGGCCGGATCCTCAACACCCATCCGTCGATCCTGCCGGCGTTCCCCGGCGCGCACGCCGTACGCGACGCCCTCGCCCACGGCGTCGCGGTCAGCGGGGCGACCGTTCACCTCGTCGACGCCACGCTCGACGGCGGCCCGATCGTGGCCCAGGAGGCGGTGCCGGTCCTGCCCGACGACGACGAGGCGAGCCTCCACGCCCGGATCCGGGCGGTCGAGCACCGTCTCCTGCCGCGGGCCGTCGCCCTGGCCCTGTCCGGGGCGCTCGGCGTCGAGCCCGGCTCGCGCCGGGTGGTCATCGACGCCGACCGGGCGGAGGCCGCGATGCCCGTTCCGCGCCGGGCCCTCCTGTCGGTCAGCGACAAGCGCGGCCTCGTCGACTTCGCCCGCGGGCTCGTCGTCCACGGGTTCGAGCTCGTGTCGACCGGCGGGACCGCCCGGGCGCTGCGCGACGGCGGCCTGCCGGTCACCGACGTCGCCGCGGTGACCGGCTTCCCCGAGATGCTCGACGGTCGGGTCAAGACGCTCCACCCTCGGATCCACGGCGGCGTCCTGGCCGATCGCCGCCTGGCCGATCATCGCCGCCAGCTCGTGGCCGCCGCGATCGCCCCGTTCGAGCTGGTGGTCGTGAACCTGTACCCGTTCGCCGCGGCGGCGGAACGGCCCGGGATCGCCTTCGACGAGCTGGTCGAGGAGATTGACATCGGCGGCCCGTCGCTCGTCCGCGCAGCGGCCAAGAACCACGCCAGCGTGACCGTCGTGACCGATCCGGCCCGCTACGACGCGGTCCTCGCCGCGATCGCCGACGAGGCCGGCGTCCCGCTCGGGCTGCGCTCGGCGCTCGCGGTTGAGGCGTTCCGCCACACCGCGGCCTACGACGCCCGGATCGCGTCCGAGCTGCCGGGGCGGATGGCGGCGGCCGGCGTCGTCCTGCCCGACGAGCCGGGACTGCCCGGCGCGAGCGACCCGTACCCACCGACGCTCACGATCGGGCTCGACAAGGTCGAGACGCTCCGTTACGGGGAGAACCCGCACCAGCCGGCGGCCCGCTACCGGCGACCGGGCGCCCGCGCCGACGGCCCGTTCATGTCGGGTGACCCGCCGCTCCAGGGCAAGGCCCTCAGCTACAACAACGTGCTGGACGCGGCGGCCGTCGCCGCCCTCGCCCGGTCCCTGCGCGGACCCGGCTGCGTGATCGTCAAGCACACGAACCCGTGCGGGGCCGCTGAGCGGCCGACGCTCCTCGAGGCGTGGGAGGCGGCCCTGGCGGGGGACCCGGTGTCGGCCTTCGGCGGCGTCGTCGGACTGACCGGGACGGTCGACGGGCCGCTGGCCGAGGCGCTCACGTCGATCTTCCTCGAGGTGGTCGTGGCCCCGGGGTATGACCCGACTGCCCGGGAGATCCTGGCCGCCAAGCCCAACCTACGCCTGATCGTCGATCCGGGACTCGCGGCGCCACCCGGCCCGGTCGACGCGCCCGATCCGCTCGGCTCGATCCGGACCGCCGGCGGCGCGGTCCTCGTGACCGCCCCGGACGTCGTCCCGGACGACTCGGCCGCGTGGACCGTGGCCACGACCCGTGGCCCGACGCCCGAGGAGGCGCGCGACCTCGACCTCGCCTGGCGGCTCGTTCGCGGCGTCACGAGCAACGCGATCGTGCTGGTCAAGGACGGTCGGCTCGTCGGCCTCGGCTCGGGCCAGACGAGCCGGGTCGACGCCGCTCGCCAGGCGGTCGAGCGGGCGCGCGCGATCTCCGGACCCGAGTCGACGGTCGGCGCGGCCTGCGGCTCGGACGCGTTCTACCCGTTCCCCGACGCCGTCGAGGCGTGCCTCGCGGCCGGCGTCACCGCGTTCGCCCAGCCGGGCGGCTCGGTCCGCGACGCCGACGTGATTGCCGTCGTCGAGGCCGTCGGGGCGACCATGGTCCTCACCGGCGTGAGGCACTTCCGGCACTAGCCCGCGCCCGCTATGCTCGCCCGAACGGCGGGTTGGAGGGTCCTGCTCTCGCGGCGCTCCCTGCCCGGTCGGTCGAGGGCGATAGGTGGCACAGCCCGCGCGTGCTGGAAAGGCCGCTGCATCGAAGTCCACGAAGAACGCTGCCCCGAAGCCGGCCAAGACCACCCCGAAGACGACCCCGAAGCCGGCCAAGCTGTCGGAGTCGAAGGCAGCCGGCGGGGAGTCCGCCAAGGCAGGCCCGGGGCGCAGTGACGAGGTGACTCGGCTCCGGGCCAGGGTCGCCGAGCTCGAGGGCCTGCAGGCGGAGCGGACGGCGTCCCAGCGGATCGAGGCGTCGCTGCTCAGGATCGCCGAGGCCGCCACCTCGGTCCGCGACATGACCGAGTTCTATGCCGCGATCCACCGCATCGTCGGCCAGCTGATGTACGCCGACAACTTCTACATCGCCCTCTACGACGAGGCCACGAACCGGATCAACTTCCCGTACTACGTCGACACGTTCGACGAGGCCATCCCCGATCCGGCGGTCTGGGACGTGCTCGGTGAGGGCGACGCGGGCGGCATCACAGGCTATGTGCTCCGAACCGGGTCGCCGCTGTACCAGAACACAGAAGGCTGGCGCAAGCTGGTCGAGGCCGGCGAGGTCAGCGAGCTCGGCGAACCGGCCCTGTCGTGGCTCGGCGTTCCGCTCCGGTCCGAGGGTCAGACCCTCGGCGTGATCGCCGTCCAGAGCTATCGTGAGGACCGGAGCCACACCAAACGCGACCTCGAGGTCCTGACCTTCGTCGCCCAGCACATCGCGTCGGCGCTGGAGCGCACGCGGGCCGTCGACGAGACCCGCCAGCGGAACGCCGAGCTGGCCGTGGTCAACGAGGTCGGCCAGGCGCTGGCGGCCCAGCTCGACTTCGATGCCATCGTCGAGCTCGTCGGCGAGCGCATCCGCGGGATTTTCGCCACCGACTCGCTGTTCGTCGCGCTCGTCGACGAGGCGGCCGGCGTCATCCGCTTCCCGTACGGCGTCGAGGCCGGCCAGCCTTTCCAGGGCGCGCAGATGGAACCGATCCCCCTCGGCGTCGGGCTGTCGTCGTACGTGATCCAGCACAACGAGCCGATCCTGACCCGGACCCGAGACGACCCGATGCCGGTCGAGGCGGTCGTCCGCGGCGCCAACCCCGAGTCGTGGCTCGGCGTGCCGATCCCGGCCGGCGATCGGGTCATCGGGCTGGTCGCCCTCGAGAGCGAGCGGCCCCAC
>Ga0326726_10002945_pt1 | contig 15611 bp, 13 predicted proteins | sample MHFenrmetagenome_2_FD_207603 | JGI IMG/M metagenome (GOLD analysis project Ga0326726, IMG submission 207603) | Lab enriched peat soil microbial communities from Michigan Hollow, Ithaca, NY, United States - MHF15MN | ecosystem: Environmental > Terrestrial > Soil > Wetlands > Peat | place: USA...
GCGCGTCGAGCCCGGATCGACCCTCAGCGGATAGCCGTTGAAGTGACCCATCTCGAACGTCGTGAGCTCCATGCCGGGGATGCCGAGCAGCCACGGATCGAGCCCCGAGCTCGCGATCACCGGCGCATAGTCGGTGATGTAGTTGTGATCGGTCGAGACCGCGACCTCGAGTCCCTCCGCGGCGCAGCTCGTCACGCGATCGACGATCGGCGTCCCGGAGTCCGTCGACGGCGCGGCGTGGATGTGGAAGTCGCCGGCGACCCAGCCGGGCGAGTCGTAGCTGCGCTTCAGATCGACCTGCGCGGTGAACAGCTCGCCCGGGCCGACCGTGATCGTCTGCTGCGTGACCTCGTACTCGGGCCCGCGCGTGATCACGAGGTCATAGGTCCCGGGACGGACCTGCGCCTCGACCATCCCGTTCGTCGTCCACCACGCGTTCTCGACGAAGCGATCCGTGCCGTCGTAGGCGGTCGGGCGCACGCGCTCGCCCAGCGCGAGCGAATACAGGATGTCGCGGCCGTCGATGCCCTTGATGCGCGCGTCGTGACCGAGCAGCTGGATCTTCGCCGGCGCGCGGCGTCCGAGCTCGTCGAGCGCCGAGACCGCGATCGTCGCGGGCGCGTGCATCTGCACGAGCACGCCGGTCCCGACGTTCGCGGTGATGACGAACGGTTGTGGGGTGGCAGCGATGTTGCCGTCGCCATCGGTCGCGGCCGCGAGACGATCGTCGGTGAGCGCGAGGTAGCGATACATCCCCGGCGGCAGATGCCCGAGAAAGCTGCCGCGCGCGTCGGTCTCGAGCTGATCGAGGATCTTCGTGCCGGTCGAATCGAACACGAGCACGTTCGCGTGCGGCACGCCGACCTGGGACCGCTCGTCGACGACGCGGCCGCCGAACGTGCCGGTCGGCTGCTGGCGGAGCTCGAGGATCGCGTCGTAGACCGAGCCGACGTCGCCGCGCCCGACGACGAAGTACGACGTGTACGTGTGTTGTTCGCCCGCCGCGAGCTGCGCCGGCGGCTTGTACATGTACGCGCCGGTGACGCCGGCGTAGGTGAACGGCAACAGGAACGAGTTGGGCGTGATGTCCTGACCGGGATAGCCGGTCTTGTACGCGTTGACGTAGTTGTCGGGCGACTCGGGGATCGCGACGCCGTACGACACGCCCGGGCCCTTGCTCGCGAGGAAGTCGACGACGCGGCCGGGGAACGCCGGGAAGCCGCCCACGGTCTTGTAGCTGTCCTCGATCGAGAACCGCACGTTGAAGCCGGTCGCGCCCGGGGCGAACAGCTTCTGCTCGCCGCCGATGAGCGGGAACTGGCCGAGCGGCGCCGACAGCTGGATGTTCTGCAAGCCGGGGATGTTCATGCCGGCGAGGTCGTTGAGCTGCGTCGGATCGAGATACGGGAATGGGTGCGCACCGGTCGACGTGTTCTTGATCGTGGTCTCGATCGTCACGTAGTGCTTGCCGGGTTCGAGCTTGTAGACCTGCGTGATCTCGAGCTGCGACGGGAACACGAGGCCGGTGTTGAGCAGCGCCACCATCTCGAACAGATCGCCGCCCACGCCGGTCACCATGATCTCGGCCGGCTTGCCGTCGCTACCGTCGGCGAGCGGCTCCGCGTTGCCGGCCTTCGGGCACACGCCTTCGAGGGTGGGAACGCAGACGTTCGTCGGATCGATCACCGTGAACACGAACGCCGGCAGGAACTCGGCGAGCTGATCGTCACCCGCGTCCTTGCCGCCGACGCGCTGGAGATCGGCATCGACGAGCGTGCCGCCGAACGTGGTGTTCACGCGCCCGGCGCCCTTGTCGGCGATGATGAAGCGCACCTGATCGTTCTCGAGGATCCAGTCGCCGACCTGGCCGACCGAGTGCGGGCCGCCGATCGTCTCCTCGAGCTTGCCGATGCGCTGCGCGCGCGAGTGCGGTGCCGAGGCTCCGGTGCAGGTCGCGGCCATCAGCAACGCGATCGCACCGAGACGCCTCACCCGCAAGGGGTTCCCTCGGCGTCCCTCGCTTCGCAGCGACGCGACTTCGATCCATGCGCCTCGGTCACAGCGCGATCTCCGCGGCGAGCTGCGCGCGATCGTTCGACAGGTCGCGTGCTGCTTGCTCCTGGACGTGGGTGAGCTGGAGCTGCAGGCGCATGCGATACGATGGCACGCCGAGCACCGCGCCGACCGTGTGCTCCATCACCTGGTCGGTGATGATGAGGTTCGACGGGTCGAGGATGCCGAACCGATAGCCGAGCGCGAACGGCAGCGCCGCCGGCACCTTGAACATGATCTGCGCGTGGCCGCCGTACGCGTCCTGTGACGGGCCGTTCGTCGATTCGTACGTCGTGTGCTGGAGCACGAGCCCGCCGCCCAGCGACACCGGACCGGCGACGATGTGGACGCCGAACGCGCCCTGGATGTCGGTCTCGTCCTGGCGAAACGGCAGATCGCCGACGCTGCGCGGGTTCCAGCGCACGGCCGCGACCACGAAGCCGTCGTGAGGCATCCGCAGCACGGCGGACGCGGATAGCGCGGGCTTGTCGTTGTCGTTGTTCGAGGCGAACTCGTCGGCGCCGTTCTGGATCGCGACCTCGAAGCCGACACGTGGCGCCGTCACCGGCACCGGGGCGCCGAGGAGCGACGCCGGATCGAGCCGGATCGAGGCGCCGAGCGAGCGGCCCGGTGGCAAGCCCGGCGTCTGCCAGCCCTCGGTCGCGCGCATGCCGCGCGATTCGAGCGGCCGATCGACGAACTCGCGCGCCGTATCCGGAACGAGCGCTTCCGGATCGACCCACGGCAAGAAGTAGCCGGCGTGAACCACGGCTTGTCCCGACATCACCACGTCGGCGTAGGCATCGCGCAGCCCGACCTTGAGCTTGCCGTCGGGCGAGTTGACCTGGGCGCGCTCGTCGACGGCGCCATCGATCGCGATCGTGAAGCCGACGCGATCGCCGAGCCGGCCCTGCGCGCCGAGGCGTGCGTTCTGGAGCTCGAAGCCGTCGTCGCGACCGACGAAAGCCACGTTCGGATCGTTCTGCACCGCGATGTACTGCATGCGGAGGAAGCCGAACGGCTTCCAGCTGAACGCCGGCCCGACGGGTTCTTCGACCGCCTCGGGCGGTTGCTTCATGAAGTGCTGCGGCGGTGGCTCGGCCGGCGGCGGCGCTGGCTCGGTGGCGCGTTCTGCGGCACCCGTGGGCTTGGCGGGATCGGCCGGCTCGGGGTCACTCTGTGCGTGCGCCCGACTGGGTGCGAGGGTCATGACGGGAGTCATCAGCGCCGCGATCGCGACCGCGCCACGCACGCGTGGATGCATGGATCCCTAGGTATCACATGTGCGTATCACGCGGCCGTTTACGCCCATCGCGATCGGCGCGGATCGTTCTTACAATCGACGTGGGTTGGGGCAGACCAAGACCAAAGGGCTTCGCATCGCGACCCGGTGCACGACGATCGAGCAGTTCGTCGCGGCGTTCCACCGGTTCTGCGACGCGCAGACCTTCTTCATCTCGACGCTGTCGACTCGACCGGTCGGTCTCGAAACGCCGTTCTCGATCGAGCTCGCGAACAATACGCCCGCGCTTCGCGGCATCGGCGTGGTGGTCGAGGCGTGGGCGACGCCGAAGAATCCGTTTGGTCGTCCCGGACTCCAGCTCGGGATTCGCCGACTCACCGCGGACAGCGAGCCCGTGTTCGAGCGCCTGCTCCGCGCGAAGGATGTGGTGCCGAAGGTCGTGGTGCCGCCGCAGCTCGCGACCGTCGTCGTGCGCGCCAACACGCCGCGACCGATCGCGGCGGCCGATGCGCCCGCGATCGCACGCGCGGGTACGGGAACTGTCGAGCCGTTGTTCGGCGGCCCAGCGGCCGAACCGCTGTCGTCGGTGGGCGTCGAGGCGCCGCGCACGCCGGGATCCGAGCTCGTGCTACCGGCGAATCCGCTGATGGGTCTCAACGACGAGTCGCTCGAGGGCTTCGTCGATTGCACGCTGTACGAGGAGACCGCGAACTTCTTCCCGATCGCCGAGCCGCTGTCGCCCGACGATCCAGCGGCCGACTCGGCTGACCCGACGATCGAGCCGCCGGCTCCGATCACGAGCGCACGCCGCGCGAGCACGCCCGCGATGATCGCGATCGCGTCGCCGCTCGAGCTCGATGCGCCGCCGGCTGGCACACTCTCCGCAGCCCCGAGCGTCGCGGCCGGCTCGACGCGGGTGACGAATGTCGTGCCGGCGCGGATTCCGCCGATCGCTGCGAACGGTGCGGTGATCGCCGCCTCGCTCGCGAATGCCACCGCGGCGATGGCGAAGGGCACCAGCACCTCGACGTCGTCGACGCTGTTCGGCCACGGACCGGCGCCCACGCCCGCGACGCCCCCGATCGCGCCGAGCTCGTTTGCCGACGAGCTGAACGCGCCGCGCTCGTTCCCCACGCCGCCACCCGTTCCGGTGGTGCGCATCAACAACAGCCGGCTCGGGACCGAGCCTGCCGAGCCGATCGAGATCGAAGCGGACACGACGTCCGACGCGCGGCGGCTCGAGACGGACGTCGCGCACGTCGTATCCGAGCCCGCCGGACGCGCCGGCGCCGCCGGATTCGTGATGCCTTTGGAGAGGCCGTCGCTGGACAACATGCTGTCCGGGATCCAGCCGCCCGAGGTCTGGCCGTCCGCCCACCGGCCGGCCGGACCGACCGCCGATCCCAGCCACCGCGTCCCCGCGCGACCGCACGCCGATGACGGCTTCGATCAGCCCGCGACGCCGACGCGCTGGCAGTCGCTGCGCGCGACGAGCGTCCGGCTCGTGACCGGCCCGCGGCGGTGGTGGGTCGTCGGTGGTGCCACCGCGATCACCGTCGCGATCGCGATCCTGCTCGTGGTCGCGTCGCGGTCGTCCGCCGGTGCGCGGACCGCCGGCGATCCGGCGCGCGAGCTCGTCGCCGCAAACACGCCCCCGCACGATCCTCGCGATGCGAGCGCGTTGCCCGGCGATCACGCCCGGATCAAGTCGGTCGTCGACTCGCGCGCGCCGAAGGCCGATGCCACCGCGACCACCGACGAGCCGACCGAGAACGGCACTGCCGACACCGGCGTCGCGCCGGTCTTCGGCACTGGTCCGTGCAAGATCGCGGTGTCGTCGACCCCTGCCGGATCGATCATCACGGTCGACGGCGAGCAGGCTGGCCCGTCGCCGATCACGATCGGCGGGCCATGCAAACCGCGCAAGATCGACATCGCGCATCCGCGCTACCAGAGCGTCACGCGCATGGTGACCGGCACGCCCGCCACCGAGCCGCTCGAGGTCACGCTCGCGCGCCCGACCCACGATCTGTACGTCGAGACTCAGCCCTCGGGCGCGACGATCTCGATCGACGGTCATCGCGCCGGCACGACCCCGACGATGGTGAAGATCATGGGCTTCACGACGCTCACCGTCACGATCGACAAGCCCGGCTACAAGGCCCAGACGAAGAAGCTCTACAGCAAGACTCCGCACGACCGGCAGTCGATCAAGCTCGCGCGCGACGGCAAGGGCGGCGCGCTCACCGACCTCGTCCACTCCAAGCTGTAGTCGCTCACGCCGCGAGCGCACGCAGGCGCGCGGGATCGAGCACGATGCCGAGCTTGGCGAGCGGCGCGGCGATCGCGCGATCGACGGCGGTGCGCAACGCGGCCTTGCCGACGGCGTCGTGACCGCCGAGACCGGCCGGCGGTGGACAGCTCGCGCACGGAGCGTCCTGCCACAGCGGCGCGTAGACCGCGATCGTGTCCTCCGCGAGCCGCGCGAGGTGCGCGCGCTCGACGTCGGTGAGCTCCTCGCTCGCCCACTCGAAGAACCAGAACCCGAGCCGCGCGTGCGGCCCCTCGTCGGCGAGCAGCCGATCGAGGATCGCGCGTGCGAGCGGCTCGGTCGCGAGCGTGCGCGAGCGCGCCATCGCCGGCACGCTGAGCGATTCGCCGACACACGAGGTGACGAGCGCGAGCTCCGCCGCCTTCACGAGCGGGCGTACGTCCGGCGTCGTGAGCGGCGCGATGTTGGCGACGTCGAAGTCGAGCTCGACCGCGCCGCCGAGCTCCATCGTCAGCCGACTGGACAGCTCGGTGTGAAACATCTCGTCGACCACGATGTCCGCCGACATCGCCACGAGGTCGACCGGCGCACCGCACTCGAGCAGCGCGGTCGTGAGCGCCGAGAACGCGGCGGCGCTCGCGTACTCGGTGAACACGCCGTTGCTCCAGATCATCCGCGCCTCGACGGTGTCCGCCGGCGTATAGCGCTCGAGCTCGATCGTCCCCCACGGCAGATCGTCGATGCCCGGCCGGCGGCGGTGAAGCCGCGCCGCGGTCGCGCCGCCACGCCAGCCGAGCTCGAACGTCATGGCACGCAGTCCGGCGGCTGCGGGCTCTTGGTCGCGACGTTGCCGCACGCGGGCCGACCGTTCGGCAACGTGCGCACGCGTTGCTTGCCGACCGGCGCCACCGCCGGTGTGGTCACCGGCGCTTGAGTGGGGACCGGTGTCGGTGGTGGTGCGGTCGTCGCGGTCGTCCGGGCTGCAGGTTGCGCTGCCTCCGTGGCGGTCTCGCAGCCACTCGCGCTCGCGAGCACCGCAACCGCGAACAGCTTCATCACGTGTCGTCGCTTCGTCATCACACACGTCCTTCCGATGCAGGTAGGACGACAGCGTGACGCGAGCGTTAACTAGAGCCGGTAATGAAGCTGTAAGAGCGCGTAACCGCCCGTCGGGCCACCGATGTCGGTGCCGGTCGTGCGGCCCTGGTTGATGAGCTCGAGCCGGGTGACGAGCGTGATCTCGAAGTGGGAGTCCCAGAAGTAGTGGATGTTGAGATCGATCGCGTCGCGGTCGAGCCCGTTGATGCGGAGGTTCTCGTCGAAGTGGCCGATGCCGAAGTCGGCCATGAGGCCCGCCGGGAGGAACTTCGTCACCATGATCTGCGCCATCAGCTGGTTCAACCCGAACGAGCCGATGTGCTGGTTCACGATCTGGCCCTCGCCCTGGACGAGCAGGTCGGCGCCCTTCACGAAGTACTTCGCGGTCACGCCACCGCGATACTTCTTGTCGTCGGGGCTGACCGTCACCATGCCCTCGGCCCCGACCTGGAGCTCCTCGGTCGCCCGGTACTCGCCGTACAGCGCGCCGCCGTTGTCGTGCGCGACCGGATCGATCAGCGGATCCTTGATGAACCCGGTGCCGTGGATCTCGTACTTCGGCGTGATGTACTCGACCGCCACGCCGTACGTCTCGGTGTACAGCGCGGTGCCGCCGAACCGCCGCTCGTACATCGGGTGCTCCGCGTAGCGCAGCCCGAACACCGGCATGAAGCGGCCGAGCCGCACGTACAGCCCCTCGTTCGTGTCGGCGTTCTGTTGCCACATCACGTAGTGCTCGCGCGACCACACGTGCGTCGCGGCTTCGTTCTGCCACTCGCCCGGGCGATACCCGACGGTGGCGATGACGTGGAAGTGATCGGCGAACTTGCCGGCCGCGTAGAAGTCGTCCTGCATCGGAAACCCGACGAGGTAGGCCTGCGGCGTCTTCATGTAGCCGTAGGCGGTGCGGATCTCGCCGCCGAGCGTCAGCCAGCTCGGAGTCGGGATGGCGTTGTAGAAGAACTCGGGCCGATGACCGAAGTGCGAGATCGTCTCGGCGGTCGTCATGCCGTTCTCGTTGAGCAGGCCACCGCCCGACGGTGCGATGTGGCAGCTCGCGCACGTCTGATCGCGGCTGAGCTGGAATTCCGGATACGCGTCCGCGCGACCGGCGAGCCCGACCACGACGAGCACGATCGCGAAGGCGACGCGCTTCACAGGCACGCTCCCTGCGAGCAATCGCTGGGGCAAGCCATGACCACCGACCCGAAGTTCCAGTCGGAGTTGCAGTTCACGAGCGTGCGGTTGAAGCACGCCTGGCCGTGAAACTGCGCCGGGTCGCACTGCGCGCCCTTGGCCGGCGCGGTGTACGTGATGTTGACGCAGTTGCCGACCGCGTCGCCGGGATGCGCGAACGAGCACGTGTCGTCGGGCTGCGTGCATGCGAGCGTCGGGCTGCACGGGGTCTTGTCATCGCGGATCTTCGTCGGGCCGACGATCCAGTTTTCGAGGAAGTGGACGTCCTGGTTCGGCATCGGGGCGTCGTACGGCATGCGGCCGATACCGAGCCCGAACGGATCGGTCTTCGTGACCCACACGATGAGCGCCGCGCTCGCGGGGTCGGACGGATCGAACTGCAGGCTGTCGAGCGAGACCAGGCCGTTGTGGACGATCGAGGCGCGCATCCCCTCGAGCGTGTCGAACACGTCACCTCGGGATTGCTTCCACGTCGAGTGACAGATCGCGCCACCACAGGTGGGCTGCAGGATCGACTCGGTCACGTACTGGGCGTCGAGCGGCCGGTTGTCATCCGTCGTGCCGCACGCCGCGAAGGCGAGGCACAACAACAACAGGCGAGCGTGAGAGCGTGCCATGGCGCGGACCATACTTTAGATACGCGCGGACTTGCAGAGCCGACGCCGCAACAGTGTGGGCTACTTGGTGCTGCGAGCCCGCGCGCGGTGCAGCGACGAACCCGCGCCGCTGGTCCGCACGAGACGCGCGGCCGCGGCCGGACGGCGAATGCGGCGCGAGATCGGCGGCGGCTCGGCCCGGTACGCCATCGCATCGCGGTTCGACACGCGCAGCACGAGCCGCATGCCGGCGAACTCGCCCATCGAACAGATCTTGTTGTCGACCATGCCGACCGCGAGCGCGATCCGGCGCACGACCTCTTCGGTCACATCGGCGCCGCGTTTCTTCTTCGGCCACGCGACCCAGAAACCGCCGGACGGGTGGAGGCGCGCCGCGATGTCGGCGAAGCGGCGCTCGAGATCGGCGACGCGATCGACGAACAACACCGCGACGTCGATCAGAGGCTGCCTCAGGTCTTCGGCGATGCGAACCTCGTCGCTGGTCAGCGTGCGCACGAACGCACGTGGCGCATCGAGGAGGGTCACCTTGTGTCCCGCCTTGATCCCCAGCTTCTTCGGCAACGGCTTGCCCGCGTACCCAGCCATGACTCGATGGATAATGCAGCCGCCACGTTCGAGGTCAAACAGGATGGCCGATTCTTCTTGTAAGACTCGGTGGTGACTACACTTTGCCGCGATCCCCCAACTCCCGCGGTTTTGTGAGAGCAATGACGAATCGCGTCCCCCGGCACCAGGCTTTCTCCCGGCTTATGAAATGTCTCGGAACCTGCCGGCCGTTTTCTTGACTTTGCACATCCGCTAGATCCACCAGTCTACCCCCAGTGCCCACAGGCCTCGTCCTCATCAACCTCGGAACTCCCGACGAACCGACCACGCCCGCGGTGCGTCGCTACCTGCGCGAGTTCCTCTCCGATCCGCGCGTCATCGACATCAATCCCGTCGGTCGCGCGCTGCTCCTCAACCTCATCATCCTGCCGACGCGCCCGGCGAAGAGCGCGCACGCCTACCGCCAGATCTGGGATCCCGAACGCGGCTCGCCGCTGCTCTCGCACTCGAAGGATCTCGCCGCCGCCGTGCAGCGCCAGCTCGGCGAGTCGTGGCGTGTCGCGCTCGCGATGCGCTACGGCAATCCGTCGATCGCGAGCGCGCTCGAAGCGATGAAGGGCTGCGACCGCATCGTCGTGCTGCCGCTGTTCCCGCAGCACGCCGCGTCGTCGACCTCGACCGCGGTCGCACGCGTCATGGAGCTCGCCACCGCGGGGTGGGACGTCCCCGCGATCGATATCGTGCCTGCCTTCTTCGCCGACCCCGGCTTCATCGATGCCTGGGTCGCGGTCGCGAAGCCGGCGCTCGAGGCCGCGAAGCCCGATCACGTGCTGTTCTCGTTCCACGGCCTGCCCGAGCGCCAGATCAAGAAGAGCGGCGACGAGGCCTGCCTCGCGAGCGCGACGTGCTGCGACCGCACGCACCCGACGTGCTACCGCAGCCAGTGCTACGCGACCGCGCGCGTGCTCGTCGAGCGGCTCGGCATCGGCGCCCACACCGTGTGCTTCCAGTCGCGGCTCGGCCGCACGCCGTGGATCACGCCCCACACCGACGTCGTGCTCGACGAGCTCGCGAAGGCCGGCACCAAGCGCCTCGCCGTCCTGTGCCCGGCGTTCGTCGCCGATTGTCTCGAGACGCTCGAGGAGATCGGGATCCGCGCGAAGCTCCAGTTCAAGACCGGCGGCGGCGAAGACCTCGTGCTCGTGCCCTCGCTCAACGCGACGCCCGCCTGGGTCGACGCGGTGTGCGCGATCGCCGAGCGCCACGCGACGCGCAAGCTGCTTCCCGTCGTGACGTAGCTCGCGTTGGCGGCGCGCCGATCGCGAGGCGGCGTCACGTGTGCCCGAATTCAACGCAGAGGCGCAGAGACCAAGTCATCCCGGAGCTCACGCGCGCGCACGTGCACGTGTGCCCGACGAGGCACTTGTCGAGACCGCAGAGCCCGGATCGATCCCCTCCGTGAGGTGTGGTTGGCACGAGCACGCTCCGACTCTGCGCTCTCGACCATGCCTCGATCGGGCACGCGTGCAGGTGCGCGTGAGCGGGATCCGCCGCGATTTGATCTCTGCGTCTCTGCGTTAGATCTGGGGCACGCGAGTACGAGTACGAGTACGACTACGACGTGAGCTAGGATGCCGGCATGAACCCGCTGCGCGACGTCTATGGCGAGCTGTTGATCGTGCGGCCGCCGGTGCCGGCGACGGTCAACAAGGCCGGCGCGAACTACAAGAGCGAGGTCACGCACCTCGACTACTCGCCGCGGCGCGCGTACGACGAGTGGTTGTCGATCCTCGACGCGATCGTCGCGTGCGGCGGCGATGCGATCTACCAGTTCGAGACCGTCGACGACGCGTTCCTGGATCGCGGCAACCTCGAGGTCGACGCCGGCGGCGCGATCCGACCGGCCGGCTCGCGCGAGGTGCTCGGCACGATGGCCGACGTGATGACCGGCCGCGTGTTCGCCGCGAACGGGCCGTGGATCACGCGCGAGGGCAACACGCTGCGCGCGGTGATGCCGAACATGCTGGCGCATCGCCAGCCCGAGAGCGCCTACTACAAGGACGTGCTCGCCGCGATCGCCGCGGCCGGCTCGCTCGAGCTCGCGATCACCGACAACCCGCATCGCTGGGAGGGCATGGCCGATGTCGCGACCGTCGGCGATCGCGTGGTGCTCACGTACGCGGTGCCCGGTCACTACGATCAGGACACGGCGCCGAAGAGCTCGCGTAGCTCGCGCGAAGGGGTCGCGTTCGCCGCCGACTCCGCCGGCGTCCCCGCCGACGCGCGGATCTTCGTCGAGCTCGTCTACCCGCACTTCCATGGCGACACCGTGCACTTCGGCGCGCGGCCCACCTCCGGCCCGCCGGTGCTCGTGCAGTACCGCGGTGGGCTCTACGGCGACGGCGCCGACGTCGTCGCGCGCGCGCTCGGCGCCGATCGGCTCGTCGCGATCGATCGCGACGACGCGGTCGACCAGTACGCCGGCAACTCGCGCCAGGTCGCGCGAGGCGTGCTGGTCCCCGACGGCGTGTCGGCCGAATTCATCACCGCGATCGAGAAGCTGGGGCTCGCGACCCACCGCGTGCCGCTGTTCGAGCTGTTCGGCAAGGCCGGCGGCGGACCCGCGTGCGCGACGTTGTATCTGCCGCGTACCGTCGACGTACCGGCGGGATCACCGCTCCGGTACAGCGCGTCGCGCGATCGCGTTCGCGCACGGCGGGAGCGGATTCCGGAGGCGCTTCGGGTCGATCGAGATTTCTTCGTCGGCAAGGCCCGGGGATGAGCCTGGGGAGTGATCCCGCGTCCTGGCGTCACTAAGTTGCCGCAAGATCTGGAATTCACCGAGGGCTGAGGATAAATACGAGGGGCCAACCCTTGGGAGACTCTATGAATCGCCTTTTTTCATCCCACCTTGTCGCCGCGCTGGCGCTGGCTGTAGGCGGGATCGCGGCCACGACACAGGTCGCTAGCGCCAACGTCGAGATCGGCGGCACCGCCGGCATCCACGTCTTCAGCACGACGAACGAGCTCGGTGTCCCCGACGTCGCCGGCGCTCCATCGGAGCGAAACTCGGCGCTGTTCGGGCTGCGCATCGGCATCACGTTCAACGACATGCTCGGCGTGGAAGGCGAGTTCGGGGTCATCCCGAGCGAGTCCCGCTCGCTCGTGTTCGACATCTGGAACGTGACGTACCGGGCGCACCTCATCGCGCAGTTCGGCGCGAAGGATCCGGCCAAGAAGCTCATCCCGTTCGTGCTGTTCGGCGGTGGCGCGATGTCGGTCGTCGACTCGAAGCAGACCGACGTCATCATGAAGGACACCGACGCCGAGCTGTACGCCGGCGTGGGCGCCAAGTATCGGGTCGACAACGGTTGGGGCCTGCGTGCGGATCTCCGCATCCTGTTCCCGCCGAGCTCGTCGGGGAACGGCCCCACGGTCGACTTCGAGGCGCTGCTCTCGATCTACAAGGAATTCGGCCGCAAGATGCCCGAGAAGGTCGTCGAGGTGCCGAAGGGTCCGAAGGACACCGACGGCGACGGCATCAACGACGACGTCGACAAGTGCCCGAACGAGCCCGAGGACAAGGACGGCTTCCAGGACGACGACGGTTGCCCGGATCTCGATAACGACGGCGACGGCATCCCGGACAAGCAGGACAAGTGTCCGAACGAGGCCGAGGACAAGGACGGCTTCCAGGACGACGACGGTTGCCCGGATCTCGACAACGACGGTGACGGCATCCCCGACGCCGCCGACAAGTGCCCCAACGAGCCCGAGGACAAGGACGGCTTCCAGGACGACGACGGTTGCCCGGACCCGGACAACGACAACGACGGCGTGCTCGACGCCAACGACAAGTGCCCGGACCAGCCCGAGACCAAGAACGGCTACCAGGATGAAGATGGTTGCCCGGACGAGCTGCCTGCCAAGATCAAGCAGTTCACCGGCGTGATCCAGGGCATCAACTTCAAGGTCAGCTCGGCCGACCTGTTGCCGGCGTCGAACGCGACGCTCAACAAGGCGGTCGCGGTGCTCAAGGAGTTCGCGGATCTCAAGATGGAGATCCAGGGCCACACCGACGACCAGCCGATGATTAAGGCCAAGGGAAGCCCGTTCGAAGACAACACGGCGCTGTCGCAAGCGCGCGCCGAGTCCGTCAAGGCGTACTTCGTCAAGCAGGGCATCGACGAGAGCCGCCTGACCGCGAAGGGCTACGGCTCGACGGTTCCGGTCGAGGATCCGAAGGACCTGAAGGGTGCGAAGCTGAACGCCGCACGTGCGAAGAACCGCCGCGTCGAGTTCAAGCTGGTCTCGGCCCTCACGGCTCCGACGACTCCGCCTGCACCTGCACCTGCACCTGCACCTGCACCCGCGCCCGTACCGAAGCCGTAACGAGCTCTCGTGAGCAGAACAACGAGGCCCATCCGGGCCTCGTTTTGTTTTTGGTGGTACCAACGAGGGCGTGACCGTGGAATGGCGCTGTCCCAAGTCTCACCAGCCGCTGGTGTTCTTTCCCGATGGTGAGCTCGGCGGCGAGGCCAGCGCGTTCTACCTCTGCCCTGCCTCGCGCCTCTTGTACCGCGTGGTCGACGGGGTGCCGGTGTTCCTGATCGACGAGGCGCGGGAGCTGCCTCAGGCCGAGGTGGATCGGCTCGTCCGGCGTGCGCGCGAGCTCGGATTGCACGTTCCGTAAGGTTTTCAGAACTCTAGCTGTCGAGCGGCGTATTCACCGCTATTGACCTGGAGCGCAAACAACGGTAGATCGCCGGTTCCCTCACGGAGCCGCCACCGTGCTGAAGTCGCTATCGATCTTCACAGGCAACGCCAATCGAGCCCTCGCTGACGAAATCTGCAAGTTCGTCGAGATTCCGCTTGGCCGCGCGGAGGTGACGCACTTCTCCGATGGCGAGATCTACGTCGAGGTCGGCGAGAACGTCCGCGGCGTCAACTGCTTCGTCGTCCAGCCGACCTGCTCGCCGCCGAACCAGTCGCTGATGGAGCTCCTGATCATGATCGACGCGCTCAGGCGTGCGTCGGCCGGATCGATCGTCGCGATCATCCCGTACTTCGGGTACGCGCGGCAGGATCGCAAGGCGAAGCCCCGCACGCCGATCACGGCGAAGCTCGTCGCGAACCTCATCACCGCCGCCGGCGCCAATCGCGCGCTCGCGATGGATCTCCACGCCGGTCAGATCCAGGGCTTCTTCGACATCCCGTTCGATCACCTGTTCTCGATGCCGGTGCTCATCGACGAGCTCCGCGTGCTCGGCTTCGGCGGCGACCAGTGCGTCGTCGTGTCGCCGGATGCCGGCGGTGTCGAGCGCGCCCGCGCGTTCTCGAAGCGCCTCGGGGCGAGCCTCGCCATCATCGACAAGCGCCGTCCCGCGCCGAACGTCAGCGAGGTGATGAACATCGTCGGTGACGTCCGCGGCAAGAAGGCCGTGATCGTCGATGACATGATCGATACCGCCGGGACCCTCGCGTCGGCCGCCACCGCGATCATGAACGCCGGTGCCGCCAGCGTCTCGGCCTGCGCGAGCCACGCGGTGTTCTCCGGCAAGGCGATCCCGCGGATCACCGATTCGCCGCTGCAGCACGTCGTCGTGACCAACACCATCCCGCTGTCGGAAGCGGGTCAGCAATGTTCCAAGGTGCGCGTGAAGAGCGTCGGCCGGTTACTCGGCGAGGCGATCAAGCGTATTCACCACGGAGATTCGATCAGCTCGCTGTTCGTGTAACGAGAGAGAGAGAAGCCATGGAAGTCGGAAAGCTCACCGTCACTGTTCGCACCGCCGCCGGCAAGGGCGCGGTCACCAAGCTGCGCGCCACCGGAAAGGTGCCCGGCATCTGCTACGGCGCTTCGCCCGACGGCAAGATCGACCCGCTGCCGATCACGATCGACCTCAAGGCGCTCCGCGCCGCGCTCGATCCAGTTCGCAAGCAGAACACCGTGATCGATCTGACGATCGAAGGTGATGGGAAGTCACGCCGGCTCCACGCGCTCGTGAAGGACTACCAGGTCGAGACGCTGCGTCGCGACATCACGCACGTCGACCTGCTCGCGATCGATCCGAACAAGGAAGTATCCGCCGCGGTGCCGCTCGAGTTTGTCGGCAAGCCGAAGGGCGCGGTCGACGGCGGCCAGATCCGCATCGTGCTCCGCGAGCTCGCGGTTCGCGCGAAGCCGAACGACATCCCGGTGAAGCTCACCGTCGACGTCAGCCCGCTCGAGATCGGCGACGTGATCCACGTCAGCGCGATCGAGCTCCCCAGCGGCGTCGCTAGCCTCACCAACCGCGATCTCGCGGTCGTGACCTGCGCGATGCCGGAAGAGGAGAAGATCGAGGTCACGACCACCGCCGAGGGTGCGCCGGTCGTTGCAGGTGCCGCTCCGGCCGCAGGTGCCGCGCCCGCCGCGGGTGCTGCGCCGGCCGCAGGTGCCGCGCCCGCCGCTGGGGCCGCGAAGGACGCGAAGGCTCCGGCCGCTGGCGCCAAGCCGGCCGCCGGTGCCGCGCCCGCGCCCGCCAAGAAGAAGTAGTCTTCTCGCTCATGACGGCGGCGTGGCTGGTTGTTGGACTCGGAAATC
>Ga0326726_10002946_pt1 | contig 15608 bp, 16 predicted proteins | sample MHFenrmetagenome_2_FD_207603 | JGI IMG/M metagenome (GOLD analysis project Ga0326726, IMG submission 207603) | Lab enriched peat soil microbial communities from Michigan Hollow, Ithaca, NY, United States - MHF15MN | ecosystem: Environmental > Terrestrial > Soil > Wetlands > Peat | place: USA...
GCGGATGAAAAAAGTATTAAGAAATTATTTTCAGATAAATTCAAATAAAATGGAAGGGGTTGTAAAATTTAATTGCCACTGGAGCCAGTCAGGTCCCGTTATTTCTGACGAACAATATGAAATAATAAATTACTGGAGAGAAATACTTTACAATATGGATCTGATAGGTGCCTATGAAAACGGAGTCGGCTTTGGAAATATTAGCATGAGGATCAGGGGCGGGAACCAGTTTGTGATTACGGGTTCTGCCACAGGAGAGATACCGGAGCTTGAACCGGGTCATTATGTTAAAGTCAATTCATTCAATATTGATGATAATGCGGTGCAGTGTACCGGACCATTAAAAGCTTCGTCCGAGTCGCTGACACATGCTGCAATTTATTTGGCCGATCCCGGAGCAAATGCTGTAATCCATGTTCACAGCATCGACCTGTGGAACGAGCTTATTTACAAAGTGCCGACAACCAATCCTTCAATGGATTATGGAACAACAGGGCTTGCAAAGGATGTTTTCAGACTGTTCAGCGAATCAGATGTGATCGAAAAGAGGATAATTATTATGGCAGGCGACAGGGCAGGAATTCTTTGCTTCGGTCACGATATGGATGAAGCAGTTAATGTCCTGATGCAATACCTGAAAAACAAAGTATAATCACAATAGCTCGTAGCAGCTTACCAAACCCACCATGGTGCACTGACAAATTCTGCATAAACCAGAATATCGAACAGAATATGTGCCGAGAGTGATGGGAGAAGGCTTTTTGACAGATGCCTGATTGTGCCGAACAGAATGCCTGCAAGTAAGGTCCAGAGAGCCAGGAATCCAACATCGATATTTGCAGTGATTGCAGGAGAGAGGAACAGACAGCATTTATAACCCGTATGTGATACTGTGCTGAATATGATAGAAAATGGGCCATTAAAAATTTTGACATATTCCTGTAAAAACCCTCTGAAGACCAGTTCCTCCGTACAGCCGATAAGTGCTGCTGAAATTGCAAAAAGATGAACCGATTTTGGAAATAAGCTGAGATCGAGATGCCAGCGATAGATCAGTGTAAGCACAATGCCGATGGCAATTCCTGAAATGATGTACAAAAGAGTGATCCTAAGGGAGATAAATTCACCGGTTATTCTTTTTAAATCTGAGAATGACTTTAGATTCCTACTGATTATAATGGCAGATATCAGAAGTGCTACAAACGCGAGAAGCCTGACGGGAAATTTAAATTGAATAAAAAATGAAAAAATCATCAACCCGAGGCTGCAAAGAATTGCTTCGGCTAAAATGGGAAACCTTTTTCCTCCTGCCATTATAGATAGTTAAGACTTTACACCATTCTTAAGCCTATGTCTTTCTTTACTGCTAAAGAATTTGATTATCAGTACAAGCGGGATGATAAGCAGCAACCAGCCGGAACCAAGACAAAAGCCCTCATTAGCAGCTATACGGGTTCCGGGTAAAGACTTTTGTATTTCAGCTTTATTCACAGGATTATCAAGGAAATTATAGGGCAATGAAAGATATTTCAGAGTTCTTAGATTTTTAATTGACGCAATATCCGTAATAGTATCGGTTATAGTTAATCCATTGAGCTTACTGAGTTTTGATAAAGACCGGAGACTGCCGATTTTATCATTCTTGATCAGTTCAATGACTTCAAGATCCGTATGTGTATCAACAAACAAGTTGAACTCTTCCTGTATCACATTCGGAGAAAACGTCATCCACCTGAGCAAAGGCAATTTTATCAGATCCGGGTTACAGACCAGGTTATCACCTGTAACTGACAAAACCTCAAGCTTTTTATGCTCATTTATTAAATCAAAGTTTATGATTGAATCAGATACGTTAACAACCAGCTCTTTCAGATTATCAAGGGGCTTCAGAATTGACAAATCGAGGCTTCCTGATTTCTGTATAATCAATCTTTCAATCTGTTTATTGTTTACCAGAAAATTACTGGTTAAGGAAATATCATCATCTAATTCTGCGAGGAAAAGCTGTTCCAGTTCAGGCATATATGGTAACGGATCAGTGATTACAGAATCACCCAATGTTATCATCAGGATCTCGAGGTTATTCAGCTTTGAAAGCTTATCGTAGTCATTCCGGAGAAGTGCGGGCCCGATTATGACCCGTGGATTAAATGCTTTGAGAAGTCCTGCCATATCTTCAATTTTCCCGGGGAAGCAGATCCCTGCGTCTGGTTTGATTTTAGCCAATTCTGTCAGGTAAGGAAGATAGTTTTCCTGGAGTTTTGAGTTTATGTTTATAAACTGAAGTGCAGATAAATCCCTGGCATTCATGTTTTTAAACCAGGGGATCATGTCATCATTATCAGGGATGTAAATTGAATATATTTTATCGTTTACATACAGGACACTATCAGTGGATTTAATTAAAAATCTGTTTCGTGAAGAGGAATCATTGTATAAAAAGATGTTTTCGTCGCACCAAAACAGGTCGCCTTTGCTGCCCATTATTACTGTGGGATTTATGCTGTCTGATTTATTTAGCATCAGGAGGTGCGATTTTGAGAAATTGTTAATATCGGCTGCCCCGGTAAATTCAACAATGGAATATGGTTCAGGCCTGCTGGTGCATGAGGTTAAAATCCAGATCAGTGAAACAAGGTAAATCAAAGAGAACTGGCTCCTGAGATATCTGTATCTCATATTGATAATACTCATGCTTTTCATGATTAATAATATTAACTGAATTAATAATCAAAATGTTAAAGCAAGTTACGAGATTTTTACAGATCATTCCAAAAAATATTACATTTACATGGAACCATAAATTAAAAATAAAGATGAAAACAAAGATCCTTATCTTATCAATCATGTTTAGCGTAATTGGAATTTCGTGCAAACCAAAGGCACCTGCACAACCGGCACAGCCCTCACAGCCTGAAGCAGTTGTTCAGGCTCCTGATTATCAGAAAATGATTAATGCAAAAGTCTTTATTAAACCTGGCAAAGAGGCTGATTTTATTTCGGCTGCAAAAATGATGATTGAAAACTCAAACAAGGAGGAAGGGTGCCTTGGTTATATGCTTTATCAGGACCCATATGAAAAAACAAATTTCATCTTTGTCGAAAAATATAAAAACCAGGCAGCAATAGATGTGCATTTTGCGACCACATATTTCAAAGAATTTGGCACGATAACAGCTGATATGACCAGCAAGCCGATGGAAATAAAGATAATCGACATTGCCGGCGAAAAGTAAAATAACCGGATTTCTTCACTTCCCGGGAATCATAATTCCAGGGTAATTGAATTTTCTCCGACACCAAGGCTTGCAAGTTGTTGCTTTACAGCATCCATCATAGGCGGAGGGCCGCATAAATAAAAATTTCTGTTGGACTCACCAATATTAGCTTTTAGAAAATCCGCGGTGATCATTCCATGGAAATAATCATTATCCTTTTCATCCGATAAAATATTGATAAATGCATCGCCCAGCATATCTCTTAATTCATGCTCAAGTATTATATCGGCTTTTGTTTTGTTTGCAAAAATCAATGTGTTGCCGGAGATTTCATTTTTTGTCCGGAGATCCCTGAAAATGGAAATAAAAGGAGTAATTCCTGCTCCGCCTGCAATAAAAATACCTTTCCCCTTATAGGAAATGGCACCCCACACATCTCTGATAATCAGTTCAGCTCCCGGTTTAAGTTTCCCAAGCTCATATGTAACCCCGTTGTGAGAAGGATAGATTTTGATTGTAAATTCAAGATAAGGCTCTCTGTTTAAACATGTAAATGTAAAGGGTCTTTTTTCGTCCCTTAATTCAGGGCTATTTATCGATACCTCTGTAGCCTGACCAGGAATAAATGAATATCCTTCCGGTTTTTCAACCCGGAACCTTCTTACATCATGGGTCACTCGTTCGATACTGATAATCCTGACGATATGTTCTTCCATTTTGTACAACTTTGATCGTTAAACAATTTATGTTGTTTATTGTTTATTATACAATGGAATCTGGTTGAAGCAAAGTTAGTAGTAATCCTTAAAAACAGTATCATGGCAAACTTAACAACAAAGTATATGGGATTGGAACTCAAGAATCCCTTGATCGTTGGGGCAAATAATCTGACTGCAGATATTGAAAATCTGAAAAGAATAGAAAAAGCTGGTGCCGCAGCAATCGTTTATAAGTCGCTCTTTGAAGAGCAGATTCAAATGGAAAATCTGGAATTGTATGAACAAAAAACTGAATACGAGGAGAGAAATGCTGAAATGATAACACTTTTCCCCAACTCCAGATCAGAATCAAAATATCCAACAGACCATTTACTGAAATTAAAAAAAGCAAAAGAGTCTGTAAATATTCCTGTATTTGCAAGCCTCAATGCGGTCAACAATGAAACATGGGTCGATTATGCAGGGAAAATTGAGGAGACCGGAGTTGACGGGATAGAACTTAACTTTTATACGGCCCCTGAAAAACCAGGTAAGGAGTATGAAGATATTGAGAAGAAACAGTTAAAAATCGTGAAACAAGTTAAGTCAGCTGTAAGCATACCGGTTTCAGTAAAACTTAGTTCATTCTATACAAATCCATTGCAGGTAATTTCCGATCTGGATAAAGCAGGTGCCAATGGATTTGTTTTGTTCAACCGGCTTTTTCAGCCCGACATTAATATTGATACTGAAAAACATTATTACCCTTATAATCTCAGCAACAAGGAAGACAACAGGCTGCCAATGCGGTTTGCCGGATTGTTATACGGGAAAATAGGCGCTTCAATATGTACAAACACCGGAATATTTAATGGCAATGATGTAATTAAAATGATATTGGCTGGTTCAGATTGTGTACAAATTGTAAGTACTCTTTATTTGAACCAGATTGAGGTTATTGGTTCAATTATCAATGAAATTGAAAAATGGATGGATTCAAAGGGATACAAAACAATTGATGGTTTTAAAGGGAAGCTATCAAAGGAAAATTCTGAAAATAAACTTCCTTATCGTCGTGCTCAATACGTTGATTTTATGATGACTACAACTGAAATTTTAAATAAATATAAAGTAATTCATTGATCTGCCTTGCACCAGGCAGCTGACAGCATATTCAATATTTTATGTATACCTTTATTGAACTATCTGCAGATATGGTTACTGTGAAAAGCAGATGCCTGGTAAAAAGCAGATTATCATGATAAAGGAAAAATTTAAATCGTTCATAAAAACAGGATTACCTGCTTTTGTTAAAATACTGGCTGGAATTAATCTGATATCTGTTCCGGCATTTGCCGGAAAGGATTTGAGAAGCTCGTTTATGCACGACAGCCTGAAACGGACTTTTAATATTCATATTCCCCCGTCTTACGATAAATCCGTTCAGCTTCCGCTTATAATTGCATTACATGGCAGGGGAGCAAACGGAGCCAGCATGGTTATTCTTACCCATAAAGGTTTTAATAAAATGTCTGATCAGGATGGATTTATAGTTGTTTATCCGGATGGGATTGAGCTGAACTGGAATGACGGCAGAATGGATGAAGAAGCAAACGATCGCGCTCACCGGGATAATATTGATGATGTCAGTTTTATTTCCGCATTAATAGATTCCATGATCCGGGATTATAACATAAATCCAAAACAGGTTTATGTGACAGGTATATCAAACGGAGCTATAATGTCATACCGGCTGGCTTGTGAATTATCTCACAAGATTACTGCAATTGCCCCGGTAGACGGAAATATCCCGGTCCGGATTTTTCAAGAATGCTCACCCTCCCGGGCCGTCTCAGTATTAGCCATTAATAATACGGAGGATCCCCTTGTTCCATTTCAGGGAGGCTATATTTATGGAATCCGAAAGATAAACCTGGGTAAAGTTTTATCTGCTAACGAATCAATAGAATTTTGGGTAACCAGGAACAGGTGTTCAGTCACACCTGTCGTAACTGATGAGCCTGACGTGGATCCCAAAGATGGTACAAGAGTAACAAGGAAGCAATACGCTAACGGTATTGAAGGAACAGAAGTCATTCTTTATGCTGTTGACGGCGGGGGACATACCTGGCCCGGGGGCGTTCAGTATTTGCCGGCATGGATTATAGGAAAAACCTGCAGGGATTTTGATGCCAGTGAAGTCATCTGGTCGTTTTTCAAGCAACATTCCAGGTAGTTAGTTTTGTATATAATATGTAAAAAAGGAGGAGGGTTATCGGTACAAAATCTTTTCAGGAGCGGGGCTGGCTGAAGCTTGATAATGCTGCGAAATTGTTTCCGGCGATTATTTCAGAAGATCTTACCTCGGTATTCAGGGTAACTACTGCACTGAAGGAACCTGTAAGATATTCGGCAATCAGGGAAGCTGTGGCTATTACTTCAAAGAGATTTCCATATTTCAGTGTTTCCCTGGGTAGCGGGATATTCTGGCATTTCCTTGAATTAAACGATCAGTTGCCGCGTATCCAGGCCGATGAAAAGATCCCCTGTACTGCTTTTGCTGTCAATAGAAAAAATGAACCCCTGTACAGGGTGATAATTAAAGACAAAAGGATCTCGGTTGAGTTCACTCATATACTGACCGATGGCGGAGGTGCAATAGAATACCTGAAATCCCTGCTTTATACTTACCTGACACTTGCCGGTAAACATATCAGTTCCCCGGGAGATATAATCCTGCCCGAAACGCCGGTATCCGAAGAAGAGTCCGAAGACGGATATATAAAGTTCTTTCAAAAACTGCCTCCTCCGGCAAAGCTTGTCAAAGCCTGGCATCTTCCTTTCAGTCTTAATGAAAAGCCAAGATTGAGAGTGCTTCGTGCCGAGGTCAATGTTGATGAGATCCTTGAGGTATCCCGCAAGTATAATGTGTCTGTTACCGGGTATTTTGTTTCAGTCTACTTTTATTCTCTCCAGAAAATATTTATTTCGCTCGAAGGAAAAAATAAAAACCGCAGACGAAAAGTTTTGAGGATTGAAGTGCCGGTTAACATGAGAAACAAATTTCCCAGCAGGACGATGCGCAATTTTTCTCTTTTCGTCTTGCCGGAAATTGATGTAAGACTGGGAACTTACACATTTGAAGAGATACTCAGATCAGTTCATCACCAACTGCAGATAAGTACTGATATCAAGCAGATATCACGATTCCTTTCATCAAATGTCAGTTATGAAAAGCTTTTAATCGTCAGGATAATGCCTCTGTTCATTAAAAAAATGGTTACTGCTGCCATTTACAGAAAGCTTGCAGCAAAGCGCTGGACAGGTATGGTTACTAATCTTGGAGTGGTGACTCTTCCTGGAGAAATGCAGGATATGGTCGATTCTTTCGAGCTCATTCCGACTCCACCTAATCAAAAAGTGAAGTCAGGCTGCGCTCTGCTTTCATATAAAGACAAGCTAAGGATCTGTTTCTGTAATATCACACAATCAACTGAGCTTGAACGGCATATTTTCAGGCATCTTTCGGATGCAGGTATTCATGTTAAAATTTTGAATAACAACTAAAAGTACGAAATATGACTTTATGCGTCAATTGCGGAGTTGAGCTGGATGACGGACTGAAGATATGCCCTCTTTGCGGTAAGGATCCTGGAAAGAAAGGAGAGCAGGAACAATTTCCAGGTAATTATCCTTCGGATATCATTCAACTTGAAAAGAAGGAAAACAGAAGGTATCTCTGGGAACTAAGCGCGATAATAGCCTTTAGCGGGATCGCTGTCTGTACTATACTTGACCTGTTAACAGGCAAAGGATTGAACTGGTCGTTCTTCTCTGACGTTTCAATGACAGCGGCATGGGTAATCCTGTCAATTTACCTGTTTGCATACAAAAGAACTTTAGCATTTGTATCCCTACAGTTGCTTACAATTCTGACAGCTCTCTATTTCATTGACCTGATCGCCACCGGCAGGGAATGGTTTTTTCCGGTTGGCCTTCCGGTTACGGTTGCCGGATTTATTGCGACAGGAACTGTCATAGTTCTCTACAGGACAGTCCATTTTAAAGGACTGAACATAATAGCATCAGCACTTATTGCATTATCAGGATATTGCATTATAACAGAAATAATATTTGATAAATACCGGAACGGCTTTGTGGATTTACAATGGTCTCTCATTATTGCTGTCTCAATTCTTCCAATAGCGCTATTATTTTTCTTCTACCAATACCGGTTGAAAAAGGGAAACCGGCTTGACAGCTTTTTCCATATCTGAGATTCGGGGTATTTCCAGGAAGAAGTAAAAAACCTGTTTTAAACATAAAATATTTGATTTATGAAAAAAATCTTAATCAATCTTATTCTGGTTCTCATACAGATGCCTTCAACAAGTGCAAGGCCAGGTATACCTGAAACACGTCAGCGTTTAATGATGGATTATAACTGGAAATTTATACAGTCAGATATTAAAGAAGCGGAAAAGCCGGATTTTGACGACACCAGATGGCGGACACTCAATCTTCCGCATGACTGGAGTATTGAAGGTGAATTTAAGGAGGATGCTATAACAAAAGGCGCGGGCGGCTATCTTCCAACCGGTATCGGATGGTACCGTAAACGGTTTAACTTGCTTTCAGTCGACAAGGGGCAGCAGTTCTGGATTGAATTTGATGGTGTCTATATGAACAGTGATGTCTGGATAAACGGACACCACCTGGGAAAACATCCTTATGGTTATACAAGTTTTTACCACGATCTGACTCCCTTCATTAAAAAAGGGGGAAACATTATTGCTGTCAGAGTCGACAATTCTCTCCAGCCAAACAGCCGCTGGTACTCAGGTTCAGGTATTTATCGCCATGTCTGGCTGAATATAGCCGGTCCGGTACATATTGCTCACTGGGGAACCTATATTACCACACCGGAAGTAAATTCATCATCAGCTACAATTTCGGTTCGAACATCAATCGAAAACCATAATCAGGGCGCTAAGAATATGATTTTACGATCGGTTATCAAAAACGAATCAGGTAAGGAAGTAGCAACTGCAGAAACACCTGTTTTGCTGACTTCATCAGAGAAAACTGATGTGGAACAAACTTTAAGTGTTGCTTCTCCGTCACTATGGTCGATTGATACTCCATCACTATATACGCTTCAATCCTTTGTACTGGAAGGAACCAAATTAAATGACAATTATATTTCCACTTTTGGTATCAGGAAAATTGAGTTCGATAAGGATAGAGGCTTTCTTCTGAACGGAACGCATATAAAGATGAATGGCGTATGCCTGCATCACGATGCAGGGTGTCTTGGCTCAGCAGTTCCTGAACAGGCGTGGGCAAGAAGGTTACAACTGTTGAAAGAAATGGGCTGCAATGCGATAAGGACATCTCATAATCCTCCCGCTCCTGAATTTCTTGATCTGTGCGATAAAATGGGATTTCTGGTAATGGATGAAATTTTTGATGAGTGGATAGAAAAAAAAGGCCAGGTTGGCTTCGGTTATCATATATATTTTGAAGAATGGTGGAAATCAGACCTGCTCTCCATGATCCACCGTGACCGCAATCATCCGTCAGTTGTGATATGGAGCGCCGGCAATGAGGTTCCTGATCAGGTAGTCGAGACTGGCATTGAAGTAATGCGAAAGCTGGCCGAAACATTCCATAATGAAGATCCTACACGGCCTGTAACTCAGGCAAATGACAGAATTGCTGCCGGCGACGGACCGGCAAAACTTCCTTTCCTTGAGATTCAGGACATTGTCGGTTACAATTATGTGGACCGTTGGAATGAACGTAGGGAATTATATTACAGCGCTGACAGGCACGACCATCCTGATTGGAAAATGACAGGAACTGAAAATGTTTCTGTAGGCGGTCTGCGGGGACAATATTCAATTGCATCTGACCAGTCGGACAGACGGCCGGGCCGTTCAAGAGATTACAGGTTAGGCATGATCCAGGCTGAACAATTATGGAAATTTACTTCGGTGAATGATTATGTCATTGGTGATTTTATGTGGACAGGTATTGATTATCTTGGAGAAGCCGGCTGGCCAAATAAAAACTCAAGTTCAGGTGTTATAGATCTTTGTGGTTTTCCTAAAGACGGGTTCTATTTTTACCAGAGCCAATGGACCAAAAAACCAATGGTTCATATCCTGCCTCACTGGAACTGGGCAGGCAGTGAAGGCAGGGTAATTTCAGTAATTGCTTATTCAAATTGTGACACCGTGGAACTTTTCCTGAATGGCAAATCTTTTGGTGCAAAATCTTATGTTTTCCCTCAACAGGGACATTCGAAATCATGGAATGGTTATACCCGTCCTTATGTAGCTCCAACAACATCTGATCTGCATTTGTCATGGGATGTTCCTTACGAACCAGGCACTCTGAAAGCAGTGGGCAGGAAAAACGGGAAAATAATCAGTGAAGAGGTTCGTACAACTTCCAAACCTGCAGCAATACGCCTCTCAGCTGACAGAAAGAATATCAATGCAGATGCTCATGATATTGCAAATGTTAAAGTTGAAATAGTCGATGAAAATGGATTTGTGGTTCCAACTGCCAGTAATACTATTGAGTTTAAAATTGAAGGCGAGGGAATTCTATTAGGTACTGACAATGGCAACCCACAGGATAAAACTCAGATGAAAAGCAGACAACGCGATGCATTTAACGGTCTTGCGCTTGCAGTAGTTCAATCGACTGAAAAGAGCGGGAGTATTCGTTTAACAGCTGTGTCTGAAGGCCTTAAAGATGCTGTTCTTCAGGTTGTTTCTCAAAAATAAGGATTTCCATTTTTAAAGTGGTAAATTTAGGGTGTTACAAAACAGAATAATATTCAGTTAAAATCATTAATTATGACAAAATCACTTAAGGGTACAAAAACAGAACAAAATCTGTTGAAATCATTTGCCGGTGAATCACAAGCCCGGAATCGATATGAATTCTTTGCAAGTGTTGCAAGAAAAGAGGGTTATGAACAGATTGCAAATATTTTCATGGAAACTTCTCTTCAGGAAAAAGAGCATGCAAAAAGGTTTTTTAAATTTCTGGAAGGAGGCATGACCGAAATCACTGCAGGTTATCCCTCTGGAGTAATCGGCACAACAAAAGAAAACCTGAAAGCTGCAGCTGAGGGAGAAAATGAAGAGACTACCGATGTATATCCTCATTTTTCAGAGGTGGCTAAAAAGGAAGGATTTACTGAGATTGCAACAGTCTTCAAACTGATTGCCAAAGTCGAAGCTGAACACAAACGCAGGTATATGAAACTGTTAAAGAATATTTCAGAAGATATGGTTTTCATGAGAAATGGGAAAGTCTGGTGGAAATGTCTCAACTGCGGATATGTTTACGAGTCAGAAAAAGCCCTGGAAACCTGTCCGGTATGTTTGCATCCGAAAGCATTTATGCAGGTAAGGGAAGATAATTACTAGATCCCAGGATTATTTTAAACAAACAAATGAAAACAACCCGGCGTAACTTCCTTAAAACGGTGGCCTCACCGATTATTGTTGCCCCCTTTATTCTCCCTTCACGGTTGCGGGCTTTTCCTCCGGGCAGCCGTATCACGGTGGGTTTTATCGGAATGGGCAAACAATCGCAATATCTCCTCACTAAGTTTATGCCATTGGCACAGGTTCTTGCTGTTTGTGACGTGGATACCACACGGCGTACCGATGCACAACAGACAGTTAATAAGTTCTACACCAATAATAAGGACAAAGGTGTTGCTGATTGCAAGACATACACTGACTACCGCGAACTTATAGAGCGTAAGGATATAGACACAGTATGTATTGCAACACCTGATCACTGGCACGCCATGCCTGTTTTGCTGTCGCTTAAAAAGGGTAAGGATGTTTACTGCGAGAAGCCATTGACCCATAATATCCAGGAGGCAATAGATATCATCAAAGATGTCGATAAACGTAAGCGTGTGCTTCAGACCGGTTCAATGCAGCGCTCAAGCAAGGAATTCCGGATTGCATGTGAGCTGGTGCAAAACGGTTGCATAGGAAAGATCGACCATGTTGAGTGTAGTTTTGGCGGACCACCCAAATCCTGCGATCTTGGGGAAGAGCCTATGGAACCGGGTCTGGACTGGAATATGTGGCTTGGTCCTGCACCAATGCGCCCGTATAATTCCATATTGAGTCCTCGCGGAGTTCACAGCCATTTTCCTTTATGGCGTTCCTATAAGGAATACGGCACAGGAGATGTTGGCGACTGGGGTGCTCATCACCTTGACATTGCACAATGGGGGCTTGGAATGGATAACAGCGGGCCTGTTGAGGTTCGTCTGGTCAATAATGAAGCCGTACTTATTTATCCAAATGGTGTACAAGTACTCCACAAAAGGAGTGGTTTTGGCATCCATTTCTTTGGCAGGGATGGAGAAGTGATGGTTAACCGGGGTACATTTAAAGTGATAGTTAAAGGCCAGACAATTGCTTCCTATGAAGGTGCTCAAGACAAAGAAACAACCTGCCAGGCAGAAGTTGAGAAAGCTGAAAAGCTGCTCCTTAAAGACGCCAGGATCAAACTTTACGAAAGCAATTCACATTATGAGGATTTCCTGTCATGTGTAAGAAGCCGCAAAAAACCGGTTGCCAGCGAACAGGCCGGAGGTCGTACGGTCATTTCATGCCATCTTATAAATCAGGTTTATTTCAATAACACTGACATTAAATGGGATCCGATAAAATTTTGCTTTACCGGAGGCACAGGGAATCCTGCCTGGCTAACAAACAACTACAGGGATTGGAACAGGTCTGGTTCCTCAAAATCCAGCTGATATAGAAAAACCCAGCCAATGTTCGGCAGGGTTTTTCTAATAAATAAAGGGTCAGGTTAATAATATATCTCATGAATGATATAATACAACTTATTCAACTTGTTTAAAAACGCTTTTTCAAAAAAGACCATCTTAAGATTATCCTATAAGTAATATCCGTTCAGCTCTCTTTCAGCATAGAACCAATTATCCTGTTCATTAAAAGAAGCGTTGCCATTCTCCTGATAGATCTCAAATGCTCTCGTGCGAATATCTGCCTCAGAAATTATCTTTTCAGCTTCTTTAAATGTTGATGCCAGGAGATGTTTGCTTTTTTTTGTTTTGTTAATTGTGTTTCTCATTATCAAATTTAAGTTTATTAATAACAAACTTCTAAATACTTATTTTGTAAGTTACGGATAATATATTGAAAATCATAATATAATTCATTTATTTATAAACATTTACAATAAGTTTTATTTAAACATGTGCTTCCTGGAGAAAGAAAACAGACAAACAAAACTTATGCGATTTGGCTAAGATCGTTTGTCTATCCCGAAAACAGGTCGACTCCATTGTTGATTTCAGGGAGTCTTTAGGATTTTTAAAATTCCTGAGGTTTGTCGTGTTTAATGAAGGTATTATTATCAAGTTCTCTGAAAGCTTCATTTAATTCTTCTTCAGTATTCATAACTATAGGTCCACCCCAGGCGACTGGTTCCTTAAGAGGTTTGGCGGCAATTAGAAAAAATCTGGCTCCTTCATTTCCTGCTTTAACCTGCACTTCATCATAGTCAGAACTCTTTACTGATGAGCCGGACATAAGGATTGCACAGGCTTTTTCTTCAAAATCAACCAGCGCTTCATCTGCAGCTAAAGTTCCTTCAATCAGATAGAGGAATAAGGTCTGATCGTTGGAAGTCTCCTTATAATTCCAGATGCTATCGGGTTCCAATGATACATCCAGATACTGAACTTTAATATGGTCACCTTTCACTGCCCCGTGATAGTCATGGTATATACCGGATAAAACTCTGATGGTTGCGTCTTTTTCCTGAACTACTGAAACATCCTGCTGCTTAATATCACGATATGCTGGTTGTGTCATTTTCTCAATTTTTGGAAGATTGACCCAAAGCTGACAGCCTAACAATCTTTCAGATGCTTTAGGCATTTCCTGGTGAATAATTCCTGATCCGGCTGTCATCCATTGACATTGAAGATCCCTTATGACACCATGGTTGCCCAGGCTGTCACCATGTTCAATTTCTCCGCTTAACAGGTAGGTGACTGTTTCAATTCCACGGTGAGGGTGCCACGGAAATCCCTTAATGTAATCTTTAGGATTTGTGGAATCAAACCCATCCAACATCAGGAAAGGATCAAAATCCTCAACTGTATTTAATCCCAGGACTCTGCGCAGGTGAACACCGGCACCATCAACGGTATGTTGTCCCCTCACGATTTGTGTACATTTTCTTCTCGGCATAGTTCCTCTTTTTAAATCAAAGTTAAATTTTATTAAATAACATCTGCCTCATTATAATAGTTTAACTTTGTCAATAATTATTTATAATCCATTAAAATGAAAAAGTACTTCTTTATTGTCAATTGCCTTCTTCTTATCGGCTGCAGCTATTTCCTGAAAGCTCAGACTGTATCATCAGGATATAAAATAGCAAACAAGTTCCATATTGAAGGAGATGGGGGCTGGGATTATCTAAATGTTGATGAATCAACCGGCAGAATATTTGTTTCACATGGTAATGTTGTTAACGTCATCGATGAGAAAGACGGGAAACTGCTTGGAACAATTCCGGATACAAAGGGAGTACATGGTATTGCCATTGCAGGTGATCTGAATAAAGCATTTATCAGTAACGGCAGAGACTCTTCAGTTACTATTATCGATCTTAAATCACTGGCGTTCATTACTAAAGTTCCGGTAACCGGCCAGAATCCTGATGCAATTTTGTACGATCCGTTCAGTCATAATGTATATGCCTATAATGGCAGAACTGCAAATGCGACTGTGATTGATGGTAAAGCTAATAAAGTCATAGCGACAATCAAACTTAGTGGTAAGCCCGAGAACTCCGTTACGGACCTTAAGGGAAAAGTATATGTGAATATTGAAGATAAGAGCGAGATATCTGTTATTAATTCAACAACAAATAAAGTCGAGCAAACATGGAGTATTGCTCCAGGTGAAGAAGCCAGCGGTATGGCACTCGACAATGAAACTCACCGTCTGTTCACTGTATGCAGCAACAAATTAATGGTTGTTCTGGATGCATTGTCGGGTAAAGTAATTACAACACTTCCTATAGGTGACGGATGCGACGGGGCAGCTTTTGATCCTGTACTGAAGCGGGCTTACAGTTCAAATGGAGAGGGCACAATGACAGTTGTCCAGGAAATCAGTCCTGATCAGTTTAAAGTACTCGAAAATGTCCCGACACTTCGTGGTGCCAGAACAATTACTATTGACAAAAAGACACATCATATATTCATGTCGGCTGCAGAATATGAGACTCCGGATCCATCTGCTGCCAATACAAATCGCCGGCCTTCTGTCAAACCTGGTACTTTCATGGTGCTCGATGTTGCTCCTGTAAAGTAGTTCATTTTAACTAGCTGATGCATTTAAGAATAGGCACCGATATTTCTCAGTGCCTTGTAATAAATAATATAATTCTAATCAGACATTCTAATGTAGATTTTTACTAAACATTGAGCCCATGACAGAAAAAATCAGAGAGAATATCAACAATCCAGAAGAACTTGAAAGACTATATCGTGATGATAGAAAGTCTTTTGAATCAGGTTTTGAAAAGGTTATTCCGGAGATAGAGAAATCCGAATTGGCAAGATTTTGGAAAATCCGGCTGGATTATGAAAAAG
>Ga0326726_10002947_pt1 | contig 15605 bp, 15 predicted proteins | sample MHFenrmetagenome_2_FD_207603 | JGI IMG/M metagenome (GOLD analysis project Ga0326726, IMG submission 207603) | Lab enriched peat soil microbial communities from Michigan Hollow, Ithaca, NY, United States - MHF15MN | ecosystem: Environmental > Terrestrial > Soil > Wetlands > Peat | place: USA...
TCTCAGACATGCTAATTTCTCCTTTCTGTTATGTTGTTTTTGGACAATTCAACTTTAACAGATGGAGATTACCATGTCCCTCCCTACTTCCCTATAGTAAGCTGAAATCGCCAAGGCGAGATTCCATACCGGAATGCCAAATTTCAAGTAATAATCCTTAAAAGATAATTTTCACAATCCCGCTTTCCTATTGACAAAATGGTTGGGTTTGGTATCGTTAATTCGACATCCCGTGAAACTTTCTCTTTCCAAATGTCTTGATAATTTTGAGGGAAGGAGGTGAAAACTTTAGGTAGAAATGCACCAGGACCTAGAAATCGTTTAGAAAGGGGGAAAGCTTCTATGAAAAAGAATGTGGTTAGAACATTGGTATTGGGGATATTGCTTCTGGTGTTTGCTATTTATTTTGTCAGTCCATCAGAAGCAGGAAGTAAACCATTTTTTCTCAAGGGAACTTATGGGGTTAGCGGACTGGACGTATGTGTTGGTCATTGGGTGTTAAATCCAGCTGGTGATGGCAGTAGTTACTGGACAAAAACAATGACAATTCAAGGTACTTCCACTTTCCACTCTGATGGAACTGGGACAGCGGATACTGAACAGCTTGCGATAATACACCCAATTTATACTCCTGTTCCACTCGGCCCATATTATAATAGACCTTCTTGGCCAGTGGACCCATCAACCTTATCATTAGGGAACACATCTACTAATAATGCTTCATCTACCTTTACTTATACCATTGATCCGGTGACCAGAGAAATCACCCAGGTTATAAGTTCATCTGGACAAGTTACTTCAGGATCTCTTAGCGGGAAGTACTTCACGTCGGATACCTATACTTCGACAGGTCATGTTTCAATAGATAAAAAAACAATTATAGGTTCTACCATTCCTTTAAGTGCAACTCCTGATCAATCAGATTTTACTCGAACCATAAGCTTTTGGAATGACGCAGGCCATACAGATTTGTATGGTTCGCAAGAGGAAATATGTCAAAGGCATAGACTCTCTATTCAAATAGGAAAATGAAGAGGAAAACCGGATGTTTTTACTTCTAATGAAATTGAGAGTACTCTCTAATCGGCCCGTAGGGCAGAGTTCCACGGGCTTTGCCCGTGGGTGAATGAAAACTCGGCCATAGGGCGTCAAGCATAGCTCGTGTTTTGGAACAAGTGCGACGGGCTTGCCCGTGGGTATCTACTGGTAATCTCTCTCCTAATGAGAAGGGGTAAAATTTCCGACTTGGCTCCTGCAGTTTCGCTTTTTAAAGCTATTGGTCCAGCCAAGGTACCGGCAGGCAGTGCTGTTGCATAACCTTGATCACTTTCTTCCGGGCAGGTCGGAGATGATCTGCCCGGAAGAATTACGAACCCTCCGCTTTATTTCAGCCAGTAATCTTCGACCTTGCATTAGATTCCCGGTGCTGGCTTTGTAGGTGAAAGCGCCAAATTTTTCTATCAACCTGCTCCGAAAAATCTCAAAAGGAAAATTCCGTTTAGTACTTCCTCTACTCTTCATTTTCAAAAATACTCTTTCCATACAACCTTTCAAATCGCAATCATTACTTCTGCGGAAAAACACAGTATTTCCCTCCAGAAAATACGGTATCTACCCCATTCATTTTTGAAATTGTTCTCTGTAACCTGAGAGTTACTTTGTTAAGTTATTTCTCTGAATTGAAAACGCTTAGTCTGACTGGTCAATGAGGCCGATAAAATGAAAAGAGTTGTTGTTTTAGTATTGTTGCTAACCTTTCTATTATTGGTCTCATTCGCCCTCGCCACAGATGAGGATAGAATTCTTGGTTTATGGAACACGGCGGAAAAAGACTGCAAAATTGAGATCATCAAGTGTGGGGACAAATACTGCGGAAGAATCGCTTGGTTGAAAGAACCACTTTACCCGGCTGATGATGAGATGGGCATGGGAGGCAGACCAATCGTTGACCGTGAAAATCCAAATCCCGATCTGCGGTCTCGGCCACTGATGGGACTACAATTGATGGAAGGTTTTACTTACATTGGTAAAGACGTGTGGGACAAAGGAACTATCTATAGTCCCGACAGTGGGAAGACCTATAAATGCAAAATGACTCTGCTTGCCTCTAATCATCTGGAAGTAAGGGGGTTTATCGGCATCTCTTTATTAGGTGGGACCTCCATTTGGACTCGTTAAGCTGAGGGTTTCCTAATCCCCAGGATTATTTCGGCCTGCCGAAAAGACAGGGGCAGCGTAAAACAGGAACTCAACTCAGTCCCCTTTCTGTTTTATGGAATATGCACTTTTTCGATGGTAATCAATAATTCTTGTTGAAGTTTCCATCCGAAATTAGTAGACTCTCATCAAACTATAAGGTTCTAATTCGGCTTCCCAACCAACCTTTGGAGAATCTCATGACCATACAAGAAGTAAAACGCAAGCTCGCAGCCATCCTCAGTGCGGATGTGAAGGGTTACAGTCGCCTCATGGAGGAAGATGAGGAAGTCACTCTCCGGACGCTGAATGCCTATAAGGAGGTGATGGGGAGCCTCATCCAGCAACACCGGGGTCGAGTCGTCGGCACAGCAGGAGATAGTGTGTTAGCGGAGTTTGGCAGCGTGGTAGATACAGTGCAGTGTGCCGTGGAAATTCAGCAGGTGCTCAGGGCGAAGAATGCCGTGGTGCCTGAGAACCGGAGGATGGAGTTTCGGATTGGGATTAATCTTGGAGATGTGATTGAGGAAGGAGATACGATCTACGGAGATGGAGTTAACATTGCGGCCCGTTTGGAGGCCCTGGCCGAGGCAGGAGGGATCTGCATCTCCGAGAGTGCCTATCAACAGATCGAGAACAAGTTACCACTACGGTACGACTACCTGGGGGAGCACGAGGTGAAGAACATTGCCAAGCCGGTGCGAGTTTACTGTGCACGGATAGAGGCGGATGCTGCTCCTTCCAAATTGGGTAAGGAGAAAAAGCTTGCACAGAAACGGTTACCCAAGACAGCTTTGGCGGTAATAGTCGTCGTTGTGATCGCTGGATTGGTAGCTCTTTATCAGTTTATTCTTCGTCCCTCTCCTTCTAAGACAGAGGTAGCCTCCAAAGAGAAGATGGCCTTCCCTTTGCCTGATGTGCCTTCTATCGCGGTGCTACCCTTTGTAAACATGAGTGAAGACCCAAAGCAGGAATTCCTCTGCGATGGGATGACCGAGGCGATCATTACTGCCCTTTCCAAGGTACCAAGAATGCTTGTGATCGCCCGAAATTCGACCTTCACTTACAAGGGAAAGCCGGTGAAGGTCAAGCAGGTAAGCGAAGATCTGGGGGTCCGATATGTACTGGAGGGGAGTTTGCAGAGGTCCGGCGATCGTCTTCGGATCAACGCCCAGTTGATCGATGCACTCACGGGCAATCACCTTTGGGCAGAGCGTTACGATCGTGATTTGAAAGACATATTTGCGCTACAAGATGAAATCGCCATAAAGATCCTGGCCTCCATTCGAGTGAAGTTGACAGAGGAGGGAATAATTGGAAGGACTGAAAAATATTTCAAAGGGAAGCAAGGTCTCGATTGTTATTTGAAGTTATTGGAAGCTTATAATTCCAACATGCGTTGGAATATCGATGATACCAACTTGGCCCGGCGGATGGCAGAAGAGGCTATTGCGATGTGCCCAGAGAATCCAATGGGTTATATTCAACTCGGTTCAGTCTACTACCATGATTATTTGCTGGGCAACACGAAGTCTCCTCAGGAGACTCTTGAGAAAGCTATAGAAATGGTTCAAAAAGGGCTTGTCATGGATGATTCCATAGCCATTGGCCACGGCATACTGTGCGTGCTCTATACGCATAAAAGGGAGTATAATAAGGGGATTGTTGAGGGGGAACGGGCCCTAGCCCTCGACCCCGGTGGGCCGAATAACCTTTTAAATTATGCCGTCATTCTAAGGCGCGTAGGCAGACCAGAGGAAGCCCTTCCGCTAAACCAAAAAGCAATCCGGCTCAACCCCTTAGGTTCAACAACTGGATATCGCGAACTCGGCGATACCCTCCGGGATACGGGGCGGTTTGCCGAGGCAGTTTCGGCGTATAAGAAAGCAATTCAGCTTGAGGCTAATAATATTATGGCCCATGTTGCCCTGGCGACTACATACAGTATGATGGGCCATGAGAAGGAGGCACACGCTGAAGCTGCAGAAGTTCTCAGGATAAATCCCAAGTTTTCAGTGGATTCTTATGCAAAGATCCAGGCATATAAGGATCAATCGCAAAACGATAAAATCGTTAATGCCCTGCGCAAGGCGGGGCTGAAGTGAGAGATCACAACCAAATCCTACATTATTTTATCTCGCGCATTTCTACCAGTAATCGTCGAGTTCCGGGGTTATCTTAAGCTGTAGACTTGTAGGTGAATTTGCCGAGCAGGCCAAAAAAGACCGCGGTGGGTGGTGGGAAGGTCTCCCTCACTTTTCAGCTGATCGAGGCGGATCGTTGCATTCGGATTCAGCCCACTTCTCATTGAGCTCCCGAAGAAGATGTTGTTGCTGCTGAATAGAAAAATCCGCATATTCAGGATTCTTCTTTTGGTAAGTTTTCTCAATGAAGGCAATGGAATCGTTCGCGGCACGAATCTCGGCGAGGATCTTCTCACACTTCTTCGACCCCTGGTGGCCCTTGGTCGAGTCCGTCTTAGGAAGGGGATCCGGCTTTTTTTTCTCCTGTGCCACAACGGGTTCTGCGCATTTGGATTCGGCCCACTCTTCGTTGAGCCCCTGCAGGAGATGTTGCTGCTGCTGAATGGAGTAATCCGCATATCCAGGGTCTTTCCTCCGGTAAGCTTTCTCAATAAAGGTAATGGAGTCGTTGGTGGTACGAATCTCTGCGCGGATCATCTCGCACTTCCTAGGCCCCTGGCGCACCCGGCTCGAGCCGGTCGGACGATAGGAAACCAAGGCTTTTTTCTCCGGGGATAGGGACGATTCTCTGCATTCTGCTCTGGTCCACTCTTCATTGAGCCTTCGCAGAAGACGCTGCTGCTGCCGAATCGAGAAGTCTGCATACTTAGAGTCCCTGTTCCGATAGGTCTTCTCAATGAAGGCAATCGACGCGTTGGTGGTGCGGGTCTGTTCATGAATCATCTCACATTTTTTCAAACCCCAGCGGGCCTCGATGGAGTCCTCCGGATGAGAGGAAAGCCAGAGGTAGCTCTGGTAAAGATGGGAGAGCGTGACGGATCGGTCCTTTGAGACTTCGATGGAGATCGCCTCCATCATCTTTTTCGTCGATTCTCTGTCGAGATGGTTGGAATTGATGATTTGCGAAAGATGATCCATCAGGATGACAATCGTCTCATCCCGGCCAGCGGTGCTCTGGATCTCCCACCATTCCGAGCCTTCTTCACAGCCCCTGTTAAAACATTCCTGGTGGCCTTTCAGAACAATGGGAACTCTCTCCTTGACCAAACGGGTGATCGTTCCCATCACCCTTACCAGTTTGTCCGTAGAGCTATAGGTCGCCGGATCGATCCTTCTGGCCACGGCCTCTGCAAAGTCCGCATAGCCTTTAGAAAAACCGGGGCTATATTGCTCCTCGGAATAGAAGGGATGCTCTTTGACAGAGAGATATTTCCATCCCTCGCTTCCGGGCACCGGCCACCGGAACTTTAGAAGACCTGAACCGGCTTTCGATTCCGGTCTCCCCATGAGAAGATATCTCGAGGTCAATTTTTGGACCTTCACCGGAAGCGCCGATTCCCAGGTCTGGAGAGGATGAACGTAGCTTCCGTCGAGGAAGACGTGGCCGATTATCCCGGTGTGTGATTCCGTCACTAGGAATAGCGTTCCCGGAGTGACCGAGTCGGGCGAGATGCGGACGGGATAGGTGTCAAAGGGGAGCGTCCCTGTCCAGGTCTTCGGGAGGAGGTAGAGAAGGGCAGCACGAAAACGTTCGTCCTGGTCCCACTCCGGGTGCGTTGGAAGATGCTTCCAGTCCGTGGACCAGTGACCGATCAGTTTACCCTCCTTTGTGGTAGCTGCAGCAGGAAGGTGGGCTATCCGGGCATAAATCCACCGGATCGCATAAACCGCATCCGCACAATCCGTGGGGATCCTGTAGCGAATGAAGAAATCTTCCGTAATATTTTTCTCCACCCATTTTTCAAACTGGCGCTCTTCCTCAATCGTCCAGCGCCGATCGCCCACTTCCCAGATTTGATCAGGCGATCCATTCACCGAGTCCTTTGGAGGGAGAACAGGCAAGATGTCTTTCTCTACTGGGTGAGGTACTTCTCTGCACTCGGACCTGGCCCAGTCTTCGCTGAGCCTCTGCAGGAGGTGCTGCTGTTGCTGAATCGAAAAATCGGCGTATGCAGGGTCCTTCTTCCGGTAGGTGTTCTCGATGAAGTCAATGGAGTCTTGGATGGCGTGAATCTCTGAGCGGATCTTCTCGCACCCCCTTAGTCCCCGCCGGACTTCGGGCGTCTGACCAAAACACGGAGTGGAGATAAGCAGAATCAGAAGGAAGACAGAAAGAAACATATGTCCATATTTAAAGGAATAGCAGAAGATTGTCAACAGAGATACGGAATTTTGGGGCCTTTGAGATTCAAGATCACAAACCGGTTAAATCTTAGAGTTGCTTTCCTGGCTTTCAAAATACACTCCCTTTCTTCATAAATATGGTGAATGATCTGTGTTTCCAACATCGTGCTATGGAGATAAGGGATACAAAAAAGACCCCGGTAGAAAAACCCGGGGTCTTTTTTCTTTTTGCTCAATGAGTTTCTATGTTAGCTTACAACGACAACGTTCGTTGCCTGTAAACCCTTCGGACCTTCTGAGACCTCGAACTCTACCTCATCGCCTTCATAGAGGGATTTAAATCCATCTCTCTTTATGGCGGAGAAGTGTACGAAGACATCATTTCCGTCATCTCTGGAAATGAACCCAAAGCCCTTCTTCTCATTAAACCATTTTACACGACCTTTGGCCACTACAACTCACCTCCTTTCCTCTTTTAAACTTAAGTAAGTTGTAATAGCCCTTGGTCCAATAAAAAAGGCCGTAAAAGTTTAAGAAGCACTTTTACGACCTTTTATGATCCAAACAAATACTTCTTACAACCTACAAACCCATCATGTCACTTTATTTCCTTTATGTCAAGCAATTTTTTAGAAATTTCTGAGAGAGCCGAAACTCTATGATTACAGAGACATGAAACGATTACAACGGTTATTTATTCCCTTGTCGATTTAAGCCATTCTTTGAAAGGGTTGATCGGTCTTGGATATCCATCCTTCGATTGATGAACAGTGAAGTGAAGGTGAGTGGGAGATCTTTTAGGATAAGCGTTTAGCCCGGTTCTCCCCACCCATGCCAGTCTTTCCCCTCTAGAAATCATTTGGCCCACTTTGATCGAGATCTCACCGAGATGGGCATAGTAATAGTATCGGTTTCTGGTCGGCTCGAAGATCCAGACATAATTCCCGCCCCTGATTGAACTCGTGGGCTCCCAATGGTCATTGACCGAGACGATGATTCCTGGAGAGGCAGAAACGACCTCAACTGGCTTCCCTGTGCTGTCGTCGAGGCAATCTTGATTCTTATCCCGGATAAAAATGTCATGGCCCGGATGGCCCTTGTGTTGATCGCCGTCGAAGAAATCATAGCCGAAAATTTGATACCCGCTTCCCTCTTTTCCTCCAATGGCGGAAGGGCCGTATCCCTTTAAAGGAAAACAGAGGCGATCCTTCTGTTCGAGATTTGCCGTTCTTGAATAGAGAAGTTTCAATGAGGTCTCGAGAGTCCTCAATCTCTCCTGAGCCTCCTGTTTTGAGATCAGTTGATCTCTGATTTTGGGATAGAGATGATGCCACTCCATGGCGGGATCGATCTGGGATAACAGGGACGAGGGATAGAACATAGCCCAAATGAAAGAAAGAAGGATAAGCAGGCTTTTTCTTTTCAACTCCGAACTCCGAACTGCCCCTCACCCTTCCCCTCTCCCCTGAGAGAGGGATGGGGTGAGAGGATAACGCGTGTGTCTAAGCGTACCTTTCATGTTTTCCATTTTAAACGTAACGGCATCTAATTTCATGACATCTCCGCCCGACCATGCCGATTGCCCTGGGTTGATGGAATGGGTTTTTCCGATGCGATCGAGATAGGCACCCGAGAGTATCGGCGACTCATGGATGTGACCGTGAAGAGTTAACAGAGGCTGATTCCTTTCGATGAAGGTTCTGATGGATCGGCTTCCTGCTGATATTCCCCCTTGAATCATGTCCAATCGGGTCCCAAATGGAGGGGAATGCATGACATAGACCGTCCTTTTTGTATCGAGAGGTTTGGGCAGTCGATCTAACTCTTCTTCAATCGTTTCTCGTTCCCTCAGATAATGGTAAGGATCGATTGGAGTCACCTGGTCCGTCTGATCAGAGGCCAAGATATAAGAAGGATCCTTTTGCGGAGGCCATGGAGTTTCTCGGTCATCCATTTTCTCATAAGTTTTGGGTCGAAAGGGGGTCGGAGGGACAAAAGGATATCCGATGAGCTCGTATCCGTTCTTGAGTTGATAACTTTTTTGTGTCAGGTCAGTGATTCCTTCTATGGGTTCCTTAAAAATATAAGGATAACCAAGATCCCAATTTCCGGGTATGAGGAAGATCTGTACAGTAGAGGTGGTGTCTAATATCCTTCCGAAGAAGGATTTAAGGAACTGGTCGATGAAAGTTTTTTGATTGGGAACCATGTCTTCGTACCGTTTTGTGGGAGGAAAGGAGGGAAGGAGATCTCCCCCCATGATAATGATATCTGATGAGGTAGAAGAGGACAGCGATAAAAGTTCCTGGTAGAGGTGGATTTCACCGTGGAGATCTGAGGTATATAAACATTTCATTCTAATGACCGAGTCCAATGTGCCCAAAACAGGGTTTTGGGTCATTCAGTCAATAAATCATTAGTTATTGAATAACTCATCTTCCCGATGACTCCATGACCGAAAAGGCATGGAATTGGGGATTTCGAATTTGATTCCGGAGGAATGAGGCTATTCCTCAAAGTCCTCTGAAAGAATCCATTTATCTTTCGTTTTGACTACCTTGAAGGTAACCTTGCAGTAGGAACAGAGGACCAAATCCCCCGTCTTCTCGTTCCCTTCAAGGGGGATGTCGGCATCGCAAATGGGACACTCTAATTCAGTAGACATCAGTTTCCTCCTTGAATTCCATATGGATTTTAATATTCCAAATTTCCAAAAAAATCAACCCTTCGATTTCCGATTTCTTGATTTCACTTGGGATAGTGAAAATTAGATGGGAATTGTGAATTTCACCTGAATTTTTCTCTTGCAACAGAGTCTAAAATCATATAAAAAACATGCAGACGAAAGGAGGGCTTCCATGAGCAGGAAGATCGTTGTAGTCAGCTTGCTGGTCGTCATTTGCTCCATTTTTATTCTTTTATTGGGATGTCCTCCCCCCGTGGTCAGAGTTAGACCACCTGAAGCCCGAGTGGAATATTATGGAACGCCACCCTATCCAGAAGCGGTCTGGATTGAAGGTTATTGGAAGCATCGGGGAGGTGAATGGATCTGGGTTCCGGGACATTGGGAGAGGCGACCGAAGCCCCATGCTCATTGGATTCCTGGACGTTGGGAACCAAGAGATGGGGGTTGGATCTGGATCAAGGGCCATTGGGAGTACTGACAAGAAAGAATTTAAGTCTTATAATTCGATACTATTAACGCATAATTTCAATTGAGGTCGGAATGTTCGGTCTGGGATTTCAGGAAATTCTTCTCATCCTTGTCATCATCTTTCTGCTCTTCGGTGTGAAGAGACTACCCGACATCGGGAAGGGACTCGGGGAGACGATGAGGGAGATCAGAAATATTCGGGGTGAAAGAAAAGAAGGGAAAGAGAAAGAGAAAGAAAAAGAGAAGGAGAAAGAAAAAGAGAAGGAGAATCAAAAAAGGAATCTGATTTCAGAGATCAAGAAAGAAGTTGAAGAAATTCCTGGACTGAAGGAAGCCAAGGAGATTAAAGAGGCCGCCGATAAGGTCAAGGGTATCACAAAATTTTTGAAATAACTTTTCATGCACGTTTAATCAGCAGAGATCGATGCACGGGTCTTGCCCATGACCTCCCGATTGACAACAGAACTTGGTTTCCTTCCCTTCAAAACATCCGCAACGTTTTTTGCAGTCCTTCGCTTCAATTCACTGATCGACTCCTTTGAATAGAAGCCAACGTGGGGAGAAAAGATAACATTTTCCATTTTGAGCATGGGGTTTCCAGAATCGGGGGGCTCTGTCTCCAGTACGTCCAGCCCTGCGCCGGAGATGTGTCCTTCCTTTAATGCTTGAATCAGAGCCTTTTCTTTGACGATCGGGCCCCTTGAGGTGTTGATGAGGAGGGGCCTCTTCTCCATTATCTGGAACTCTTTTTCTCCAATGAGATGGCGAGTGGATTCGTTGAGGGGGCAGTGAATGGAGATGAAGTTTGATCTTCTCAAAATTGTTTCAAGATCGGTTAATTCGATCCCTTCCTCTGCCCTCTGAAGATAGGGATCAAAGGCCAATACCTTCACTCCAAAAGCAGAGATTCGCTTTGCCACTTCAAAGCCAATTCTCCCGCATCCGATCAGACCTAACGTCTTTCCTTGGATTCGATCGATGGGCATCCCCTGCCTGAAATCCCACCGATTTGATTTCACCTTTCGATCAAAGAAAGACGTCTTTCGAGCCAGGGTCAATATCATGGCCATGGTATGGCTGGCCACCTCATCGACACAATAGTCGGGGACATTCGCAACGATGATTCCTAAATCCGTGGCTGCCTTGAGGTCGACGGAATCGACTCCAACCCCATATCGTGCCACGACCTTGCATTTTGGAAGATTCTCGAGGACCTTCCGAGTCAAGAGGGCGTATTGGTTGATGAGCCCGTCGGCCTCTTTGCATACCTGGATTAAGTCTTGTTCTTTCCGGGCTTCAGCCAAAATGAGCTCGGCACCAATTCCGCGAAACTCTTCGGTCTCCTCTTCGACGGAGCCATGATCACAATCTGTAATGACCACCCGAAACGAGGGACGCTCCATTTTCCTCTCCCTTCATTTATGGAATCAAAATTACCTTGGCTGCCTGAAGGTTTTCGAGGAGATGAAAAGCCTCCTCCCACTTTTCAAGCGGAAGCCTGTGGGTAATGAGTTTTTCAGCGGGGATCAGCCCCTTCGCGATCAGGCCAATTGCCTTTTCCCACGCCGTCCAGCTACTGGAGAAACAAAAATCGTAGCGAAGGGCTTTAAAAATTGCACGGTCATAGGGAATTGAAACTTCATCTTTTCCGGAAATCCCGATCGCGCAAATCCTTCCGAACCGCCTCACCATCTCAAAGGCTTGATAGATCGCCTTTCCCCCTCCTGAAGTCTCAACGAGCACATCCACACCCAGATCGTTCGTCAACTTCAACACCTTCTGGACAGGGTCCTCTTTGTCCACATTAATGATAAAATCAGCTCCCAGTTCTTTTGCCTTCTCAAACCTCACTCCTTCATCCGCACTTCTTCCGGTCACACCGACCATCTTCGCCCCAGCCGCCCTGGCAATCGCCAGGGAGATGAGACCGATGGGCCCCGGGCCTGTGATGGCCATTGATTCACTTGCCTGAAGCTGGGATCGCTCCAGGATGGACGTCACACAGACGGCAATGGGTTCAATTAATGCCCCCGCCTCAAAAGAGATGCTATCCGGGAGGCGATGAAGGAGGCGGGCAGGACCCGCCACATATTTTGTGTAGGCACCATTAATCCCGATCCCAAAAGGCCGCTTCTGCTCACAGGCTTGCGGAAACCCACTTTGGCAGATGTAGCAGACCCCGCAGGATCCGGTGCGCGTTTCGGTAACCACCCGGTCGCCCACCCTCCAATTTTTTACTTCTTTCCCAAGGTCTGCGATCACGCCGGAGAATTCGTGTCCCAGGATCATTGGAGGCCAGTAAGGATGATGATCGTGGTAGATGTGAAGATCACTCCCGCATACCGAAACTGCCTTCACTTCAATCAGGACCTCATCGTCCTTTATCTTAGGTTCGGGGACCTCTCGCATTTCAATGAGACCTTTTCCCTTTCCATACTTCACCACTGCTTTCATTTTTCCCCCGAATGGTAGCGCCCCCATTTACTGGGGGCGTTTTAATGGTGATCACGCCTTTGCACGTCAGCACTCGGTGCCGACGCTACATGTTCTATTATTGAATGACCGGCAGAATCTCTCCCCCTCTTTGGAGTATGGCAACCTTTGCATCGCGTCCTAATAGAGAGAACGCAATTTCTAACGCTTCTTGTGGAAACTTGGCATAAAAGAACCCAAGCCTTTCCGTTTCTTCCTTCGAGATTCCCGGGCATACCAGAATTCCTCTGGCCCTTTCTTTGATCACCCGGCCTACATGAACGAGATGAGCGGCGACGGTCAGTTTCTTAAACAATCCTCGCCTGACTTTTTCGTCAACCTCATTAAACGTTTGATACCCCCATTCGAGAACTTCCGGATGGCTGAGACATACTCCCTCTGGGCAAAGGGTGACGAGAATCACGATGCCTCCTTGTTTGACCGCTAACTCTGCAGCATAGATTCCTTTGGCAGCAACCCAAAGGTCTGAATCATAAGGATGAGAGTCGGCGATGACGATGTCCGCCTCCTGTGGGAGGTTCGATTGATAGATCTCAAAAGATCGCTTTGCCCCTGTACGATAAGCCTGAATCGGGTTGCCGGCGACCACCTCAATCAATTTGCCGGAGCCGTCTTGGATGGTATTGATGATCCATTTCAATCCTGCCCTCTGAGCAACTTGTTCGATCTCTTCTTTGACCGGATTTTCAATCTTCCCCAGGATCTCCCGTCCTTTAAATTGGGCGCTGAGCCAATGGGTCTTCCCGGTGGTTTCCTCCCCGCAGATTCCAGGTTGAATGATGTTTCCGCCTCCGCTGAATCCAGAGACCCGGTGGGGAACAATCTGGCCAATGCCAATGATAAGGTCGACTTCTTTGGCCATTCGATTGACAAGGATGGGAGTCCCTTTTTCTGTCTCTCCAAAATTCGAGAGCTGGGAAGAATCCCACCATGCGTGATTGAGGATGGAATGGCTTTTCGAAATGTTTTTCCCAAACTTTTCGGTGATCTCCTTTTCGGTCATCGGCCGGTGAGTTCCCAGGGCTACCAGAATTTGGATGCCGCTTGGTCTTACCCCTGCCTCCCCCAATTTGCCTATCAATCGGGGAAGGATCTTTTGGACTGGAGTGTGACGGGTATAATCATCTACGACGATCAAGATGCTTTTACATCCTTTTAGCATTTGGGGTAGAGGATCAGACCCAATGGGGTGAGAGAGAGCCTCGTCGATGATCTCCTCCTCACTTCTCTCAACCTTAACCGTGGAAGGTGAAAAAATTCCGAGAAGGTTTCCATCCGGCACATCAATCGAATTTATCTGAGGATACGGGGAATTTATTTGCATAACCATCCAATGATCAATGGTCAGTCACCAATTTCAATTCATCATTGACCATTGACAACTGTAAATTGATAATTAGTAAATTTCAGCTTCTTCTTGCCTCCTGGATAGCTTTTAAATAAGCACGGGTACTTTCTGTAATGATGTGAAATTTCTTTTCTTTGATTGCCTTCTTGTCGATCAACTCGCCACCCACTCCAAGTGCTGCAGCTCCGGCCTTGATAAAGGCCCCTGCATTCTGGAGGTTGACGCCACCGGTAGGGACGAGAAGGATTTGGGGGAGGGGGCCTCTCAAAGCTTTGATGTATTCCGGGCCTCCTAATTGAGCGGATGGAAAAACCTTCACCATATCTGCACCGGCATTCCAGGCCGTGAGGATCTCTGTCGGGGTCATCGCACCCGGAATCACCATGACGCCGTAACGATGTGCAAGCTGAATGAGGTCCAGGTTTAGGGTAGGGCTGACAATGAATTGAGCTCCCGCGAGCAGTGCCGCCCTTCCCGTTTCCGGATCCAGAACGGTTCCTGCGCCCATGATGATCTCGTCTTTGTACTTCTGCGTCAGTTCTTTAATGACGTCAATGGCCCCCTGGACGCTCATCGTGATTTCGATGAAGCTCACCCCTCCCTCCTTAACGGCGTCAGACACATTCATGGCCTCCGAGGCAGATGTCACACGGATCACAGGGATCAATCCCTCATTGATCATTCGATTGAGAACTTCTCTTTTTTCCATATTATCCTCTCTAAAATCTATCATTCTAAATTCTGAGGTCTGACCTCCGAACTTGTGTTCGTCCTACCTGGATATCCTTAATCCACCCCCTTTCAGTAAAGCCTCCACTTCCTCCATGGTGCTCCAGTTGAAATCTCCCGGTAAGGTGTGTTTGAGAGCGGCAAAGGCGTTTCCATACTGAATGCCCTTTTGCACATCCTTCAATCTAAGCCAGCCGTAGAGGAGTCCTGAAGTGAAAGCATCACCGGCACCCACCCTGTCAACGATTTCTACTGCGTACTTTTTATCCTTGAAAATTTTTCCATTCTGATAAGCAATGGCTGTCCAGTTATTTTTCCAGACGGAGAGATCTTCCCTTAATGTGATTGCCACAGTTTTAATTCCGAAGGCCTGGGCTAATTTTTCCGCCACAGCCTCGTAATCCTTCTCTTTGATACCAAAGACCACATTCGTATCTTCCTCAGTGGTGATGAGGAGATCCACATCGGACATCATTGGTTCCTGGATCTTTTTAGCGTCCGCAGGCGACCAAAGCTTCTTCCTGTAATTAAGATCATAAGAAACGGTTAACCCCTCCTTCTTGGCGGATTTCATAGCCTCAACCGCAACCTCTGAAGCGGAGGCGCTCAAGGCAGGAGTAATGCCACTGATGTGGAAATGTTTTGATCCGGAGAATATGCTTGTCCAATCGACCTCGCCGCGTTGAATCGTGCTGATGGCTGAATAGGCTCGATCGTAGAGGACACTCGACGCGCGAGGAGAAGAACCAAATTCGAGGAAGTAGAGCCCGGCCCTTCCTTTGTCGGACCAAACGATATGGGACCCGTCCACTCCGGCCTCTTGAACGCGGTTTCGGATCAGGTAACCCAGGCCATTCTTTGGAAGTTTAGACACCCAGGTGCTCTTCATCCCTAAGCGGGTTACTCCAACCGCCACATTCAATTCGGCCCCGCCCACTTGGAGGTCGAGATTTCGGGCCTGTTCGAGTTTTTGAAAACCGGGGGGAGAAAGTCTCACCATTGCCTCCCCAAAAGTGACTACATCGTATATCATGGTTTGCTCCTTCGATATATCGATTATCTTTTTAGTTCTATCCGCATCCCTTTTTCTGCAGAGGCGTAGGCTGCATAAATGGCCTCCACCACGTCTCTTGCCAGATGGAATCCAGAGACGGGCTCTCGGTCCAACAAAATGGCCTCTATAAAGTCTTCCAACTCTTGAGGATATCCTCTCACCCAATCCTCATCAGGACTTGGAAAGTTCCATCCCGCTTTCGTCTCCAGCTTTTCCGCAATGTACTCCTCACCGAATATGTTCGATTCCGGAGCATAAGCCTCAAGGGTATTGTGAGGATTGATGTTTACATTGACTACAGCA
>Ga0326726_10002948_pt1 | contig 15604 bp, 12 predicted proteins | sample MHFenrmetagenome_2_FD_207603 | JGI IMG/M metagenome (GOLD analysis project Ga0326726, IMG submission 207603) | Lab enriched peat soil microbial communities from Michigan Hollow, Ithaca, NY, United States - MHF15MN | ecosystem: Environmental > Terrestrial > Soil > Wetlands > Peat | place: USA...
TCGCTCCACAAGAACCCCGTGGACATCGGCGTGCGCGTCGAGCTGCCTGCGCATATCATGAAGGACATAACCGACATTGCCTATGAAGGGAAGTTCATCTACTCTTCCAGGCGGTTCCGCGACCGCGTACGTACCTTCTGCATGAATCCCTACGGCGAGGTGGTCAAGGAATACAGCGAGGGCATCTACAGCGTGAACGGCCACAGTTACCGGAACCGGACGACCGATAATACGAACTTCGCTTTGCTCGTGAGCACTGATTTTACCAAGCCCTTTGACGACCCCATCTCCTACGGCAAGTACATCGCCGGCCTTGCGAATCTTATCGGCGGCGGGGTCATTGTTCAGCGTTTGGGCGACCTCAAGATGGGGAGACGCTCCACGCCCGAGCGAATTGCCGAAGGCTCGGTGCGGCCCACACTCGAAGACGCAACGCCCGGCGATTTGAGCTTCGTCCTTCCGTACCGGCATCTCCATAACATCACCGAAATGCTCGAAGCGCTGGATAATGTTGCGCCCGGCGTGAACTCGGGCGACACGCTTCTCTACGGCGTGGAAGTGAAGTTTTATTCAATGAAGTTGAAACTCACATCAGGATTAGAGACGGAAGTGAAGAACCTCTTTGCCGCAGGCGATGGCGCAGGCGTGACACGGGGGTTGATCCAGGCGTCGATATCCGGGGTCGTAGCTGCGAGGGAGGTGATGAAAAGAAGTTGATGAAGGAGTGTAGATCAGAGGCGAGTCGCTGTTGAGTGAGAAGTCAGGTGGACATCGTTGGCTCGCTCCCAATTTTGCACATCGCCGGGAACGATAGTAAACAATGGATGGGGTTCCGGCGATACGAACTGTGCGATGCGCGAAATCCAGTCCGGGTTACGCGCTCTCAGCTTGGATTTTAAATGTTCCCATTCATACAACAACTGGCCCGTTGTTTCGATGATCTTCTGATCTGTGAAGCTGCCGTAAATCTTTCCTGAATCACCGATAGCCCCTGACCATTGCTTCTTCATGAACGCCCCGCAGATAAACCGCAATGGATGCAGCCGGGTCCGGCTGTGCACGGAAGCTGCGGATGTGCCTTATAGCCCATGGTCTTGCCGCGCAACACTTTTTGGGCAAGCAATGCTTCGCGCCAGAGCGCTGTCAGGCCGCGAGAGTCGAGGTATTTTGGGTGAACGGTCCAGATTCGCATGGGCTGAATGACTTTCCGGGAATCGACCAATAAGAACAACAGAATGCGGCCCGGGAGCTACCGTGGCCGGCTGGGGGAAATACTCCTGCGCAATGATTCTGTCAATAAAAGAGAGCGGTAGAGGACCTACCGCTCTTGCCGAGCATCGCTTGAGAACACTGCTCAAACACGTGAGTCTCTTATCAAACTACTTTTTCTCCATCTTCTTTTGCATCTCTTCCATCTGCTGCTGGTACTGGAGCGCCTCTCCTCTGAGGGCGCGTGACGCGATCCCCGCTCCGACTGCCATCGCGATAAGGATTATTCCGATGATCCCGGAGACGATCCATGCCGTCTGTGGGGCGATCTTATGGGACTCGATGCCCGCAATCGCATAGAAATATACCGTGAGAGCGATGGCGAGCACTGGGCCGATGTACGGAATGGCCCCGAAGATCGTCGTAATCGGCCAGAGCGCGGTTATGTATGCGACGCACCGGTATGCGGTCTCGTAGGTCTCCTGCGAGCCCATGAGCTTCCAGATCACAAAGGCTATCGCCGCGCCGATGAACCCGAAGATCGCAATAATGACGGGGAAGATGATGATCGAAGCAAGTGCCATCCCTGCTCCTGCGCCGACGTTCAAGCCTGCGATCGCCAATACGGCCTGCACGAGACCGGCAACAACGCCCATGACTATCATGAACACGAGCGGCTCAATGAAGCCCCCTGTCTTCGGCATTTCCCTGAAAAAAACAGCAGGTGATGTTATTACCTTGATTGCCGTTGCCGGCACTGCCGCGAAATCAATGCCTTTCCTTTCCATATGTTCCTCTCCTTTCTACGGATGATGGGATTGAGTTCCTGGAATGCTGATCCTGAGGAGCTTTTTAACTGTCCGCCAATATTCCTGTTAGATAATAACTTCAACAGAAATGCATGACTCTGTCGGGCCCCGGCTTGCTGTAAACATCGGAGAAGTCCTGATACCGGGCCGGTTATGCTGTTAAAAGCGCTTTTTGGATCAACAATACAGGGGAGACCTTACAGTATCATCGACAGGAGCCATAGATCCTGCCGTTACCAATATCAAGCGTGCATGAAATGCTTCTTGTACAGACTGGTTAAACTGTAAAGCTGCTCAGGAAAAGCCGACAAAGAGGAAATTCGAAAAGTAAGACTATTAAACCTTATTTTTTGATTAAAGTCAATCTCCTTTCATTGGATTTCTGCTCCCGACAGTTTCTGACTTTAGTATGCGAGTGCTGTAAATGTTTAAATCTAGTTTGCGAACGCAGTCTTTAATTCCCGCGGCTATACCTGAAGCTTACTTGGATAGTATCTGCACCAGCTTCTCCCCGAACGTTTTCGCGGCCTCGGGGCCTACGCCGGTCACGATCGTTCCGTCGCTCTCCACGTTGCTGCCGGTAAAGACCGCGCCCTTTGCCCTGAGCGTCTCTGCGGATGAAGGGAAGGACGTGGTTTTTTTATCTTTCAAGAGTCCTGCGTTCGCGAGGATCGCGGGTGCAATGCAGATGGCCGAGGTGAGCTTGCCCTTGCTGTAAAAGCTCCGGGCCAGCTTGTGCGCTACCGGGCTGTCGAAATATTCCTTTGATCCGCCGCCTCCCACGAACACGATGCCGTCATAATCGCTTTCCCTTGCATTGCCGATAAGGACATCGGGCTTCACCTCGAGGCCGAGTTTGCCCTTTGCCGTGTTCAGCGACGAGCATGCCACGGTAACCCGCGCCCCGGCTTCTTCGAGCGCTTTCCGCGGGTCGGAATACTCTTCGTCCCTGAAATTATCAGCCGCGATGACCATCAATACTTTCTTCCCGTCCAGTTTCATTCGACAATCCTCCCAAAGATTTTTAAGCGAAATTAACGTAGCAGATACAATGTGAAAAATCAAGAGAAGAGATCGGGCCGGTTCATGCCCATTGTTTAATCATTTGCTCAAAAACCCGTCGTATGAAAATTTTGACGGCGGGGGAATGCTCATTGTTTCTCTCTTTAACAGCGCAATCAAATCAGCATGTTACGCGCAGCAATCACTGATACGGAAAAATGGCACATGCCTTGCTTTAAGCACATGCAAGAAGTTGTTGCGAGGCACGGGAAGGCTCCGAAGGCTTTAATAAAGCACCTGCTCACGGGTGAGCAGACATTTCATAGGGGAAGGGTGAAGGAGGACATTATGAGCAACATGAAAAAGATCGGTACGGTTCTTAGTTTGAAGCTCGGGTTGGCGATATTCTGCGCCATGGCGGCATTGGCACCAGCGGTCTTTGCCGAAGACGCGAAGCCCGCGGCGCCGGCCTTGAACGCCGATGATCTGAAGAAGGCGCTCGGGTTGAGCGTCTATCTGCAGGCGGGCTACACTTATAATGGCGATGCAGGCGCCATTGGCGGCGAGTCAGAGCAAAACGACCTTAGGGTATTCGACCACAAGGCCAACAGTTTCACGCTGGATCTCGCACAGATCGTTTTCCAGAAGGACCCGGCATTGGGAAACGTGGGCTATAAGCTGAAGCTTTCGGCAGGGGAGACGGCGAAGTGGATACATTCACGAGGGCTCAGCGGTGTGGCACCGACCCCTGGTTCCTTCAACAACGCGGGAGAGAATACGGATTCATTCGATGTTACCGAGGCGTATGTGAGCTATAACGCGCCGGTAGGCAAAGGGCTTCGGTTCGATCTCGGGAAGATGGTGACTTACTTTGGAGCGGAAGTGATCGAGGCGATCGACAACCCGAACTATTCACGGTCGTTCCTTTTCAACTATGCAATACCGTTCACGCACACGGGGTTGAAGATGAGCTATGGATTCACCGACGCACTGAGTGCGAGCTTCCATATCGTAAACGGCTGGGACAACAGCACCGATAACAACAGGGGAAAGTGCTACGGCGCGAGTGTCAGTTTCACTCCCGCGGAAGTGTTCGCACTGACCGTGAACGGCATGACCGGGCCCGAGCAGGATGAGACGTTGTATACGGCGCCGAGCCCGGGGGTAGTCGGTTCTTCCGGCAGCAACAAGAGAGGTCTGCTCGATGTCGTGGCAACGATCAAGCCAATGAAACCGCTTTCGATCATCCTGAACACCGACAACGGCAGGGAACAGGACGTCCCTGCCGCGCTGCTCCCGGCTTCCAAGTCCCCGGCCGGGCCAGGACCCGCGGAGTGGAAGGGTGTAGCGGGCATCGTGAAGTACGATCTCACTGACATGCACAGCATCGTGGCCAGGGGCGAAATTTTTAACGATGAGGATGGTTTCAGGACCTTAACAGCTCAGCGGCTGAAAGAGGTCACCTTGACCTGGGAGATCCGGCTGAACGGCGGTCTGATCCTGCGGCCGGAGTACCGGCATGACTCGTCGAATGTCGCGTCCTTTGACAACGGCACGAAGAACTCACAGAACACCGTCGCGCTCGGCGCGATGTATAGATGGTAGGAGAGAATGAGGTTAGAAGTTTGAAGTTAGAAGTAAGAAGTTAGAAAATGAGAAATAACAAGAGGCCTGATCAGTCAGGTACTCTACGGAGGGAGAATAAAAATGGCTAACTCACAACAACCAGTCACCAGGGGAACGTTGGGCCTGACCGGCCTGACCATGAACGCAATGGCTCTGATTGCACCCGGCGCGTTCCTGTGGCTCACTTTCCAGATGCAATCGCTTTACGGCGCGCCGATGGCGGGCAGCGCTATGTGGGCAGGAATTGTCCTGGCCCTCGTGCTTTGCCTCGCAACGGCGGTTAGTTATGCGGAACTGTCCAAGCTCTATCCGGGACCCGGCTCCTCGTATCTGTACGCTGAGCAGGCGTTCCTTTCCAAGACGCATGCGTACAAGTTCGCCCGCATCGCCAAGTTCGTGACCGGCTGGGCAAGCCACCTTTACTACTGGGTGTACCCCGGGGTCATGGTGGGCGTGACCGCGCTCATCTCCGGGTACCTATTGAACCAGTTCTTTCCGGACACCTTCAGCGGCATTTACAACAGTCCGTTGTTTATGTCTCTTTTCTGTATCGTGTTCGCCCTCGGCATCGCCTACATCGCCTACCGTGGGGTGACAGGTACGACGGCTGTAAACGTAGCGATCAATATCATCCAGATCTCGGCGCTTCTCATCTTCTCTGTGATCGCGATCGGTTACCGGGTCCAGCATCCGCAGGGATCTCAGGCATTCCATCTTTCGAGCGGCGTTGCTGTGAACTACCAGGTCGCGCAGGTGCCGGTGAAGGACGACAAGGGTAATCCGACTCCCGTGGTGGATGCAAACGGCAAACCGACTATGGACAAGGACGGAAAGCCGGTCTATCAGATGCAGGATGCGATGGATGAAAAGTCCGGCATGCCAATTATGGCTGACAAGGACGGCAAAGCAGTGACTGATCCGAAACTTGCCGCTCCGTTTACCATCGATTATACGGATGGCGCGACGACCAAAGACGACAAGGGAGTTACGACGTTCAATTATCACAAGGACGCAAAGTCGGTCGTTTCTCCGCACGGTTTCAGCTTCATGTTCATTCAGGCGTGCATCGCGATCCTGATCCTGGTCGGTTTCGAGTCCGTGACCGCCATGGGCGATGAAGCAAAGCACCCGAAAAAGGATATCCCGCGGGCAGTGCTCCTCTCGCTCGTGATCCAGGGCGCGGTCTGCTACCTGATCGAATATTTCGCCGCAGGATACATGCTGAATAATGGTTACACCATACCGAATGCCGCAGCTTCCGGCGCGCCGATCGGGGACATGATGGTCCTGGCAGGCACGTGGCTCTTCGGCTCCTACAGCGCAGGCAGGGCATTCATGCTGGTCCAGGCTTCGACCGTGTTCCTGGCCCTGATCGGCACCACGCTCTCGTGCCTTTCCACCGGCGCACGCGTCACCTATGCCATGGGCCGAGACGAAGAAGTTCCGTCCCACTTCGGCATGCTGCACGGCAAAACCGCGTCGCCCCATCGGGCTATCTGGGCGCTCGCGATCATCTCCGCGATCCTCGGCATCATCACCGTGTCGGTGTACTTAGGCGGCACGACGCCGGCAGCACTGGACAAACACAATGTCTGGTACAGCTTCGGCATCTTCTCGCCGGCAACCTACGCGGCGCTGCCGAACACGCTGGTCATCATGACCTTGATCAGCAACTTCGGCACGTTCCTGCTCTACATGATCACGTGCTGGATCGCGATGGTGGCCTTCAAGGAGCACCACAGCTTCAACGGGTTCAAGCATATGGCAATCCCGATCTTCGGACTCCTGGCGAACCTGGCGTGCATGCTCTTCTATCTTATCGGGCCGTTCATGGTCAGCGGCATGAGCTGGAAGGAACCGTACATCGCTCTCGGCGTTGTTGCGATATGGGGCATTTACGGGGCTGTTTACTTCCTCAAGAGCAGCAAGGCAAAGGGGAAGGATATCCTGCTCACGAGCAAGCCGGCGCATTCGAACGCGTAACTGATGTCCATCAACAAAAGCAAGCCAGGACGGTCATCCGAGAGGGTGACCGTCCTTTTTTGCACTTGATGATTTTTGTGAAAATCATCAAGGCCGTCATTGCGAGAAGCAGCGCGACGCGGCAATCCCTGTTACCAAAAAGATGAGGACTGCGAGATCGCGGAGTTCATCCCGAGCCATAAAACGAGATTGCTTCGCCGGAGCCTGCCCTGAGCGACAATACGAGATTCTTCGCTTACGCTCAGAATGACCGAGGCGAAGGGGCTCGCAATGACACCATTTCGGATTTATTGCCAACGCATAACGCTTTTAATTTCACAAAAAAAATGCTAAAGTGATTTTATGGAACTAACCTACGCTGAACTTTCATCACCCGGCCCGGCCCGCGAGAACAACGAAGATTATGTAGGTTCCTGGCAGCCTCAGACGCTGGAAGAAAAACGCAGCCGGGGTGCGGTCGCGATCCTGGCCGACGGGGTCGGCGGCATGGACCGCGGCGAAGTGGCAAGCCGCCTGGCGGTGGAAACGGCCCTGAAGACGTTCCAGGAGGCCCGCGCAGAGCAGGCCCCGCAGCAGCTCATCACGCAGATGTTCAACGCGGCCAATCTTGCGGTCTACGACAAGGGCATGGAGAACCACGGCAAGGCCCGCATGGCCACGACCCTGGCTGTTGTCGTGCTCCGGAACAACGAGATCACTGTGGGCAATGTGGGGGACTCACGTGTTTATCTCGTCAGGAAAGCGACGATCAAGCAGCTCTCCACGGACCATACCTACACAGGTATGCAGCAGAAGTTCGGGCTGATCTCCGAGCAGGAGGCAAAGACCAGCGACAAACGTTCCGTCCTGACCCGCAGCGTGGGGCAGGAGCCAATGATCCGCGTTGATGTGGAAAGCGCCACGGTTTTCAAGGGAGACAAGGTTGTGCTGTGCTCCGACGGGTTGTACGCGCACGTGGCCGACAGCGAGATCGCGGAGATCGTATCCCGTCTTTCCCCGGCACAGGCCTGCCGTCAGCTCGTGGCATTAGCAGAGCAGCGCGGCACTGACGACAATCTTTCCGTCCAGGTCGTGCAGATCAACGAGGTCGAGAAGGTCGCATTATACCGCGGCGTGGCCATGTACCAGGAAACAGCGGACCCGACGACGAAGTACGAACTCCGGCCCGGACAGGTCCTGGACAACCGTTTTCAGATCCTGGAAACCATCTCCCGGAGCGGCATGGCCACCATCTTCAAGGCCACGGACCTGAACACCAAGCTGACCGTGGCGATCAAGGTCCCGCTTATCCAGTATGAAAGCGATCCAGGCTTTTACTCGCGGTTCCAGCGCGAAGAGGAGATCGGGAGCCGGCTCAACCATCCCTCGATCCTGAAATTCTATCCCGTGCCCGAGGAGCTTCGCACCCGTCCCTACATCGTGACCGAGTATCTCCGCGGCTACACGCTTTCCTACCTGCTCACCAGCGTACGGCCCATGCCGGAAAAAGACGCGCTCAAACTGGCCAGCCTCGTGTGCGAAGCATTAGAGTACATGCACGAGCAGGGCGTGGTCCACCGGGACCTGAAGCCCCAGAACATCATGCTCTGCAACGACGGCACGATCCGGATCATGGACTTCGGCATTGCCAAGGCCGCGGGCAGGCGGATGACCTTTCCCGGTTTCACGCCGGCCGTGGGCACGCCCGATTACATGGCCCCCGAGCAGGTCAAGGGGAAGCGCGGGGACGAACGGACCGATATCTACAGCCTCGGCGCCATGCTCTATGAAATGGTCGTTGGCGTGCCGCCGTTCCAGTGCGAGACCGATAACCCGCTCGTGATCATGAACGCTCGCGTCGAAGGCGACCCCATTGCCCCGCGGAAACGCAATCACAAGGTCTCTCCGCAGATCGAAGAGGTCATTCTCCATGCCATGGAGCGCGATCCCAGGAAGCGTTATCAAACAGCCGCGGCAATGAAGGCGGAGCTGGACGATCCCGCTTCCGTGCAGCTTACCAACAGGTGCGACCGGCTTCAGGAGCCGACGCCGTGGAGGCGTCGGTGGAAAAAAGCGCTGTGGCTCGCGCTGGGCATCTCTATCCCCCTCATCATTTTCGGACTTGTCATCTGGCTGATCATCCATCGCGGTCCCGCGCATTGACTTGCAAGATTCTTCTGAACTCACCACCCCTTAGCCAGGGGACAGTTTAATTTGTAACCTTAGTACTAATGATTTCCCCAATAGTACCAGTATAACGTCCACTCCGCCTAACATTCTGAATAAACGCAGTTCTGGTACACCTGCCACTCAGGTTCACTGATTTTTTCCCGACATCGCACAGAGCGCGCCTTTTCTCCCGTTATGCCGGATGAGCCCTCTTGACAATAATGCGTGCGATGCTATCATTATACCTATGCGATTAAATCATCATGTGTATTCTTAAAACTCATATCCAGATTTAGCCAAGTTATCAATCGTAATTTGAAGGAGGAGATTATGGACAAGATCCTGAGAATCGACGTAGGAGCAGAAGGCGGCCCTAAGGCGACAACAGTACCGGTCGGCGAGTATGCGGGTTTTGGAGGCAGGGCATTAACGTCGGCGATCGTTTCCAAGGAGGTCCCGCCGCTGTGCCACCCCCTGGGGGCGGAGAACAAACTGGTTATCGCACCCGGCCTCCTGAGCGGGTCGGCCGGCGCCCAGTCGGGACGGCTCTCCGTGGGCGGCAAGAGCCCGCTCACCGGCGGCATCAAGGAAGCGAACTCCGGGGGCCAGCCTTCCCAGGTCTTGGCAAAGCTCGGCTACAACGCCATCGTGCTCGAAGGGAAGCCTGCGACAGACGACCTTTACAAGGTGTTCATCAATAAGGACGGGGTAAAGATCACAAAAGACAACAGCCTCAAGATGCTTCCCAACTACGACCTGGTCGATAAGATGAAAAAGGAATACGGCGACAAGATTTGCTGCATCTCTATCGGACCAGTCGGCGAGATGAAAATGGCCTCTGCCACCGTCGCTTTCACCGACATCGAGCTTCGGCCGACGCGTCACGCCGGACGAGGAGGCCTGGGCGCGGTCATGGGCTCCAAGAACATCAAGGTCATTGTTCTGGATGCCACCGGCATGCCGGTGCGGGCGCCGAAGGACCAGCAGAAGTTCCAGGACGCGAACAAGCGGTTCGTCGACGGCCTGAAGAAGCACCCGGTCACGGGCCAGGGCCTTCCGGCCTTCGGAACGAACGTGCTGACGAACATCCTGAACGAGGTGGGGGGGTATCCCACCTATAATTTCAAGCAGGGACGCTTCGACGGCGCGTCCAAGATCAGCGGCGAAACCCTGGCGGAAACCGAGAAAAATCGCGGGGCGAACCCGACCCACGGCTGCCATCGCGGCTGCGTCATCCAGTGCTCCGGCACTTACAATGACAAGGACGGTCATTACCTCACCAAGCAGCCAGAGTACGAGACGGTCTGGGCGCACGGCGGGAACTGCGGCATCAGCGATATGGACAAGATCGCCATGATGGATTTCCTGGATGACAACTACGGCGTCGACACGATCGAGCTGGGCGCGACGATCGCGGTCGCAATGGAGGCGGGTCTCGCCAGGTTCGGCGACGCGGACGCGGCGATCAGTTTCATACACGAGGTCGGCAAGGGCACGCACCTCGGCAGGATCCTCGGCAGCGGGGCCGCGGTGACGGGTAAGGCCTTCGGCGTCGAACGGGTGCCGGTGGTGAAAGGCCAGGCAATGCCGGCCTACGATCCCCGCGCGGTCCAGGGCATCGGCGTCACCTACGCGACGAGCCCCATGGGCGCGGACCATACCGCCGGATACGCCGTTGCCACGAACGTGCTGAAGGTGGGCGGAGACGTAAACGCGCTCAAGCCCGAGGGCCAGGTCGAGCTTTCCCGGAATCTCCAGATAGCAACCGCGGCGATCGATTCCACGGGCATGTGCCTCTTCATCGCTTTTGCGGTGCTCGATCAGCCCGATACCTTCCAGGCTTTGCTCGACATGCTGAACGCTTTCTATGGACTGAACCTGACGGGCGACGATGTGACCGCCCTGGGGAAGAAGGTCCTCTCCATGGAGCGCGACTTCAACGCCCGGGCGGGTTTCACTCCGCAGCACGACCGGCTGCCGAGTTTCTTCAAGACCGAGAAATTCGCTCCGCATAATGTCACCTTCGCGGTCAAGGACGAGGACCTGGACAAGGTCTTTAACTGGTAATCGGAACCATTTGATCCAAAAAGGGAGAGGCGCTGGTCTCTCCTTTTTTTGTTCGCAGGGCAGTGTCCTGACATGGTATCATCTATTCGGGAAAGGACGCCCGGGGAGAATGCCCCGGGGCGATAGGAACATGCTTGCTGACCCTTCTGCCGTAACCTATCCCCGTCTCGCCTTCATCGTGGACGAACCGCTTATCGCGCGGTTCTTCCTGCTGCTCCAGCAAGGGGTGAAGATCAGGAGCTGCGTCGGCTGCAGTGTCGATACCTTCCTGCGGGAAGAGCTCGGGGCCGGTCCTGCGATGATCGAGAAGATCCAATCCATCATGCTTGATGGAAAGCCGGTCGATGATATCGGGGCGGCCGTGGTCCACGACGGCTCTGTCCTCGCGCTCTCGGCCGCCATGCCCGGACTGGTCGGCGCCACGCTCAGGCGCGGAGGGGCCTATTCCTCCTTCCGCAGCGGCATCACGTACCGCGAAATAGGAAACGCATGCGCGCCCGGAGAGGGGTGGGTAAGCATCAAGCTCTTCAATCTGCTGATGGCCGAACTGGGACCCGGCCTGCTGCGGCAGAGTGTGCTCATCAAGGCCGCTGACCTGTCCAACTTCCTCGCAGAACGGTCAGGGGAGTTCCGGCAGGGATGCAGCGCCACGCTCGACGACAAAGCCATCAATATCAGGATACTGGGGGGGAGTACAGCGCTGGCGGGGAAGGACCAGGTATTGCTTACCGTAGCGGCGGTCAGGTGAACGCCTGATTGCCGAAGCTAGCCGCCCGCGATGGGCGGAAAGAGGGCGAGGTCGTCACCGTCCTGCAGGACATGGTCCGCGGGCCGGTGCTCGCCGTTCACGATTTTGAGGAGCCTGATCGTCTCGGGAATCTTGAGGATATGAACGACCTCATCAATCGTCGTCTGGGCGGGCAGTTCGAGTATCTGCTCGTCAGGGCCGAGGGTCCGCAGGGACGCGAACAGTTTGACCTTCACCTTCATACCGCTATTATACCAGACATCCCGCCATCGTCATTCGGGTTATGCCGGGCAGCAGGCATATGACCAACATCATACCCCAATTCAACGGAACGGTTATAATACGGAATGGCTGAGAACGGACACCCTTCCAAACTCTTTGTCGAAGTGACAACCCTCTGCAACCTGCAGTGCGGCATGTGCGTGAAGCAGAACGGTATTGGCGGGATCCCCGAGGGCAGCATGTCGCCGGAGACCTTCGAACGGCTTGCCCCGGCCTTTCCACACCTTGATACTCTTGTGCTGAACGGCATCGGTGAACCCCTGCTCCATCCGCACCTGGAGGACTTCATCTCCCGTGCGCGAGCCCTCCTTCCCGAACGTGCTTCGGTGGGATTCCAGTCGAACGGCATGGCGCTGACCGACGAGCGGGCGGCATTGCTCATCGATGCGGGGCTCGACCGCATCTGCATCTCCCTCGACACGGTGTCCGATGACAGCTTCCGCTCCATCCGCAGCGGCGGCGAGATAGGGGGCATCGTTGCCGCATTCGCGAGCCTGAACAAAGCCAGGGCGCGGAGCAGGGGGCGCGACCTCACTGTGGGGATCGAGTTCGTGCTGATGCGAAACAATCTTGCCGAGCTTCCCGAAGCGATCCGCTGGGCAGGCAGGTCAGGCGCCAGCTTCGCCATCGTCACACAGCTCCTTCCCTATAACAAGGACCTCGTCGCACAGGCCGCGTACGATACCAATACCACCGCTGCCATTGCCGTCTACGAGAGATGGAAAACAAAAGCACAGCAGGAAGGTCTGGACATCCGCCGGTATCTTGATACCATCACGAAGGTGGGAAGGACCCCGGAGGAAGACCGGATCGTCGGTCTCGTCGAGAAGATGCGGAGTGACGCGGAAGCACAGGGCATCACCCTGCACATGGAACGGCTGCTCAGGCGGGACGAAGAGTGGCTGGTGTCGGCCGGGAAGGTATTCGATGAGGCCCGACGGGCCGCACGGGAAGCGGGGGTGGAGCTGACACTGCCGGGCATGGCGCCGCGGAACACGAGGAAGTGCGAATTCGTCGAAGGAGACAGCGCCTTCGTCTCGTGGGAGGGCAACGTGCATCCCTGTTACTTTCTCTGGCATCGCTATGCCTGCTATGTCGGCGGCGTTGAAAAGCGGGTCAAGCCGTGGACCTTCGGCAACGTGCGAGATCGGGACATCCTTGACATCTGGAACGACGAGGGCTCCCGTATGTTCCGGGAACGCGTGCTCGGGTATAAATTCCCCTTTTGCTTTGACTGCGGCTTTGCGCTCTGCGATTATGTCGGGGATGCGGATTTTGAGCAGGATTGTTATATCGAACGGGTACCCTGCGGGGCCTGCCTCTGGTGCACTGGGCTGTTTCATTGCCTTCAGTAAACAGCCGGCGATGATCTCACTTCACCTATTCTGCCCTCTTACGATTGCTGCATGATATAATAATAAAAAGCGCTCAGACACCGGATAAGGAAGGGTGCACATGTCGGAATCAACAGAGGAAGGCGCAGTAACCGGGGGCGGGAGCCATTGCCTCGATATCTCGCTTCAGTCGGTAACTTCGCACCTGCGGGCCAGCGACGGAAGGGAGATCCCCTTCACCAGGGCGATCCTGACGCTCCGCAATGTTTGTGATGCAGAAGCGGTCAACGTTGTGCCCCACGCCACGCTCGGCCAGGAGGGTGGAACCATCCAGGACGTCACCAGCTCCTTATCGCTTTCGGCTCCTTCTTCGATCCCTCCCGGAGGGACCGTCAGCTTGGACGTGTATGACCTCCTGCTGCCCGCTCACCCCGGGACCGCCAGTAAGATCCATATGTTCGGATATCGGGCAGCCCTGAACTGGAAGTTTGAGCTTGCAGCATGGGCTCAATACCGCCCTTCGGTCTCTTCCGAACCGTTGCAGACGCCTGTTTTACGATGGTCATTGCGATGGAGCGTAGCAGATCCTGCTACCGGTGCAGTAGGGCTGACCATCGAAGAGATCAAGGACTGACCGCGTCGAAGGCTACCCCGAGGCGCTGAGAAAACGGAATACGAAGGGTTCTCCGCAGATCGAAGAGGTCATTCTCCATGTCATGGAGCGCGATCCCAAGGAGCGTCATCAAACAGCCGCGGCAATGAAGGCGGAGTTGGGCGAACTAGTATCTATTCTTGCAGGGTGAAGTAGAAGGTTACGCCTTTGTTCACCTCACCCTCGGCACAGATACTGCCACCGTGATGATGGATGATCCGTTGTGCCGTCGCAAGGCCGACGCCGAGGCCCGGAAATTCGGCTGTTGTATGGAATCTTTGGAACGGAGTGAACAGCCTGTTTGCATTCTCCGTGTTGAATCCAACACCGTCATCTTTAACAAAATAAACCGGTTTCCCATTGAGTTGCTTGACGCCGAATTCTATTCTTGCGATCGCTTGTTTTCCGGTAAATTTAAACGCATTATCCATGAGGTTCTGCATCACGATCCGAAGCAACACCGGGTCGCCGTCGACTGTCACATCGTCGGCGATCACAAATTCCACGCGCCGGTCCGGATGGCCTCTTACAAGCTCATCCGCCACTGTCTTTACGAACTCGGTCAGATGCACTTTCGAGCGGTTTAAATCGCCGCGAGTGATGCTCGACAGGTCAAGTAACGCACTGATAAACTCCTGCATTCTTGCGGAACCCGCTTGCACACGCTGGATATAATCCCTGCCTTTTTCATCCAGTTTTTCTGAGTAATCTTCGTCCAGCATGCGGATGAAGCCATCGATGTGGCGCAAAGGCGCCCTCAGATCATGAGAAACCGAGTAAGCGAATTGCTCCAGTTCCTCATTGGAGCGTTCCAGGTCAGCCTTTGCCGCGAGCAACTTTCTTTCCGCCTCCTTGCGCTCGGTGACATCGCGGACAACGGCCAGTACGACGATATCTGTTTCTGCTTGAACAGGTTGGAGCACCCCGAGAGATATATCCACTGGGAATTCGCTTCCATTCTTCCTCCTGCCGTATAGTTCCAGACCGGTGCCCATGGGACGGACGCGTGGTTCAGTCATATACTCCCTGCGATGTTCTCGGTGTTTTTCCCGAAAGCGTTCCGGCAGGAGGACATCAGGGTCCGAATTTAATAATTCTTCGCGAGTGTAACCAAACAGCTTCTCTGTCCGCTTATTGACCTGAACAATGCGGCCTTCACGGTTCACCACAACGATCGCATCGGGAGCGAATTCGAAAAGGCCCTCGTACATTGCCTTGGTTTTGTTCAGTTCCTCCAAATACCTGTTCTTGTCCGCTTCTATTTTCGCCAGCTCATCAATTCGTTGACGCAGCTTTATGAGGTCATTTATGAGCTGCTCTTTTGTCACATCTTCAGGTATTTCCATGGTTTCCTTCTTACCTTAAACCTGCACGTTGAAATCATCACTCCTTGCACGATGCAACCGCTCACTCGACATCATCTATACAGTACCATATCACTCCTGATTAAGTTTACCACTCTTTTACAAGGATTTCACGAAATCGGAGGTTTATTGACAATGGAGAAGATTAGCAGTGTCTGTGAGTCGGGAAAGTCCGGAAGACTCCTGGTTGAGAATGATAGACGTAAACAAAAACCCCCGGCAGGTGGTGTGCCGGGGGATAGGTCATTTCTCTCGCAATGGGCCGCTGCTTTGCGGTCGTCATAAAACCACAAGAGGCCTCATCATATCGTGCTCTTCATGTTCAAGGATATGACAATGCCAGACATACTCATGCCCGCCGGTCCTCGGGCTTACGGCGT
>Ga0326726_10002949_pt1 | contig 15601 bp, 15 predicted proteins | sample MHFenrmetagenome_2_FD_207603 | JGI IMG/M metagenome (GOLD analysis project Ga0326726, IMG submission 207603) | Lab enriched peat soil microbial communities from Michigan Hollow, Ithaca, NY, United States - MHF15MN | ecosystem: Environmental > Terrestrial > Soil > Wetlands > Peat | place: USA...
CCCGTACCTGCCCTACCCGCCCCACCTGCCCCCACCTGCCTTTCCTGCCCTATCATTCCTCTCGTGATTCGCGCCGGCCGGGTCGTGCTGCTGCTCCTCCTCGCGCGCTGGACGTTTCTGTTCCTTGTCTGGCCGATGCGCGAGGACGTGATCAACGCGTCCTTCGTCCACCTGATCGATCTGGTGTTTCACGAGGCAGGCCACATCCTCTTCTCGCCCTTCGGTGTTTTCGTCACGACGCTGGGCGGCAGCCTCATGCAGGTCCTGGTGCCCCTCCTCTGCTGCCTCACCTTCCTGACGTCACAGCCCAACGCGTTCGGCGCGGCCGTGACATGCTGGTGGGCGGGCCAGAGCCTGCTGGACGTCGCGATATATATAAATGATGCGCGCGCCCTGCAGCTCACGCTCGTCGGTGGCCACACGGGCGCCGAGGTCGAAGGGCACGACTGGGAGCGCATTCTCCAGATGAGCGGACTGACGATGCACGACCATCAGATTGCGTGGACGACGCACGTCGTCGGCGCGATCGTGATGATCGCCGCGCTCGTGTGGGGAAGCATCCTGACGGCCAGGACCAGGGCAAACGAATGACTCCTTACCGTGCACTCCGTGGCTCCATTTTCGTCCTCGCGATCGTCGTCACGGTCTTACCGGCCCAGACGCCGACGCGGTCGGCCTTCGACCTCGAGGAAGCAACGGTTGCCGATCTGCAGCAACGCATGCAGTCCGGCCGCGAGACGGCGCGATCGCTGGCGGAAAAGTACCTCGCGCGGATCGACGCCATCGACCGGCAGGGACCGGCGCTGCACTCCGTGATCGAGACCAATCCCGATGCGCTCGCGATCGCCGATCGGCTCGACGCCGAGCGCAAGGCGCGCGGACCGCGCGGGCCGCTTCACGGCATTCCGGTTCTCATCAAGGACAACATCGCGACGGCCGATCGCATGATGACGACCGCCGGTTCGCTGGCGCTCGCCGGCGCGACGCCGCCGAAGGACGCGTTCATCGTCGAGCGGCTGCGCGAGGCCGGCGCCGTGATTCTCGGCAAGACCAACCTGAGCGAGTGGGCGAACTTCCGCTCCACGCATTCGTCGAGCGGCTGGAGCGGGCGCGGCGGCCAGACGAAGAATCCGTACGCGCTCGATCGCAATCCGTCCGGATCCAGCTCCGGATCTGGCGCGGCGGCGGCGGCCAGCCTGGCGGCCGTCGCGATCGGCACCGAGACCGACGGTTCGATCGTCTCGCCGTCGAACAACAACGCGCTCGTCGGCCTCAAGCCGACGCTGGGATTGCTCAGCCGCACCGGCATCGTGCCGATCGCGCACAGCCAGGACACCGCCGGTCCGATGGCGCGAACCGTAGCCGACGCGGCTGCGGTGCTGGGCGCCATGGTGGGATCAGATCCGTCGGACCTCGCGACGAAGGACAGCCCGACCAAGGGTCGCCGCGACTACACGGCATCGCTCGACGCGGCAGGGCTGAAGGGTGCGCGTCTCGGCATCGTGCGCAACCGCCTGTTCGGCTACAGCCCGGCCGCCGACGCGATCGCCGAAGCCGCGATTGCCGACATGAAGACGCAGGGCGCGGTGATCGTCGACCCGGCGAACATTCCGACGCTCGGCAAGTTCGACGACAGCGAGAACGACGTCCTGCAGTTCGAGTTCAAGGCCGACCTCAACAAGTACCTGGCGTGGCTCGGGCCCGCGTCGCCGGTGCATTCGCTCGAGGACGTCATCGCGTTCAACAACGCGCACAAGGATCAGGAGCTTCCCTTTTTCGGGCAGGAGATTCTCGAGCAATCCCAGAAACGGGGACCGCTGACCAGCGCCAAGTACACGCTCGCGCTGGCGAAGGACCGCCGCCTGTCACGCGCGCTGGGGATCGACGCGGTCATGACGCAGTTCACGCTGGACGCGCTCGTCGCGCCGACCGGCGGGCCTGCCTGGATGATCGATCTCGTGAACGGTGACGGCGGCACAGCGGGCGCGCCCGGACCGTCGACGGTCACGTCCGTCGCCGGCTATCCGCACATCACCGTGCCGGCGGGGTACTTTCGAGGCTTGCCGGTGGGGATTTCGTTCTTCGGTCGGGCGTGGAGCGAGCCGACGCTGATCAAGCTCGCCTACGCATACGAGCAGGCGACGAAACACCGACGACCGCCGACATTCGCCGCGACCGCGGACGTTCGTTAGTCCGGCGCCTGCCAGACGGCGCGTCCGACGAAGAACGGGCCGAGCCGTTCGAGATACAGCGACGTCTGCTGCGTCTTCCTCATCGTCTGCACGATGGCCGAGAGCGGATAGAGATCCTTTCCAATCAACCCGACGACGAAGTCGTTGTCGGACTTGTCGAGGCCGTGACAGGCCAGGCGGATGTCGTGCGCGTAGTCGCCGGCGCCGAACGACATGCCGATCGACCCGTGCTCGGCGAGGATCACCCGCTGCTCCTGATCGGACAGCTGCGCGAACTTCCCGCTCCTCCGCAGCGGATACCACACGGACCACTTCCACAGCGGATTCAGCACCGTACGCCGGGGCCGGTTCAACAGCACTTCCGTGAGGTCGGGCTCGTAGCCGATCGCGTACGTGCGCCCGAGCATCGTGTACTCCGGCTTCTGGATCAGCGTCGAGAACCCGGGGCCGTTGAGCACAGGCCGCACGCGATCGAGGAAAAAGTCCGGATCGTCGCTGAACGTCAGCAGTCCGATGCCGCGCGGATCGTTGACGTCCTCGTAGAGGACGCCGGACACCCTCGCGCGCGCGAGCGCGTCGGCGAGCGGCTCGGCGTCCGCGCATCCCCCGAACGCGAGGAACTGCATGAACAGCCGCTGATCGGACCGCTGCGGCTGACCGTCCTTCATCCCGCCCTTCTCGCTGAGATCGGGCGGCTCTGGTCCTCGTCGAGCTTCAGCCATGTCGCGATTATACTCAGCGGATATGTCGTACCGCGTGCGCGAGGCCACGCTCGCCGATGCGAGCGCGCTCGTCCATCATCGCATCGGCATGTTCACGGACATGGGCGTCACGTTCGACGCCGGTGCGCTCGCGGAGGCGTTTCACGCGTGGCTGCGCGACACGATGCCGGCGGGGACCTATCGCGCGTGGCTCGTGGAGTCCGAAGACGACGCGGACAACGCCATCGTGGCCGGCGGCGGCATCACGATCCTGCCGTGGCCGCCCGGGCCGCGCTACATGGGCACCCGGCTCGCCTTTGTCTACAACGTCTACACCGAGCCGGCGCACCGCCGCCGGGGCCTGGCGCGGCTGGTGATGGACGCGATCCACGCCTGGTGCGCGGAGGCCGGCGTCACGTCGGTGGCGCTCAACGCCAGCAAGGACGGCCAGCCGCTGTACGAGGCCATGGGCTACGCCGTCACGCCCAGCCCTATGATGTTTTTGCCGATTGTCAGGGTATAATCCTTCGGCCCTTTCGAGTCGGGTCCGGTGAGAGCCGGACGCCACCGAACGCTTACCGCCATCAAAAACGGAGACGCTCGAGCATGCCATTCATCATTACGGACCCCTGTATCGAGACCAAGGACACCGCCTGCGTGGACGTGTGCCCCGTCGACTGCATCCACCCGCGCAAGGACGAAGCCGAATTCGCGGCGATGACGATGCTCTACATCCATCCGGAAGAGTGCATCGACTGCGGCGCCTGTGTGCCCGCGTGTCCGGTGGCCGCAATTTACGAGAGCATCGACGCAACGCCGTCCCACCAGAAGGACCTCATCGAAGCCAACGCGATCTATCGGAACGGCGACGCCGCCACCATGGCCGCCGCCGAGGCGATCGTCAAGAAGCACGTCGCGGATCACGCCGACATCATGGCCGTGCCCGCGGCTGAGCGCCAAGCAGCTCACGCCAGGTTCTAGCTGAAACTCGCGACTTGGAACGTTAACGGCATCCGGGCGCGTGAAGCGCAGGTCCACGAGTGGATCGCGCGTGAGCGCCCGGACGTCGTCTGCCTGCAGGAACTCAAGGCATCGCCAGACCAAATTCCCGCCGCGCTCTTCGGCATCGAAGGCTACTGGAGCCACTGGCACGGCGGAAAGGGCTACTCGGGCGTCGCGCTGCACGTCAGCCACGCCTTTGCGCCGGACACACCCGCCTTCGCTCATCCCGACTTCGACTTCGAGAATCGCATCGCGACGGTCCAGCTCGGCGACCTGACCGTCGCGTCGGTCTACGTGCCGAATGGCGGCAAGGACTTCCCCGCCAAGATGCGCTTTCTGGAGGCGATGGACGCGTGGGCGGCCGGATTCCACGCGCGAGGCCTGCCGCTCGCCATCCTCGGCGACATCAACGTCGCACGCGCCGACATCGACGTGCACCCGAAAGAGCGGAAGCCGCGCGCGATCGGACAACTGCCCGAGGAGCGCGCGCTCATCGAGCGCTTTCTCGGTCACGGTTTTGTCGACCTCGGCCGCGCGCTGGATCCCGGCAACGACGGGCTCTTCACGTGGTGGCCGCCCTGGCGCAACATGCGCGAGCGTAACATCGGCTGGAGACTGGATTACGTCTTCGCGAGCGAGACGCTCGCAGCCCGGGCGACGGCGTGTCCCGTGCAGAAGGACGTCGGGACCAGCGACCACGCGCCGGTCATGGCGACGTTCAGCCATTAGCCCTTAGCCATCAGCCATGACGACTGTTCTTGATCGTTTTCTCCGCTACGTCCGCTACGACACCCAGTCGGACGAGACGTCGCAGACCTATCCGAGCACGGAGAAGCAACTCGTTCTGCTTCGCGATCTGGCGGCGGAGTTACGCGAGCTTGGGCTCGTCGACGCATCCCTCGACGCGCACGGCTACGTCATGGCGACCATACCGTCGACCGTGTCGCGCGCCGACGTGCCGACGATTGGATTCATCGCCCACGTGGACACGTCGCCCGAGATGCCAGGCACCAATGTACGCCCTGTCGTGCATCGCGCCTACGACGGCCGCGACATTGTCCTGCCAGACGTTGCCGCGGCAGTCCTCCGGCTGGCGGACTGCCCCGCGCTCGCAGGGCAGACAGGCCACGACATCGTCACCGCGTCGGGCACGACGCTGCTGGGCGCCGATAACAAGGCGGGCGTGGCCGAAATCGTGACGGCGGCCGCACACCTGATTGCGCATCCGGAAATCCCTCACGGGAGGATTCGGATCGGGTTCACGCCGGACGAAGAGATCGGCCGCGGCACGAAGCACTTCGACGTCGCGGCGTTCGGTGCGCAGTACGCGTACACGATGGACGGCGGGAGCCGCGGCGAGATCGAGTTCGAGAGTTTCTCGGCCGACGCGATGACCGTGACGTTTCACGGCTTCAACACGCATCCCGGTTTCGCGAAGGGCCGGATGGTGAACGCGATCAAAGTGGCCGCCGCGTTCATCGATTGCCTGCCGCGCGAGACGCTGTCACCCGAGACAACCGATGGTCACGAGGGCTTCGTGCACCCCTACGTCGTCAACGCGAGCGTCGATAAGACCTCCGTGCGCCTCATCGTGCGCGACTTCGTGACCGCCGGACTCGCCGTCAAGGAAGCAGCGGTCGAGGCCATCGCGCGAGACGCCGTCAGCCGGTATCCGGGTTCGCGCGTCGAGATCGCCGTCGAGGAGCAGTACCGCAACATGAAGGAAGTGCTCGACCGCCACCCCGCCGTCATTGAGCACGCGCGCGAAGCGATCCGCCGCGCGGGCCTCGAGCCGCGCTCGAAGCCCATCCGCGGCGGCACCGATGGCTCCCGACTCTCATTCATGGGCCTGCCGACACCGAACCTGTTCGCCGGCGAGCAGAACTTTCACTCGCGGCTCGAGTGGGTGTCGGTGCAGGACATGGAAAAGGCGGTCGAAACGATCATCCACCTCTGCCGCATCTGGGCGGAGTGACTATTTGCACTCCGGCGTCACGCTTCTCGGCCGCCGCGTGTTCCACAACTCGACGATGCGCCGCAGTTCCTTGATCGGTTCGGGATTGTCGTCGACCTGCAGCCGCAGCACCGTGTCGTTGTGAAGCCAGACACCGCAGTTCTTCTTGACGATGACAAGGGCGGCTGACTGCTGCCCACGCTTGTCGCCGCCACCGGCCTGTCCGCCCTCGAGCGCGGTGACCAACCGCTGCGACAAGTGGCCCTTCGCTTTCTCGAAGTTCGCCACCATGTTCTCGACGACGGCCGGGCCCGCGAGGATGTTGCCCTGGGCCGTGCAGAACTTCCCGCCCTTGTTCCCCGCCCACTCGGTCGCCTTGGGTCCTGTATAGGCGGCGTACTCGCCGTTCAGGTTCATGACCGCGAACTGACGGCCCTGCTTGCTCCAGTTCTCCGGCAGCGGATCAGGATCCTGGTCGAGGATTCGTTTGATGATGGCGTCCGGCGCCATTCGGCGGCCAAGCAGTTCGAGCGCGTACGGCCCGTAGCCGACGTCGACGATGGCCTGCGTCGCAGCGACGCCCGCCGCAGCGTCCGCCCACAGCACGCCGTTGCCGACCGAGAACACGCGCGACTGCACGGCGGCGCCGACTTCGCCGGTGTCGGGATCGTAGCCGAGGATCGAGAACGTACCCGTGTCCCACAGCGGCGCGGGCGTTTGCGCCAGCGCCCGCGGTATCGCGGCAATAAGCACGACCGTCGCGGCGGCGAAGATCACACTTTTCACCTTCAAGTCTTCCCTTTTCACTTTCAACTTCTCCCTTCTCACTTTCAGCATCCTCCTCCCCAGACCCCGACCAGCAATTCGACCGTCATGGGTTTGATCTCGATGACCGCGAAGCGTTCATTGTTCCATCCCGAGAACTGCGCGATCCAGAAGAGGCGGTTATCGATCCGCATCGCGCCGAGCGGGAGCATGTAGCTCGCGCCCGACCGCGTGCAGGCCAGCACGTCGACGGCCATTTCGAGTTTGGTGACTGTGTTTCCGATGCGCGTGAACCACCCGGTGCCGAACGCCAGCGTCGCGCACTCAGGGCTGCCCAGAGGGCGATACCGTCGCGTCGCTTCGACGTAGTACACGCGGAAAGCATCGCCGTAGGCGTACACGGCCTCGATTTCCGGCTCCACGCCCTCGCGCGACCGGCGCGGAAACGGATGGCCGAAGCGCTCCTCGACCTCGCGCTCTCCACGATTGAAGGCCTCGAACACCGCGGGAATGAGCGACCGCGCCTCGGATCCATTCGGCTCGAGGATCCGGATGGGTTCGACCGGCTGCGGCGGCGAGACCGCGAGGCCGTCCTTTGGGTACGGCTGCTCGGTCGGCGGTGGCGGCGGGGTCGCCGCCTGATAATCAGTGCGCAGCCCGATCTGCCGGACGCACTGCACGTCCACCCAGTCCGGCTGCACGACGGTGGCCATGCGGGTGCCGGCACGCGTCCACACCTGCCAGGTCTCGAGGGCTTTCGTCGGCCCCCACCAACGCTTCGGCACGCTGCCGACGCTGATCGGGATCGTCAGATCCTGTCGCGACGGGGTCGGCCAGGTGGCGACCCATTTCTTCCCGTCAAAGGCGGCAAACGGGATGATCATGCCGTCCCGGCGCAGCACACCCGCGCCGAACACCGGACGCGGGGGATCGGCGGCGCCGACTATCGCCAGCAAACCCACCGCGACCGCAGCCGCCCGCAACGTGTGCGTCGCCACCGCGCGGGAGTATACTCCCCGCTCCTGCGGATGGAGGGGTCATGACGCGAGCCGAGCTTCAGACCATCTTCGAGCGGTACATGGACACGTGGAAGCGGCGCGATCCCGCGGCCCTGGCCGCGTATCACGCGCTCGACGGCGTCGTCGAAAGCCCCATGTATCAGACGCGACGCGGCAGCAAGGAGATCGAAGAGGCCTATCGCGCCTTCTTCACGTCGTTCCCGGACGCGACGCAGGCAGTCGAAACGCTCATCATCGATCCGCCGCAGGTCGCCGCCTTCAGCACGATCACAGGGACGCACGTCAACGAGTGGTTTGGGTTGCCGGGAACGAACCGGCGGATTGAAATCCGGCACGCGCGGCTATTGCAGATCGATGAGAACGGGCTGATCGCGCACGAACGCCGCGTCTACGACTTCACCGGGCTGCTCGTGAAGGTCGGCGTGCTGCGCGCGAAGCCGGCGTGAAAAAAGGGCAAAGGCCATAGAACAGAGGGCAAAGACGGTCCTGCCCTATGCCCTTGTAACTTCTTCCTTCTTCCTTCTTCCTTCTTACTTCTCTTGTCCGGCAGTCGGCGGCGTCTTCGCCGCGTCGAGGCTGAAGATCATCGACGTGAACATCATTTCCTCCCACGTCTGATCGCCCCACCACACGTCCTTCGTCGCGTCGGGGTTCGCCTTGTTCGCGGGTGAGTTGTCGTACCACGCCGTCGCATGGAGCTTGGCACCCGCCGGGAGTTTCAGCGGCTGCTTGTAGATGTAGTCCGTCTGCCAGTTGAAGTCGTAGTTCGGCACCGACAGCACGATCTCGCTCCGGCCGTCCGGGTACGTCACCGTGTACTCCCAGCGCTTACCCCGCACGTGCGTGTGCGGCAGGAGGCTCCAGAGCGTCATCGGCTGGTTGATCGTCAGTTCCGAATCCACACGATAGTTCGGGTCGCCCGCCGGGATGTGGAGGCTGCCGTTGATGAACGACGCCATCCGGACTTCAGTCTCCGGCGCGCGCGGCGCGTACTTCACCGCGATCTTCGTGCGATCGGTCGTCGCCTTTCCGGTGGCGGTGTAGTGCATCTGGAAGATGAGCGTCGTGCCGGCCGCCAGCTTGATCGCGGTCCCATCCTGGTACGTGCGCACGAACTGGCCCGGCGCGAACCCGCCGAGCATCGGTCCCATCGCGCGCGGCGCCGGACGATCGTTTGGTCCGAGCGGCTTCCGCTGATCGGGCGGCAGGGGCCGTCCGCCGGTCTGCCCCGCGGGAATCCTCGCCATTTCCTCCGGCAGCGAGAACGGCGGCGTTGGACGCGGCCCGTTCGGGGCCCCGTTCGGGCGCGCGCCCGTCAGCATCGCCGCGGCGGCTGTCTTCATCGCCGCTTCCATCGCCGGGGTCCGCGCGTAGACGATCACGTGATGCAGCACCGCCGGGTCGCCGGCGCGGACCTCGAGGCTCTGCACCCACTTGTCTTCCTTCAGGTTGGTCGGAATCTCAAAGTACTGATACGCAATCTCGCCCGCGGCCGGGATCGCGTAATCTTCGGGCATGCTGAAGATCGCGTCGGGCGTGCCCATGAGCCACTCGCTCGCATACTCCGGCGCGGGCGGGAGATCCGCGGGATTGCCTTCAGCGGCACCGCCGTTGGCCCACGCGACGATGGTGCTCCGGTCGGCGTCGGACAGCCGCCGGTCGTTGAGGAACTCGCCGTGCGCCGGGTCCGCGTGCCACGGCGGCATGGTGCCCTTGGAGACGCGCGTCGAAATGGACTTCACCCACGGGCGGGTGTCCTTGAAGGTCAGCAGCGACATCGGCGCGACTTCGCCGGCCCGGTGACAGTTCGTGCAGTTCTTGTAGAAAATGGGAGCGACGTCTTTGCTGAACGTCGGAGTCGCCGCCTGCGCGCGGCCCGCGGATTGCGCGCTCACGCGCACGGAGACGACGGCCAACGCACACAGGGCGATCGCCATAGCGATTTTTCGCGTCATATGGTCCTAAATGGTACGGGGTGACCCGAGCGAGGTCAAGCGCTTTACGCGGATTCCCACGCCTTGGGATGGTAACCTTGGAGACGGCGCCTTTAACCGGGTTGGGATTGTCGCCGAGGAGGTAGTACCGATGCGCGTACTAGTCGGAGCACTGATACTGGCCGTGGCGGCCATGAGCGTGAACGCCGCCGAGCTTTCGAAGAAAGAGACCGACCGGATCAAGGAAGCGGGAACGGTACTGAAGGAAATCCACGCCGCGCCGGACAAGGACATCCCCACCGATCTGTGGGACAGGGCCGAGTGCGTGATCGTCGTTCCCGGTTTGAAGAAAGCGGCCTTCGTCTTCGGCGGTGAGTTCGGCAAGGGCCTGATGAGCTGCCGGAACAACGGCGCGTGGAGCGCGCCGGTCTTCATGGAAGTGGGCAAAGGGAGCTGGGGTCTGCAGATCGGCGCGCAGTCGATCGATCTCGTGCTCCTCGTCATGAACAAGGGGGGCGCCGAGAAGATGCTGGGGAACAAGGTGTCCCTTGGCGCAGAAGCGTCGATCGCGGGCGGGCCGGTCGGCCGCGATGCGCGGGCCGCGACGGACGCGCAGATGAAAGCGGAGGTGCTGTCGTACTCACGGACGCAGGGATTGTTCGCGGGCATCAACCTCTCCGGCGGCGTCGTCAGGCCCGACACAGACGACAATGCAGATCTCTACGGGTCGAAGGTCTCGGCGAAGGACGTCGTCCTCGGCGGCGCCACGAAAGTACCTGCGGTCGCCGCGCCGTTCATGTCGGCGTTACGACGCTAGACTGCACGTGATCTGCCCGGCGCCAGGCGGCTCCGTGGTATTCTGGAAGGTGAAAATCGAATCCACATGAGCGAGCAGGATTTCCCACAAGCTGACGCGATCCAATTGCCGCTGTCGTCTGAGCTGGTGCTCGAGCGCCCGCCGGCCGATGTCGTGACGCCGGACGTCGTCGGCGCGACTGACTTGAGCACGAGCGAGGCGCTGCAGCCGTCCACACTTCAGCCCTCAGCCCTCAGCCCTCAGCCCTTCACCGAGGCCGTCGTCTCGCCAGGCACGGACGTTCCCGCCGTGAGCGCGTGGAAGCGGATGGGCCAGGAAATCGTCGCGGGCCTGCAGACGCTCGTGTCCGCGGCGGTGTACGCGACGCTGATCGTGACGTTCGGCTTTCAAGTGGCGCGCGTCGACGGCCTGAGCATGGCGCCGACGCTCGAGGATCACGATCGGCTGATCGTCAACAAGCTCGTGTACGAGCTCGGCGATCCGCGGCCCGGCGACATCGTGATGCTCTACTATCCGCTCAATCCGGAGAAGATGTTCGTCAAGCGCGTGATCGCGAAGGAAGGCGACACGGTCCGCATCGTCGACGGCCACGTCTACGTGAACGAGATCCCGCTGCGTGACGACTACGTCCCCGCCGAGTTCCGCAGCCACGACGACTGGGGACCGCAGGTCGTGCAGCAGGGCTACTACTTCGTCATGGGCGACCACCGCAACAACAGCTCCGACAGCCGCCACTGGGGCCCGGTGCCGAAGAAGTACATCGTCGGCAAGGTGAAGGTGCGCTGGTGGCCGTTGCAGGACGCGCGGATCTTCTGAGACTTCAGAGTTCAGACTTCAGATTTCAGAGTGCGCTCGTGTTCCTGGCGCAGCTTGTACTTCTGGATCTTTCCTGAGGCTGTCAGCGGGAATTCCTGTACGAACCGCACGTATTTGGGGACCTTGAATCTCGCCAGCGTTTCAGCGCAGAACGCGGTCAGTTCTTCGGCGGGGATATCTGATGTCACCCGCACCGCGGCCGCGACCGCCTCTCCGAAAAACGGATCGGCCACGCCGTAGACGGACGCGTCGGCCACCGCGGGGTGCTCGCGCAGCCGGTCCTCGATTTCTTTCGGCGCGATGTTCTCTCCGCCTCTGATGATGACGTCCTTGATGCGCCCGGTGATGCGGACGTAGCCGTCGGCGTCGATGCTCGCTTCATCGCCGGTGTGCAGCCAGCCGTCGCGGTCGATGGCGGCGCGCGTGGCCTCGGGGTTGTTGTAATAGCCCTTCATCACGTTGTAGCCCCGGCAGCACAGTTCGCCCGCCTCGCCCGCCGCACGCGACGCGCCAGACGCCGGGTCCACGATCTTGACGTCCAGCGTCGGCAGGACGACCCCCACGGTCTGGGACCGCTGGGCAATCGACGAATCGCGCGGGGTCATCGTGATGCCCGGCGACGATTCGGTCATCCCGTACGCGATGGTGATCTCGGGCAGGTGCATGTCCGTCATCACGCGGCGCATCAGCGGCTCGGGGCACAGCGCGCCCGCCATCACACCGGTGCGCAGCGACGTCAGATTGAACTGCGCGAACTCTGGACACTCGAGCTCCGCGATGAACATCGTCGGCACGCCGTAGAGCGCCGTGCACCGCTCGCGATGAACGGTCTCCAGCACCTTCTTCGCGTCGAATGCCTCGATGGGACACAGACAGGCACCGTGCGTGAAGGCGCCGAGGACGCCGATCACGCAACCAAAGCAATGAAACAGCGGAACGCAGAGGCAGAGGCGATCGGCCGGCGTGTAGCCGAGCATCGCCCCGAGCTGATAGCCGTTGTTGACGATGTTCCGGCTGGACAGCATCACGCCCTTGGGAAATCCCGTGGTGCCCGACGTGTACTGCATGTTGATCACATCATCGACGGCGACGGCGCGCCCGCGCGTATCCAGGTCGGCCTCGGAGACGCGATCGGCCAGCCGCCGCAGTTCCTCGTAGGGCCTGAATCCCTCGGGCGTCTCGGCGCCTATATAAAGGATGCGGTGCAGCGCCGGAATCGCACCGCGGGTCGCGCCGGCCTCAGCGAGCGCGCCCACGTAGTCCACATCCCGGAATCCGCGGATCGTGATGAGCGTGGCCGCTTCGCTCTGCCGCAGCAGGTAGTCGATGTCTTTGGCCCGCAGCGACGTATTGGCCGTCACCAGAATCGCGCCGATCTTGGCCAGCGCGAACTGCAGCACGACCCACTCGGGCACGTTCGTCGCCCACACGACCACGCGCTCGCCGGATTCCACGCCGAGCGCCATCAGGCCGCGCGCGATCGTGCGCGCTTCGCACTCGAGTGCGTCGAACGTGTAACGGGGCGCGTGTGCATAGACGAGCGCGTCGTGTGCCGGAAGCGCACGCGCGAGGCGCGTCAGCAGATCGCCGACGGTCACGTCGCTGTACGGGGGAGCGTTCACGGCCGGCGAGTATATACTGACGCGCGTGCCCGATTCGTGTACCGTTGTCGTAGGACCCACTGACACGCTGCCGGCGCTCAAAGAGCGCGCGGCGGCGGCCGGCGTCGCCGGCGAAATTCTTTCCTTTTCCGATTCCAGCACGCCGGTGGCGCTGGAGGCGATTACGAAGCGCAAGCCGGGCGTGATCGCGCTCGAGCGCACGTTCGCGGCGACGCCGCGCGGCGCCGCGCTCATCACGCGCCTCAAAGCCGACCCGGCGCTCAAGGACTCCGAGATTCGCGTCATCGCGCACGACGGCGAATCGACGCGCGTGGTGCCGCGCTCACCCATCGGCGGCGGGTCCGCTGGCGCTACCGCCGCGCTCGATCAGCGCGGCACGCGCAGAGCGCCGCGCTTCAAGATGAAGGGCAAGGTCGACGCAACGATCGACGGGAAGCCGGCCACGGTCGCGGATCTTTCGACTGTCGGCGCGTGTGTCGTGTCGCAGACGGTTCTCAAGCCGAATCAGAAGATCAAGATGACGCTGACCGACGACTCGGGCAAGATTCCGTTCAGCGCCGACATCGCGTGGTCGTCGTTCGAGATTCCGCCTGGCGGCACGCCGCGCTACCGCGCGGGGGTCAACTTCCAGGACGCCGACGCGGGCCAGCTCGAGGAGTTCTGCGGGCGGCACAAAGCCTGACGACATTGCGGCGTGAGGATTGCGGAGTGCGGATTGAAGAGCGAATTTGCCGCCGGCTCTAAATCCGCAGGCCGAAATCCGCAATCCGCAATTGATCGTCTCTGATCACCGTATCGTCTCTTTCCGATCCTGTGGAGACGATTACCGCGCGCACTCCACTCACCTCTTCGAGACGCGCGATGTACTTCCGCGCGGCCTCGGGAAGTTGATCGAACGTCCGCGCGCCCTTGGTCGGCGCGGACCAGCCCGGCATCGACTCGTAGACCGGCTCGCACTGCGCGAGCTGGCCGATGTCCGACGGCAACTCGGTGAGCGTGCGCCCGCCGCTGCGGTACGACGTGCAGATGTCAAGCCGCTCGAAGCCGTCGAGGACATCGAGCTTCGTCAGCGCCAGGCCGTCGAGGCCGTTGATGCGCACGGCGTAACGAATCGCGACCGCGTCGTACCACCCGCAGCGCCGCGGACGTCCGGTCACCGCACCGTACTCGCTGCCCGTTTCGCGCAGCCGGTTACCAATCTCGCCGGATAGTTCCGTCGGGAACGGTCCTTCGCCGACCCGCGTCGTGTACGCCTTCGCGACGCCCAGCACTTTCCCAATCGCGCGCGGCGGAATGCCGAGTCCCGTGGCGACGCCGCCGGCCGATGCGTTGGACGAGGTCACGTACGGATACGTCCCGTGATCGATGTCGAGCAGTGTGCCCTGGGCGCCCTCGAACATGATCGACTTTCCGTCGCGCATCGCCTGCGTCAGCAGCACCGAGACATCGCGCACCATCGGCTTGAGGCGCTCGGCATGTTTCAGCAGCTGCTCGAGCACCGGCCTCCAGTCCATCGTCGAGTCCTGGACGAGGCGGTTGCGCGCCGTGACGTTGTCGCGGACGTTCTGCTCCAGGCCTTTCGGATCCGACAGATCGCCCACGCGGATGCCGCGCCGCGCGATCTTGTCCTCGTACGCCGGCCCGATGCCGCGCGAGGTCGTGCCGATCTTGCGCTCGCCGCGCCGCGCTTCGGACAACAGATCCAGGTCCTTGTGATACGGGAGAATCAGATGCGCCTTGTCCGACACGAGGATCCGGCCCGTCACATCGATGCCGGCCTTCATCAGTTCGTCGACTTCCGCGAACAGCGCCTGCGGATCCACGACGACGCCGTTGCCGATGACGCAGGTGATGCCGGGATGGAGAATGCCGGACGGAATCAGCCGCAGGATGAATTTGGCGCCGTTGACGTAGACCGTGTGCCCGGCGTTGTGGCCGCCCTGATATCGTGCGACGATGGAGAAATGGCGCGTGAGCATGTCGACGATCTTGCCCTTGCCTTCATCGCCCCACTGCGCGCCGAGAACGGTGAGATTCATAAAGTCTGTAGTCGGTAGTCAGTAGTCAGTCGTCGCTGACCGGACTAAGATTCTACTCGGGACTACCGACTCTCGACTACCGCCTCTCGACTACCGACTATGATCTCTCTCGACGGCTCTTCCCTCACGCTTGAACAGCTCCTGGCGATTGCCGATCGCGGGGACTCCGTCGCGCTCGCGCCTCACGCGCGGGACCGCGTGCGCGCCTCGCGCGCCGTCGTCGATCGGCGGGCGCGCAGCGACGAACCGGCGTACGGCATCAACACCGGCTTCGGCTCGTTCGCGGACGTGAAGATCGCGCCGGGCGAACTGGAAACCCTGCAACTCAATTTGCTGCGTAGCCATGCGGCCGGGCTCGGCGATCCGCTGCCGGCGCGCGCCGTGCGCGCCACGATGGCGCTCCGCGCGAACGTGCTGGCGAAGGGTTTCTCTGGCATCAGCGTCGAGACGCTCGACGCGCTCATCGCGCTGCTCAACGCGGGGGTGCATCCTCATGTACCGTCGCGCGGCTCGGTGGGCGCCAGTGGGGACCTTGCGCCGCTCGCCCATCTTGCGTTGGTGCTGATCGGCGAAGGTGACGTTCTTCCAGCCACCAGCCTCCAGCCTCCAGTCCCCGGGCGCGAGGCCCTGAGACGAGCGGGGCTTCACCCGATCCGTCTCGGGCCGAAAGAAGGCTTAGCGCTCATCAATGGGACGCAACCATCGACCGCGGTTCTGGCGCTAGCGCTGGTGGACGCCGA
>Ga0326726_10002950_pt1 | contig 15599 bp, 13 predicted proteins | sample MHFenrmetagenome_2_FD_207603 | JGI IMG/M metagenome (GOLD analysis project Ga0326726, IMG submission 207603) | Lab enriched peat soil microbial communities from Michigan Hollow, Ithaca, NY, United States - MHF15MN | ecosystem: Environmental > Terrestrial > Soil > Wetlands > Peat | place: USA...
AAATTTACTTCTGAGATTACAGATTTTGCAGGACAATTTGTAAAGGATGCAGATAAAGATATCATCATCAAATTAAAGAATGAAGGTAAGCTTTATAAAAAGGAAACGATAGTCCATACATATCCTTTCAGCTGGCGTAACCAGGATGTACCTGTTATTTATTATGCAAGAGAATCATGGTTTATAAAAACAACATCCGTTGCAAAGCGGATGGTAGAACTAAACAAAACAATTAACTGGCAGCCTCCCGAAGTTGGTTCAGGAAGATTTGGTAACTGGCTTGAAGAGAATAAGGATTGGGCTTTATCGAGGGACAGGTTCTGGGCTACTCCGCTTCCGCTTTGGGTGAACGAAGATGGAGATGTAATTGCTGTTGGAAGCGTTGAGGAATTGAAAAAAGGATTTATTGTGGACGGGGATAAAAAAATTCCCGTTAGTAAAGTTGAAAATATTGATCTGCATAAACCCTTTGTAGATAAAGTTCTTTTTGAAAAGAATGGAAAGATTTATACCAGAACTCCTGAACTGATAGATGTCTGGTTCGATTCCGGTGCGATGCCTTTTGCACAGTATCATTATCCTTTTGAAAACAAAGAATTATTTGAGAAAAAAGCTTTCCCTGCCGATTTTATTTGCGAAGGTGTTGATCAAACCCGCGGATGGTTTTACACTATGCACGCTATCGCAACAATGTTGTTTGACAGTGTAGCTTATAAAAATTTGATTGTTAATGAGCTGATCCTCGATAAGAATGGAATGAAAATGTCCAAGTCAAAAGGTAATACGGTTGATCCTTTTGTACTTTTTGAAAAATATGGTGCTGATGCGACGAGATGGTATCTTATTACAAACAGTCCGCCATGGAGACCTACACTTTTTGATGAAGATGGATTGGTAGAAGTGCAGCGAAAGTTTTTTGGAACTTTACTTAATACTTACGCTTTTTTTGCTCTTTATGCAAACATTGACGGATTTGAAAACAAGCAAGCTCAGGTTCCTCTTTCCAAAAGAGAAGAGATAGACAGGTGGATCCTATCCAGACTTAATTCCTTAGTTGCTAATCATGTTAAGCTTATGGATGCTTACGAGGTAACAAAAGCAGCAAGAGCCATTTCAGATTTTACAATTGATCATCTCTCGAATTGGTATGTAAGAAGATCCAGAAGACGATTCTGGAAATCAGAAATGAATGAAAATAAGCTCGCTGCTTACCAGACTCTTTATGAATGTCTTATTACATTGTGTAAACTTATCGCTCCATTTGCTCCATTCCTCGCAGAAGAGTTATTCAAGAATTTGAATTCTGTTACAAAGAATGAAATGGCTGAATCTGTACACCTAACAGATATTCCTTCATTAGGTGAAATTGATAAAGATCTTGAAACGAAAATGGAGGTTGCTCAACATGTAGTTTATCTTACAAGAGCGATCCGGGCAAAATCTAACCTGAAGGTTAGACAGCCTCTGAAGAAACTTATGGTTGTTGTTGAGAAAAATAAGAAAGATTCTCTGGCAAAAATGAAAGCGGTAATTCTGGAAGAAGTTAACATTAAAGAACTGGAAATAGTGGAAGATGATTCTGTAATCGTGCATAAATCGGCAAAACCAAACTTCAAAACCATTGGCCCTAAATTTGGGAATAAAGTGAAATCTGTTACTGAAAGGATAAAGAATTTCACCGGTTCGGAAATTTATTCTCTCGAAAAAGGTAATCCTGTATCTTTAGAAATAGATGGTGAAAACTTTAATATACTATCTGAAGATGTTGAAATACTTAGTGAGCAAATTGCTGGTTGGATTGTCGAAAGTGAAAATGGTTTGACCGTTGCCGTGAATATTCAACTAACTAAAGAACTCATCTCGGAAGGATTGGCAAGAGAATTTGTTAACAGGATACAGAATATGAGAAAAGATGCTGGTTTTCAGGTTACGGATAAAATTAAAGTAGAATTTTCAGGTTATTCAGATTTTGTTGATGCTATTAATTCTTTTAAAAATTATATTGCTGTTGAAACCCTCGCAGAAAAAATTGAAAACAGAACTGAACTGGTTGGTGGATTTTTACAGGATTGGAAGATCGGGGGTAACGACATCAAAATAAAAATAGAAAAAGCAAGTATTTAAAGATAGGAGAAAATTATAATGGCTAAAAAAACATCAAAAAAGGCAGCTAAAAAAACGACTAAGAAGAAACCAATAAAAAAGGCAAAAGCATTGAAAACAAAAAGACCAGTAAAGAAAGCAGCTGTGAAAAAAACGTCAAAGAAAGTTGTTGGCAAAACTGCGACTAAAAAAAGAGTGCCCCCTAAAAAGACTGTAAGTAAAAGTACAACCGCCAAAAAAATGGTCAAACCAGTTCGAAAAGCAGTAAGAATTATTTCCGTAAGGAAAACAAAAGCCAGCAAAGCTCCCGAGATAAAATTTGAGGATATTGTCGAATTAAGAAATAAAGCAATTCAGAAAATAAAGGGATACAGCAAGAAAGATCTGGAGCACTTTAAGCAAATAATTCTTGATAAAAGAGATGAGATAATTGAACAGCTTCAAAACCTTAAGGAGCAAATGCTCGACCCAACAACAGGAGAGTATATAAACGAAAATTCTCCTTATTCTCTCCACATGGCAGAGCAGGGAACGGATGCGATGGAAAGAGAAAAAACTTTTCTTTATGCACAAAGGGAGAATAAGTTTCTTGGGTATCTTGAAGATGCGCTCAAGAGAATTGAAGCAGGTACTTATGGAATCTGTGTTGAATGCATTGATGAACCGCAGCATCTTTGTGAATCCTGTCCGTTAATTCCTAAGGAAAGGCTCGAGGCTGTTCCTCATAGTCAGCATTGCCTTCCTATAAAACAGAGACAGGAAAAGAAATAATCCTTTCTGAATAAATACAAAGATAAAGGCGCAGCGTTACTTTGAAAACTATTCTTCTAACTTTCCTGTTATTTCTGGCAGATCAGCTCAGTAAATTATTTGTCAGGGGATTTAGCTTACCCTTGCTTAATTTAAAACACAGTGGACTTTATTTAGGTGAAAGTAAACCAGTAATAAATAATTTTTTACATATTACTTTAGTTGAGAATCCAGGTATTGCTTTTGGCATAATCCCCGGAGCTTTTCTGAAAGATTTGATTTTAATTATCACAATTCTATTATGTTTTGGGTTCTTTGGGTTTCTGCTCTTTTCAAAAAATGCTGATAGCAGAGTGAGGATTTCAGTTGGTTTAATTTTAGCAGGCGCAGCAGGTAATTTATTTGATAGAATTTTTTATGGATATTTTTACAACTATGCGCCACTGTTTCAGGGTAATGTAGTTGATTTCCTTGATGTGAAATTTTTTAAATTTTTTATGTTTAACAATTTGCCAGGAAATTATGTTTTTAATTTTGCCGACCTCAGTATAACGATAGGCATAATCACTTTAGTTTATTTAATATTAAACTCCAAAAAACAAAGAGAAGAAACACTTTTGGTTCAGAAGCTTGTTGAAGAAAGACAGGATCCTACGTGAAAGTATTATATTTATCTTTAGGTGTTTTGATTGCCGATCAATTTTCGAAATTCTACGTTAAAGGCATATCACTTCCATTATTGAATTTAAAACTAGGAGGAATGCAGCCGGGTGAATCTATATCTGTAATTGGCAATTTTTTCAGAATAACATTTACTGAAAATCCCGGGATGGCTTTTGGATTTGATCCCGGATCGGATTTTAAACTTTTAATTTCGATATTTTCACTTGCTGCTAGTGTTGGCTTGCTAGTTTATCTCTTTACAGCGCGTAATAAATCACTTAGTCTCAGAATTGCAATTGCGTTAATACTTGCCGGTGCAATAGGAAACGTTTGTGATAGGATGTTTTATGGTTTAATCTACCATTATTCACCTTTATTTTACGGTAAGGTAGTTGATTTCTTTGACTTTGATTTCTTTAACTTCACTTTGTTCGGCAGAAGCTATGAGAGATGGCCAATTTTTAATATAGCAGATGCTTCAGTTTCAATTGGAGTTTTCATACTATTATTCTTCTACAAGAAACATCAAGAAGATGATAATGAAGCCAAAGAAATTTCAGAATCAGCCCGAACTAACGATAGTGGTGTAATTCGAAACTCGTATAATTTATTAAATGATATTAAAAATGATGTGCCTGATAAAGTAAATAATAAGCTGACTGATAGTGAAACTGATAAAGGAAAAGAAATATCGCTTTGAGGTTCCCGAAGGAAAAAAGAAAGAAAGATTAGACCTCTTTCTTACCCACGCCATTGAAAATGCAACCCGCTCAAAGGTTCAAAAACTGATCGATGCTGATTTGGTTAGTGTTAATGGTGCCATAGTTAAAGCCAACTACCTTGTCAAACCTAATGATATTATTGAAGCAGTTCATCCAATCTCACCCCGACCTGAAGATGCAGAACCAGAAGACATTCCTCTTGAAATTATTTACGAAGATGATTACCTGTTGGTAGTTAATAAACCAGCTGGAATGGTTGCACATCCTGCTTATGCAAATTACACCGGAACGCTTGTAAACGCTCTATTACATCATACAAAAAAACTTAGTGGTTTAAATGAACCAGGGAGACCGGGAATTATTCATAGATTAGATAAAGATACCAGTGGGTTGTTGGTCGTTGCTAAAGATGATTTTACACATGCTAAAATTGCGGAGCAGTTTAGTAAACGCACAGTTGACAAAGAATATCATGCCGTGTGCTGGGGAAAGTTTAAGGAGCCTGAAGGTGAGATTGCTCTAAATATTGTTCGAAGCAAAAAGGATAGAAAGAAATTCTCGGCAAGTGAGACTGAAGGACGGCATGCTCTTACTTTATACCAGGTTATTGAAGAATTTGAATTTACTTCATACTTAAAAATAAATTTAAAAACCGGAAGAACTCATCAAATCAGGGTGCATCTATCCGGAATCGGCAAGCCTGTTTTTGGTGATCCGACTTATGGAGGAAGGCAGGTTGTTTATGGTTCCGAATTGCCTAAAATCAAAACTAGAGTACAAAATCTTCTTGGAATAATGCAAAGGCAAGCGTTGCATGCTAAAACAATTGGTTTCTTTCATCCTGCAAAAGAAGAAAAGATGTTTTTCAATTCTGAACTACCTGAAGATATGAAGTTATTAATTAAAAAACTGAGAACGACTGAATTCTAAAATTTATTTTCTAATTGGTTATATTAATTACCGTTTTTAATTCCACTCTATATCTATAACAGTGATATGTTAAAATTATACAATACGCTTACTAAAAAGGTTGAAGAATTCGTTCCGCTCGATCCGCCGAACGTTGGAATGTACATCTGCGGACCTACTGTCTATGATTATTTTCATATCGGAAATGCCCGAACATTCATTATGGCAGATACAATCCGAAGGTATCTAGAATTTAAAGGTTATAATGTTAAGTATGTTATGAACCTGACCGATATTGATGATAAAATCATTAAAAAATCAATTGAAGAAAAAATTCCAGTGAGCGAAGTTGCGCGTAAATATTCTGAAGCATTCTTCGAAGATTTAAAACGATTAAAAATTAAACCTGCTACTCTTTATCCCAAAGCAACAGAGCATATTGATGAGATATTAAAAATGATTAAAACACTTGTTAATAACGGTGCTGCATATAATGTTGATGGAAATATTTTTTATGATGTTTCGGGATTTAGTAGTTATGGTAGACTGAGCGGGAAAAATATTGAAGATCTGGAAGCTGGTGCCCGTGTAGAAGTGATGGAAGAGAAGAAGAATCCGCTCGATTTTGCTTTGTGGAAAAAAGCTAAAGAAGGTGAACCGTTTTGGGGAAGTGAGTGGGGAAACGGGCGCCCTGGCTGGCATATTGAATGTTCCGCAATGAGCTGCAGACATTTAGGAGAGACTTTTGATATTCACGCCGGTGGAAATGATCTCATATTCCCACATCACGAAAATGAAATTGCGCAAAGCGAGGCATCGAACAATAAACCTTTTGTTAAATACTGGATGCATTTTGGTTTCCTCAATATTAACAAAGAGAAGATGTCTAAATCTCTCGGTAATTTTTTTACTGCAAGAGAAGTGCTTGAAAAATATTCTTCCGAGGCTATAAGACTTTTCTTTTCCCAGGCGCACTATCGTGGTCCGGTTGAGTTTTCAGATGAATTATTAGATGCTGCTGAAAAAGGTTTAGAGAAATTAAAAAATTTACAATCGACAATTGAGTCTGCACTTGATAAAAACAATATTGATGGCATCAATCCCGATTTTGATTTTCAGATATTTGAAGAGCGCTTTGTTCAAGCACTTGACGATGATTTTAATACTCCACAGGCAATTGCAGTTATCTTTGATTTTGTGAAGGAGGTTAACAGAACAATTGCTGATAAAGAAAATCTAAATGTAACTTTTTACGCTTCTGTAAAGGATTTTTTAATCAAGACTGTTGAAAACATTCTTGGGATAATTTCTTTTGATGAGAAGAATTTAAAATCAGATGCTCTGCTTGAAAGCAAAGTCAGACAAATTCAAACAGACTATGATTCTATTTTAAATGTAAATAAGTCATCGAACACGAATGAATCCATCAAAAGGTTAATTGAAATAAGATTAAATGCAAAAAAGGAAAAAAAATATCAACTTGCAGATGAAATCAGAAAAAGACTTGAGGAAATCGACATTATATTGAAAGACACGAAAGAAGGCACTGATTTTATAATACGAAAATGAATTATTTTTTGTCAGTTTATTGTTGAGAAAATATTCCCGTAGCCCAGAATAAGATTCGGATCCAGAATTTTTTTAATATTGAACATTTCTTTAATAACCTTTTCACCGTACATCTCCTTCAGAAAAGCTGTTTTATTCTTGCCGACTCCGTGTTCTGCTGAAATTGTTCCACCTAATCTTACGGCTTCATCACAAATTTTCTTGTAAAGATTTTTACTCTCATTAAACTCAGCATCGTTTTTAGGTAAAAAATTTAAATGGATATGAGAGTTTCCGAAATGTCCGTAAGTAACAAAATCTATATTGCTTTGCTTTGACCAGCTTTGCAAAGTAAAATAAAATTCACGGAAATATTTATCAGGTACAGCAACGTCTGTTCCTAGTTTTCTAAAATTATTTCTAGTAACGTACTCATTAACTTTCCAGGAAATTGCATGCCGGAAATCTTTTATCTTTTCTTTATCAACATCACTAAAAGCAAACCACGTAGTTCCTTCATTTACATTATGGGTTTTCATTAAAGCATTCCAAGCTTCAAGAATAGAATCAAATGAATCTGTCGTGCATTCCTGCTCGAACCAAATTGCTGCTTTTGCATTATTAGAAACAGAAGAAAAATCTTTTGCTAAAAACTTTAAGGCTCTTTCATCAAAAAACTCCAGGGCAAGAGCATTGATACAAATATCCGTTTTACTCTTTCTATTCTGATAAGAAGCTTCTCTTGCTTCTTCGAGAAAATTTAACCCTGTAGTCTCATTATCAAAAAATAAAACACAGGAAATTGTATCTTCAGGTGGGAGGAGAAGTTTAAGTTTTATTTTGGTAATTATTCCAAGTGTCCCTTCAGAACCGATGAACAAATCAATAGCATCCATATTCTCTTTACAGAAGTAACCGGCAGCGTTTTTTGTCTGAACGGATCTAATTTCCGGAAGATTTAATTCAAATGTTTTCCCGGAATCTGTTTTTAGAACCAATTTATTTTTTTCTGCGAAATTTTTTCCACGCTCTAACTTCAGAGTTTCACCTGTTGGTAGAACAAGCTCCATTCCAAGGATAAAATCCCTTGTAGGTCCATATTTAAATGTTTTTGACCCCGAGGCATTAGTTGCAACTGTTCCTCCGATGAAGCAATTAAGTTCAGTCGGATCTGGTGGATAATATAAATATTTAGGTTTAATTTCTTTAAGAAAATCAGAAAGTAAAACTCCGGGCTCGACAATTGCAAATTTCTCAGCAGTGTCTATCTCAAGAATTTTGTTCATTTTCTCAGTCGAAAGAACAATGCCTCCCATTGGCACACTTGCACCCGATAATCCTGTTCTGTTTCCACAAACAGTTACTTTTGTTTTTTTCTTATTTGCATCTTGCAGAACATTAATAATGTCATTGATGGTTTCAGGATATACAACAACTTCGCAAAAACCCTTGGTGTTGGATGCGTCTTTAAGGTAATCCTGTATTTCGTTTTGTTCCGATTTTATAATCATTTTTTAAGAATAATGAATAGGTGAAATTTCATAAAAGGAATTTTCAAGGGTTCTTAGCTCAGATAAATAAGTTGCATACAAATTATCAATGTCATTATCATATTTATTACAATCAATTTTTCCAGAATGCCCAACAATTTTAAATAGTTTTTCTACTGCTGATTTTACATCCATCATCGGGAAGGAAGTATCTCTTAAATGATGTATTAACTTAAGTGTTTTAAGAGCATCAAACCAATTCTTCCTTTGATAATTAAGCTGCTTCTGAGATTTGCTATTAGATAAAACCTGGTTCCAGTCGTTGCTAAAACCCCGAATTTCGAGATAGTTAAATAATTCTCGATGAATTTTCTTTGCTTCGTTAATAACCGTTTCAGTACGCATTGACAGATCCGAATTAAGTAATTCAAGCCATTCTTTCAGAATAATGTATTCATCCGGATCATAAAGTAAAATTTCTTTCTGATTTGATAAATAGTTAGTCATGCTTTTGCCAGTTCCGAACGGCACCCGCCAGGATTCTCTTGCTGATGGTTTTACTTTTATTGATGTTATTCTATGAATTTTGTAAAGCTTAGCAAGCTTCTGCAGAAAATAAAAATCTTCTGCAGCCTTTCTGGTATTCATTCCCCCTGCCTTTATATAAGCTTCGTGGTCACAAACCAGAGTTGAGCCTATTGTGTGAAATGAATATGGTGATCCGGCAAACACAAGACCGATAACATAATGCCTTAGATAGATTTCATAAGAAATAATACCCCTTCTACTAATTTTTTCTCCTTCAAGATTGTGTTCGAAGTCGATATTGGCAACAGAAATATTTTGTTTGTAAAAAGAATTTCTGATTTCTTTGAGATAATTTTCTTCAACCGTACAATCAGCGTCTAATGAGATTAATATTTTCTTACCTGGATTTGAGTAATCAAATACTTTTAATGCCTGGTCCAGACCAATTTTTCTGGCTAATCCAACACCTGCTTGTTTGCCTTCAAATTCTTTTCCTTTGGATGCTGCATCGATTAGTCCGATCTTAATTCCCGATTTTGATATTTCATTACTAAACGAATCAGGATCCGATTTATTTATTATTGCCCTTAATAGATTCAAGCTTTGCTTATTATCTTCTTTTATTTCCCGGTTTGAAGAGAGGGAATTATTAATTACGAAAATCACCAATAACTTTTGAAGAAGTGGGAGATCATTTTTTATTAAAGAGGAGAGTAGATTTTGGATATTCTGAAATTCACAAATTGCAGGAACAACTATGATCTGTTCTATATCCGAGACTTCAATCCACTCAAGTTCCCATTTCTTTAATACTTTATTATCAAGGTATTCGCTAACTTCTTTAGGAAATATTTTCTGATTCATTCAATCTTGTAGTTACAAAGTTCTTTATTGCCAGGTAATTGTAGGGGGAAAACCAATTAATCTCAACACCTTCCCGTTCCATTTTTCTGAACCATGTCATTTGTCTTTTTGCAAAATTATGAATTGAACTGTTCAACTTTTGAAACATATTGTTATAGTTTAATTTCCCATCTAAATATTGACATACAAATTTATATTCCAATCCAAAGTAACTAAGTTTATCTGAAGAGATTCCAATTTGCATAAGATCTTTCACCTCTTCGATCATACCCTTAGCAAGCCTTTCTTTCAGTCTTGTGGTTATTCTTTTCTTTATCTCTTCACGATCTAGTTTAATTCCGATATTAAGCGAACGGAGAGTGGCGATTGAATTTTTATTTTTCTCCCGGGCTTTTTCAACCAGAATTGCTCTTATCAAGCGATCTTTACTTGTTAGATCGGTTTTATTGTGAAGCTTTGGCTTTAATTCTAATAATGTTTGTTTCAGTTCCGAATAACTCATCGAACTCAGTTTCTCGAATTCAGACTCATCCTTAATTTCCGGAAGTTTGTAAGACTGTAAAATTGCACTAATATACAATCCAGTTCCACCAACCAAAATAGGGATTTTATTTTTTTTTGTTATTTCATTGAACGAAGATTGAAAGTCTTTTGTAAATCTAAAAAGATTATATTCTTCGGAAGGTTCAATTATATCTATTAAATGATATTTGACATTCTCTCTTTGGAATTCAAATAAATCTTTTCCCGTGCCAATATCCATACCTTTGTAAACCTGTCTTGAATCAGCGGAGATTATTTCACCATTAATATCCCTTGCTAATTCGGCAGCAATCCTTGTCTTACCAGTGGCAGTAGGGCCAAATATGGTAATCAGATTATAATGCATTATAAATAATGTTATGAGATTTTAATCGTGAGCGACTGGTAAAGTAATTCGGAATGTGGAACCGACGCCTTTAATGCTTTCGAGATTAACTTCCCCGGAGTGTGCAATAATAATTTTTTTGGCAAGCAGTAAACCAGTTTCTTCCTCTTTAATTTTACTCTTATTATAGAAATAATCAAGAACATCACCTTCCGCAAAAGCTAAGTTCCCCCCGCCTTCATTTTGAATTGTAATAGAGATCATCTCTCCTGTTAATTCAGTGCTGAAATAAATTTTTCCGTCCTTTTTTGAATCATCAACACAAAATTTTATAACCTGAAATATTGCTGTGTATAGCTTTGAGTGATCTATATCTACAATTGCCCCATCGCCAATCTTTTTAAAGAGTTTCGTATCTCTTGTTTCGCAATATTCAGAAAGAAGTTCGAGTACGTCGTCAACAAATTCGTTAAAATGAATTTTATTATTCTCTAGTTTTATCTCATTTATTAATACCTTGAAGATAGTATCTGTTATTTCTTCCACAGATATAGCTTGCTTATACAACATTCTAATAATATCATCAGTTTCTGAAGGAAGCTTTTTTTGGCTCAATATTTTTGTATAGCTCTCGATAATTTTAATAGGAACATTAATTTCCTTAGTAACTATTTCCCCAAGTTTTTTCCCGGCATTTAATTTTTCTTCTTTAATAAACTGTTCGAGTTTTTTAGTTCGTGAAATGGCAGTGTCCATTTGCTTACTTAGCATAGTAAGATAGGAAACTTCATCTTCAGTATATTTTTTATTTTCTCTGGCTGTTTGGATAACGGCAACGGTTTCACCCGAATCGTTTATTATGGGGAAATAAAGTATTCTTTTCATTCTTGCTGGGCCTGGTTGATCAATTTTAGAATTAAAGCGATTGTCTTCCGTCGGTCGGTCATATTTCAGTGTCTTTTTTTCAATCGCACAAGCTCCGGTTAGTCCTTCTGTAAGTTGAAAATGTTTAACTTTACTTTTTCCTCCTTCTGTAATAATCTTTTGCATTGATGACAACTTTTCATCTATTAAAATGAGATCAGCATTTTGAGAATTAGTTAAATCTTTAAGTGCACGCTTGGAGTTTGTGACAAGTTCAGAAATGCTTATTCCATCAAAAATCCTATTTAAACTAAAAAATATTTTTCTTATTACTTCCCTATTAATTCCGGATTCTGATAGTTCAGTATAGATTTCAACTTCAGGTTTGATTAGCTCACCATTATCTTTCCCTTGTTTTTTCTCATTTGGTATTTGAGTTATCGATTCAGTGGTCGGTGGAGCAATATAATCTATATCGTCGGCCCGTGTTTCACTATCATCTGTTATTTCTTCGGTAATTTCCTTTGGTTCTTCAGATTCGTGCAGTACTTCTGATTGGTTCTTAAGTTTTTCTAATTCTCTCTCAAGTTCCAATTCCTGTTCCATTGTTACATTCTCTTCTTCAAATGATTCATCTATTGATTCAAGATCGGGAAGTATTTGTTGGGTCATTACTGAAGGAATTTCCTTCTCCTTTTGCTTTTCTTCTTCCAAATTTTTGCCTTTAGGAAAAAGCTTAAAACTAATGGGTTTATCTCTTTCAAAAATCTTTAATTTACTTTCGATATCAGAAGGTGAATTAGGCAACTTAATCTCTCCGTACTTTCTCAAATTCTCCTTGATGATCGAATATTTTGCAATGAGGTTATTTAAAACTGTTTTATCAATCCGGTAATAAATTAAATTACTAAATGCTAATGCAGAGGAAATTCTCTTTGTTTCGTCTACAACCTCTTTTTCACCGAAAAAGTCATTAAACATTCTATTAATAAAATAATTATTTGCTGAAAATTTAATCCTTACCTCGCCCCTAATGATAAGGTAAATTGCACTACTTTCATTTCCGGTTTTATAAATTAGTGCTCCTTCCCGTACTTCCTTAATTTCTTTTTGATCAAAGAAGGAAGTTAAAACTGATTCATTTACACCGGAAAACAGTTTGTTGTTTTTTATGTCTTGTGTTGATCTAGTTATTGGCATTTATCAAATGGTTCATATCTGTTTATTACATAATATTAAAATTAGCTATCAGTAAGTAAAAGTGCAAAAATTGGACCTTTTTAATTGCATACAACATAAGTAACAGAATCCTAATTTCACTAAATTTGAAACCAAAATTACTAAAAATCATCATACAGATGGAAGAAAAACAGCTTATTGAAAAAGCGCAAAACGGCGATAAAAAAGCTCTTTCTGAATTGGTAAAAAATTACGAACAGACTATTTACAATTTTGCCTTTAAAATTTGCAGAGATAAAAATTATGCAGAACAGATAATGCAGGAGACATTTTACAGTATGGTTAAATCTTTACATCAGTTTGACTATAATTCAAAATTGTCCACTTGGCTTTATCGTATTGTAGCTAATCATTGTCTTATGATGGCGCGCAAAGTAAGAAATCACACATTCGTATCGTTCGATGATGAAGAAAACCTCTTCGAGGAAAAATATGCTGCTGACTGGAATTCAATTCCATACAAAGTTGCTGAGAATAAGGAATTAAAAAATATTCTTGATAACGCTATACAAAATTTGTCACCGGATTACAGATTGGTTTTCCTGCTGCGCGATGTAGAAGGACTCTCTACAGAAGAGACAGCCCAGGTTACAGAACTATCTGTACCTGCAGTAAAATCAAGGCTTCATCGTGCAAGAGCATTTCTAAGAAAAGAAATTAATCAGGCATTCAGTTGATGAAAAAAGAAAAAATCACCTGTAAGAAAGTGATGAAACATGTTTGTGAAAGTTTAGGTGAAAACCTCAACGATGAAAAATGTGTTGAGATTAGAAATCATCTGGATTCTTGTCCCAATTGCCGGGAATATTTTAAATCAGTGGAAATTACTATAGAATGTTATAGGAAGTATAACGTTCAGATACCCGGGGAAGCCCACGATCGGCTTATGAAAATGCTTGGGTTAGAAGATTAAATAATTTTTTAAATTAATATCAGGAAAAAAAATGCCGATTTATGAGTATAAATGTTCTGAGTATGACACAAAATTTGAAGTTCTCCATAAATCAACTGCCAGACAGGATGATGTAAGTTGTCCTAACTGTAATTCAGTTAAAAATAAAAAATTATTTTCATCATTTAGTTCATCAATCAATTCTGATTCTTACTCCTCCTGGCAAGATTGTGCCGGCGGTCAATGCCACTTACCTGTTAGTGGCTGTTCATCAGGTTCTTGCGGATTAAACTAGACAATATTACCTTTTGTAAAAGATAATACTGTGAATGTTCCTGATAGAATGGTAGAGTATAGTTCAGTGAATGAATCCAAATTATAATACAATAAAATTAAATAGCGCATTTGATCTAATTTTTCTTTTTAACTCCTCTCTACTTTTTACTTGGCTTAATTTTCTATAAACTCTCTTTCTGGTAGGTCTAAAACTTTTTTTGAAATAGATAATCAATAGAATGATGATTTTAAAGCATACTTTAATCAAACGGAATCAGCTTGAAACGAAACGGAGTAGTGTTAAAAATAAGATATAAATATATCATTAGTTAAGCTTTATAACTAAAGATTATATACGGACATATGCAAAAATTAAGTGGCGTTTTACTAAATTATTGTATATTTATTGAAATGAATAAAATCGGAATTAAAATATATATCCTCCTTTTTTTACTCGCTTTTCAACTCTTCGCACAAGACGATCTAAAAGAATCCGTGATAAAAAGATCGGAGTTTATCAAAGGTGTTGATCTTTCTATCCTGCTTGAGATTGAAGAGCATGGAGGAATATTCAAAGAAAGTGGCATTCCAAAAGATGCATTACGGATATTTAAAGATCACGGTATAAACTTTGTTCGTTTAAGACTCTGGCATACACCGGCTAATGGATATGACAATCTTGATAAAACGCTGTTGATGGCAAGACGCATAAAAACTCTGGGCTTAAAGTTTTTATTAGATCTCCACTATTCGGATACTTGGGCAGATCCTAGTCAACAAACGAAACCTGCGGCATGGGAAAACTTATCTTTTCAAGCTCTTAAAGACAGTGTTCGTCAATATACGCGTAATGTGATCACTGCTTTAAAGAATCAGAATACACTTCCGGACATTGTTCAAATTGGCAATGAAATAACATGCGGAATGCTATGGAATGACGGTCGTGTTTGTGACCAATTCAATACTCCTCAACAATGGGCTCAACTCGCTGAATTGATCAATGAAGGTATTAGTGGTGTAAACGAAAGCCTAGAGCTTGGTGATACTGTTAAAATTATGATACATATCGATCGTGGAGGAGATAACAATGGCAGCAAATGGTTCTTTGACCATTTGATAGCACAAAATGTTGATTTCGATATTATTGGCTTATCGTACTATCCTTGGTGGCAAGGTACTTTTAGTGACTTGGAATTCAATACGGATGATTTAGCTCAACGCTATCGTAAAGAAATTATTCTTGTGGAAACTGCTTATCCGTGGACTTTGGACTGGTATGATAATACTCCAAATATTGTTGGAGACTCCAGCCAACTTCTTCCAGGATATCCGGCGACTGTCGAAGGGCAGACAGATTTTCTAAGTGATTTAATAAATCTTGTTCAGAATATTCCGGATAATAAGGGATCAGGATTATTTTACTGGGCACCGGAGTGGATATCTGTTCCCACATTAGGTTCACCGTGGGAAAATGTGACACTTTTCGATTTCACAGGAGAGCTATTAAATTCTATTTCTGTTTTTGATTCAATCCCTTCAGGTATACAATCACACGATGGAATATCTTATTCGTTCAATTTATATCAAAACTACCCCAATCCGTTTAATCCAAAGACATTAATAAACTACTCAATTCCGCAAGCAGATTTTGTTTCGCTTAAAGTCTATGATATACTTGGCGATGAGGTAGTTACATTAGTCAATGAATATAAAACAGCAGGTAATTATTCAATAGAGTTTAATGGTAACAATCTTTCAAGCGGGGTCTTCTTTTACAGAATAAAAACCGGAAATTTCTTTGATACAAAGAAACTTATTTTAATGAGATAGCTTTAACTTATAATTGAATAAATGAACAAAACTAAAGTGAGAATATACATCGA
>Ga0326726_10002951_pt1 | contig 15598 bp, 14 predicted proteins | sample MHFenrmetagenome_2_FD_207603 | JGI IMG/M metagenome (GOLD analysis project Ga0326726, IMG submission 207603) | Lab enriched peat soil microbial communities from Michigan Hollow, Ithaca, NY, United States - MHF15MN | ecosystem: Environmental > Terrestrial > Soil > Wetlands > Peat | place: USA...
GATGGAAACGATGTCGATTCCGCCGTCGGTAAGCGCGCGCACAAAACGGGGATCCATGCGGAAATTGTACGGTTTGGGAACCCTCACTCCCCGCGTCGTAATAGGGTTCTCAAGGTTGACCATGGCGACGTCGGCAGACTGCAAACCGGGGAATCCTTCAAACGCCAATGAGACGCTGTCGCGCACGCTCTCTTCGTAGTAGCCCGCGAAGAGGCAATCGCCCGCAAATCGAAGGACGATCGGGGGGGGCGCTGAGGAGTCTGCTCCGCCCTGCACTCGAACGTCCTGGGCCTGAACAGACTGAAGGACTGTTCCGGCCAAAAACGTAAGAGCCTGAGCGGCGATAACTGTAGTCAGACGTCCGATGGAGAACAACGCAGTGTAATCTCTGTGATCGAAAAAAAAGGCGCCCTTCTGAAAAAGACGCCTTTGAAAATCAACTCGTGACTGTCAATTCATATACCAGGAAAGGATGAACGCAGCGGTGCCGGTTGTCCCGAATGTATTCGTGGAGCTCCCGCTGGCCGGTTTGTAGCTCGAAAACCCAAAACCGATCTCTCCTGCCCACGAGAAGTTGCTGGAGAAAAAGTACTCTCCCCCCCACACCGCCCGTGCGCCGAACACAGAGGGGGTGTTCCCGCCCCCGGAAACCGAGGACCCTCCATAGCCGCCCTGAACACCAAGGTAGGGGGAAACACCACCGACAGGCGCGAAGTGAAATTCAAAACCCGCACCTACTGCATAGCCGATTGCTGTGCTGCCGCCCGGAGGGCTGATGCTTGTTACTCCGGCCTCGACCCGGATTGCGACTTCTCTCGACACAAAGAACTTTACCCCAATTGTTGCAGCTCCGGGCCCGGTCGCCGATGAGACACCGATGGCCGACTGGATTCCCCAGGAGCCTGATCTCGCCATATCTCCCGCCTGACCAAGTGCGGCAAGCGACACAGTCAACAACACCAGGAAACTGACCCTTCTCATGGTACCTCCCTGTTAAGTGAGATGATGGTCCCGGCGGCCGCCGGCTACCCTTGGTGCCCGATTGCGTACGCGAAAGAACTGTCACTTATGAAAAAGGGGAAGATGCATTCCCTCCTCCCCTCCTGGTGTCCGTAAAATTTCGCGTCGGCTTTGGAAAGCGAGGAAATCTTACGAAAAAGAGGGGGCTTTGTCAAGAAAGATTGAGATTAAGACTGAGATTAAGGTTGAGGGTGATGCAAGTGCGCCCATATGTCATTCCGGACGGCGATCCTGAATAGAAACATTTCAGGACAGGGGCGACGATCAGGAATCTATTATTTGCAGGCTAGTAATAGGTCCTGAATAGAAGCATTTCAGAACGACGTGGGCTTGGTTTTGTGCCCCGCTTGTCATTCCGGACGACCCGATCCGGAATCTAATCTGCGGGCTAGTGTTAGATTCCGAATAGAAACGTTTCGGAATGACCAGGAATTGGAGGTCATGGAGTGCATGTCATTCCGGACGGCGCCGATCCGGAATCTACTAAGGGCAGGCTTGTAATGGGTCCCGAATAGGAGCATTTCGGGACGACAGGGTTTGGGGTGCCTCGCCAACCCTTGTCATTCCGGACAGCGGGATCCTGAATAGAAGCATTTCAGGACGACATAGGTTGAGGATGTGGAGGGGGCTGAAACGGCCACATTTGGTGATGCGGGGGACAAAAAAAGGAAGCCCGAAGGCTTCCTTTGTCAAACGATTTTACAGCAAGATGCTTTGATTACCCGCCAATCGGGAATTTCACGCCAAGGCGAATACCAATGTTTGAAATCGAAGACCCGGAGGTCGCAATGCCATCATAACGCACTGATCCGTCAAGCATCGTCGTTTTGCCGATCGGGACTTCCACACCCAGCACTGGAGCATAGGAGAAATCGCTGCCAGTAGTGCTCACCTTTCCGAAGAATGGCACATCAACTGACATCGACCAGAAAAACAAACCCAGCTCTGCTTGTCCGTATACTCGAAGTTTTCCTTCGGGCATGAAATAGTACTTTCCGAATACGCGTATCGGAAGTCCGCTGAACGTAGGTTTCGAAACACCAGCCGGAACGTCCTTTGCACTCCAGGTGAAATACCCAACAGTCAGTCCTGCGCCGAACATCGGTGTGAAATCATACTGGCCGCGGACGCTTCCGCCAAACCCGATGCTGTAACCGTCACCAAAATCCCCCATTGGCAATAGCACATCGCCCCCTATGTTCACAGAAAACTTGTTCTGGGCACCAGCGGGTACTGTCATGAGGACCGCCAGACACACCACTGCGATTGTCAGTAAAGCCTTCTTCATTTGATTACTCCCCGAATTGATGATTTGTTTGGTCGAGATAGAGCTGCTTGTTCGACCCTATAGGCGAACGAAGATACGGATTCCTCCCCCTATTGTCAAGCAAAAGCAGGAGAATCCTTTCGCCACGTGACATAAACCGATTCGCGACCTGAACCGCGGAACGGTATACATTACGCGGACAAAGCGTCTATCCGAACCAGGAAATCAGAGCCGGTAGCTTACCCCGAGTCTCAGGAAACCCACCCCGTACCCAACTTCAGCCAGGGCCGCCCACTGGGGGGAGAAGAAATATCTGCCTCCACCGAAAATATCAAAGAAGAAATAGCTTCCGCTGGCCGAAAAACCAGTCCTCGGCACATTTGGATTTGAGTAATCAACGGTGGCTGACACGACATTGTAACCGAGTCCAAGTCCGGCGTAGGCGTCCCAATTCTTGTTGTTCTCGATGAAGTGATAAGCCCCCCTGCCGGCGAAGACTATATACGAGTATTTCCACTTCCCATAGATATAGTCTTGTGAGGAGCCCGCGTAGGCAACTATCCCCCCTACGGTGATCTTGTCAGCAACGCCGGCGTCAAAGGCGACAAAAACAGGCGGCAGCGTCGATGACCCGTACAAACCGTACAATCCCAGACCGAGCCCTGCAGAAATCACCTTCTCCTTGTTGACAAAGCCATACTGATACTGCGCAGTCGCCACAGTCGTTGCAACCGACATGGCGATCAGAAGAAGCGAGACTGGAACCCAGATCTTCCTCATGGGGTGTTCCCTCCGGTTGATGAATGTGAATGTGACAGATGAATCCATTCGAACCTCAGAGCCATATGAGTTTCACAGTGTCAGAGAACATCCCGGTGCTTCAACCTTAAATGTAGAAGCTCGCCCCGACTGTGATCGGTATGAATGACGTATTCTCAGTCTTGGTGAAAATGAGGACATACCGAAAGTCGAGGAACAGACCTACCGACTTTGCGATTTTGAATTCGGCGCCCGCTCCGAAGTCAATCGCGAAGTCAGACTCTGATGGTGCTTTCCCCACCCCGGCCAATGCGGTCACGTCCTGACCGTTGTATGTGATGGTCGGATCGCTCATGCTGAGGAAACTCATGCCGAGACCGGCAATCGCATACGGAGTCACAGGTCCATTGAGAGGTAACTTCCCGACGCCGTTGAGCATGACCGAGAAATCGGAAGTCGTCAGGCCGCTCACAGTTACCGAGCCCGGGGCAACCCCGCCAAGCTGGGCAATAAAATTACCAAATTTCGTTTTGTCGATCGGAAAGAGTCGATAATCAAGATTCAATTGGAGGCCGAAATATTTCATGATCTCCATATCGGCGTGCGCCCCGAATCCATAACCAAATCCGTAATACTCATTCACCGGTTTGGGGACAGAGATAATCGCGATACCCGCTTCCGGGCCGACGGCAAACCTAAGCTGCGCATTTGCAGCAACGACCCCACACAAAAGCATCGCAACGACGAATACTGCCTTCTTCATTGAATCCTCCGTTTCTTTTCAGTTGAAAGGTCCTTCAGCACAACTAAATCTCATACCGAATCCCACTTGTAATTGCTATGTAAAAAGGTGTGACACCCGTGGCAAAGACCGGTCCAAGCTGCAGATCAGCCGGGATGTACAGATTCGGGGCAATGGGGAACAACGCCCCGCCTCCCGCCCGAATTCCGAAATACGGTCCGCCGGTATAGAAGAAGAGATTGAATCCCGCATCGGCATAAGGTCTGATCTTCGATCCCGAGATGGGAAAGTACATCTTGAACGTGTTTGCCCACTCAATCGGCGTTCCACCCTGCGTGTTCAGGTTCAGATCCATGCAGATCGCATATCGCTTGTTGAAGATCACTTCTCCCGTCGCACCGATCTGAAGTCCCGCCTGTGTCGAGCTTGGTGAATTGTAAGCATATCCGAAATAGTCGTATGCGGTTCCTCCACCAACGGTGTAGATGGAGAGACCCAGACGTCCACCAACCATCCACTGCGGCTGTGCAGCTGCTTCGAATGTCGTCGCAAGGAACGCTCCAACAGCAATGATGAGCAACAGGGAAGTTCGCTTCATGGTATAATCTCCGCTTTTGAATTTACGGTTCTGGTGAAATTAAAGAACGAAACTCACTTAAGCAAGGAACGGGCGATTATGATCCTCTGAATTTCTGACGTCCCTTCGTAGATTTCGGTGATCTTCGCATCCCGAAGGTACCGCTCGACCAGATACTCCCGGACGTATCCATAGCCACCATGAATCTGGATCGCCTCGAGCGCCGCCTGGACGGCAATCTTTGATGCAAACAGCTTTGCCATCGCGGCATCCTGACCATACGGCTGCGACGAATCCTTCCGCGAAGCCGCCCGGTAAGTGAGCATGCGTGCCGCTTCGACGTTTGTCGCCATCTCGGAAATCTTGAATTGTATTGCCTGAAATTCGGCTATGGGGTGGTCAAATGCCTTCCTCTCCCTCGCATAGTGAACCGAAGCATCCAGGCACCCCTGTGCAATGCCGAGCGCCTGCGCAGCAATGCCGATCCTTCCTCCTTCCAGGGTCTTCATCGCAAACGTGAATCCTGCCCCCTCTTCGCCAATCCGCTGGGCCGCCGGGATGCGGCAATCGGTAAACGAAAGCGACACGGTATCGGAACTCCGGATGCCGAGTTTCTTTTCCTTTTTCGCCACCGAGAAACCCGGGATCCCCTTTTCAACCAGAAACGTGCTTATCCCTTTCGGTCCCTTGCTTTTATCAGTCGCGGCCATCACCAGGACTACATCGGCGGTTGAGCCATTAGTGATCCAGTTCTTGGTTCCGTTGAGAATGTAAGAATCACCGTCCTGAACGGCAGTTGTGCGCTGGTTGGAAGCATCGCTTCCCGCCTCGGGTTCAGAAAGGGCAAACGCTCCCAGCTTTTTGCCTGTCGCAAGCTCGCGGAGGTACCGCTCCTTCTGTTCTTTCGTACCGTAGCGGTCGATACCGTAGCACACCAGGGAATTGTTCACGGACATGATTACGCCCACAGAGGCATCGACGCGGGAGACTTCTTCGACGGCGATGGCGTAGCTTACCGTGTCAAACCCTGCGCCACCCCATTCCTCGGGAACCATCATGCCCATGAAGCCGAGCTCTCCGAGCTCACGGACGATCTCATGAGGAAATGTCTCCGTCTCGTCACGTTCCGCCGCATTCGGGGCAATGCGCTCGAGTGCGAATTTCCTCGCAGTCTCGCGGATCATCACCTGGGTTTCCGAGTACTTGAAGTCCATGACGTCGGGAAGTAGTCAGGTCTTTGGATAGGCATAGAAGCCCTGGCCGGTCTTCCGGCCCAGGTGTCCGGCTGCCACCATTTTCTTCAACAGTGGGCAGGGTCGGTACTTGGGATCTCCAAGGTCTTCGTGCAGCACATTCATAATGGCGAGGCACACATCGAGGCCTATGAAATCCGCCAGCGTCAGCGGTCCCATCGGATGGTTCATCCCGAGCGTCATCACGGCATCGATCGCTTCGGGGGTCGCCACTCCCTCCATCACGCAAAACATCGCTTCATTGAGCATCGGAAGGAGAATACGGTTGGCAACAAATCCCGGGGCGTCGTGCACTTCAACCGGAGTCTTCCCAAGCTTTTCGCAAAGGGCGCGAACCTGCTGCAGCGCATCATCGGAGGTCATGAGCCCGCGAATGACTTCCACGAGCTTCATGACAGGCACGGGATTCATGAAATGCATTCCGATCACCAGGCCAGGACGTTTCGTTGCTGCGGCGATTTCGGTGATGGAAAGAGATGACGTGTTGGTGGCGAGGATAACCTCTGGACGGCAGGCTGAATCGAGCGAGCGGAAAATTCTCAGCTTGATCTCACGGTCTTCGGTGGCGGCTTCCACGACAAAGTCTGCTGCCGCAGCAGCCGCCGTCAGATCGAGGGTCGTCGTGATGTGGTCGAGAATTCCCTGTTTCCGGGCGGCATCAACCGTCCCTTTTTTGACCAACCTGTCCAGGTTCGTCGATACCGTTTTTATCGCACGGTCGAGGTACTCCTGATGAACATCGGCGATCTGGACGGTGAATCCACTCTGGGCAAATGCGTAGGCGATGCCGTTCCCCATGGTTCCGGCGCCAACGACAAGGATCCGGGAAATCGAGGTCATACCTGATCAGAAGAGAACAGTGTGAGGAATAATGGACCGGGGCACGGCTAGAGGCGCTCGACGATCACCGCGCTCGATTCCCCTCCGCCGATGCACAACGTGGCAAGACCCCGCCGGGAGTTGCGCTGTTCCATGGCATGAAGCAAGGTCACGAGAATGCGTGCGCCGCTGGCCCCGAGAGGATGTCCCAGCGCTATGGCGCCGCCGTTGACGTTGACCTTTTCCGGATCCAGCCCGGCGATCCGGTTCACTGCCAGTGCAACAACAGCAAACGCTTCATTGACTTCAAAAAGATCGATGTCGCCGACCGCAAGCCCCGATTTCCGCAGGATCTTTGCGATGGCATCCGCCGGCGCCGTCGTAAACCACAGAGGATCTTTCGCGGAAGAAGCCTGGGCAACGATGCGCGCAAGGGGACGTAAACCTTTCTCACGGGCGAGATCAGCCCGCATCAGCACGAGCGCCGCCGCACCATCGCTGACCTTGGAGGAATTCGCGGCCGTGACCGTTCCGTCCGTCGTGAAGGCAGGTTTGAGATTGGGAATCTTTGCAAAATCAGTCTTTGTCACATCCTCGTCATCCACAACGGTCGCCGTTTTTCCCTTCCCTGCCGGGACCTCAGCACTGACGATTTCCTTCTTGAAACGACCCTCACGTTGCGCCTTCTGCGCACGCGTGTAACTTGCTATCGCAAAGTCGTCCTGGGCCGAGCGCGGGATGTTGCATTCCTTTGCACACACATCCGCCGCACACCCCATGAGGAACTTGTTGTAAACATCCTGAAGACCGTCCTTGACCAGCGCATCTACAATCTCCCCGCTCCCCATCTTGTAGCCTTCGCGGGCCTTGTCCAGGAGATACGGAGCGTTCGTCATGCTCTCCATCCCGCCTGCTACGACGATCTGCGCATCCCCTGTCATAATCGCCTGCGCCCCAAGCATGACTGCCTTGAGCCCTGAACCGCATACTTTGTTCACTGTCATGCATTCGACCGACGAAGGGAGCCCGGCAAAAATAGCCGCCTGGCGTGCAGGCGCCTGACCGACGCCGGCCTGGAGGACGTTTCCCATGATGACTTCGTCCACATCAGCCACACCGATGCCTGCGCGGGTCACAGCTTCTTTGATTGCAATGGCTCCTAATCGCGGGGAGGGGAGGGCGGAGAGACTTCCACGGAAGCTACCTATCGGCGTGCGGCATGCACTGACAATGACAACGTTATCCATTGGTCACCCCCAAACAGTCCACCACGGCAGTCACGTCAGCTGCTCATCGCGCGGAGAAATTCCTTGTTGGATTTCGTCCCGCGCATCTTCTCCAACATGAATTCCATCGCATCGACAGTATTGAAATCGGACAGCAGTTTTCTGAGTATCCACACCCGGTTGAGATCGTCCGCTTCAATGAGGAGTTCCTCTTTGCGGGTTCCGGAGCGGTTGATATCCATCGCGGGGAAGATACGCTTGTCGCTCAGTTTTCTGTCGAGGATTAGTTCGCTGTTGCCGGTGCCTTTGAATTCCTCGAAGATAACTTCGTCCATGCGGCTGCCGGTTTCCACGAGCGCGGTGGCGACAATCGTGAGGCTTCCCCCCTCTTCAATATTGCGCGCGGCTCCGAAAAACCGTTTTGGCTTGTGGAGGGCATTCGCGTCGACGCCTCCGGAGAGAATCTTCCCGGAATGCGGAACCACCGTGTTGTGGGCCCGCGCGAGCCGTGTGATGCTGTCCAGAAGTATGACCACATCCTTCTTCGCTTCCACCAGACGCTTCGCTTTTTCCAGCACCATGTCCGAGACCTGCACGTGGCGTTCCGGCGGTTCATCGAACGTCGAGCTGACGACTTCCGCATTCACGGACCTCTCCATGTCGGTCACTTCCTCCGGTCGTTCGTCGATGAGGAGCACGATGAGCTTGACCTCGGGATGGTTCCGCGTGATGCTGTTGGCGATCTTCTGCAGCAGGATCGTCTTGCCGGCTTTCGGAGGAGAGACGATCATTCCGCGCTGCCCTTTGCCCAAAGGCGAGAGCAGGTCCATGATCCGCATGGAGTACTCCCCGGGAGCCGTTTCAAGTTTGATCGTCGAATTGGGATAGAGAGGAGTGAGGTTGTCAAAAAGCACGCGTTCCCGGATCGATTCAGGATTCTCGTCGTTTACTGCTTCGACACGGAGAAGGGCGAAGAAACGCTCCCCTTCTTTCGGCGGCCTGACCTGGCCGCTCACGGTGTCTCCGGTCCGGAGGTTGAACTTCTTTATCTGCGACGGAGAGACGTAGATGTCGTCAGGTGATGGGAGATAATTGTAATCGACGGAGCGGAGAAAACCGTAGCCATCCGGAAGGACTTCCAGAACCCCACGGCTGAAGGTCAACCCCCCCTGTTCCGTTTGCGCCTCGAGGATCTTGAAAATCAGCTCCTGTTTCCGGAGATCGCTGTACCCGGAAATGTTAAGGTCCTTGGCGATCTGATTGAGCTCGGCAATCTTCTTGGACTTGAGCTCAGCGATGTCCATGGCCATTGAAATAAAACCTTTCTACGAGTGAAAATGACAGCACGTCACGCGGTTTCTCACCGCCCTTTGAAAGGGACCTGAATGAGGGAGAGCGGATGAGATATTCCGGTGAGACAACGGGTAAAAAAGATTGAGAATCTGATGAGTTTCGAACAGGTGGTGAAAGGGAGAAGTCGCGATGGGCCGTCTGCGACCACGCAGCTTACCGGTGAATCTACACGTTTCCGGAGAGAATGTCAAGCATTTTCACCCCTCCAGCGACTTAAGAGCCTCCCCCACAACAAAATGTGAACCTGTAATGACAATCCGTTCTTTCCCCCGATTTTTCAAAGCCAATCTCACCCCGCGCCGAACTGTGCCCCCGAATACCACAGGCAAACCGAGCCCTTTCCCCTCCCTGAAAAGCACCGGGGCAGGGACGGCCCTGTCTATCCCCGGCGCTACAACAATAATCCGGGTCATCTCGTTTCCTAACTCCTTGAGCATGGCAGCCCGGTCCTTGTCGCGCATTACACCGATTACGGCCGTCCTGGGAGGAAGTTGCATTGCTCTGAGGTCCTCCACAAGCGCCTTCATTCCCGCCGCGTTATGCGCGACGTCCAGAAGAACACTCCCCCGCTTCATCAACTGCATCCTGCCGGCCAGGCCCGTGTTCCTGCAGACCCCGGCAATTCCCTTTTCCACAGCCCCGGGAGTGATCCGGAGGTGCGGCCTGAGCCTTCGGCCTGCAATCAGAAGCGCCCCGACAGCCAGAGCAAAGTTCGTGTGCTGGTACCGCCCGGCGAGGCCTGGGAGAAAAGCCCGGGTTTGCCAGCCTCCTGAACGGATGGTGATCTTGCCGGCAGTGCCGCGTGAGATAACACGTGCCATGCCTTCGGATCGGTAGACCGGGGCCTTCATCTTTGCAGCTACGTGCCGAATCACCTTTATCACAGCAGGGTCGCCGGATGCCGTAATGACCGGAACATGTGACTTGATAATGCCGGCCTTCTCGCGCGCAATTGCCTGAATGGTCGAGCCAAGGTACTCGGTATGTTCCCGCGCGATGTTGGTGATAACGCTGACAAGCGGAACCAGCGTGTTCGTCGCGTCGAGTCGCCCGCCGAGCCCCGTCTCGATAACTCCGATATCGACATCCTCCTCCGCAAAGTAGAGGAAGGCCATGCATGTTGTCGCTTCAAAGAAAGTCGCTCCCACCGCTTCAACCGAAGGCCGCAGAATGTCTACATATCGCCGGATCCTTGCCTGGCCGATTTCCTTTCCGTCAATTCTGATTCGCTCCGTAAACCGCACGAGATGGGGTGATGTGTAGAGCCCGGTTTTCAACCCGCATTGCATGCACACTGAGGCTATGCACGATGCCGTCGAGCCTTTCCCATTGGTCCCGGCGATGTGAATGGATGGGAATTTCTCCTCGGGGTTCCCGACGTCAGCCAGGAGCGTGCGAATATTCCGCAGGCCAAACTTCATCCCGCGGTATTGCAGTCCATACAGATACGTGATGGCAGAGCGGTAGGAGATCACAGCCAGGTATCAATGACTGAAACGCCGGCGGAAGCATCGAGGGATCCCACCAGGGTCGCAACGTCTTCTATGCGGTGATCGTCACAGTAGCGGTCAATCCCTTCGGCCACATGAATGGCAGTCGCCGGGTCGATGAAATTTGCCGTTCCAATCTGAACCGCGGAAGCGCCTGCGATGATGAACTCAAGCGCATCACCGGCTGTAGAAATGCCCCCGATGCCGATCACCGGGATTTTGACTGCGCGGGCGCACTCGTACACCTTGGCAAGCGCGAGGGGTTTAATAGCCGGTCCGGACAGTCCGCCTGTCACCGTCGAGAGCACAGGTTTGCGGGTTTCGATGTTCACCGCCATTCCGATGAGCGTATTGATCACCGAGACTGCATCTCCCCCCTCCGTTTCGACTGCGCGTGCAAATTCAGCGATGTGCGTCACGTTGGGTGTAAGCTTGACGATAAGAAGCTTCTTCGTCAGCTTCCGGAGTCGGCGCGTAATGTCAGCAACTGCGGGGCAGTTCGATCCGAAGTTCAGTCCGCCTTCCCTGACGTTGGGACACGAGACATTAATTTCATATCCATCGATTCCATCCTGTGTGTCGAGGATGCTGAGGACTTCACAATATTCATCGACGGTGCTCGCTGCGATGTTTGCCAGAACGACTGTATCGACGGTCCGCAGGAACGGGAGCTTTTCAGCGATGAACCGGTGTACCCCGATGTTTGCCAGCCCGATTGAGTTCAGCATGCCGCTCGGTGTTTCCACGATTCTGACCGGCGGATTGCCCGCACGCGGTTTCAGCGAGAGTGACTTCGTTACCAGCCCGCCGATCTTCGCAACGTCGGCAAGCGGAAGGCAGTCATCGCCGTACCCATATGTCCCCGAAGCGACCAGGACACGGTTTTTGAATGAGACACCTGCAATCTGAAATGATGTGCGGGCCATAATTATATCACGATATCTCTGACGTCAAAAACCGGACCGTCTTTGCACATGAGCGCATATTCGGGCTCCCTGGTGGACCGGCGCACGGGGCATCCCTGACAGATGCCGATCCCGCACCCCATTGCTCCTTCAAGTGATACCTGGCAGCGATAATCGGCCGCTCGTGCAAACTCAGCTACCGCGCGGAGCATGGGAGTCGGTCCACAGGCAAACACGGCCGGCCGCAACTTCCCGCCGCCGATGGCAACCTGTTGGGCAAGTTGAACAACAGTTCCATGAAAGCCGCGGCTCCCGTCGTCGGTCGCAACCTGGGCGCCCTCCAGGTGGTCGGTGACCAGCATGGATGCGGTTCGCGCCCCGAGGACCGTCACGACGTGTTTGCCGGCCGACCTCAACGCGCGCACAGTCATCGGCAGCGGAGCAACGCCAAGGCCTCCGCCTATCAGGATCGCACTTTCGAAGCCGTCTCCGTGCACGTCAAAACCATGCCCGAGCGGTCCGAGAACATCAAGCACATCCCCCGGCCGCTTTCTGCTGAGGGTTGCCGTCCCGCGTCCCACGACGTTGAAAATGATCTCAACCGTGTCGTCTTCGACGTGATAGACGCTAAAGGGACGACGGAGCAGAATCTCGCTCCCCTCGGTAACTCTGATGTTGAGGAATTGCGCCGGTTGAATCGAACGGGCGATTGAAGGTGCATCGAACCCTGCAATGAAGATCCCGTCACCGGCTGGACGGACAAAACGAACGATACTGGACTCAATGGACATCCGGGGATTGGACGCCTGGGTCAATGTATCTCCTCAGGTTGAAGTTGAGGTTGAGGTTGAGGTTGAGGTTGAGGAGATGGCGACGGGCTCTGCGGTGGCGGAACGTTTGCGGGGGGGCGGCCCCGGCCTTCACGCGCGGGGAGTTCTTCGTCCCGGACCGGCAATCGCTTTGCGGGCTGAACGTTTGCCAGCGAATCGACGGGCGTCGCACTTTCTTTTTGGGATGCCTCAACGGCAAGTCGTCCCCGAACGCGATCCGCATAGCGTGAAGCGGGATAGAGCGCTACCAGCCGCTCGTACACGGATCTGGCACTGTCCGGATGGTCCAGCTCGTTTTCGTAGAGCCACCCGGTTGCGTAAAGCGCCTTTGAAGCGAATGGCGATGACGGGTAACGCGAGACCACGACCGAGAAGGTGTCCATTGCCGAATCGGTCTTCCCCGCGACAAGAAGTCTCTCTCCTTCCAGGTACACAGCCTCGGCTTCATCTTTTTCCGGCGGAAGCTGTGGAATCCCGAGGATTCGCCGGACCGCAACAGCAAACTCGGACCTCGGGTAGGCCTCCAGGATGACGTGATAGAGCGAATCAATCGTTTTGCTGTGAGCAAGGCTATCGCGGTTATATATTTGCGCGAGGGTGTACAGGGCCCGGGGAACGTAGGGGGTTGAAGGATGCTCCTTCAGCACGCGGGCGAACCAATATTCTGCAGAGTCGGGCTTTCCCATCACACCAAAAAAGAGGCCCCCCAATTCATTTTTGTCGGACGCTAGTTTTGCGTCAATGGAATCCAGAGACAGTCCCGCGGGTTTGGGCGCGGCAACTCTGGCCGAAGCAGTATCTCCTCCACTCTGTCGGGCCAGCGTGTCCTTTGGCGCAAGGAGGACGGTGCGAAGACTGTCATAGCGGTGAATTTCCCTGATGTAGACGAGGTACTTCGACATGTAGTCGGACCGCTCACGTGCCTGCGCCGTAATTTCAGCCGTCGGGAACTCCCCCTTGCTCTTCCCGTACGCAACCGCCGCTGAATCATACTGAAAGAGTCTGGATTCAAACAGGTTCCCCAGTTCAAAGTACGCATTGGCTGAACCCTCTGTGTGCGGGTAGGTGGTAGTCACCTGGCGATACTGCTCAAGCGCCTTCGCAGTGTCTCCCATATCGCGATAGAGGTTGCCGGTCTCGCACTCAATCTCGTTGAAGAATTCCCTGTAGTTTGTATTGGACCGGAGTTGGAGGAGACCTTTCAGCGCGCCGTCGTAGTTCCCCTGCTTCGCGCGCATGCGCAGAGCACCGATCTTCGCACGGTATTCACCGATGTACGTATTGCTTTCGAGCTCGGCGTTCCTGTACGCGGCTTCGGCCTCGGCATATTTCCCGATCTTTGTGTACATCTCTGCAACCCGCAGATAAGCGCCCGAACGTTGATCGGGAGTTTTGCCGTACTTTGCGGCTACGCCGAAATCCTCGGATGCAGCCGCGTAGTTCTTGTCTTCAACATCCAGTTGCGCGAGCAACAGGCTGACCCTGGCCAGAATATCATCTGCACCTTCCTGCTTCGCAGTTTCGACCACTTTGCGCCCCATGGCCCGGGCATCTTCCGTCTGGTTCATCCGGTACATGGAAAAGGCAAGAAGAAGCTCTGCTTCCAGCGCCATATCGCTCCCTGGATATGTATCGATGATTTCCCGGAATTTCCGCTCCGCCTTCTGGTTTTCGTCTTCATAGTAGTAGGCTTTGCCGATCATCATCAGCGCGTCGTCAACGAGGCTGGCATTCGGATGATATTGAAGGAGTTTGGAGCACTTTTCAATGACCTTATCCAGTTTCGTCCTGCTGGCGGCGGAGATGATGAAAGGATTCAACCAGTTCCTCCCGCCCGGCCGCGCATCGATCAGCGTGAAAGTCTCCGTCTCTGCCTCACTGAACAGGTGCAGGGCGTTGTAGTACGTGTTAAAGTAGGCACTGACGTAGTCGGTCACAGAGCATGAAGAATTGCTGAAAATCAGGGCGAAAAGGAGGAGAAGATAGACCTGTGAGGGGCGGGCGCGGAACAAGGGGAAACGAGTACGGGACAACACCATGAGGCTCCAATTCACAACCAACGCGTGTAACGTAGCCATATTCCGGCGCAATGTCAACCTTGCCGGCTAAACGGTAGTGTCTCAGTTTGACCTTACTAGCGAAAAACTCCATGGGCTCACTCGACCTTTCGTCACCCTGAGCGGAGTCGAATGGGTTCGGCTCCCTCACAAGGGGCGTTCGGTCCTACCTGCCGGCAGGCAGGCGCTCAGAGTTACGAACGCTTTCAGGCCACCCGGAGCATACAGGTCGGTTCCATCAAAATGAGACACTACGGATTAAACCAACAGAGTGACTGGCATGTCAAAGGGACAATAGCGGTTCTACACTCATACACTATGCACTGAAGGGAGAAACATGAACCTCAGACTGGGAGTTCTGCTTACTGCCATTGCCGCGTTCACATCGTTCGGACTTGCTCAGCCGGGCAACGCACCCGGACGGATGCAGGATGGGAAGCGTCACAATGCGTTCATGAAGACACTGCACCTGACTGACCAGCAGAAGGCCGACATCGACCGCCTTCACTCCGAAATGCAGAAAGCAATGATTGAAAATCGCGCAAAGATTCAGGAAGCGCGCGTCGATTTGAAAGGCCTCTTCAAAGCTGACAGTCCCGACCGGGCCGCCATAGAAAAGAAGATGACGGAGATCAATGACCTTCAGTTCAAAGGAAAGATGGCGTTCGTCGATCACCTCTTTGGCGTCCGCGATCTGCTCACACCCGAGCAGCAAAAGATCTGGAAAGAGCACATGGCGGAAGAGGGGATGGGCGGTGGAGACATGGATGGGATGCGTGGAGGAATGATGCACAATCAGCAACACCCGAAGCGTCAGGCTCCCGAAAAGAAGTAATATCCTTCCAGGTTGATGATCTGAGACCTGCGAAGTCGGCGGGTCTCAGATTTTTTTCCGGGTCCTTCCCTTTCCCGTTCAAGAAGTTGCGCGGGCGTCCCCGAGCAGAGCTCAAAGACTGTCCAAAACCTGCATTTGTTCAGTTTTCTGAACACCTCTCCGGAACCCCTGATTTACGAGGTCGAAACCCCTGATATCTCTCCCGAAAAAAACCCAAGTCTGTCTCGAGACAGACTTCGAGGTGAAAAGCAGAGCTAACGACGAAGGCACGAAGACGCTGAGGATAATTCCCAAATCGCAAGCATCAAATTCCAGACAAATTCAAATAGGCAAAAAACCACAAATCCCAAACGGATGGCTGCCGTTTGGGACATTCCAGTTTTTGGTAGGTTGTGCTTGTTTGATATTTGGTGCCTGAGATTCGGTCCCTCCTCTTACATCGGGATGGTTGGACGCAGATCGATT
>Ga0326726_10002952_pt1 | contig 15597 bp, 16 predicted proteins | sample MHFenrmetagenome_2_FD_207603 | JGI IMG/M metagenome (GOLD analysis project Ga0326726, IMG submission 207603) | Lab enriched peat soil microbial communities from Michigan Hollow, Ithaca, NY, United States - MHF15MN | ecosystem: Environmental > Terrestrial > Soil > Wetlands > Peat | place: USA...
CGCATGAAGCCCTGGCCGACGCGCGTGTTCACGTTCGCGAGCGGCGCGCCCTCGGGCGAGCCGAGCACGTCGCGATTGCTGGCGATTCCTTCGCGCACCGAGGATCCGTTGCCGAGCGTCACCGCGGTGCCCGTGCCGACCGTGCTGCCCTCGGCGACGACCTGGCGCGGACCCGCCGAGGCGCCGGTCGGGAGCGCGGCGTTGGTCTGGCCGCGCAGCGCGGGAGCCGCCGCGGCGCCGAGGTCGACCTTGGCGACCTGCGCGGTGGCGACGGAGTCGATCGCGGTGGCGCGCTCCGCCACGACCGTCGCGTGGGCGATGTCCTTCGGCGCAACGACCGCAGCCACCTCGTTCATCTGGATCTTCTGCGCCGCCAGCGACGGCGCGGCCTTCTGGATCACGGTCGGATTCACGATCTGCGGCGCGACGGCCTGCGCCTGCGGGGCGAAATCGAGGGAGCGCCGCTCGGCCAGCGCCTTCGGCGCGGGTGCCGGCTCCGGCTTGGGCTCCGGCTTCGCCTCGACCTTCTCTTCGACCGGGGGCGGCGGGGGAGGCGGCGCCGGCTTCTCCTTGATGATCTGCACCGGCAGGATCTCTTCGCGGATCGTCGGGTTCGCGTACGCCAGGAACAGCAGCAAGAGCAGCAGCCCGGCGTGCAGGGCGAAGGAGAGCGTCCCAGAGCGCAGGCTCTCGGCGCGCGTCTTCGCGGTCTCGAGATTGATCCCCGGGAAGGGCTCGCGGCGCCCGGCGGGCGCACCGGCGCGCGCGGCCGCGCCGATGCGACGGGTTCGCATCGGGCTGCGCCTGTGCCGGTGTTGTATTCGCAGGGGCTGAGTCATCTTTCGCGAGCGCTCCTCGGTTTCGTGGTCCTGCCACCTTCCCGGGTGTCGCCGCCACTACGTCCGTGTCCCGCTCGCGGCACGCGCTGCATGCTCATGAGGCGGCAAATTCTTGCCGATGTCTCTCATCGGACTGCGCAGCGTGTCGCTCAAGCGGACGGCTGCGCATTGGACGCGGACCCGAAAGGGCCGATTCGGCGCGGTCTTCGACCAGAGGAAGGCGTCGGGATGCTAGTCAAGCGCAGGGTCGGGAGTCAACGCGCGGTTGGGCCGCGCAACCCTGCGAGCGTGCGAGCGATCGGATAGCCTCCGTGCCTCCTCGAAAATGAAGGAACAATCGTGGATCCAGCGACACAAGCAGCGATGACCGCGGCCGCGGCGACGGGCTCGACCTTCGACACCGAAGCCATCCTCCACATGCTCTGGCAGGGGCGCCTCACGGTCATCCCGCTGGTCGGGTGCTCGATCATCGCGATCTCGGTGGTCATCATGCAGCTGTTCCGGCTGCGCGGGCTCGACCGCCGGAGCCGCCTGCTCACGCGCTCCGTGATCGACGCCGTGGTGAAGCAGGACCTGCTGACCGCGCGCTCGCTGTGTGAGTCGGCGAAGACGCCGCTCGCGGGCATCTTCCTCGAGGGACTGCGCTGGCGGAACATCGCGCTCGAAGATCTGAACGCCGTGCTCGCGACCTCGCGCAGCGAAGCCGTGACCGAGCTGCGGCGCGGGCTGTGGGTGGTCGGAACGATCGGCTCGCTCGCCCCGTTCATCGGCCTGTTCGGAACGGTTTGGGGCATCCTGCGCTCGTTCCACGACATGGCGACTCAGGGCTCGGGAGGCTTCGCGGTCGTGGCGTCGGGCATCTCGGAGGCGCTGGTCGCGACCGCGGCCGGCCTGCTCGTCGCGATCATCGCGCTGGCCGCGTACAACTGGCTGCAGGTGCGCAACGTCGGTATCGCCGGCCTGTTCGCGCGCTCGTGCGAGCGGCTAGTGCAGGCGCTGCTCTACATCGAGTCATCGGGCCCGACCTTCGAAGACGAGAAGCCCGCGGAGGTTCGGCATGGCCGCGCGCTCCCTGCCTAGCGGGGACGACGACGGCGGCGAGGGCATCGTCGCCGAGATCAACATCACGCCCCTGACCGACATCTTCCTCGTCCTGCTGATCATCTTCATGGTCACGACGAGCGTGATCTCGAATCAGGGCAAGGAAGTCGATCTGCCGAACTCCGCGGTCGCGTCGACGACACCGACGGGTGTCAGCGTGACGGTGACCGCGTCGGGCGAGATCGAGGTCGACGGCAAGACCGTCGCCGAGCCCGACCTGCCGAGGGCGCTGAAGAACGCGCTCGACGCCGCGAAGGAGAAGATCGTGATTCTCCGCGGCGACAAGAAAGTGCTGCTCGGTCAGGCCGTGAACATCCTCGACCTCTCGCAGGAAGCCGGCGCGAAGGGAATCGCGCTCGCGACCAAGCCGCCCGCCCCGGGTGAGAAGTAGCAGGGTCAGCCGCTTGCGGGCTCGGCTCGGGACGGCCCTCGCCTCGCCGAAGTAGACTTCGCCCTGATGGAGGGCGGCTGTGTCGGTCGTGAAGCGGGTTCTCTTGTACGTGATGGCGGCGTTCTACGTGTTCGCCGGGGTCAATCACTTCCGCGTGCCGCACTTCTACCTGCCGATGATGCCGCCCTATCTGCCGTGGCACGCGGAGCTCGTGTTCCTGTCGGGGGTCGCCGAGGTGCTGTGCGGGCTCGGTTTGCTCCTGCCGCAGACGCGCAAGCCCGCCGCGTGGGGCACGATCGCCCTCTTGATCGCGGTGTTCCCCGCGAACATCCACGTCGCGGTGAACAACATCCCGGTGTTCGGCGCGACCGAGGGCCCCGGCGCCCTCGGCTACATCCGCCTGCCCTTCCAGCTCGTGCTGATCGCCTGGGCGTACTGGTACACGAAGGAGGATCGGGACGGCGCGCGCTCGGAGGCGCGGCTCGTGACTCGTTCCTAGACTCTCATCCCTCCGCGAGCACGAGCGGGCCGGTGGGCCGCTCGGCGCCGCCGGCGGGCTCGAGAGTGACTGCGACGGACACGGAGCTGCCGCGCGGCAGGCGCCCGGTGTCGTATTTCGCCTCGCCCTGCTTGTCAGCGGTGAGGAGGCCCGCGCTGATCGGCTGCTTGTCGACGATCACCCAGAGCTGGTAGGTGCGGCCGTCGGGCACGGGCGGGAGGTTGTGCGCGTAGACGATCAGGCGCCCGCTCTCGGGCTCGATGTACGCCTTCGCGATCGCGTTGCGGAAGTCACCCTGGCCGGCGAGCGCGAGCGTGCGCACGAGCGGCGCCTCGATCGCGGCGACGATGCGCGACATGTTCGAGAGGCGGTTCTCGAGCGCGACGCGCTCGTTGCGCTCGGATTCGGCGTCGCGCAGCAGCGACCAGGAGATCGCCTCTTCGTACTCGAGCGCGTCCTCGAGATCCGCGCGCGCCGCGGACTCGCGCGCCAGCCGCGAGCCGAGCACGCCCGCGAGCGCCGCGAGTCCGACGGTGAGCAGGATGCCCGCGGCCGCGGCGAACGGCGTGCGCAGCGAGGCGCGCGGGCGCCGGCGCGCGGAGACGGAGTCACTCGGCGCGGCCAGCTCGCTCGACTCACTGCGCACGCGCGCCATCAGCCGCACGCGCACGCTGGGCGAAGGTAGCAGCGGCGGAACGGCGAGCAGCAGCTCGTCGACCAGGCGCGCGTGCGAGCGCAGCACGGCCTCGCACTCGGCGCAGCCGTCGGCGACGTGTTCGGCCAGGCGCGCGCGCTCCGCGGGCGTGAGTCCGCCGAGCGCGTAGAGCTCGGCCAGCTCCAGCAGCTCCTCGTGGTCGGTCATGCCCGAGTCTCTCCCGTGCGCTCGAGTCCGTGCTTCAGCCGCAGGAGGCCGCGCCGGATGCGACTCTTCACGGTGCCCAGCGCCTCGCCCGTGGCGGAGGCGATCTCCCCGTGCGAGAGGCCGCGGAAGAACGCGAGCTCGATCGCGTGGCGCTGGTCGATCGGCAACAGCTCGAGCTGCGCGCGCACTTCCTTCTGGCGCTCGAGGAGCACCGCCTCGCCCTCCTGGTCGTCGCCCGACACGAGGCGCGCGAGCTCGGCGTCCGCGGCGCGCGGCGGCGTGCGGGCGCCCGAGCGCAGTCGGTCGATGCAGCGGTTGCGCGCGACCGAGAACAGCCAGGTCGAGAAGCGCCCGCGCGCCGGGTCGTAACACAGCGTGGACCGCCAGAGCTGCCAGAACACGTCCTGCACCACTTCCTCCGCCTCCTCGCGCGTGCCCAGGATGCGAAGCGAGATACCCATCACGTATGCGGAGTACCGGCCGTAGAGTGCTTCGAGCGCAGCGGCCTCGCGCGCCTCGAGGCGCTGCAACAGCTCCCCGTCGCTGCAGGTAGCCACCGATCCGCCGGGGCTCCGCGTCAACCGTGGTCTCCTGGGTGTTGTACGAACGGGGAGGCAGCTCGGATGCGCTGGCAAAGCGCCGCCCCGGTGTGAGACAACCGCAGCCACAGCGGCGCCAGCCAATTGGAGGACGAGATGCGCTTGGGACCGATCGGCGTTTGGTACTTCACGGAGTCCCTGTCGGCCAGCCAGGCCGCGGAGATGGCGCAGCGCATCGAGGCGCTGGGTTACTCGGCCCTCTGGCTTCCCGAGGCGGTCGGCCGCCACCCCTTCGCGCACGCCGCCTGGCTGCTCGCGAAGACCGAGCGGCTGATCGTCGCGACGGGCATCGCGAACATCTACGCGCGCGATCCCGCCGCGAGCGCGGCCGCGCAGAAGACCCTGGCGGAGCAGTCGAACGGCCGCTTCCTGCTCGGGCTCGGCGTCTCCCACCGGCCGCTGGTCGAGGGCGTGCGCGGACACGTGTACGCGAGCCCCGTGAAGACCATGCGCGAGTATCTCGAGCGGATGCAGAAGGCGCCCTACGCGGCGCCGCAGCCGGCGGAGCCTCCGCCGACCGTGATCGCGGCGCTCGGCCCGGAGATGCTGAAGCTCGCGGCGGCGATGACCCAGGGCGCGCATCCCTACTTCACGACGCCAGAGCACACGGCCATGGCGCGCGCGAAGATGGGCCCGAGCGCGTGGCTGTGCGTGGAGCAGAAGGTGTTGCTCGAGACGGACGCGCAGAAGGCGCGCGCGCTCGGACGCGGCGCCGCGGCGATGTATCTCGGTCTCGAGAACTACCGCAACAACTGGAAGCGCCTCGGCTTGAGTGACTCGGATCTCGCGAACGGCGGCAGCGACAGGTTCATCGACGCCACGATCGCGTGGGGCGACCTGAGCGCGATCCAGAAGCGGATCCGCGCGCACCACGACGCCGGCGCGTCGCACGTGTGCATCCAGCCGATCAATCCGGCGGGCGTGCCGCTGCCGGACTGGCGCGTGCTCGAAGCGCTCGCACCGGCGCGCTAGCCGAGCCGTGGCGCGCGAGACGGTTCTCGAGTCACTCGCCGGCGGGGTGCTGCGACTCACCCTGAACCGGCCGGCGCAGAAGAACGCCTTCAACACGGTGCAGTGGCGCGAGCTGCGCGCGGCGCTGGCCGACGCGCGCGCGGACGACGCCGTGCGCGCGGTCCTGCTGACGGGCGCCGGCGGAGCGTTCTCCGCGGGCCAGGACCTGTCGGAGATGGCGCAGTCGACGGCCGCGCCCGCCGGCGGCGAGCACCCGTTCGGCGCGTTTCTCGACGAGCTGTGCGCCTTCGACAAGCCGCTGGTCGCGGCGGTGAACGGCGTCGCGGTCGGGATCGGGCTGACGATCCTGTTGCACTGCGACTTCGTGTACGTCGCCGAGGGCGCGCGCCTGCGTGCGCCGTTCGTCACCCTGGGCGTCGTGCCGGAGGCGGCGTCGAGTCACTTGCTGCCGCTCACGATCGGCTGGCGCGCCGCGCAGGAGCTCCTGTTCGGCGACGGCTGGCTCGACGCGAAGCGCGCCGCGGAGCTCGGGCTGGCGAACCGGATGTGCGCGCCGGGCGAGCTGCTCGCGGTGGCCGGCGAGAAGGCCGCCGCGCTCGCGGCGCTGCCGCCCGACGCTCTGCGCCACACGAAGCGCCTCTTGCTCGCCACGCGCGACGCCGAGGTGCGCGCCGCGCGCGCGCGCGAGGACGCGGCCTTCCGCGTGCGCGTCGGCTCGCCCGAGAATCTCGAGGCGGTGCGCGCGTTCTTCGAAAAACGAGCCCCTGACTTCACGAAGCTCGCGCGGCGCTAGCGCGGATCCAGGCGGAACTGCGTGGGACCGAACACGCCGTTCGGCTTGCGCTCGTAGTCGTACTTCTCCTCGTAGAGCGTGAGCACGAGCTCGACCTCGGCCGGATCGGTCACGGGCACGGCGAGCCGCTCGTAGACCTTTTCACCGACGCGCACGCGCACGCGCGGGTCCGCGAGCGCGTTCTGCGCCCAGTCGCTCGTATGACTCCCGGCGGTGACCCAGAGGTTCGGCCCCTTCGCCACGCACCAGACGTTCACGGAGTACGGGTCGCTCGGGTTCGTCTCGACCTGGATCTTCGTCACGTCGCGCGTGAAGGACCAGTCGTCGACGGGCCCCGCGACGACCTCGCCGTCCAGCCGGCCGCCGTGCATCCAGCCGATCGGGCCGAAGGCGCCGCAGGCGGCGAAGAGCAGCGCCGCGGCCACGAGCGAGGCGCGAGTCACTGGAGCTTGCGCGCCGTGGGCAGATACTCCTCCGCGAGCTTGGTCAGGGTCGCGCGCGCGCCCGCGGCGTCGCGCGCGAACGCGAGCAGGATCACCTGGTCCGCGCCCGCTCGGCGGTAGGCCTCGAGCTTGGCCGGGCTCATCTCGCGCAGGTACGGCGAGACGGTGATCTGCACGTCGGCGCGCTTGCGGCCCCGCGCGGCGAGGAAGCGGTCGAGCGCGCGGAGTCGCTCCGCGAGCTGCTCCGGCTCGACGTTGAAGCCGTACCAGCCCTGGCCGATCTGCGCGACGCGGCGCAGCGCGGCGTCGCTCTCGCCGCCGAAGTGGATCGGCGGGTGGGGCCGCTGCACCGGCTTCGGGTACTGGCGGCACGCGGGCAGCTCGTAGAACTCGTCCTTGTACTCGGACACGTCGTCGCACCAGAGGCGCTTCATCACCTCGAGATAGGAGACACAGCGCTCGCCGCGGCGCTCGAACGGGACGGCGACCGCGCGGAACTCCTCGGCAAGCCAGCCGACGCCGACGCCGAGATCCAGGCGCCCCGCGGACAGCCAGTCGACGTTCGCGGCTTCCTTCGCCGTGTACACCGGATTGCGTTGCGGCACGAGACAGATGCCGGTGCCGAGCCGGATCCGCTGCGTGCAGGCCGCGAGATACGACAGCGCGCCGAACGGCTCGAGGATGCCGGACTTTCCGCCCGCGGGAATGCGGCCATCCGCGGAGTACGGGTACTTCGACGCGTACTCGTCGAAGAGCACGACGTGCTCCGCGACCCAGAGCGAGTCGAAGCCCGCGCCTTCGGCCGCCTCTCCGACCGCGCGCAGGAACGGACCGTCGGCCAAGGGTGTCGCGAACGGCAGGAACACACCGAGCTTCATGGGCACCTCCGCGTCGGGTTGCTTTGCAGGCTATCATGCGCGGCGATGACGGGAAAAACGGTCTTGATCACGGGCGCGAGCGCCGGCATCGGCAAGGCGACGGCGAGTGAGCTGGCGGCGCGCGGCGCACGCATTGCGCTTCTGTGTCGCGATGCGGCGAAGGCCGAGAGGGCGCGCGCCGAGATCCGCGCGCGGACGCCTGCCGCGCAAGTCGACGTCGTGCCGCTCGACCTGCGCAGCTTGGCGTCGGTGCGGGCATGCGCGAAGCAGGTGCTCGACGCCTATCCGCGCGTCGACGTGCTCGTGAACAACGCGGGCGTGTTCCCGCCGAACCTGCGCCTGACCGACGACGGCTTCGAGCAGCAGATCGGCGTGAATCACCTCGGTCACTTCCTGCTCACGAACCTGCTGCTCGAGCGGCTGTTCGCGAGCGCACCGGCGCGCGTGGTGACCGTGAGCTCGATGATGCACGCGGGCGGCGCGATCGATTTCGCGAGCTTCCGCGCGCCCGCGAAGTACAACTCGTTCGCGGCGTACCGCCAGTCGAAGCTCGCGAACATCCTGTTCGCGAACGAACTGGCGCGGCGCGCGGCGGCGCGCGGAGTGACTTCGAACTCGCTGCACCCGGGCGGCGTCGCGACCGAGATCGCGCGCGACGCCAACGTGTTCATGCGCGTGGGCATCCGCCTCGTCGGGGCCAGCCCGGAGAAGGGCGCGCGCACCTCCATTCAGCTCGCGAGCGCGCCGGAGCTCGAGCGCACGACGGGCAAGTACTTCGTCAGCGGCCGCGAGAAGGCGACCGATGCCGCGGCGCAGGACGTCGCCCTGGCCGTGCGCCTGTGGGGCGAGAGCGCGAAGCTCGTGGGCCTCGACTGATGGACGCCGAGCGGGCTCGCCGCTTCCCGTTCGCGGCGCGGCCCGGCGCGGTTCCGCTGCGCATCGCGCGCGCCGAGGGCGCCTGGCTCTACACCGAAGAGGGTCAGGCGATCCTGGACGCGGCCGGCGGCGCGATCGTCTCGAACGTGGGACACGGCCGGCGCGAAGTGGCCGAGGCCTACGCGCGCGAGGTCGAACGCGTGAGTTACGTCGTTCCGCCGTTCGCAACGGAGAGCCGCGTGCGCCTGGTCGAGCGCCTGGTCTCGCGCTGGCTCCCGGCGGGACTCACTCGCGTCGCGTTCACGAGCGGCGGGTCCGAGTCGGTCGACGCGGCGTTGCGCATCGCGCGCGCGCACCACGTCGCCGCGGGCCGGCCGAGCCGCTGGAAAGTCATCGGCCGCGAACTCTCGTACCACGGCACGACGCTCGCCACCCTGTCCGTCGGGGGACACACCAAGCGGCGCGCCGGCTTCGAGCCGTGGCTCGCCGAGCTGCCCAAGGCGCCGGCCTGCTACTGCTGGCGCTGCCCGCTCGGCAAGACGTACCCGGGCTGTGGCGCCGCGTGCGCCGACGAAGTCGAAGCGGCGATCGTCGCCGCCGGGCCAGACACCGTGGCGGCGTTCATCGCCGAGCCGATCGGCGGCTCGACGGCGGGCGCGCTCGTGCCGCCGGACGAGTACTGGCCGAAGGTCGCCGACATCTGCCGCAGACACGGCGTGCTGCTGATCGCCGACGAAGTCATGACCGGCTTCGGGCGCACGGGCAAGAAGTTCGCCGTCGACCACTGGGGAATCACCCCCGACATCCTCGTCTCCGGCAAGGGACTCACCGGCGGCTACGCGCCGATGGGCGGCATCTTCGCCAGCGACGCGGTCGTCGCGCCGATCGTGGAGCGCGGCCAGGAGCTCATGTTCTTCACGTACTCCGCGCACCCGGCGACCTGCGCCGCCGCGGATCGCGTGCTGCAGATCCTCGAGCGCGAGGCGCTGGTGACTCGCGCGGCGACGCTGGGCGAGAAGCTCGGCAAGCGGCTCTCGCGCCTGCTCGACCACCCCAACGTGGGCGACGTGCGCGGGCGCGGGCTCCTCTGGGCGATCGAGCTCGTCGCCGACAAGGCCACGCGCGAGCCGTTCCCCGCGAGCGTCGGCTTCACCAACCGGGTCGTCGCCGCGGGGCTCTCGCACGGCATCTTCGTCTACGGCGGCGGCGTCGAGCCCGCGCGCGACGTCGTCACCTTCGGCCCGCCGTTCACGATCAGCGAGCACGAGATCGAGCTGATCGGCGAGCGCACCGAGCTCGCGCTCGAGAGCGCGCTCGCGCGCATGCGCTGACGGGCGCGAGTCACTCCTCGCGCACGTAGCTCCAGCCGCTGTCCAGCATCAGCAGGCGATGGCGCGGCCCGGGGCGCGCGGGATCGCGCGCCTCCCAGCCCGCGTCCGCCGGATACAGCGAGCAGGCGCCGCCCGCCATGCGCACGACGCGCGGCAGGAACACCGCCGGAGTCACCGCGCGCGCCGCGGCCAGCGCGTCGGCCGCGCGCCGGTGCGGCGCGAGCCCGCACAGAGTCACGAACGTGGGCGGCGGCAGCTCGATCTCTCCGGTGCCGCGCGCCTCGAGCGCAGAGCGCGGCGTGCGCCAGGCGTGCTCGTGAATCTCGCCGCCATCGACACGAACTTGCGTAGCGTCGCCGAGGCCGACGAAGAACCAGGTCGCGAAGCGCTTCGGCAGACCCTCGGGCGTGGTCCAGTGCGAGAGCTGCACGAGCGCGTCGGGATCGACGTGAAGTCCCGCTTCCTCGCGCGCTTCGCGCGCCGCGGCTCGGCGCGCCGCGCCCTCTTCCCCGCCCGCACCGGCGTCGGCCGTATCGATGCGCCCGCCGGGAAAGACCCAGGCGCCGCCGTGGAAGGCGAGCTGCGAGTTGCGCTTCAGCAGCAGCACCTCGATGCCGTCGGCCGAGTCTCGCACGAGCACGGCCGTCGCCGCGGGTGCCGCTTCAGTCATGGGTCGAATGATATGCTGCGCCGACTTCGGAGGCGCGCATGATCCTGGACCGCTTCAGACTCGACGGCAAAGTCGCGCTCGTCACCGGCGCCGGCCGCGGCATCGGCGCGGGCATCGCGCTCGCGTTCGCCGAGGCGGGCGCGGACGTCGCGCTCGGCGCGCGCACCCTCGCGGAAATCGAAGCCGTGGCTGCGCGGATCCGCGCGCTCGGCCGGCGCGCGCTCGCGCTGCCCTGCGACGTGATGGAGCGCGCGCAGCTCGAAGCGTTCGTCGAGCAGAGCGCGAAGGAGCTCGGCCGCATCGACCTGTTGGTGAACAACGCCGGCGGCGCGCCCTGGAAGCCCTTCCTGCAGACGAGCGAGCGCGCATTCGAGGAGGCGTACCGCTTCAACGTGACCTCGGCGTTCCTGCTCTCGCGCCTGGCCGTGCCGCGCATGCTCGAGCACGGCTCGGGGGCGATCGTGAACGTGTCGTCGGCGATGGGCCGCGTGACCGACCGCGGCTTCTCCGCGTACGGCGCCGCGAAGGCCGCGCTCTCGCACCTGACCCGCCTGCTCGCGAACGAGCTCGCGCCGAAGATTCGCGTGAACGCGCTGGCCGTCGGCGCGGTCGAGACCTCGGCGCTCGCGCCGTTCCTCAAGGCCGAGGGCATGCGCGAGAAGATGGAGTCACTGACTCCGCTCGGGCGCATCGGCCAGCCCGAGGACATCGCCGCCGCCACCGTGTGGCTCGCCTCGGACGCCGGAAGCTGGGTCACCGGGAAGGTGATCGAGGTCGACGGCGGTCAGGAGACTACGAACTTCCCGATCAGACTGCCGGATGTGTGAGTCGCGTCTTGCAAGCCGCGAATGCGCGGCGCGCAGCGAGGCGAAGCCGAGCGAGGGGCGGGTGGCCGAGCTCCGCTCGGCCGGGCCCCGCTAGGAATAGAATTTCGTCGCCCAGCGACGAAATTCTGCGATCGGGCCGTCGCCGTCGCACAGGATCGGGCGCGGCAGATAGGTCTTGCTCTCCCAGATCGGGATGTCCTCGTTCATCTGCTTGACGATGTCGCGGATGATCGCGGCGCCGACCCCGCCGCGCGGCGCGAGGCCGTTCTCCTTGCGCTGCACGAAGTCGAAGCGCACGTCGCAGTACTCGTCGTCGATCGGCGACGTCGACGCCATCAGCACCGTCTCGCAGATGCCGGTGAAGCGCGTGAAGCCGCAGCCGAAGCCGAAGGTGTTCGCGTCGATGCAGCCGTCGACCGGCCCGCGCGGCGTGAGCATCTTGGAGCGCTGCAGCGAGCGGCGCCAGACACCGTCGACGGTCACTTCGGAGTCGGGAACCTCCATCGTGCCGTGCACGTAGCGGAAGTGCGCGCGGTCGGCGGCGTTCTCGCCCATCTCCTGGTTGCGCGAGCGGATCTTCCAGCGGTAGCGCTCGGGCGCGGTCCAGTTCGCGTCGCCGACCTCGGGAATCACCGGCACGTCCCAGTCCGGCGGCTTGCCCTCGGCGTGACGCCACACCCAGATCACGCCGTTGCGCTCGAGCGTCGGCCAGGCGCGCAGGCGCGCGCGCGGCGGAATGCGCTCCGCGTACGGAACCTCGACGCACGCGCCGTCGCCCGCGAAGCGCCAGCCGTGGAATGGACACCGAATGGTGTCGCCCTCGACCTTGCCGCCGCGACCGATGTTCGCGCCCAGATGCGGGCAGTAGGCGTCGAGCACGCGCGCCTCGCCGCCGGCGCTGCGGAACACGATCAGCTCCTCGCCGAAGTAGCGCACGCCGCGCACCTGCCCCGGCGCGAGCTCGTCGCCGTGCGCCACCGCGAACCAGCCGTTCGGAATCGGAAACGGAAATCGCCGCGTTTGGAGTCGCATGGCGGCACTATGGCACGTTTTCACCGGGAATGAAACGTGTTCTAGTATTGTCCACGGCCGGGGGTCGAGCGGCCAGGGGGGCGCGCGGTGGGTTTCGGCACCTCGCAGCTCGCGGGCCTCTAGGCGGCGACGGCGCGCGCGAGCGGCAGAGCGAACACGTCGATCCGCTCGCTGCGTCCGGGCACCGACACTGCGTGGTGTAGTGTGAAGTCCGCGCAGACGTAGCCGGCGCCGCGGCGCGTCGGCTCGTCGGCCGCGATCGACGCGTCGAGGTCGCGAGTCAGTGCCTGCAGTCGCGCCGCGAGATTCGGCGTCTCGCCGAAAACGCTCCAGATCACGCGGTCGGCCGCGCGAATGCCGCCCGCGTACGCGAGGCCGGTCGCGATGCCGAGCCCGACCGCGAGTCCCGGCGGCGAGGAGTCGACGATCTCGCGCGCCGCCTCGACTGCCTCGCGTTCCTTCGCCGCGAGCGCGAGAGGCGCGCCGAAGATTGCGGTCATGCCGTCCCCGTTGAGCTCGATGACCGCTCCGCCGTGCGCCTGGACGATCCGCGACACGCGCTCGCTGTGCTGGTTCACCGTCGAGAATACGTCCTCGACCGGCCGCCTCTCCGCGCCGCTCGCGAAACCGCGCAGGTCGACGAACAGGACCGTGACCTCGCGCTCGCCTGCTTGCAGATCGCGCCCGCTCTCGAGCTGCTCGGCGATCACGCCTGGCACATAGCGCCGCAGACTCGCCTGCATCGCGCGCGCCTGCTCGAGCACCTCGGCGTCACCCAGGCCCTTGAGCACCTCCGAGCTCGCACTCGCCACGGCGCCGAGCAGCGCGAGCTCGGCCGGAGTGTAGATGTCTCCTGAGCGCTTGCGGCCCAGGCAGATGAATGCGTCTAGTGTCTCGCGTCGGCGCGTGGGGATCAGAACCTCCGCAGCCAAGGTCGCGAGCACCGCCCGGTCGAACGGATCGATCTCCTTCGCGCTGGCCGAGAGCGGTGTCGTGCGTGACTCGAGGACGTGGATCAGGGGGCTGTTCGACGCGAGCGCCGGCGGAACTGCGCGACCCCGCGCGAACAGCGGCGTAAAGGCCGACTCGGCTCGCGCATAGACGACGAGTGACTCGGGCCGCAGCAGCTCGGCCACGCGCTCCGTTGAGAGCTCCGTCAGCTCCCGTGCGCTGCGACAGCCCGCCAAGTCGACGACGAGCTGCGCGAGTCCTTCCTCCACCGAGATCCGCTGCGCGAAGAGACGCTGATCGATCCATGGCCGCAGCCGGCCGTGCGCCCGCACGACGACCGCGGCGAACGCGAGCGAGAGCGCCCACTTGCCCGTCGTCGCCGAGACACCTACGACGGAGCTCGTGGCCTCGGCGACGTCGGGAATCACGTGCAGGATGACCTCGTGCAAGAGCACGCCGAGGATCGTGAGCGACGTCGTCGCGCTGATCAGCCGGTCGATATCGAGGAAGCGATAGCCCAGCACCGCGATCAGAATCCCGACCGGGATCGCGAGTCCCGCCGCATTCGTGAGCGCCAACAAGGCCGGGGAGTAGCCGCCGAGGTGAGTCATGATGACCGCGCCGATGGCGACCACCTGTATGTAGCAGCCGTAGAGAACCCAGCGGAGCTGTCGGCGTTCGAGTGAGTCCGCGCGGAGGTAGCAGCGAGTCACTCCGACGAGCATCGAGACGAACGCGAGCTGGGCGAGCCCGACCCAGATCAGCCAAGTCGTGTGAATGGGGATCGGCAGCCACTGGTAGGCGAACGTCAGCGCGAAGAGACCGACCCCGACGAGCCATGGCTGAGCCCGCATCCACGCGCGCAACGGGCGGGCGGAGGCCGTGAAGTCCCAGAACACCGAAACGAACTCTCCGAGCGCAATCGGAAACGAGACGAGGAACAGAGACTGGCTAACATGGACGCCGAGCTCGCCGGGTGCGAGCACCGTCAAGATCGTGGCGACCGATCGCCACACGCCCAAGGCGGCCATCCCGATAAAGAAGCGGCGTGCGGGCGGCCAGCCGGGCGCGCGCAACAGGATGATGAGCGCGACGAGCACACCGGCGACCGCGGCTGGAACTCCCGACCACCAATGTGGACTGGGCTCGCCGAGCAAGGTCGTCGCCAGGCGCCGTTCGCCGCGCGCGGCGCTGATGCGCGCGCCGCCTGAGCGGCGCACGGCGGGGGTCGCCAGAGCCCAGAAGCCATCGCCGCTCACTCCCTTGAGCGAGCGACCCTCGACCTCGAGCAGCTGGTCGCCGACCGCCAGCTGCGGGCCATCGAATCGGGTGTCGTCGTTGAGGGTCCCCACCAGCGGGAACTTCCCCGTGCCCAGGGCGCCCGTGACCTCGAGGCCGGGGGACGTCAGGCCCGTGGTCATGCCCTCGTTCACCTGCGCCGCCTGAGTGGCGACGTACAGCGGCACCAGGGTCGCGATCAGCACCCAGTCGAGAGTCCGGAGACCTCGCTCGTGCGGAGACACGCGGCCAGAATACGCCCGCGCGAAGTGCCAAGCACGCGGGACTCACCCGGATGAACAACGCGGTCAGAGCCCACAGCTAGTCCCGCGTGACGCTCTTCCAGACGCGCTAAGACAGTGTCCCGCCGTCCACCCGGATCTGCTCGCCGTTGACGTGCGCGGCGTCGTCGGAGGCGAGAAAGGCGACGGCGGCGGCGGCGGTCTCTGGGCCGCGCATGACGCCGTCCGGCGGCATGATCCGGTACAGGAGTTTGCGGTCCGCGCCCTCGGGCAGCTTGAACACCTTGTGAATCGGCGTCGTGACCGAGCCCGGACAGACGGCGTTCGCGCGCAGCCCCTTCGAGCAGTACTCGATCGCGAGCGTGTAGGTCAGCGCGAGGATCCCGCCCTTCGACGCCGAGTACGCGGCGGTCCACGGATGGCCCGCGAGCGCCGCGGTGGACGACATGTTCACGATGTTGCCGCGCGCCGCGAGCAGATGAGGCAGCGCGGCCTGACACATGAAGAACGTCCCGTCGAGATTCACCGACAGGATGCGGCGCCAAGTCTCGAGCGCGAGCTCGTGAGTGTGATCGAAGTGCAGGATGCCGGCGATGTTGCAGAGTGAGTCGAGCCGTCCGAAGCGCTGCACCGCGGCTTCGACCGCGGTGCGCGCGGCTGCGGGATCCGAGACGTCACAGATGCGTGTGGCGACGTCCGCGCCGAGCTCGGCGCAGCGCTTCGCGGTGTCCTCGAGCCCCGCCGGCTCGACGTCGAGCAGGAACAGCGCCCCGCCCTCGCTCGCGATGCGCTCGGCGCTGGCGCGGCCGATGCCCGACGCCGCGCCCGTGATCAAGACGACTTTGTTTGCGAAGCGCTGCATCGCGCCATCATACGCGAGTCGCGCGCGGCGCTAGCTCTTGGGCTTGGGCGCGTACGGCTTCTCGAGAAAGCGCGCGAGCAGCGAGAGCAGTGCCGCGCGGTCGATCGGCTTGGTGGCAAAGTCGTCGCAGCCCGCGGCCAGGGAGGCTTCA
>Ga0326726_10002953_pt1 | contig 15596 bp, 17 predicted proteins | sample MHFenrmetagenome_2_FD_207603 | JGI IMG/M metagenome (GOLD analysis project Ga0326726, IMG submission 207603) | Lab enriched peat soil microbial communities from Michigan Hollow, Ithaca, NY, United States - MHF15MN | ecosystem: Environmental > Terrestrial > Soil > Wetlands > Peat | place: USA...
ACACGCGCAAAACACTAATACGGGGAAGAATCGTGAACAACGAAGAAACCTTCGGCAGAAAACCCCTGGTCGTTCTGGAAAAAATCCGAGAAAATCTCGAGCGACTGAACGACAAGATGGAAGTCATGATTGAACTTCAGAAGACCGGGAAAAAAGACACCATGCAGCCCCTGGCCACGGACGCGCCTTTGGATGTCATGACTTTGCTTTCCATGCCTGATCACCTGCGGAAGACCGCCATGACGATCTGCCGATGCGGACGCGCTACTGCGGAGGAAATATCCGAGCAGACGAGCCGTGCTCGTGCGGTGGAGAGCGCCTACCTTAATCAGCTTGTTATCATGGGTTATCTGAAGAAGGAGCGTAAAGGACGGAAAGCGTATTTCTACGCTGATAGGGAAACTCAAGGGTGAGAACGAGAATGGGCAAGATTGTTGCGGTACACTCATATAAAGGCGGAACAGGAAAAACCCTGTTGTCAGTCAACTTGGCAACAATGTTTGCAAGGCAGGGCAAAAAAGTTGTCTTGTTCGACCTGGACTTCCGTGCGCCATCACTTTTCTCGATCTTAAACATGCCCAACGCAGAATGCTGGCTGAACGACTACCTCAACGGCATATGCGACATCAACAAAGTCCTCATAGACATGAGCAACAAAGTTCCAGGGAACGGCAAGTTCTTCGTCGGCTTCGCGAACCCGGCAACAGAAGCCATTCGCGATATGTCAGCGAAAGACCGTAAATGGGAGATGCGTGCACTAGGACGGCTGTTGTCGCTGCGGAATTCTCTACTCAACGAGAAAGGCTTCGACTACATCGTGTTCGACACTAGCCCAGGACTACAGTACTCCTCGATAAACGCCATAGTAGCCGCCGACCTCGTGGTTGTCGCAACGACGGGTGACCGATCAGACGTGGACGGCACGCGCCGTATGTTGCGCGAATTGTACAACTTGTTCGAGAAAAAAACTGGCTTAGTCATCAACAAAGTACTCGATGCTTCTTCGCTGTCGAAGCGGCAAGAAATGGACAAGAAAATCCGCGAGACGTATCAAGTGCCGATGCTGGGGCTCGTGCCCTGCTTCTGCGACATCCTCCGAGCCGAAGGCGGCCTAATCTTCTGCCGCGACAAACCGGACCACCCGTTCACGAAAATTCTGGGCGAGATGGCGCAGAAGATCGAGCGCAACGAAGTCGCGTAGGCGACTTCAAACCTTATTTCTTATTTGTTTTTCATTCTGGTATACAAAAGCATCAACAAAACATAGTGTAAACTCGCAAAGCCGCAAGAACGACATCTGTTCTCTTTTCAGAAAATCTCTTGAAGGGTACTTGTTGTCATGCTCTCAAGGAGAGAACCTTCCCCTCTGTGAAGTTATGACCCTGAGTGAACACCCCCTAGAGTCTTTGCGTCGAAGTCAAGCGAAGCCTATATATTCATTCTGCAAAAACCGTGAAAGGCATGCAAAAATCGCGGTTTGCACACCACGCAACACGATGATGCTCCTTTGGAGTGCGTGCATCAGTGAACACTGGTCTTCGGGAGCCCTAAGAAGTGCCTTTCTGAGCTTTGAAGTGGGCTGGGAACGCTGCTTTTTAGGGTTGTCGTTGTATTTTTTGTTCCTTCAATGCACGAAACGAAATCGAACAATGATATTTTATACTAAAGAGTTAAAATGCGAGCAGATAAATCAGCAAATGTTAAACAGACAGTGCAATTTTCTACATGCTGCTAATTTCAGGGAAGCTACGATTTCCGAAGGAGGCGAAGGCATCTATTAAGAGCGCGTGAAAAATCAGTTAATGCGTTGTCGTTAAAAGGTGGGCGAAATGGTTTTTTAGGAAGGGCAATATGAGTGAACGGCGGGAAAAGTTTGGTTGCTGCAAAGTATCCGGAGCCCAAGTTCGTCTCATGTGTTGAGTTTAGATGTTAGAATGTATTTGGATGAGGAGTCAATGTGGTTTTTGAGCGCAACGTGATAATTTCAATCTTGAAATTGGCAAAAGAGCAGCGTGTTTTCATTGAAGATATCAAGAACGACGCGCGAGTACCCTCGGGGATATTGGTGAGTTTGCTTGGGAAATTTCAAAATGAGGGCTTACTAATATTGAACGGACAGAGTGTCAGCGTCGACAGGGAGGACAGGTTGAAACTGGCTGTCAAAGCCATCTCGGAGGGCGCTGACGTTGAGGCGGTTAGCAGTTTTCTGCAGTGGCAGGAGTTCGAGAGCATAACCGCTACCGCCTTGGAGAATTACGGTTACGTTGTGAAGCAGAACTTGCGATTTAAGCAGGCTGCGCGAAGATGGGAGATAGACGTCGTCGGCTGCAAGAAGCCTTTCGTCGTCTGCGTGGACTGCAAGAGCTGGCATCACAGCATAGCGCCTTCTGCGATGAGACGGGTTGTGGAAGCGCAGGTGGAACGGACGCGGGCGTTGTCGGACGCTTTGCCCAGCGCGTCGATGGGATTTGAGTGCTTGAACTGGGAGAAGGCGAAGTTTGTTCCCGTGGTGATGGTCTTGATTCCTAGCCGGTTCAAGTTTTGCGATGACGTGCCCGTCGTGCCTGTCCTCCAGATGCAGGATTTTCTCAATCAGCTGCCCTTGGAAGTGGAATCTCTGAAGTTTTTCTCGAGGGAATTCGCGCATTTAGGTCATGATTTTTAGAAGCGGCGTTCGGGCGAGTCTCAGGGCGGGAACGAGGCTCAGCAGGAACATGGCGGCGAGGGCGGCTAGCAGCCACGTGGCGATTTCTGCAATCGTTAAGGCCGTCACTAGGGGATGTTGCATTAGAATCAGCAATGTCGTGATGGTGCCAAGTGACAGGCCAAACCCTAAACTCGAAAGCAACACGATAACGCTTTGAATCGCGACGATACCCGTGACGGTTCTCGGCTTTGCGCCCATGGCGCGGAGGAAACCGAACTCCTGACGTTGCTCCTCGATGGCCAACATCACGTACGCAACAAGACACAGGGCAGCGGAGGTCAGCGTGAAGATGGGTAAAAGCATGACTGTTGACCATGTTGAGCTCAGGAAATTGACGTTGTTCTGCACGGTTTCGTCTAGGCTGAAGGCCAAGAGGTTTGAACCTGTCTTGCTCACGACGGTGCTTATCTGGGCAATCGTCTGGGCACGGTCGGCTGAAGGGTCAATTCTAAGCAGGATGAGGTTTGGCGAGTTAATCCCGGTTGCGTTCTCCAGTCTCTGGAGCGGAGCGTAGATAACTCTGCCGTTTTCTATGGGGTCAACACAGACCCCAACGACGATGAACTGCTTGCCCTCTATTCTTAGGCTCTCGACGAGCGGCTGCTCGAAGAACCTCTGCGACATCCATTCCCCCACAACCACGTTTGATTCATCCATGCCTCTTAAGAAGCGTCCCTGCGTGTCCCAGCTAGTGCTCAAGTGTGCCGGGTCAACGCCGACTACAACGAAGTCGCCCTCATGCTCATCTCCAACATAGGTCGTGAGCGAGCTGTTTGGGGTGTATGTGAAGTTGCCAGTCTCAAGTACGTGTTCTTTCAGGATCAGCCGCTCGTCAACCGTTATGATTCCAGAAAGCGCCTGCAGTTGCTGAATCACGCTGTCGGGCACGGCTAGTTCAGGGTCGGAGTAGTTGAAACCTTCGTTCACGCTCGTGCCAGTGAAAGCCGACAGAAGCGATTTGTACTGTGCAGCCAGGGATTCGTTGGCTACGGCAATGACGCTTTGTCCCGAGGCGTCCTGAATCCATGAGGTCGTCGTTTCCTTGGCGATTATGCTGCCCGAAACGGACACGGTCAGGAGTACGAATACGACTGACAGGAGGAGGATGATTCGCACGGTTGCTGTTTTTCTGCGGAATAGGCTTCTGAGGGCTATTTTGGCGGTTAGGTTCGATTTCGTGAACGGCTTAGCCTTGCCAGTTGCCGCCAAACCAAAGTACTGAACCGTCGAAAGTGCAGTCAACGGCGAGAGTTTCAAGGCGTCGCCAATCGGTTTTGTCCCGAAAATCAAGGCGAGAATAAAGAACACTGCGAAGACGGCGGGTGTGTACCAAAAGTTAGGCGGGGTATGGTATAATTGGAAACCGCTCAGGCTCGACAAAGCGTAGTCTGCTCCAAACCCGAGGACTACGCCTAACGTGCAGCCTAAGACGGTCACGATGATTAACTCTGTCACGTAGTAACCGAACAGCAAGTCATTCGGGCATCCCGTCGCTTTTATCAAGCCAAAATCCCTCGTTCGCTGTGTCATCATAAGCAGAGCCGTGAAAGACACTAAAACCGCGCCGACCACGAAAACCAAGATTGTTACGAAGCCAATGAACTGGGCGAAGATGAGCGTTAAGCCAATCGTCAGGATATTCTCGTTTATCGTGGCGAATCCGACGCCGACACGTGAGCTGTAGAGCAGGAGGAAAAGGGTCGAAGCCACACTGAGTGTCAAGCATGCCACAACCAAACCCGTCTGCAGTCTTCGCCTGAACAGGTCGTTCAAGGGAAAGGACGTCTCACACATGACTGCTCGCCAGGGTCCCGTTTTCCATGCAGAAAGTTCGGTCCGCAAGCTGCACGATGCGCTCATCATGGGTTGAGACAATGACCGTTTTTTTCTCCGCCTTCAACATCGCCAGAATATCGATGATTTTCACAGCGTTCACAGAATCCAAGTTTCCCGTTGGTTCGTCAGCCAAGACCAATAGTGGATCATTTGCCAGCGCCCGTGCCAGAGCCACTCGCTGCTGTTCGCCGCCGCTGAGTTGAGCGGGAAAATGGTTTTGTCGGTGTCGAATCCCCAGAGAATCCAGCAGAGTCGCGACGCGTTTCTCGATTTCCGAAGCTGGTTTCCGCGCCCACTCCATCGGGAACGCGATGTTCTCCGCCACCGTCAACGTGGACACAAGGTTGTAGGACTGGAAGACGAACCCAATTTTGTGGCAGCGGAAATCTGACAGCTCATCCTCGCTCAAATCTGACAAGTCGTCCGCGAAAACCCTTACCGAGCCGCTTGTGGGTTTGTCGATGCCGCTGATCATGTTCAGGAGGGTAGTTTTTCCCGCACCCGAGGCGCCGCAGACCGCCACGAACTCGCCGCTGAGTAAGTTGAGGTTCACGTCTTTGAGCACTTCAATCTTCACGTCGCCCATCACGTATGTTTTGCCGAGGGCGCGCATCGAAACCGCAACCTCGCCCACTTCCGCCAAGGCTTCTTCCATGCCGTCACGTTGATGCAACAAGGATAATATGCTTTGAGGTACAATCCCTTACGCGGGGCTAGAGCGTCTCGAACGTGAGATTGCCCCGGTCTCGCTTCAAAATCCGCAGCTTCTCCGGAAGCTTGCCGCGCTCCCAGTCCTCCCAAGGGACCTTCTTAAAAATCCACCTCTTGCCCAGATGCGCCGCCACAACCGCGTGCTTGTGTGCCTTCTCGGTTGGGATGAGTTCGTCGAGGAAGCGGAAGAGCTTGTCCACTTGCGGTTTCGGAAAATACGCGTAGTACGTGGCGTTCTTGACTTCGAAGGCGTAGATTTCTGAGCCTTTGCGGGCGATGATGTCGGGGAGCGGGCTGAGGCTTGGGTTGCTCACTGGAATCCTGACCGAGTGGCAGCCGTGTTTTTGAAGAAGCTTGACGAGGACGCTCTCGCTGTAGAATCCTCGCTTGCGCCAACGTCGAAGGGCGATTTTGTCGATTTCCTTGACTACTCTGACCACGAGTTTGTTGTCACCGTGAACGGTTCTTTCTGCGGCAGCGTCATAAAAGACTATCGCAGTCGCAGTAAAGAGTCAGGTTGGGCGATGCTATTGTATACAGCAGTGCTCCACCAGTTGTCAGGTGAGTGCTGGTGACGAACAACAACTTACATAATACCATAATCACGACAGCTACTGAACATGAAAAGCCCAACTTAAACAAATACAAAATAACAGCACCTGAGCCTACACCAAGCACAATCAAATGATGCTTGCAACTGTGAAAAGCGAGAAACCGCCTTGTTTTCACGACTAGAAAACCTTGAAAACTCACTCGGGAAACCCTCTGAAAACGGGGAAAACGCGGAAAACGCAGTTCACGCTCAACCAAGAAGCGAAGCCTCCAGAAAGGAAAACTGGGACGAGTGGAAAATAGCACCGCCTTTGACCGTGTGCTTTCGCGCTAAAGAAATTTGCCAAAGTTTCTTTTAGTTAAACGGAAAGCATTTCTCGCCTGGTGAAGGCGACTTTTTCTCGAAGAGTCTCGAAGAAGGAGGCGGTTTTCTTGGCATGGAGATTTTCGTAGGTACTTATATGAGGCTACGGAAATCCACGTATCGAGTTGAAAAGCCGGAGCTTGAAAACGTTGAAATGGACTCTTTTAGTCTTTCTAGGCTGTTTTTGGGCGTTTTGGTTCTCGACTCGGCTGAAAAAATATTACGGTTTTTCGGCAGCCCATGCATTCGGTGGAAAACCGTTTGTCTTAGAGTCTTTTACACCCAAACAGCCTCGTATTGTGGCGTTTTTGTGGGAATAGGCTTAAACGAAAAACGAAGTGATAGCCGTGGGTTGGAGGATTTGTTCTCTAGATTTCTCAGTATTCCCTATAGGAAATAAGTGCTTTAATGGCATAGCCAGCAAGCCTAATGGAGGAGACAGCAGGTTGGAGTCGTTTGACTACTTCGGACAGGGCACCGAAACGCTTACTCGAAGCGTCGAAGGGCGCACAGTGAAGGTGCGGTGGAACTGGAGCAAATTTCAGACCAGCGAGGGTTTCCCAGTCGATGACAACATGATCAACTGGGTTATAGGTCAGGAGCAGGCTTTGAGTGAAGGCTTTCTCTGCTTGAACGAGTGGGTTCACAAGCTCAAGCATCTTGAGGCGACGCAGTGGTACGCGCAGTGGAGCAACCACGACGGGTCAAAACCTGGGGCGAAGACGATGGTCAGCCCCGGACCTTACCTGCTGCTCCTGGGTGATCCGGGGACGGGTAAATCGCTTCTGGGGCGGGCGTTGTCCGAGAAGCTCACGCAGGTTTACAAGGAGAACGGCATCCAACTGTTCGACGTTCTGTGCTGGAAGAATTCGACGTTGCCCAGTGAGCCGCGCATTTCAATTCATAAGACTGGAGAGGGCAAGAAGGTCATGCACACTGAACAGCTGAAAGAGCTGAAGCACAAGTTCGCAACGAAGATCGGGTTGAAAGCTATCCAAACCCTTATGATGGCAATAGGTCTGTTCCTGTTTGGGTTAGGTTTCTACTTCCTGTATCAAGCCTGGCAGGGTTGGGTTGCGAACGGTCCATACCTGGGTGAGACTGTGCAATCGTTCTTCAACTACAGCTTTACCGACTACTTCCTCTCCAAGTTTATCACGCTGGTTCCGATGACGTTCATACCCGCGGGCAGCTTGATATTCTTCGGCATATTCATCTGGCTATTTACACGAATGGGCGGCTTGGCGAATCTGCGCGGCACCGGAGGGGCGCAACAAACGGATGTGCCAAAACTCATAGTCGACAACGGCTCAGGAAGGGCGCCGTTCGTGGATGCGACGGGTCACGTGAATTCGCAGCTCTTCGGCTCAATCGCCTGGGACCCGTTCCAGACAGGCGGCATGGGAACGCCTGAGCATCAGCGGGTGACGGCGGGTGACGTGCACAATGCTTCGCTCGGCATACTCTACATCGATGAGATAAAGAACCTTGACCCTGAAGACGCGGTGACGCTTTTGACGGTGTTGGAGGATGGACAATTGCCCATTACGCTTCGCGGAAAATGGACGGGCGGCGGCACGGCGGCCATGGCGGTTTCAACTGAGCCGGTTCCAGCAATAACGTTCCTGCTGGGTGCGGGTAACTTTGATAGCATCGGGCAGATTCACCCTGCGTTGATGGACAGAATTTACGGGTATGGCAAGGTTGTGAGGATGAATAATGACATGCCCAACACCTTGGAGAACAGGCGCAAGTACCTGCAGTTCATCGCTCAGGAGGTTAAGCGTTTCAACCTCAAGTCGTTCACTAGGGATGCATGCATCGAGATTGTCGAGGAAGGCAGACGGAGAAGCAACAAACGCGACGCTTTGACTACGCGTTTTCGACCGTTAATCTCCATCGTGAAGACCGCCGCGATGCTAGCCATGAACGAAAATGCGAAACAAGTGGAGCGGCAACACGTTTTGGAGGCTATCAACGAGCATTGCAAGACCATCCAGAAACAGCTGCTGGAGCACGAGATGAGCGAGAGAGGCAAACTGCTGGAAATCAAACCTGATGGCGTGAAACTTGGACAAATGTACGGGTTGGCAGTCGTTCACGATCCTTACAGTGGAGAAATGACGGGCAGCGTTCTCAGCGTGAAAGCGCAGCTTGTGAAGAAGACGAGTCTGCCTCGTGACCAGCCCCTGAAAGGATACTACACGGTGACGGGTGTCGCGAAAGGGCAAAGTTTCATTTCGGACAGCATTGAAAAAGTCCGTAGCGTCATCCTCCAGAAGTACGGCGTTGACATCGCACAGGATTATCTAACTCATCTGGATTTTGCCCAGTCAAACGGAGTTGACGGCCCCTCGGCTGGCGTGACGATGGCGATTCTACTGTGTTCTCTCATCGAGGGCAAACCCATTCGTCAAGACGTCGCCGTGACGGGCGAGATAAACTTGAGCGTGAGCAACACCATCCAGATAACCGCGGTTGGCGGCGTGCACGAAAAAATCAAAGCAGCCGAGGCATGGGGCTTCAAGAAGGTCGTGATCCCGCAGAAGAACTTTGACCACTCCATCGACGTGAGAGACTACACCATCGACGTCGTTCCCGCTGCAACGCTTGATGACTACTTGAAAGAATGCCTTGTAGGGGAACATTTCGTCCAAGTTCCCGTCCGAAAGAACAGACGCTAACGCCAAGAAACCGCTATCTTCCCCTCTTTGACTCCCTTGACCACAACACAGAACCCGCACCAAATCACGCAAATTTTGTTTCGCCAAAAGGGATCAGCGCCGTCCACGGTTGCCTCAGTGAGGGATGTATCACATGAGAGAATGCCATGCACTAACGTCACCAGCACGCTCCATTGAAGAGTCTGTATACGAAAGCATCAACCAGACACACAAATTTGTCATCAACCCGTGTTGGAAACGTTTGAATACAACCACAAACTAACAACAACTCGGGAGTAGGGATGGGCAATTTCAAAGTCGTGAACGTTCGGCACGTGATTTCCACGAAGGGCGAGATTGACTTTGTGGATCTCAGCGACACCGTCAAGGCTGCGGTGGAGAACTCTGGCATCACAAACGGCATTGTCCACGTCTTCGCTCCCCATGCAACAGGCATCTTGCTCTTGACTGAGAACGATGACGCCCTGTTGAGGGACATAGAGACTTTCATAGCCGAGTTGGTGCCCAGGAAAAAAGATTACAATCACCCGTCCAACGCGCACTCGCACCTGAGGTCGATGCTGCTCCCGCCAGACAAGACGCTGCCCATAATCGACGGCGCTGTGGAGTTTGGCACGTGGCAGTCGCTCCTTTTCGTGGAAACGGACGTTTACCCCCGGAAGAGGACCATCCTCATCCAGATATTGGGCACGCAATAAGCTTCGCTGCGACTATGCGGATTTTCGTCTTTGTTCGCGGTTCTCAACGCCGTTTGTCCATGAGGATTTTGCTGTCCGTTTAAATTCCAATGGTCACAACAAATGTTTTTTAGCTTTTTGTTGTCAAAAATACCCATTCGAAGCCTTTTCGTCGCCATGTTCGCCGCCCCTCGCTTTCTAACGCACTTGCAAATCTCAAACAACTCGGAAAAAACTTGGCCCAACCATGACCGATGATGAACAATGACAAACTGCACGTCTAAACGGTTCAAAAACGCGCTCAACCAGAAAACAAACAAGCGAAATGACACTGAAAGGCGTTAGAAACGACCGGGAAATGGGCATTAAGCGGCGTTGCAGATTTAATAAGCCATCCTCGGAACAGTTGCTCAGGTCTATCTCTAAACAACCTCTTGAAAAAGGAAGCCGAGGTGCCTTGCAGCCTTTAATGATTATATAAGGTTCGAGCGTTTTCGAAGTTTAGAGGAAAGAAAGGTGTTTATTTCTCGGTTTTTGTCTGGCGGTAGGGTCCGCGAGACCTGAGCCGAGCTTTCTTCTTCACGGCAGCTTTACTGATCGATTTTTCAGCGGACATTTCTCCTTCAGGCTCACCCGCAGGAATCTCTTTGGGTTCAGCGAAGTCTTCGAGCGTGACGGCTCTTGCGCCTTTCGCCTGCATCTCCCGGACTGCTTTCTCGGAGTCGTCTGGTTTCACGTTGATGCCGCGTACCGCGTCTGAAAGCAGAATTATCGAGAAACCAGCTTTGAGCCCGTCGAGAATGGTTTCTTTAACGCAGTAGTCTGTGGCCAAGCCGCCCACAAACACTCGAGTTACTCCGTTTTCTTTCAGGTCTTTATCCAATGGGGTGCCGTCGAAGCTCGAGTACGCTTCGCGTTGCGGGTCTGTGGCTTTTGAGATTACGGTAACGCCTTTTGGGAGTTTGAGGTCAGGGGAGAACTTCGCGCCCTCCGAGTCCTGGAGGCAGTGCATCGGCCACGGTCCGCCAAACGGCTTGAACGACGTGTGATTGGGTGGGTGCCAATCGCGTGTAGCGAAGACTTTGGCTTGAGCGGTTACGAAGAGGTTGATGTAGTCGTTCAGGACGGGGATAATTTCGTCGCCTCGAGGAACGGGTAGGGCTCCGCCGGGCAGAAAATCGTTCTGTATGTCGGTGACGATGAGGGCATCGGTTTTGTTTATTCTAATTTCTTCTTCCAAACAAATACACCATCAACAATTTCAAATGAGCAGAAGCTCTGAACTGATAGTGGAGTGGTTGCGGATAAAGTTTTCCAGTCCAACTTATGGGCGGTGGGAAAAGTAATTAACCGCGGCAACCGATTAGATGTGCTTGGTGAAACGGTATGGCTGTATTGGCATACGTGTTGTTTAAGGTCAGCTCAGGAACGGAGCGTGAGGTTGCCCAGAAGCTCATCGAGTTCGACGAAGTCCTCCAGGCGGACATTATCTTCGGAGAGTATGATGTGGTAGCAAAGCTGTTGACGGCGGATCTGGATGCGCTGGAGGGGTTTGTCTCTGAGAAGGTCAGGACGGTGCCCAACGTGCTGGTCACGTCGACGATGATTATCTCCCGGGAGTATAGAGGGAAGGGCAGCCGACCGAAAGCCAAGTAGCTAAGGCTGTCTCCAAGCACTCTGCTCACGGCAGAGTGGCGACGAAACTGTGTTTCGTTGATGCTTTCGTATACAGAAACTTGTCTGCTGCTCGATAGGCTTATCTTTCATCACTCCGCATAAGCCTAAGTGAAGGGTGCATCCCTATGACAAGAAAAGAAACGAACCCAGCCATTTCGAGCCGCGACATGCGAGCCCTCGAAGCCAACGCCGAATACTACGGCATTTCGTTGTTGCAACTTATGGAGAACGCGGGGCAAAGCGTGGCGGCAGAAGTCGCCCGACGCTTCGAGCCTGGGAAGAAGGTTTTGGTCTTCTGTGGTCTGGGCGGGAACGGCGGCGACGGCTTCGTGGCTGCCAGACATCTGCTGTCGATGGACTACGGGGTCACGGCGGTTCTGGCTGGGCGCGGGAGGGACATATCTCACGAAGCGACCAAAAAGAATTTTGGAGCTCTGCAATCGCTCAGCGACATCACAGTCGTCGAAGTTACCGACAGCTCTGCAATTCCCCAGGTTGAAGCTGACGTCGTCGTGGATGCGCTGTTGGGGACAGGCACGAAGGGCAGGCTAAAGCCGCCGATATCGCAGCTGGTTGACGCCATTAACGCGTTGCGCGGGTTCAAAATCGCGGTTGACGTTCCCACGGGCATAGACTCGGATACGGGAGAGTACCTTGGCATAGCGGTGAAAGCAAATGTCACAGTGACTTTTCACGCTCCGAAGATGGGGTTGACGAACGCTAAGAAGTTCGTGGGTGAACTTATCGTGAGAAACATCGGGTTGCCTCGGCAGCTGGAGACGTACGCTGGTCCGGGCGACGTGTTGCTCGTTACAAAGCAGCGCAGCTTGACGGCTCACAAGGGCGACTTTGGTCGTGTCTTAGCCATTGGCGGCAGCGAAGTCTTCTCGGGGGCACCGACGCTGGTTTCGCTGGCGGCGCTGCGCACGGGCGTGGACATCGTGTATTTGGCTGCTCCTGCGAAGACGGCGACGGCGATTTCATCGATGTCTCCTGATTTGATAACGGTGAAGCTCGATGGCAACCACTTGAAGCCTGGAAACGTGGACGAGCTGAAGCCCTACATCGCGAGCGTTGATGCTATTGTGCTCGGTCCCGGGTTGGGGCTGCATCCCGACACAAAGGACTTCGTCAAGGCGTGTATCGCCGCGGTTGAGGCTGCGGGGAAGCCATTGCTGCTGGACGCGGATGGGTTGAAGGCTTTCGCCGAGTTCAAGCGCCCGCTCAAGGTGATTGCGGTTCTGACGCCACACGCTGGTGAGTACGCGATTCTCACGGGTCAGAAGCTGCCTGATAGCGTTGAGGAGCGGGCGGCGATGGTGCAGAAGACAGCGGCAGAGCTGAACTGCGTCGTTCTCGTCAAGGGCAAAGTGGACCTGATTTGCAGCAAGAAGCGCTTCAAGCTGAATTTCACGGGCAACCCGGGCATGACGGTGGGCGGCACCGGCGACGTGTTGTCGGGCATCGTCGGGGCATTGCTCGCGCAGAAGGCGGATGCTTTTGAGGCTGCGGTAGCTGGGGCGTTCGTGAACGGAGCCGCGGGAGACTTTGTAACGAGCAAAATCGGCTACCACATGGTCGCCACTGACCTGCTGGAGTGGATTCCTCACGTGTTGGATGACCCGATGAGTCATGCCGAGGTGCGCAGGCAGAGTGGCTGAGTCTCCGAGAATCGTCATTTACCAGGCGAACCAGTGTGACCCGAAGCGGTGCACTGGGTTGAAGATGAAGCCATCGTGCTGAACCCCTTCTCAGAAATTGCTCTTTCGCCTGCGGATCGTCAACGCATTCTGGATTTTGGAATCGTGGCGTTGGATTGCAGTTGGGTGCATGCGCAGAAAGTCATGTCCACACATGTGAGGGGCACGAGCCGTTGCTTGCCGATTTTGTTTGCGGGCAACCCGACGAACTACTCGAAGGCAACGAAGCTGAGCACGGTGGAGGCGTTGGCGGGTGCACTCTACATTGCGGGGTTCAACGATGAAGCCACGAAGCTTCTTTCGATTTTCGTGTGGGGGCACACGTTCCTTGAACTCAACGCGAATCTCCTCGAGAACTACTCGTTGGCTAAGGACAGCGCGGACATCGTTAGGATGCAGGGCTTGATCGACGGGAAAGCCGTGGAGTAGCCTGTTGGAGTGTGTTTGGTTGATGCTTTTGTATGCGGAGGCCTCGGGTAAGTGGCTTTGATTCCCGACTTCGGCGTTTTCATAGCATCCGTTGTGCTCATATCCATGTCTGGCGTGCTGCTGCCGGGACCTTTGTTTGCGGTAACCATTGAGAAAGCCACGAAATGGAAGACCGCGGGCGCCCTCATCGCGTTGGGTCACGGGGTCATCGAGTTCCCCCTGATGTTTCTTATCTACTTCGTCCTCAGCCAGTTCACGATTCCCGACTATGTTCAAACAGGCATTGGTTTTGTCGGTGGAACATTCATGATTTACTTGGGCGTCGATACGTTCTTAAAAAGGAACAAAGAAGAAACCGCACAGAAGAGTTCTCCGCGTGAGTCCTTTTTTGCGGGAATCTGGACTTCCGCTGCTAACGTTGGGTTCATTCTCTGGTGGCTGACAGTCGGTACCGAGCTTATTCTCACCGCTGAGCAGTTTGGGTTCTTGGGCTTTGCGGCTTTCGCTGGAGTTCACTGGCTCTGCGACTTCGCATGGTACACCGCGTTTGCCCTCGCCATCTACACGTCGCGGCGTTTCTGGACGAAACGTGTACACCAGGGAGTGGCGCTGTTCTGCGTTGCGGTCTTCATTGGCTTCGGGGCGTACTTCTTAGGCTCAGCTTTGTGGTCAACCGTGGGTTACTTCACGTAGGAGAATGTGGTTATGGCTGACAGAGAATTCAAAGTTGGCGCTGCAACCGTTCGCTTCCTGAGAGGCGACATCGCCGACATGGCAACAGATGCCATCGTAAACGCCGCAAACTCCTCATTGATGGGTGGCGGAGGCGTGGATGGCGCGATTCATCGCAGGGGCGGACCAACGATTCTTGCCGAGTGCAAGCGAATACGCGCTGATGAGTGTCCTGACGGGTTGCCCACGGGCAAAGCGGTCATCACGTCGGGCGGCAACCTCAAAGCCAGACATGTCATACATACCGTCGGACCAATCTGGCATGGCGGAGATGCTTGCGAGGCTGAACTGCTAAGGCAGGCGTACATGAATTCATTGAGGCTGGCGGTCGCGAGGGGGCTTAGAACGGTGGCGTTTCCATCAATCAGCACGGGAGCCTATGGATACCCGATTGAAGAAGCGAGCCGCGTTCGGTGGGAGCTGTTCACGCGTTCTTGAAGGAGAAAGACAATCTCAACGAAGTTGTCTTCGTCCTGTTCACTGAGCGCGACCTGCGAGTCTACCTGGATGCGACGAAGAACGAATTGCCTTGAAACGAACCCTGCCAAAGGGCAAACCGTATGGTTTATAAACCAAAGTAAAATGACTGTAACAGTTGGAGTTCTTTTGGATGAAGAAATTCATTGTAAATTCTGCAATTTTGCCGAGCAGCATGGACCCGATGGCGTGCGCCGTGGGCGCCCCAAAGATGCTGATGAACGCTGGAGTCAAAGACGTGAAAATCAAATCATGCTACTGCTGTGGACCCGAGGGACGAACGGTTTTCGTCATGGAAGCTGAGACTAAGGAAATGCTTTTGGAAGCGCTGAACAAGATTAACGTGCCCGTCGCCTCCATAATGGAAGCGGAAGAAGTCAAGCCGAAAATGTAAGAGCAACAAAAGAACCTCTTACCCCCACTTTTCTTTTATTGTATCTGGATCACGTTTCCCAGCAAAGCCAATTTTCCCTTTTTATGGAAGCTGAGTTGCCCCGAAACCCATGCGTCTTCTCCGCGCACGCCTGCCCAATAAATAGATAGACGCAACTGCAGCTGTGAAAAACCCCATAAGGAGCCAAAACTCTGGCGTTGCGATAATGTTTGGAATGTAACTAAAGTAGGTTGTGATACGCTCTAAGGGTGACTGCGGAGGGAGGTTTTTCTCGGAAATAGGTAGATAGTCGTACGCGATGTCGGGAGGAAGGGTAACGGAGTTAATCGGCGACCCTTGATTAGTCTTGTCGAATTCCTCTGAAGAAGCCATCCACCGAAAGACTGTACCGACTCCGTACATGTCTAGCGTTGAAATAGCCCTCACGGGGTTACTGAGAGTGTACGCATAGTACATCAAATCGTCGGTGTAGTTTGAGTGCCCTAATCCTAGCACGTGTCCCAGTTCGTGAATAACAACGTTTTGCGAGTCAGCCTCGCTCAGAACGTTGCCACGGCAGTCATAAGCGGAAATAGTCAATGAGCAGTTGGTTATTACGCCCAGCGACGTGTATGTTGTTCGGGTTAAACCTGCTTCACACGTGATGTTTCCGAACT
>Ga0326726_10002954_pt1 | contig 15593 bp, 13 predicted proteins | sample MHFenrmetagenome_2_FD_207603 | JGI IMG/M metagenome (GOLD analysis project Ga0326726, IMG submission 207603) | Lab enriched peat soil microbial communities from Michigan Hollow, Ithaca, NY, United States - MHF15MN | ecosystem: Environmental > Terrestrial > Soil > Wetlands > Peat | place: USA...
TATCTCGAAGGAGTGGGCGCAGTCGATGATCGACGACTGGGGCCGGGACAACGACTGGGTACGGGTCAACGTCCTCGGCCTCTTCCCGCGTGCCGGCGAGGACAAGCTCCTCGGCCCGGGCGACGTCATGCTCGCCGAGCAGCGCGATGCTCCGCGGGCTGCCTTCGTCGAGGAGGCGATCGTCTGGGGCCTCGACGTCGCCCGGTTCGGCTCGGACGCGAGCGTGCTCAGGAAGCGCCAGGGCCCGATCGCCTTCCGCGGCTACACGTTCCGCAACCTCGACGGCGTCAAGCTCGCGAACCGGGTTTCCCTCATCATCCAGAGGGACATGCTCGATGGCGCGCGCCGCCCGGACGCGCTGGTGGTCGACCAGACCGGCGTCGGCGCGAGCGCGTTCGATCACCTGAAGCTTCTCGGGTGGGGTGACGTCATCATCGGCTGCGACTTCGGGGAGTCGGCCGACGACGCCGAACGCTTCGCCGACAAGCGTGCCGAGATGTGGTGGCGGATGGCGAAGTGGACGAAGACCGTCGGCTGCCTGCCGTCCAACTCGGCCGTGCTCGGCGGCGAGCTCTGTGCGCCGACCTTCAAGTTCGCGAAGCGGGGCAAGCATACCGCCTTCGTCCTCGAGTCGAAGGACGACATGAAGGCGCGCGGGGTGGGTTCGCCCGACGACGCCGACGCGCTCGCGATGACCTTCTACTCCGACCTCTGGATGCGCCGGAACTACGTGCCCGAGCACGCCGCCGGCGCGGCAACCCGGCACGTCACCGACGCGTGAGGACCTGATGGGCGCTCCCGACGTCAAGATGCCTCCGCCGCCACCGCCCGCCCCGGACGCGGCTGACGCGGCCGTGCGCGACGCCGGCCTCGCCGCCTCGAGGCGCAACCTGCTCGGTTCGCGGCGGAAGTCCTTCCTCTTCGGCGCGAACGGCGCAGCTCCCGCCGCTGTCACGCCGCCGCCGGCCATCGCCACGAAGCAGCTCCTCGGCACCTAGCGCATGGACTACTCGCTCCTCGCCGAGACGCCGAAACAGCGCATGACCAAGCGCCTCGGGGAGCTGCGCGCCATTCGAGCTCGCTGGGATCCGCATTATCGCGAGCTTGCCGAGCACATCCTGCCGCGCCGGATCCGGATCTCGCTCAAGGACTTCGAGAAGGGCGACAAGCTCAACGACTCGATCATCAACAACACCCCGCTCATCGCCGCCCGGATCCTCGCCTCCGGGATGATGGCCGCGATCACCTCGCCCTCCCGCGTCTGGTTTCGGCTCACGACGCCCGACCCGGAGATGGCCGAGTTCGGCAAGGTTCGCGGCTACCTGCACCAGGTCGAGGAGCGCATCCGCTGGGCGATGGCGGTCTCGAACTTCTACCAGGCGCTCTCCGACGGCGTGTACCCCGACATCAGCGTCTTCGGGACCACGGCCTGCTACGGCGAGCAGCATGCGCGCCGGCTCCTCAACTGGACCGCGCTCCCCATCGGCGAGTACTTCCTCTCGGCGAGCGCCGAGGGCGAGGTCGACACCTGCTACCGCGATCTGCCCATGACGGTACGGCAGACCGTGCAGCGCTTCGTGAAGAGCGCCGACGATCTCCGGAAGCTCTCCTCGAGCACGCGCAACGCCTACGAGCGCGGCCAGTACGACAACGTGGTCGAGGTCGTCCACGCGGTCGCGCCGAACGAGGACTTTCAACCGACACGGGCCGACCGCCTCGGCAAGCGCTGGAGCTCCTCGTGGTTCGAGAAGAGCGGCGCGAAGAACGGCGAGCCCGACGTCTTCCTCGAGGAGGCCGGTTACGAGGAGTTCCCGTTCCTCTGCCCGCGCTGGTCCGCGCGCGGGACCGAGGTCTACGGCCGGTCCCCGGGCATGGACATCCTCGGCGACTGCAAGGCCCTGCAGCACGACGAGAAGCGGCTCGCGAGCCTCATCGACAAGGCTGCGAACCCGCCCATGGTCGGCGACGAGGGCCTGCGCGCCGCCAGGACCTCGCTCGTCGCCGGCGACATGACCTATGCCCCGCGGGGGACGGCCGACACCTACAAGCCAGCCTTCGAGGTGCGCGAGGCGGCCATCCGGAATGTCGCCGACCAGATTCAGCGTCACGAGGGACGCATCGACCGCGGGATGTTCGCGGACCTCTGGCTCCGGGTGCTCGCCGACGAGCGCCAGCAGCGCGCCACGGCCCGGGAGATCGAGGAGGGGCACCAGGAGACCATGCTCCAGCTCGGGCCCGTGCTCGAGCACTTGAACCCCGAGCTCCTCGGTAAGTCCGTCGATCGCTACTACAACGAGCTCGAGCGCCGCGGGTTCTTCCCGCCGCCACCCCAGGAACTGCAGGGGCTCGAGCTCAAGGCCGAGTTCATCTCGGTCATGCACCAGGCCCAGAAGATGGTCGGGCTCTCCGGCGTGCGGACCCTCGTGCAGGAGACCGCGTTCCTCGTGCAGTCCGGGTGGGAGGATGCCCGCGACAAGCTCAACCCCGACCAGATCGTCGACGAGATCGGCTCGATGGTCGGGACGAAGCCCGAGCTCATCTTCTCCGACGAGGAGGTCCAGAAGCTCCGGGCCGAGCGGGCGAAGCAACAGCAGGCGATGCAGACCGGCCAGGCCATGCTCGCCGCCGCGAAGGGCGCTAAGGACCTCGGGTCGACCCCGGCGCCGGCGCCCGACAACGCGCTCGGCGCGCTCGCGCAGCAGTTCGCCCCCGCGGCCGCGGCCGGGATGCTCCCGAACATGCCAGTCGGAGGTAGCGCGTGAGCCGGCCCGAGGGCCACCTCTCCGACCCGGGCGCCCAGGAGCGCCTGCGCGCGCTCGACCGGCGACTCGATGCCATCGAGGCGGCCGACCTCGACGAACTCCTCCGCCACGACTGGGGCCGACGCCTCTACTACCGGCTCGTCTTCGAGATGTGCCTGCTCGAGTCCGGCTCGTTCGAGCCTGGCATCAAGGACGGCATCGCCGCGGGCCTCCACATGGCCCGGAACGAGGGCATCCGCGAGGTGGGGCAGCGCCTCGCACGCGAGGCCCAGGCGGTCTCTCCCGAGCTGTGGTCCCGCATGCTCCTCGAACGGATCGCCGGCCTCGCCGAGGAGGCGCACCAGCGCGAAGAGGCGAAGGCCTCGAGAACGGAGAACGACGAATGAAGCTCACGACCCCCAGGTACGCTCAGGCCCCCGCCGATGCGGCCGCTGGTGGAACGGGCGCGGCAGGCTCGGATGATGCGGCGAAGGCCGCAGCCGCGGCAGGAGCAGCAGACGCAGCCAAGGCAGCTGACGCGGCGAAGGCCGCCGATGCGGCCAAGGCTGCAGCAGGCACACAGGACGGCGCGGGCGCCCGGAAGTCAGCGCTCACGGCCGGCGCCGCCGACAAGGATGGCGCGAAGGGCGCGATGAACACCGATGCGGGCTCGGACGCGGCGGCGAAAGCCAAGGCCGACGGAGCCGACACCCCGCTCGAGGTGAAGCTGCCCGAAGGAACCGTGGTGGACAAGGGGCTCCTCGACGCCTTCGCGCAGCAGGCGAAGACGGCAGGCATGAACGGCGACCAGGCCTCGAAGCTCGCGACCTGGTGGGCCGGCGTCGAGAAGACCCGGGCGCAGGACTGGGCCAAGCAGAGCGACTCGTGGTTCGACGAGCTCGGCAAGGACCAGGCGTTCGGCGGGAAGAACCTCGACGAGAACATCGCGGCTTTCCAGTGCGCGGTGAAGAAGTTCGGCGAGCCGTACGGCCTCGCGAAGGACCTCGAGAAGTTCGGCATCGACAACATGCCGTCGCTCGTCCGGACCTTCGCGGCCATCGGCAAGGCGCTCGGAGAACAGAAGGGCGCCATCGTCGAGACGAGGACGGCCCCCAAGCTCACCCCGGAACAGGAGCGGGTCGCGAAGCGATACCCATCGCACGCGCAGAAGGCCTAGGCAGTTTCACTCTCTCGTAAGAACGGAGCACCGCAGTGGCTGACACAAGGATGACCCTCCTCGACTACGCCAAGTCGAAGGATCCGAATGGAGCTCAGGCGCAGGTCTACGAGCTCATGGCGCAGTTCAACCCGTGCATGCAGGACGCGCCGGCGTACCCGTCGAACGCGCCCCTCGGGAACCGCACCACCTACAGGCGCAGTCTCCCGGCAGTCGGCACGGCCAAGATCAACAAGGGCGTGACGCGGTCGAAGAGCACGACCGACCAGCGCGTCGACACGATCGGCTACTTCGCCGGTCGCTCGGAGGTCGACGCTCGCATCCGCAAGCTCGAGGGCGACAGCGCCTTCACCTCGAAGCGGCTGGACGAAGACAAGTCGTTCGAGGAGGCCCTCTCGCAGCTCGTGTGCAACACGATGTTCTACGGCAACGTGGCGACCGACGAGGCGTCCTTTGACGGCTTCGCCCCGCGCATGAACGCGCTCAACGCCGGCGCGTCCTTCACGGCCCCCCAGGTGTTCAGCCAGGGCACCGTCTCCGGTTCCGACGGCTGCTCCATCTACGCCATCGACTGGGGCGAGCGCGCGAATCACCTCATCTATCCCCCCGAGTCCATCGCTGGGCTCGACGTCCAGGACAAGGGCGAGTTGTCCGTCAACGACGCCGACTCGAATCCCTTCCAGGCGTACGTGTCGCTCTACGACTGGTTCGTCGGGTTGTGCGTGAAGGACCCGCGCCACATGGGCCGGCTCGCGAACATCGACGTCTCCGACGCCCAGATCGACGCGCCGACGCAAGGCCGCATCATCGACTCGCTCGAGCAGATCATGAGCTTCATGCCCGATCCGGGCTCGGCGCAGCGGGTGCTCTATTGCCCGTTCAAGCTCTGGTCCGCCTTCTCGAAGCAGGCGCGCAGCCAGTCGAACCAGGCCCTCCAGATCCGCGACTACCTCGGCCGCCCGACGCCGCACTTCTGGGAGTACCCGCTCCGGAAGGTCCAGCAGCTCTCCATCACCGAGGCGACCGTCTCGTAGGGCGGGACAGCCCAGATCTGAAAGGCGTCTCGGGCTCGAGGCGCCACGCGAAAGGAACAGACGAATGCCAGTCCTCGACTATGACGACGAATTCACAACGGCAGGCGGGCAGGCCATCACGGCGGCCGCCATCGGCACGAAGGTGAAGGACGCGGGCGCCGCCCGCGACTGGGGCGCGGGGGAGAGCGTGGTCCCGTACGCCCGGGTGACCAGCACAGCCGCGTCGAACCCCACCACCTCGATGACCGTCGACGTCATCGGCGCCGACGACGCCGCGCTCACATCGAACCCCGTGGTCCTCTCAACGAAGAGCATCCTCGCGGCCGCGCTCACGGCGAACAGTCTGCACTCTCTCCCGCCGCTCTTGCCTGGCACCAACAAGCGCTACCTGGGCATCAAGTTCACCCCCGTAGGCGGCAACGCCAGCACCGGCAAGTTCGTCGCGGGCCTCGTCGAGCGCACGGCGCGCCCGCAAGACGGCGTGAACTTCCTGTAGGAGGCGCGCCATGGCTGCCAAGTACATGGTCACCGTCCCGCCCGGCGCTCCCATCGCCGGCGTCGGGTTCGTGAAGCCGGGCGAGATCTTCACCGCTCCCTCCGACGACTACGTGCCGTCGCGCTCGTTCCGAGCCGTGAACGAGGAGGGGAGGGTGAGGCTCGAGAAGCTCTACGGCGAGATCGGGACCACCCTCGAGAAGCGCGAGAAGGATGCCAAGCCCGAGGACAAGGCCGCGATCCGCGTCCAGCTCGAGAAGCTCGCCCAGGACGCGAAGCGCCACCTCGCGGTGGTCGAGCTCGCGCAGGAGGAGCCGAAGGTCGAGCGTGGCCTCACGCTCGCCGAGCTCGCCCAGCTCGACAACAAGGACGAGCCGAAGCCACACGGCCCAGCCCCGTCGAGCAAGCGGGCCGCGGACAAGTAGGGAGCAGAGCGGGAGGTCGCGCCCAGGTGCTGACGGCCCAGGGCCCCGACCTCCTGCCCTCCCGTTGTGAGTCTCGACGAGGAGCACCATGCCGAGCGGGACGAAGGTCGACATCTGGAACCGCGCCCTCGATCGCATCGGCGAGACCGAGACGATCGAGGACGAGAGCGACGACCGCCTGGCCGCGGCCGTGTGCGGCCGCCACTACGACGACTGCCTCGTGGAGGTCCTCGAAGACTTCCCCTGGCCCTTCGCGAAGGGGCAGGCCGAGCTCGCCGAGCTCGCAGGTGTCACCCGCGCCGGGTGGGGGCACGTCTACGCGGTCCCCGAGGACTTCGTCTCGGCGCGCGCCATCCTCTACGGCGGCGCGCGGATCGGCCTCATCCCGGCGGACTTCGTCTCGACCACCACCAGCACGAGCTCGCGCTCGACACTGAACGGTCGCGTCTCCTACGAGATCCAGTCGAACGACGCCGGCGACGGGCAGATCCTGTGCACCGACGTCGACCTCTCCGACGCCGACGGCTTCGAGTACACGCGGCGGATCGAGGTCGTCTCCGCCTTCCCGCGGCTCTTCGTCTCCGCGCTCGCCTTCCGCCTCGCCGCCGAGCTCGCCATGGCCATCCGGAAGGACGTGAAACTCGCCGACTCGATGCTGAAGGGCTACCAGGGCGACGTCGCGAGGGCCTTCACGGCCCAGCTCCGCGGCAACCAGGAGGACCCCGAGCCTGAGGCCTCCTCGATCCGGGCGAGGCGGTAGCGCGTGCCCTTCATCCGCCAGCCCAGCTTCGCCGGTGGCGAGTTCTCGCCGACCCTGTGGTCCCGGACCGACGTCGAGAAGTACGCGTCGGCGCTCCGGCGCCTGCGAAATTTCGTCGTCACCCCGCACGGCGCGGCCGCGAACAGGGCCGGCACGCGGTACGGCGGCGACACCAAGGGCGACGGGGTGGCGTGGCTCCTGCCGTTCGCCTTCAGCGACACCGACACGCTGGTGCTCGTCTTCACCGCGGGGGCGCTCCGGTTCGTCTCGAGCACGAACGGGCTCCCCGGCTACGTGGAGAGCTCGCCGGGCGTGCCCTATGAGATCGCCACGCCCTACGCGGCCGCGGATCTGCCGAAGCTAAGGTATGCCCAGGTCGGCAACGTCATCCGGCTCGCGTGCAAGGGCAAGGACCTCTACGAGCTCGTGCGCACAGGGACGGACCCGCTCGCGTTCACGTTGACCGTGATCGGGTTCGACATCCCGGTCCCGAACGGCGTGGTCTACCTCGACGCATCGGCGCTCGACCTCGTCGCGGACGACACGCACCCCGCGAAGCAGTGGGGTTACCAGATCACCGAGCTGTGGCAGGACCAGAACGGCCTTACGTGGGAAACGAGCCCCGGCCCCGTCAGCTACGTGGCGGTCTACGACGGGGTGCCTTGGGCGGCGACCTTCACCTATCCGCTCGGCGCAAAGGCGACCAAGGGCGGCACGCAGTGGCGCTCGCTACAGGCCGGCAACCTCGGGAAAGACCCGACGCTATTGGTGGCGGGTGTGCAGGTATATGCCGCGTGGTGGGTCGCCGACGCCGTCGGCGTGTCCCCGCCCCCGATGTGGACGAGCCCCGCGCCGTCGGACCTCGTCCTATATCCCGACCGGATCGTGAAGCTCTTCGCGCCGCAGGCCTTCGGGCTCACGGTGGCGACCGGCGCGCGGCTCGTCGGCCGGCGCGTCTACCGCGGCCGCGGCGACGTCTTCGGCTACGTGGGCGAGTTCGTCGGCCTCGGCTTCAACGACGCGGGCGACCTCCCGAACTTCTCTCTCTCCCCGCCGCAGGGCCGAAACCCGTTCAAGGTCGTGGACGTCGACGGGCACCTCGTGCGCACCGAGCAGCCGTCCGTCGTCGCCTACCAGGAGCAGCGGTGCGTCGTCGCCGCGACCGCCGAGCGCCCCGGGTACGTCTTCCTGTCCGCGATTGACGACTACTCGAACTACGACGACCACATCTCCGTCCTGGCCGAGGATGCTTTCTCGCGCGAGCTCGCGGCGATGAAGCGCGAGGAGATCCGCGCACTCGTCCCCGGGCGCGTGCTCATGGCCTTCACGAACGTCACCGAGTGGGCCATCAGCGGCGCCGGCCAGGGCGATGCCATCTCGCCGCTCTCGTTCGCCGCTCGCTCGCGCACCGGCCGCGGCTCGTCCTGGGTCGAACCGGTGAAGGTGGGCGACGACGAGGTCCTGTTCTTCCCTCCATCGGGGAACGTCGTCCGCGAGCTCTCGCTCGACAACTACTCCGGCAAGTACAGCGCGCCCGACGTCTCGGTCTTCTCGAAGCACCTCTTCGCCGGGCGCCAGATCGTCTCGCGCGCCTGGCAAGAGGAGCCGTGGTCCATCCTCTGGGTCGTCCTCGACGACGGGAAGCTGCTCTCGTTCTCCTACGTCAAGGAGCACCAGCTCCAGGCCTGGGCCTGGCACGACACGCAGGGCGCGGTCGAGTCCGTGTGCTGCGTGCGCGAGGGCGCGGAGGACGCGCTCTACCTGTCGGTCCGGCGCACCGTCGGCGGCCAGACGAAGCGCTTCATCGAGCGGATGGACTCGCGCGCGACGATGACCGACGCGAAGCGCTGTCTCATCCTCGACGCGGCCGTCTCCTACGACGGCGCGCCGGCGACGCACTTCGCGGGCCTCGCTCACCTGGAAGGCTGCACGGTGAACGCGCTCGCCGACGGGAACGTGGTCCGCGACCTGGTCGTCGCCGGCGGCGCCATCGACCTCCCGGCCGAGAGCTTCCCCGATGGCGCTTCGGTCGTGCTGGTGGGCTTGCCGTACGTCTCCGAGCTCGAGACGCTCGACGTCATCCCGGGGAAGGGCAGGGAGCGGGTCAAGACGGTCTCGCACGTGATCTTCGAGTTCGAGGGCTCGCGCGGCGGCTACGTCGGGCAGAGCTTCGACAAGAAGCTCGAGGAGTGGCGCCAGCGCCAGGTCGCGCATGGCTACGACTCCATCCCGCTCGAGAGCGGGGACGTGAAGATCCCGATCGCCTCCAGCTGGAACAGCGGCGGCCGCGCCGTCGTCCAGCAGGTCGACCCGCTCCCGCTCACCATCACCGCCGTCGTGCGCGAGGTCGAGTATGGCGGCTAGCCCGGGTTTCGAGATCGTGCCCGCGCGCTCGGCCCACGCGGAAGCGCTCGCCCCGCGCATGCGGCCGGCCGAGGTCCTCGAGATCCGCGCCTCCGGCAATCACGCGCCGCTCGGCGCGCTCCTCAAGGGCCTCGAGGCCTCCAGCGTCGCCAGGACGGCGCTCTGGGACGGCGAGGTCGCCTGCATGTGGGGCGTCGTCCCGCTGCGCACCTCGCTCCTCGTCGGCCGCATCGGCGCCGCCTGGCTCCTCACCTCCGACCTGGTCGAGCGGCACCCGCGGGCCTTCTGGCGAGGATGCCGCCCCGAGCTCGCTCGGCTCTTCGAGGACTTCGACATGCTCGAGAACCAGATCGACGCGCGGCACGGCCAGGCCGTGCGCTGGGCGCTCCGGCTGGGCTTCCGGCTCGACCCGCCCGAAGCCTTCGGTGCCGAGGGCCTCCCGTTCCACCTGTTCAGGGTCCGCAAGGAGAACCTCTGATGTGCGGCCCAGCAGCGGTTCCCTTCATCATCATGGGCGCGGCGGCGGCGAAGGGTGTCTCCGGGCTCATGGCCGGGGGCGCGGAGGCGAAGATCGCCGAGACGAACGCCGATCTCGCGCGCCGGGACGCCGCGAACGCCCTCCAGCTGGGCGCCACCCAGGCCGGACAGATCCGCGCGAAGGGCTCGCAACTCGCCTCCGAACAGAAGGTCGCGCTCGCCGCGAGCGGCGTCGATCCGAGCTCCGCCGGGAACCTCTTCGCCTCGACGGCGAGCGGGGCCGAGCTCGATGCCCTCACCGCGAAGAACAACGCCGTGAAGAAGGCCTGGGGCTTCGAGACGGAGGCGGCGACGCAGGACGTCCAGGCGAGCATGGCGCGCCGCAAGAGCTACCTCGGACTCCTCACCGGCGGGCTCGACGCCGCATCGTCCGCCGTCGCGTACAGGGGTAGCAAGTAGATGCCCCGCGTCCCCGTCTACGAAGAGCAGGTAGCCCAGGCGCCGGCCTCGGCCGCCCGCGTGAACCTGCGGGTGACGCCCGAGGACTTCGGCGCCGGCGTCGCGCAGGGCGTCGAGCAGCTCGGGGCGGGGCTCGAGAAGGTCGCAAAGGCGCAGAAGGAGAAGATCGACACCGCGCGAGTGATGGACGCGACGGCGTCCCAGGACAGCTGGGACGAGCTCGCCATCTACGACCCGGACCAGGGCGCCCTTCACACGAGGAAGGGCAAGGACGCCGTCGGGATGACCGACGAGTTCATGAAGGCCCGCGACGAGGCCGTCGCGGCGTTCCGCACCGGCCTTTCGAACGACCAGCAGCGCCTCGCCTTCGACCGGATCCAGGCGGAGAAACACCGGGTCATCTACCACACGCTCTCGAGCCACCAGGCCCAGGAGAGCGACGGGTACGCGAAGCAGTCGACGCTCTCCGCCGTGGATTCGGCAGTCAGGAGCGCCGCGTCGGCGGCCGCGACCGGTCCCGTCGATGCCCCGGCCACGAGGTCCGCGCTCGACCTGGCGCGGCGCCAGGTCACGGATGCGATCGACCTCTCGGCGAAGACGAACGGCCTCGGCGATCCAAGCGATCCGGCCTCGCCGGCTGGAGCGCTCCGCGCGGCGAAGGTCTCCGAGCTGCACCAGACCGTCCTGCACCAGCTCCTCGCGCGGAACGACGGCACCGCCGCGCAGACCTACCTCGGTTCGGTCATGGCCGGCGGCAAGACCGTCCAGGAGGAGCTCGGCGCCGACGGGGCGAAGTTCGTCCACGACGCCGAGTTCGTCGCGAAGGAGCAGCGGAGCGAGAAGGTCGCGATGGACATCGCCGCGAGCTCGCTCGACGACAAGGGACGCATCGACCCGACGAAGGCGCTCGCCAAGGTCGACGAGTTCCAGGGGCCGGCGGAGGACAAGAAGGCCATCCGAGAGAAGATCGATCACCGCATCGGCGAGTCGGACCACGCCTTCCGGACGCGGCAGGACCAGCTCTTCTCGAGCGCGTACACGGCGGGCCTCAATCCCCAGACCGGGATCCTCACGTTCGACAGCATCCCCACGGCTCTGCGGGCGCAGCTCGCCCGCGAGAACCCCGAGAAGCTCGCCGAGCTGAAGCACCGGTCCGATCAGGACCTGGAGCGCGTCCGGAACCTCGACGGGAAGGAGACGCCGGAGGAGCGCCAGTCCTGGGCTTCGATGATCGTCGACATGAAGGACCGGCCTGAGCACTACGCGAACCTCTCCGTCGACGGGTTCAACGGCGAGTGGGGCGCGAAGCTCGGTCCCATCGGTTACCGCGACGGCGCTCAGCGCCTGGCCATCACGCACAAGACCCCGGCCGAGAAGGTCGTCTCGGTGCAGACGCCGCACGACATGCTCATCAACGAGGGCCGAGCGTCAGGGGCGTGGCCGAAGGGCGGCGAGACCACCTGGTCGCCGGAGCAGCGGCTACGCTTCACGGACGCCGCGAACGCGCTCTCCGAGAAGATCAACGCCTCCGGGCAGGACCCGAAGGCGCTCAAGCCCGACGTCATCACCGGCTGGACGCGCGAGATCGTCGCGAAGGGCACGGTCCCGGGGCGCGTCTGGGGCACGAACACCACCACCGCCGTCCAGGCGAAGCGGGAGGGCCGCGCCGACTTCGTCCCGACCATCAGCGACGCCGATCGCCGGCGCGTCGAGGCGAAGTACAAGGCGAGGCACGGCTACGTCCCGAACGACGACACGATCCGCGCCGTCCTCGTCGAGGAGCAGCGCCTGCGAGAGGGGACGCCGTAGATGGAAGACCTCCTCGACCAGGCGATGGCGAACCTCGACGCGCGGCGCGCTCCGCCAGCGAGCGCACCAGCTGCGTCGCTCCCTGCAGCCGCTCCACCGCCGACAGGGGGGCAGAGCCTTGAGGGCGGGGAGAATCAGCCCAAGCCTACCCAGGCGGGGCCTGTGGCCGTTCCATCACTGGCCCGCCGAGAAACGGGCCTCGTCTCGTCGCCGCCTCCCATCGCAGCACCAGCGCCACCAGCATCTCTCGCCCCGGCTCCCGCGGTCGACCCGCTCGATCAGGCCATGGCGAACGTCGAGCAGCGGACCGGGCAGGACGCCGCCCTCGAGCGCCAGTTCGCCGCCTGGCAGGCGTCGAACACGAAGCTCGCCCCGGACCAGGCCGCCGAGGTCCTGCGCTACTCGGCCGCGTCTGGGCTCGAGCCGTCGTGGGTCGCCGACAACCTCGAGGCCGTGAAGAAGCAGGTCGACGCGAGGAAGCTCCAGGGCGTCCTCGCCGACCACCCGACGCTCGCGCGCTACATGGGCGACCCGACGAAGGCCGCCCTCGTCCGGGACGACGCCCAGGCCCTGCAGGGGGTCGAGTGGGCCCTCACCGGCCGGTGGAAGCGTGGCCCCGATGGCCAGGTCCTCGACCTGTCCGAGGGCGGCGGCCTCGAGGTCGGCCCGGCGCCCCTTCGCGCGTTGCACGACTCGATCTTCCGCACGGTCGCCGCCTCGAGGCAGGCGCTCGAGTCGGTCGGCCTCGGCAGCGACGACAACCGGGCTCGCATCGCGGAGCTCAAGGCGCTGGCGCCCGAGAAGGACTACGGCGCGCGCGGCTGGTGGGGGAAGGCCTTCCTGGCTCCCTTCAACATGGCGCCCCAGATCGTCGGCGACGTGGGCGCGCGGGCGGGAGGCGCCGGCGTTGGCGCGTTCGTCGGCTCGCTCGTCGCGCCGGGCCCGGGCACGGTCGTCGTCGCGGCCGTTGGGCAGTGGCTCGGCTCCTTCGCCTTCAACACCGCCCAGACCGTCGGCTCGATGGAAGAGCAGCTCCGCGAGATCCGGGACGAGAACGGCAACGTCATCGACCCCGAGGTCGCGCGGTCCTTCGCCTGGGCCGGCGCGGCCGCGTCGGGCGCGCTCATGGCGACGAGCTTCGGGAGGGTGGGCGGCGCCCTCCTCCCCAAGACCTACGGCCGGCTCGGCGCCATGACGGTGGCGAAGGCGCTCGCCCAGCCCACGGTGGCGCAGGCCGCGAAGCGATTCGTCCTCCAGTACGGCGAACACGTCGCCGCCGGCGCCGGCATCATGGCCGCGCAGTCGGCCGTCTCGGCGCTCACCCTCGAGGGGGCGAAGAAGGACTACCTCGACAAGGACATCGACTGGGGAGCCGTCGGCGACGCCGGCGCGCACGGGCTCGTCCAGGGCCTCCAGGACATGAGCCTCCTCGCCGGCTGGGGCCCGGGCCGCGAGTTCCTCGACCACGTCGGCCAGGTCCACGTCGCGGCCGAGACGGCGGGCCGCTTCGAGGCGATCGCGAAGAACGCGGCCGACTCGAAGCTGCTCGAACGCGCCCCCGAGGAGTTCCGCGAGCTCATCCAGTCGATGAAGGGCCGGGAAGGCGCCGTGGACGCGTTCTACAGCCCCGTCACGGCCTGGGACACCTTCTGGCAGGGCAAGAATCTCGACCCCGCCGAGATCGCCACCACGGTCCTCCAGGACGGCGGGAAGGCCTACGCCGAAGCGAGGCAGACGGGCGGCGACCTGCGCCTGCCGGCGGAGGATCTCCTCACCCGGCTTGCGAAGAGCCCGCACGCCGGCGAGCTCGCGCTCGACATGAAGCTGTCCCAGGGCGGCATCACGCTGCGCGAGTCGCGCCTCTTCCAGGCGGACTTCGCGAAGCGGGTGAAGGACCTGGCCGCGGTGCCCCCGGACGAGATGGAGACCGGCCAGCGCGCCGTCTACGAGGACTTCCGCGCGAAGGCTGTCGCGACGAAGAAGGTGAGCGAGGCCGAGGCCGACGCGAACGCGAAGACGGTCGCGGCGACGTTCCAGGGGTGGGCCGAGCAGCTCCGGACGACGGCCGGCGAGCTCTACCGGCGCATGGCCGACCTCGGGATCTCCGTCGCCGGCGAAGAGCTCGAGCCTGGGATGGCGCGGGCGGCGCAGCTCGGGCAGCCGCCGTCTCGCCTCGTGCCGATGGGGCGCGTCGAGCTCGACCCGGGGCGCCAGGTGCCTGCCACGGTCACGACGCGCCCGGCGCAAGACCGAGGGGCAGTGTCCGCGTGGCTCCACGAGCAGGTGAAGCTGAAGGGCAAGGTCCGGGAGGGCGACAAGGAGCCGGCGTGGGCCATCGCCAACGCCGACACGGGATGGCAGATCGACGTCGGCAGCAACAGCATCGGCAAGATGCTGAGCCGCGACACGCCCGAGAACCGGGCCGCGGCGCTTCAGATCGAGCCGCTACTGCAGAACGCCGTGCGCGCCGAGGCGCTCGAGCGCCGGCATTCTCCTACGCCCTCCGACGCCGAGAAGGGCGTACTGGCGGTTCACACGCTCTACGCGCCGCTCGTCCTGGACGGAGCTCTGCACCGCGTGAAGCTGCAAGTTCGCGAGGTCCAGCATGGCGAAGGGGCGCGGCTGAAGCAGTACGCGCTTCACAGCGTCGAGATCGAAAAGGGCCCAGCAGACGCCAAGGGTCGCGGTGAGGCCGAAGCCCCAGGCATGTCACCCCAGTGGGCGTCGCCGAGCCCAACCTCAACCGTACGGCAGCTGCTCGCCGGCGCCAAGTGGGATGACGGGACTCCCATCGTCCCGGAAAACAAGCTGTCGCAGGGCGAGGCTGGATCAACTTCTCGGCCGCTGACGGCGACAAGCCGCAGCGCTTCCAGATCACCCTCGGCAAGAGCGCCGACCGCTCGACGCTCGCGCACGAGACGTTCCACATGCTGGCCGAGATCATGGGCCGGCTCGCGACGCAGGAGAACGCGCCCGTCCCGCTCCGTCGCGACTTCGAGACCCTTTCGCAGTGGATGGGCTACGCCTCGCCCGAGGAGCGGGTCACGCTCGCGAAGGAGCGCGCGGCGCTCTCCCAGAAGGCTGGCGCGGAAGGGAAGGGGCTCTCGGCCGAGGAGAAGGACCGCCTACGCGAGCTCACCGCCAAGGAGGAGCGCGCGGCGCATGGCTGGGAGCAGTTTCTCGCCGAGGGCAAGGCGCCGTCGCCGGCGATGGCCGGCGTCTTCGCTCGCTTCGCCAACTGGATGAAGAAGATCTACCGGTCCGTCGAGGCGGTGAACGACCAGTACCGCGCGAAGTACGGCGAGGATATCGGCCTCAACGACCAGGTGCGGGACGTGTTCAAGCGGCTCGTCGCCGCGGACGACGCCGTCGACCAGGTCCTGCGCGGTGCCGAGCCCATCCCCGAGGTCATCGCGGCCATGACGCCCGAGGAGCGGGCGAGCTGGGACGAGGCGAAGGCACAGGAACGCGCCGGAGCGACCCAGGACGTCATCCGGCGTATCGCCGACGCCCAGAACGCGGAGCGCCAGGGCTTCATCGGCGAGGAGCACGAGCGCCTGCGCGCCGAGGTCGAGGCCCAGCTCGACCAGGACCCCACGTACCGGGCACTCTGGTTCTTCGGCAAGGGCGAGGCTCGTGGCGTCGGCGCCGACGCGGTGGCCGAGCTCAAGGGCGAGGACGGGAAGCCACTCAAGATCGATCGCAAGTCGCTCTTCGAGCGCTACGGGAAGTGGTTCGTCGACACGCTCCCCCGCGGCGTCGTCTCGGGCCCGAAGGCGAAGGGCGCCGACGCCGACTTCATCGCCGAGCGCCTGGGCTTCAAGACCGGCGACGAGATGCTGCAGGCCATCA
>Ga0326726_10002955_pt1 | contig 15591 bp, 12 predicted proteins | sample MHFenrmetagenome_2_FD_207603 | JGI IMG/M metagenome (GOLD analysis project Ga0326726, IMG submission 207603) | Lab enriched peat soil microbial communities from Michigan Hollow, Ithaca, NY, United States - MHF15MN | ecosystem: Environmental > Terrestrial > Soil > Wetlands > Peat | place: USA...
GGAGCATCGAGCAGAAGGGACAGAGGGCGGGCAACCCCTGGAATGGTCATCCCTTCAACCGCGCCAACAACATCAATGAGATCGACGGGGACACCAACGGGGACGGGGAGGGGAAGGAGGTGCACACGCTGCTGAACCCCTCGGTGACCGCCTTGCAGAAGGCCTACCTGACCAAGGTCGTGGACGCGGTGGGAGACCTGGACAATGTGCTCTGGGAGATCAGCAACGAGAGCCATCCTGGAGCCACGGGGTGGCAGTACGAGATGATCCGGACCGTCCAGGGGCTCGAGGCCCATCGAGGCCAGCGGCATCCCGTGGGCATGAGCTCGATGTTCCCCACCGGTGAGAAGGGCAACACGCCCCTCTTTGAGGGGCCGGCCGACTGGGTCGCCCCCCACGCCAGCGAGACCGATCGCTACCGGGACGATCCTCCGGCGGCGGCCCCCGGAAAGGTCGTGCTATCAGACACCGATCATCTGTGGGGAATCGGGGGGAACCCGCGCTGGGTCTGGAAGAGCCTTCTTCGAGGCCTGAACCCGATCTTCATGGACCCCTACGAGATGAGGCTCCAGCGGATCTATCCGGCATGGCCGGTCCGCTCCGCCCCGGCCCCCGAATGGGACGGCCTCCGCCGCGCTCTGGGTTACGCCCGCGCAGTCGCCGACCGGATCGATCTCGCGGCCCTGGCCCCGGAGGGCCGCCTGGCGTCGAGCGGCCTCTGCTTGGCCGCTCCCGGCCGAGAATACCTCGTCCTCGTCCCCTTTCCGGGTGGGCGCCTCCGAAGGCTCGCCGGCCTCGTGCTGCCAGGCCCGCTGGCTGGCTCGGTTCAGGTCGACCTCTCCGCGGTCCAGGGGCCCCTGGGGGCGGAGTGGATCGACGTCGAGCGCGGGCGCATCCTTCCCGCCGATCCGGTGGCCGGCGGCCAACGGCTCGAGATCCGGGCCCCTTTCCTCGGTGACGCGATCCTCCACCTCACGACCGCCCGACGCCCGGGCGAAGGCGAGGATCGGGGCGCCCCAGCCGCCGCTTCGCCTGCCGCCACGATAGACGCAGCGTCTGCGCGGCCTCGTAGCCGATGAGTCGCGAGGCGAGCCGCCAGCCCCGGCTCGTCCCCGGCGGGTAGGCGAGGCCGAGGCCCCGTATCCACTTCATGGTCTCGAGGAAGGCCTTTCGATCGTGCTCGAACAGCACGTCGAGCCACCTCGCGTATCGCCACCCGAGGGCACGCCGCGCCTCCTCGGTCGGGCCCTCCGCGGTCTGCTCGCGGAGAAACGTCTCGACCCGCCTGAACACGCGCGCCAGGCCCGTGATCGCCTCGCCCTTCCTGAGCGATTGCTGCCACAAGGAGCCCGGCGTCTGCCGGTAGAAGAACAGCGCGTCCTCCGAGGGAACGCCTCGAAAGCGCCCGCCCGCCATCGCGATGCGGAGCATGAGGTCGAGATCCTCTCCCAGCCGCAGATGCTCGTCGAAGCCGCCAACCGCGTGCAGACAGGATTTCCTGATCAGGGTCGGACCGACATATCCGAAATCTGCGTCCTTGAGAATGCCCACCACCGTGTCCTCGTCGACCGACGGCGACACGAGGGGTCCGGTCGGTCGCCACCGGCCGTCGAGCAGTCCGATGCGCTGCCATCGCGAATACACGACCGCGGTGTCGCCAGGCGATCTGGTCGCGTAGCCGGCTTGCAGCTCGATCTTCCGGGGCGCGAGCAGGTCGTCCGCGTCGAGGAACTGTATCCACTCTCCGGTCGCCCGCTTCCAGCCGGTGTTTCGTGTGGCGCTGACTCCCGCGTTCCGTCCGCACCCGATCACCTCGCCGGTCATCGAGCATTCTCGAAAATACGAGCGGGCGATGTGGACACTGTCGTCGCTCGAGCCGTCGTCAAGCACGAGGAGCTCGACGTCGCCCCGCAGATAGGTCTGTGCCCGGACGCTCTCGAGGGTCTCCCGGATCCAGGCGCGCGCGTTGTACATCGGAATCACGACGGTGACGGCGGTCGTCACGAGTCCTCAGCCGGCCATCGAGTAGACCATGCGAATGTCCCACTCGCCAATGTCCATCAGGCGTCGCCCGGCCACGGTCGGATCGGGATCCTCCGGACGGGTCGAGAGCGCGAGAACATTCGGCGAGTGTAAGGACGTTCTGACCGGCGCGGGGACGAATGCCGCCCCCGACAGCAGCTCGCGCGCTTCACGCGAGAGGGTGGCGGTCCAGATACTCAGCTCGCCGAAGTCGCCCCACTCGACGGCGGCCCGCAGCAAGTCGGAGCGGATCCGCGGGGTCGTACCCTCCCAGTCCACGATGTTGACCCCCCGTGATCGATCCCGGCGATGGGCCTGCAGGACCAGGTAACCTCCCAACCCGTCGCTGTCGCAGAGGACGAGGAACCGATACTCGTGCAGCGGATTCTGGAACCGCCATGCGAGATAGCGTTCGTCCCGGACGTGACGGATGCGGCCGTCGTGTCCGAGGCGGCGCACGAGCCCGGCCATGGCGCCGATCCGCGGCTCCCGCTCCACGCGTATCTCCCCGCTCCGCCCGGCGCGGGCGCGCCCCCCCAGACGGTCCAGCCGGCGAAAGGAACCCCGCGAAGGCGCCAATCGGGAACGCACGTCGCCGAGACGCCACAGGACAGGAATCCGGTCGAGCCGGGAATAGCCGCGCTCGAGCAGACCCGCGCGCCGCCGACGGCGCACCGGACGCACCGCGCCGACCGCTCTCCAGCCATGTATCAACGACGTGGCCAAGGTGACCGGGCCCGGGCTGAGGGTGAAGAGATACGCGTGCCCCCGACGCGCAATGTCGTCGAGCGCCGTCCGCATGATCAGCGAAGACAGACCGCGGTTCCGGTGCTCGGGGACGATCACGAAGTCGTCCGCGCAGGGGATCGCGAACATCTCGCCCCCGGCTCCGATCTCCCACGCGGAGCCAAACATCCCCCGCATCCCGACGACGCGGCGGTCGCTCACCGCCAGGTAGATCAGCGGTGTCTCCCAGAACGGGTTCCGCTCGTATTTCCACTCCAGGTACGCGATGTTCGTCCCGGCGTCACCTCTCCAGAGGTGGCGCTGAATGTCCGCGATCTGTTCCTTGAGAGCGCGGTCGTACGGGACGATGTCGTAGGCCACCGCGAATTCGCCCAGCTGGCTAGCCGGAGGTCCGGGATCGCATCACCCGCGGAGCGATCGGTCCTCACACTTCAGGGCGCCTCGGACGCGTGCGATCGTCTTCTTCGGATTCAGCAGGACGTCCGCGAGCTCCTCGACGGCCGCTCTGAAGATGCGTGCCTTCGAAAGCCGATAGCCGAGGCGGTTCAGCGCGGGCCGATGATACTCGAGAAAGCGAGAGCGGTTCGGTCCGACGGCCTGGATGACGTACGTCCGGTAGTACTCGCGCTCGAGCTGGAGAAGGCGCCGCCGGAAGTCATCCGGCCCCAGGAAATCAGGACCGTACTTCAGGAGCACGATGAGCTCGTCGAGCATCACCGGGCTCAGGTTGCGGACGCGCCCCGATATCGAGACGGGGTCGATCCGGATATACGAGAGCACCTGGTGGACGAAGCCAACCCCGTGGCTCCTCAGGATCTCGTAGGCGGCCTCGGTGTCCGGATGCACGGAGTCTCGGTCGAGAAAGGCCGGACGAGCTCGCACCAGATCGGACCGATACATGACCGTGCTGCAGGAGCCGACGAAGAAGCCTTCGCCCAGGAGCTGCCTTCGCCCCACCTCGCGGCCGCCAAACACGCTGGAACGGTAGGGCAGCCCGACGCCCCAGACCCGGTCACCGGCAAGCGAGTATGACGTCATCAGGCCGGCCGACGGAGCGGTGTCCGCCACGTGGATCATCCGCTCGAGGCACTCCGGATACAGCCAGTCGTCGGCGCAGATGAGCTTCGTGTATCGGCTCTCGCCGGAGATGAGCCCCAGAGCATGGTTGAAGTTGTCGACCGCGCACAGGTGCTCCGAATTCGAGTAGAGCCGGATCCTCGGATCCCGGGCCGCGTAGCACTTCGCGATCTCCAGCGAGCCATCCGTGCTGCAGTTGTCCACCATGACGTACTCGAAGCGCCTGCACGTCTGGGCCAACACGCTCTCGATGCATTCGGCCAGATAGGCGGCCGCGTTGTAGATCGGCGTCACCACGCTGACCAGCGGGCCGTCCGCGCCGGCCCAGCCGACCTTCGACATCACGACCGGACCTCCACTAGGCGCACGCCGGGCGTTTCCTGGGGATGAGGCGGGGCGCGGCGTCGGGCGGGTGGGCTCCTCGACGATCGACCCGAAGGCGTGACACAGCAGCGCGCGGCCGCAGACCTGGACTCATGCCCTTAGCGCCGATGTTAGCAATCCGTAAGATAAGAAAAGAAGCAAAAACGTCGGAGCGCGTCCACACACCAGGCCCGATACTTGGCCGCTCGACGGCGCTCGGCCGCTGGCAGGCCCGGGTAGTCGCCGCGCTCGACCCAGTGCGACCGGCTCACTAGGCACTGTTCCGCTCCCCCAGAATGAGCCGCGGCGTTCGGTAGACTTCGATCTCGGGGTCTCGGTGCTGCTCCGGGGGTTCCGTTCCCCGCAAGAAGGCCTCCTTGTGCAATGGCCACCCCATCTTCTTTCCGTGGCCAGCCACCACGGATTGAGGCGATATCGCCTGCCGAAGCCTCCGAAGCAGACCCGGCCTGAGTCTTTCTACGAGCGCCCGGTACGGCCACACGTCGGCAGTCCGTTTCGCGAGTGGGTCCGCGTTGGACAAGAACACGAGGTCGTCTCTAGTACGCAGTCGGACAGTGGCCTTGTCAGTCGGGAATGTCGTAGCGTCGATGCCCGGAATGGGCTCACCACGACTTGTCGTGAGGATCTGCGAAGGATCGTCCGGAAACCCACACCACCGGTCCAGAGCCTTACGGTCCTCATCGGATAACAACGGGGTCTCGCTACCACCGGAGCAGAGATGAAAAGGGCTGCGGGATATTCTCCGCAGCCCTTCGCTATCTGGAGCGGGAAACGGGATTTGAACCCGCGACCCTCGGCTTGGGAAGCCGATGCTCTACCACTGAGCTATTCCCGCCTGTGTTCCCCTATTCTAGCCCTCGCTCCCCCGCTGTCAATCGCCGGGACCCTACTTGATCGACATGTCGTAGGCCTTGATCAGCTCGTCGCTGCGCGCCTTCCAGTTGAGCCGCTTGCTCGCGCCGTAGAGATCGAGCTGCTGGTAGAGCGGCACCGCCGGCATCTCCTCGATCCAGAGTTTGTTGATCCGGTGGTAGAGGGCCAGCCGCTGCTTCTCATTCATCTCGGTCTGGGCCTGGTCCACCATCCCGTCGAAGTCCGCGTTGCTGTAGTTGCCGAGGTTGCTGCCGGTGCGGAAGAGCGGGCCGTACACGGTCTCCGCGTCCACGGTCGGCGTGCCCCAGCCGATCAGCCACACCGGGCCCGGCTTGTGCACGTACACCAGGTTGTTGAGGTAGTTGACGAACTCGTACGTCTTCAGCTGGGTCTTGATCCCGGCCTTGGTGAGCTGGCCCGCGACCGCCTCCGCCACTTCCTTGTCGCGCACGTAGCGGCCCTGCGGGCTGTTGAGCGTCAGCTCCAGCCCGCTCGGGTAACCCGCCTCGGTCAGGAGCTGCTTGACCTTCCCCAGATCCTGCTTGATCGGCTTGAGCGAGGCGTCGTAGCCGAAGTGGAGCGGGGTGAGCAGGGTGGCGGTCCGCACCGCCTTGCCGTCCAGCACGCCTTTGATGATCTCGTCGACGTCGAGCGCGTAGGCGATGGCCTGCCGCACCCGCTTGTCCGCGGTCACGCCCTTGTAGGGCCCGACCAGCTTGTGCTGGGCGTCGAACTCGTGGGTGACGAACATCAGCTGGAGGGTCCGGATCGACGGCGCGGTGGAGAGGAAGAGCTTCGGAAGACTCGCGATGATGCTGGCGAGGTGCGGCGGGATGTTCACCGCCACGTCGACTTCACCGTTCTGCAGCGCCGCGACCCGCACCGCGTCGTCCGGAATCGGGCGGAACACCACCGTCTTGATCTTGGGGGCGCCCCGCCAATACTGATCATTCGCCTCGAGCACGATCTCCTCGTCCTTGCTCCAGCGGACGAGCTTGTAGGGGCCGGTGCCGATCGGGTTCTTCGAGATGAACGCGGTGTCCTTGCCGGCGTAGGCCTTGGACGGATACATCGAGGCCTGGCGGAAGGTCATGATCGAGACGAACGTCGGCCACGGCTTGACGGTGTGCACCTTCACCGTGTACGGATCGACGATCTCGACGTGGTCGATGGGGCGGAAGTTCGAGCTGGCCCGGAGCCCCGACTTCACCCGCTCCAGGCTCCACTTCACGGACTCCGCGTTGAACTCCTCGCCGTTGTGGAACTTGACGCCCTTCCGCAGCTTGACCTCCCACACCGTCGGGGCCACCAGCTTCGGCAGCTCCACGGCGAGGGCCGGCACGACCTTGAGGTTCTGATCGCGCTCCACCAGCGTGTCGAAGATGTGCGCCGCCACCACCGACGCGGGAGTCTCCTGCTGATTCATGGTGTCGAGCGTCGTGGGGTCCACCCCCTGAGCGATGACCACCTTGCCCTGGGGTGCCGCCCACGCCAGCCCCGGCGCCACGAGCAGGCCGATCAGGAGCGCACCGAGACGTCTCACGTGCATCTGAGTCCTCCTTGGAAGCGGGGAATTTGCGGGGAAAGTGCCCACACTCTAGGCAACCGCTGGCCCGGGTGTCAAGTTCCGGAGCGCCTCACCGGGCCTCGCGCAGGGCCATCTCATAGCCCTTGATCAGCTCGTCGCCGCGTGCCTTCCACAGAAGACGCCGGCTCGCGCCGTAGAGATCCTGCTGCTGGTAGAGCGGCATCGCGGCGGCGTCCTCCACCCAGATCCGGTTGATGCGGTGGTAGATCTCGGCCCGCTTGCGGGCGTCCATGGTGGACTGGGCCTGCTCGATGAGGCCCTCGAAGTCGGCGTTGTGGTAGTTGCTCAGGAACCGGCCGGCCCGGAACAGAGGCACGTACACCGCCTCCGCGTCGTAGGTCGAAGTGCCCCAGCCGATCAGCCACACCGGCGCGGTGCGGTGGTTGTAGCCGAGCGTGCCGAAGTAGTGGACCCACTCGTGGGTGCGCAGCGTGGTGCGGACGCCCGCCTTGGTGAGCTGGCCGGCCAGCGCCTCCGCCACCTCCTTGTCCCGGATGTAGCGCCCCTGCGGGCTGTTCAGGGTGATGTCGAGCCCGCCCGGAAAGCCCGCCTCGGCCAGCAGCTGCTTGACCCGGCCCGGGTCCGGCTTGATCGGCTTGAGCGAGGAATCGAAGCCGAAGTGCTTGTCGGTGAGCATGGTGGCCACCCGGGTGGCCTTGCCGTCGAGCACGGTGCGGATGATGTCGTCCACGTCCACCGCGTAGTTCATGGCCAGGCGCACGCGCCGGTCAGCGGTGGGCCCCGGGTACGGCCCCACCAGCTTGTGCTGGGCGTCGTACTGGTGCGTGTAGTACAGGAGCTGGATGGTGCGCACGCTCGGCGCGGTGGAGAGGAAGAGCTTCGGATGGTTGGCGATGAGGGTGGCCAGGTGGGGCGGGATGTTCACCGCCAGGTCGACCTCTCCGTTCTGGAGCGCGGCCACCCGCACCGCGTCGTCGGGGATGGGCCGGAAGACGAGCTTCTTGACTCGGGGCGCCCCGCGCCAGTACTGCTCGTTGGCCTCGACCTCGATGCGATCGTCCTTGACCCAGCGGACGAACTTGAACGGTCCGGAGCCCACCGGGTTGCGCGCCAGGAACGCGCCCTCCTTCTCCCGGTAGTACTTGGGGGGCAGGATCGCGGACTGCCCCGTGCTCATCAGCGTGTCGAGGATCGGCCAGGGGACCTTGGTGTGCACACGCACCGTCATCGCGTCGACGATCTCGACCCGCTCGATGGGCGAGAACGGGGGCGACCCGCGCAGCTTCAGCTTGGGGTCGACCAGCCGCTCCAGGCTGAACTTCACCGCCTCGGCGTCCATCGGCTCGCCGTTGTGGAAACGGACGCCGCTCCGCAGCTTGAACTCCCAGGTGGTCGGCGCGACCAGCTTCGGCATCTCGGCGGCCAGCGCCGGGTGCACCACGAGTTGCTCGTCGCGCTCCAGCAGAGTGTCGAAGATGTTGCGGGCCACCACGCCCGCGGGCGTTTCCTGGTGGTTCATGGGGTCGAGCGTGGTGGGATCGACTCCCTGGGCGACGACCACAGTGCCGGTGGGCGCGGCCGCCGCGGAGGCGGGCGCACCGGCGAGCCACATCAGCAGGGCCCAGATCAGGAGGATGATGGCGCGCCAGCCGGGCATGGAGACTCCTCTCGTTGTCGGCGCTGACGTCAGTGGGTCGTGAGGTACGACGGGCCTCGGAGTGGCGCTACTCTAGGGACGCCTCGTGGAGAAGTCAAGCGCCCGGGTCGTGGCCGCGGCGCAGGTAGTCGAGCGCCTCCTCGCGCGTGGCGACGAGCCCGAGAGCCTGCGCCTCCCGCGCTCGCGCGAGGAGGCGGCCGACCGCCGGGCCCGGAGCCAGATGGAAGGCGTCCATCACCTCCTCCCCGCGCAGCAACGGCGGCTCCGTCGCGGCGGCCGTCTCCGCTTCCGCGCCCGCCATCAGCGCGCGCACCACCGCGCCGCCTTCCCCCGCCCAGACCGCGAGCGGCGAGACGCCGGTCAGCGCCGCCGCGTCGGCCAAGGCGAGGAGCAGGAGGTCGGACGCATCGTCGCCGAGGGCCCGGAAGAACCGGAATCGCGCCCGCCGGGTGATCTCTCCCGCCTGGGCCAGGTGCATGGGCCGCAGGTGCTCGGCCACCAGCCGCTCCAGCACCTGGCTCGCCCGCCGCGGCAGCCGGAGGCGCGCCGCGATCGCCGCGGCGCGCTGCGCGCCGGCCGCGTCGTGGCCGAAGAAGCGGACGCGCCCACCCTGCTCGGTGCGGGTCTCGGGCTTGGCGACGTCGTGGAGGAGGGCGGCCAGCCGGAGCGCCTCCCGCCGCGTGAGCCCGCCGCCGAGGTGCTCGCCGAGGTGCTCGCGCAGCGCCGCGCCCCACGGGGCGAAGGCGTCGAGATCGGCGAGCAGCCCATCCACGCCCTCCACTGCCCGGATCGAGTGCTCCCACACGTCGAAGTGGTGCGGCAGCGGCTGGGCCGTGGCGCGCATCGGCACGCTCTCGGGCAGCAGCACCGCGAGCACGCCCAGGCGATCCAGCATCCGGAGCCCGACCGCGGCCTGCGACGCTCCCAGGATGCCCACCAGCTCGTCTCGGATCCGCTCCGCCGCCACGCCCGCCACGAGCGGCGCCCCCGCTCGCACGGCCGCCTCGGCGCCCGGGTCGAGATGCCAGCCGCTCCGCATGGCAAGGCGCACGCCGCGCAGCGCCCGCACCGGATCGTCGGTGATCGCGGCCGGGCCGCAGAGCCGTACCACGCGCGCGCGGAGGTCGGCGAGGCCGCCGGTCGGGTCCGTGACCGCGGCGCTGCCGTCGCGCAGGAGGTCGGCGAGGGGCACCGCGAGTGCGTTGACCGTGAAGTCCCGGGCCCGGAGGTCACCGTCGAGCGTGGGCGCCCGGAAGTCGACCAGATCGACCGGGGGTGCCTGGCCCGCCACGCCCACGATGCGGCCGGCGCCGCGGCCTTCGTCGAGGACGACGAAGCTCGCCCCCAGCCGGTCCGCCAGCCGCCGCCCGAGGGCGAGGGCACCTTCCGGTACCACCACGTCGAGGTCGGCCAGCGGCTCCGCGGCCAGCAGCTGCCGGACCGCCCCGCCCACGAGCCAGAGCGAGCGGCCCGGGCCGCCGAGCTCGACCAGGAGCGCGAGCGCCCGCCGGCCGGCTTCGGGAACGGCGACGAGCGACACGCGCGGAGACATCCGCTACAGGTCGAGCAGCCGCCGGGCGTTGTCGTGAAAGATCTTGCGGTAGACCGGCTCGGGGAGTGCCCGCTCCCAGATCGGGCGCCGCTCCTCCTCGTAGTCGTGCGGGGTGTTGGGGAAGTCGCTCCCGAAGACGATGCGATCCTGCCAGCGCACGAGATCGTCGTCGGTGACATCGGCCGGACTCGCGCCATCGCCTCCGAGGTAGATCGGGCTCCGGGCGGCCATCGCCGCGGTGGTGTCGAGGTACATGTTGGGGCAGCGGGGCATCAGCTCGAGGTGCCGCCGCGTCTCCCACTGGCCCATGTGGGCCACGACCACCTTCATCTCCGGGAACATCGTCATCACGCGCTCGAAGCGCGGGAAGCCGTCGTACTCGTTGGGCCAGGGCGCGCTGCCCACGTGGATCAGGAGCACGGCCCCGCGGGCCATGAGCAGCTCGTACACCGGCAGGATCCGCGGGTCGTCTGGATGGAAGCGCTGCACGTTGATGTGGAACTTGAACCCCTTGAACCCGTAGCGGTCGAGGGCCTCCCGTACGACGTCGAGCACGTCCGGATCGCCGGGGTGCAACGTGCCCAGGGCGAGCCCGGCGGGCAGGCGCGCGGCGGTCTCGTGGAGCCAGGCGTTCAGCCCGCGGGCGAGACCCGGCTTGTGGGCGTAGGAGAAGAAGACGAACCGCTCCACTCCCCGGTCGGCGAGGAAGCGCGCGACCAGGTCCGGATCGGTCGGGTACTGGAACTCCCAGCCCGGCCGGCCCTCGAACCAGCGGCGGATCGCTTTCCAGAGCCACGGCGGGTGCAGGTGCGTGTGGATGTCGACGTAACCGAAGCCCGGGGGAGGCGTGGCCATCAGGCGTGCACCACCCAGCACCCGGGCCAGCCCGGCACTTCGACGGAGGCCTCGACCGTGCCCGCGCGCGCGAGGGCCCCGAGCGCCGTCTCGACCTCGGCGCGCCCGAGGCCGAAGAGGCGGGCGAGCAGCGCGGGCGTCGAGTAGACCGCGCCCGCCAGGTACCGCGCGAGCAGCCGCTCGAGCGCTGCGGGCCGGCGCAGGCCCCGGCCCTCCGCGACCTGCTCGGGCAGCCAGCGCTCGAGCAGGTCCCAGCGATAGGAGAAGGTGGGCTCGTAGCGCTCCTCGGTCTTGACGATCCACAGGCCCCCCTGAAGCTCGCCCATCGCGCGCTCGAACTCCCGGGTCTTGGAGGCCTCCAGCATGAAGCACTCCGCCCGCAGCCCCCGGGTGTACTGCGGCGACTCGCGCACCAGGCGGTCCATGATCCGCTTGGCGGTGATCGACAGGCGCCCCTCCTCGTACTCGCGCCGGTAGTCCCCGGCCCGCTGCCGGCCCCGCACGAGGGCGTAGAAGGCCGGGAAGAGATCGAGGGCCACCAGCACCGGGCGGCCCTTGACCAGCTTGCCGTAGTAGACGTGACGCCGCGCCGGCAGGACGTCCTTGAGCTCCCACGTGAGCCCGATGCCCGCGTCGTGGTGCGAGCGGCGCGGCCAACGCGGGGCGGGCCGGCCCACCACCGCCTCCCAGAGGCACCCGACGCCTTCCGGGAAGACGTAGAAGGTGGAGCAGAGGCCCACCGCGTCGACGAAGGCGCGCGCTCCCGTCGGCGATTTCACGCGCCGGGTCTGCGTCTGGCGGAAGTTCGAGCGCCGGCGCCCGAGCAGCGCGGCCGCGTCCATGGCAGGGCTATCCCAGCTCGAAGCCCCGCTCGGTGACGCGGTACTCGACGATGTCGTCGCTCTTGGCGCTGCCGCGGTGCTTCACCACGCAGAGGAAACGGCCCAGCCGGTTGCCCACCCGCTCGCTCCCCATCACCACGATGCTGTTCGCGACCGCGCCGATGTCGCCCGCTGCCACCTTACGGGCGATGAGGTGCTCGAGCTGGGTCTCCTCGGTGGTCACCAGGAGCAGCGTGGTCACCGCCGCGTGATCGTAGCGGTGCGCGTCGATGAAGGCCTTGTGCTGCCAGACCGGCAGGCAGATCTCCATGCCGAGCGTCTCGCTGTCGCGGTGGATCAGCTTCCGGTACAGGTCGTCGAAGATGTACGGCTGGATGTAGTCGCCCGGGACGTCCATCGGCTCGATGCCGTCCACCATGATGCGCCGGCTCCCCGCCCCCAGGTGGAAGTACACGAACGGGCGCACCGTGTAGAGCGCCTGGTTGTACTGGGCCTTCCAGTTCCAGTCGAACTCGAGCCCGTCCGCGGTCGGCACCTGGTAGTCGCGCAGCTTCCCCACCCACGGCAGCGCGTCGCAGTAGAAGGCCTGCATCTGCTCGGCGGGCGGGTACGGGTCGGCCATGGGCAGGACGGTGTGCGTCCAGCGCTTGAGGTCCCAGCCGTGCAGTCGCGCCGCGTAGGCGTGATGCTGCTGCGAATCGCCCCGGGCGTTCATGTCGAACACGATCCCGCGGGCGCCGTCCACCCGGGCCCCATGGTCGCAGAAGCAGAGCCCCAGGTGGGTCTTTCCGATCCCGGTGGCGCCGTAGATCACGGTCAGGGTGCCGGGCAGCAGGCCCCCGCCCAGCATCTCGTCGAGCTTCGGACTTCCGGTGGACACGCGCGTGGTCATAGACGAGGGATTCTAGCGGCCCGCTCGCGAGGCGGTCAAGCAACCTTGACACACCGCCGACGTGAGTTCTACGCTCGTGACATGCCACGCCGAGTGGTCTGGTACCCGGCGGGTTCCCCGGCGGCTTCCCTGCTCTCCGCGCTCCCCGGCGATCTCGAGGCGATGCCGCTGCCCGCGCGCGGCGTGCCGCGATCGGGACCCGACGAGGGCGCCGTCGCGCTGATCGACCTGACCGCGGGCGACGCGGGTGCGGCGAGCGCGCTGGCATCGCTTGCGCTCGATCTGCCGGTCGTGGCCCTGGTCGCGCCGCGCACCGCGCCGCCCGCCGGCTGTTACGCCTACGTGACCGCGCCGGCCGCACCCGAGATCCTGGCCGTGACGCTGCGCAACGCATGTGATCACGCCCGCGCCCGTCGCGAGGTCGACGCCACCCGGCGAGAGCTCGAGCAGCTCAACCAGATCGGCGTCAGCCTCTCCGCCGAGCGGGACACCGACGCTCTGCTGAGCCTGATCCTGAGCAAGGCGCGCGAAATCACCTGCAGCGACGCCGGCTCGGTCTATCTCGTGGAGGAGACGGCGGACGGCGCGCCGCGGCTGCACTTCAAGCTCGCTCAGAACGATTCGGTGCGGGTGCCGTTCACCGAGTTCACCCTGCCGATCGACGACGCCAGCGTGGCCGGTCACGTGGCGCTGACCTCCTCGGTTCTCCAGCTCGACGACGCCTACGTGCTGCCCACCGGCTCGCGCTTCCAGATCAATCGAGAGTTCGACGAGCGGGTCGGATACCGCACCAAGTCGATGTTGGTGGTGCCGATGGTGACGCCCCAGGGCACGGTCATCGGGGTCCTGCAGCTCATCAACTGCAAGCGTGATCCCGGGGCGGCGCTCGGCAGTCCGGCCGCCGTCGAGGCCGCGGTCATCCCCTATCCCGAGCGCTTCCGTAGCCTCGCCGCCTCCCTGGCCTCGCAGGCCGCCGTCGCGCTCGAGAACAGCCGCCTGTATGAGTCCGTCCAGATCTTGTTCGAGGGCTTCGTGCAGGCCTCGGTCACCGCCATCGAGTCGCGCGATCCTACCACCTCCGGCCACTCCTTCCGGGTGGCCGACCTCACGGTGGCCCTGGCCACCGCGGTCGACCGCACCGATCACGGCGCCTTCCGCGAGATCCGCTTCTCCACCGACGAGATGAAAGAGATCCGCTACGCCTCGCTCCTCCACGACTTCGGCAAGGTGGGCGTGCGCGAGGACGTGCTGGTCAAGGCCAAGAAGCTGCCGCCGGGACAGCTCGATCTCATCCGCCAGCGCGGCGAGATCATCCGCCGGGGCCTCGAGCTGCGTCACGCACGGCGGAAGACCGACTGGCTGCTCCAGCATGGCCGCGACGGCTTCGCGGACCGCTGTGCTGCCTGGGACGCGGAGCTCGCGGCGATCCTGGCCGACCTCGACGTCCACCTGAAGGCCGTCGCGGCGGCCAACGAGCCCACCGTCATGGCGGACGACGTCTCCGCCGGCATCCGCGAGCTGGTGGGCCGCGTCTTTCTGGACCACCTCGGCGAGCCGCTGGCCTTGATCACGCCGGACGAGGCGCGCGTGCTCTCGATCCCCCGCGGCAGCCTGACTCCCGACGAGTACCGCCAGATCCAGTCGCACGTGGTCCACACCTACCAGTTCCTCAAGCAGATCCCGTGGACCAAGGAGCTGCGGCGCATTCCCGAGATCGCGCGCTCGCATCACGAGAAACTCGACGGATCGGGCTACCCCGCGGGCTGGCGCGCTCCGGAGATCCCCGTCCAGACCCGGATGATGACGATCTCGGATATCTTCGACGCCCTCACCTCTCGGGATCGGCCCTACAAGCCCGCGGTGCCCGTGGAGCGCGCGCTCGACATCCTCGGCCACGAGCGCCGGGCCGGGGCGCTCGACGGGGAACTCCTGTCCCTGTTCATCGCGGTCCGTCCCTGGGAGCGCGCCGACCCGTCGTGATCCGCCCGCGGGCTCAGGCCCCGAGCAGCGCGGCCAGCACACCCCACGAGAGCACGCCCAGAAGCATCGCCGCCGCACCGAGCCACTCGGCCGCGCGCGGTCTCCTCATCTGTTGAGCGCTCAGCGGCAAAAAAAGGGGGCCCGCCGCGACCGTATGCGCGCGCACGCCGACCCAGACCCGCGAGCGAGTGCGCCGCCGCCCGTCGCTCCGCCAATCGCGGCGCGTAATGGGCCGCCGCTTCCTGCTACCTGTCACCGTCACCAGTCGCCGCATCACCCGCTCCTTTCCACTGCTCACGTCTCCCTCGTCACATCTGCCGAACGATGCCGACCACCTTACCCAGGATGCGGAAGTCGCCACGTCCCGGCTCGACCACGATGGGCTTCATGGTCGGGTGCTCCGGCCGCAGCACCACCGCGCCCCCCTCCCGTCCGAAGCGCTTCACCGTGGCCTCGCCGTCGAGCATGGCGGCCACGATGTCCCCGCTGCCGGCCGTCTCCTGCTTGCGCACGAGCACGAGGTCGCCGTCGACGATGTGCGCGTCGATCATGCTCTCGCCGCGCACCCGTAGCGCGAAGACGTCCTGCCCGCCCGTGCCGAGCCAGTCCGGCCGGAGCGGGATGATGTCCTCGTGGTTCTCGACCGCGGTGATCGGCGCGCCCGCGGCGATGCGCCCGACCACCGGGATTCCCGCCGGCTCCGCCCGTCGCGCCCCCTTATGGCTGGGCAGGATCAGGGTCCGGGAGGCCCGCTTGCCGGTGACCCGCCGCTCGAGCATCCCCTTCCGCTCGAGCGCCCGCAGGTGGTCGAACGCCGCTCGGGCCGTGAACCCGAACTTCTCGCCGATCTCCCGCACCGTGGGGGGCACGCCGTGCCGCTCCCCGAATGTGCGGATGAACTCGAGCACCTCGCGCTGCCGATCCGTCATCTCTTTCACCGTGGCCACTCCTCCCTTGGTCGAGCCTCAACAGGATGATAGTCAACATCCGTTGAGTCCGGCAAGGAAAAAAAGGGGGTCCTACCCGGCGGGCTCACAGGGCTCGCAGGACGGGCACGCGGCGAACCCGGCCTCCCGGGCCTCCGTGACCCGCTTGAAGTACACCCGCTCCGACTCCCCGATCCGTCGCGCCCAGCCGCACTCCCGGCCATGGAAGAGCTTC
>Ga0326726_10002956_pt1 | contig 15588 bp, 13 predicted proteins | sample MHFenrmetagenome_2_FD_207603 | JGI IMG/M metagenome (GOLD analysis project Ga0326726, IMG submission 207603) | Lab enriched peat soil microbial communities from Michigan Hollow, Ithaca, NY, United States - MHF15MN | ecosystem: Environmental > Terrestrial > Soil > Wetlands > Peat | place: USA...
GCTGAATAACAGCCTCACCGGCACCAGCGCGGCGAACGTGCTCAGCGGGGGCGCGGGGGCCGATACGCTGCTCGGCGAGGCGGGCGACGATCTCTATAATGTCAGCACAGGCGATACGGTGGTGGAGCAAGCGAATGAGGGCATCGATACGGTCCTGAGCGATGTGAGCTGGACTTTGGGGGCCAATCTCGAGAACCTGGTGCTCACGGGGACGGGGGCCATCGATGGGACCGGCAACGAGCTGAATAACAGCCTCACGGGCAACAGCGCGGCGAACGTGCTCACCGGGGGCGCGGGGGCCGATACGCTGCTGGGCGGGGCGGGCGACGATACGTATATCGTGGACCAGGCCGGGGATGTCGTGACGGAGCAAGCGAACGAAGGCACCGATCTGGTGCAGAGCAGCGTGAGTTTCACGCTGGGGGCCAATCTCGAGAACCTCACCCTCACCGGGACGGACGCCATCGATGGGACGGGCAACAGCCTGAATAACGTGCTCACAGGTAACAGCGCGGCGAACGTGCTCAGTGGGGGTGCGGGAGCGGATACGCTGCTCGGCGGGGCGGGCGACGATACGTATGGCGTGGACCAGGCCGGGGATGTCGTGACGGAGCAAGCGAATGAGGGCATCGATACGGTGCAGAGCAGTGTGAGTTTCACCCTGGGGGCCAATCTCGAGAACCTCACCCTCACCGGGACGGACGCCATCGACGGGACCGGGAACAGCGTGAGTAACATCCTGACGGGCAACAGTGCCGCGAATGTCCTCACGGGCGGCACCGGCCATGACGTCTATGTAGTGGGCGCGGGGGACACGGTGGTGGAAGCGGCGAACGAGGGGACGGACCTGGTGCAGAGCAGCGTGAGCTGGACCTTAGGGGCGAATCTCGAATATCTGACCCTCACCGGGATCGGAGCCATCGACGGAACCGGGAACAGTCTGAATAACACCCTCACGGGCAACAGTGCGGCGAACGTCCTCACGGGCGGCACCGGCAATGACATCTACATGGTGGGCGCGGGCGATACGGTGGTGGAACAGGCCAATGAGGGCGTGGATCTGGTGCAGAGCAGCGTGAGCTGGACCTTGGGGGCCAATCTCGAGAAATTGACGCTCACCGGGACGGACGCCATCGACGGAACCGGCAACAGCCTGAATAACACCCTCACGGGCAACAGCGCCGCGAACGTGCTGACGGGGGGCGCGGGCAACGACACCTATGTGGTGGGGGCGGGGGATACGGTGGTGGAAGCGGCTGCTGAGGGCACGGACCTGGTGCAGAGCAGCGCGAGCTGGATCTTGGGGGCCAATATCGAATATCTGACCCTCACCGGGACGGATGCCATCAATGGGACGGGCAACAACCTGAATAACACCCTCACGGGCAACAGCGCGGCGAACGTGCTGACGGGGGGTGTCGGTAACGACACCTATGTGGTGGGGGCAGGGGATACGGCGGTGGAAGCGGCCAATGCGGGCGTGGATCTGGTGCAGAGCAGCGCGAGTTTCACGCTGGGGGCGAATATTGAAAAACTGACGCTCACCGGGACCGGGGCGATTGATGGGACGGGCAACAGCTTGAGTAACATCCTCACGGGCAACAGCGCGGCGAACGTGTTGACCGGTGGCTCGGGCAATGACACGATTGATGGTGGGGCGGGGGCCGACTCGATGCTGGGCGGAGTCGGCAATGACACGTATTTTGTCGATAATGTGGGAGACCAGGTGGTGGAAGCGGCCAACGAGGGGGCGGATCTGGTGCAGAGCGCCGTGAGTTTCACGCTGGGGGCGAATGTGGAGTACCTGACGCTCACCGGGACGGGGGCGATTGATGGGACGGGCAACAACCTGAATAACACCCTCACGGGCAACAGCGCGGCGAACGTGCTGACGGGCAGCATCGGCAATGACACCTACGTGGTGGGCGCGGGGGATACGGTGGTGGAACAGGCCAATGAAGGCGTGGACCTGGTGCAGAGCGCCGTGAGTTTCACGCTGGGGGCGAATGTGGAAAACCTGACGCTCACCGGGACGGGGGCGATCAATGGGACGGGCAACAGCCTGAATAATCTCCTCACGGGCAACAGTGCGGCGAACGTGCTCACGGGCGGGGCCGGCAGCGACACCTATGTGGTGGGGGCGGGGGATACGGTGGTGGAGGCGGCCAACGAGGGGACGGACCTGGTGCAGAGCAGCGTGAGCTGGACCTTGGGGGCCAATCTCGAGCGGCTGACGCTCACGGGAACCGCGGCGATCAATGGGACGGGCAACAGCCTGAGTAACGTCCTCACGGGTAACAGTGCGGCGAATGTGCTGGCGGGGGGCGCGGGCAATGACACGCTGGCCGGCGGCCTCGGCAACGACACCTATCGGATCAATCGGGGGGAGGGCCAGGACACGATCGCGGAGAATGATGGGACGGGTGGCAACAGCGACGTGCTGCTCTATGGCGCCACGATCAATCCGTTCGATGTCGTCCTCAGCCGCCAGGTCAACGATCTCCGGCTGGCCATCCATGGATCGACCGACGCGGTCACGATTCAGAATTGGTACAGTGCGCCGACCACGGCGCAGGTGGAAACGATCCAGGCGGGCAATGGGCAAACGTTACAGAGCACGCAAGTGGATCAATTGATCCAAGCGATGGCCTCGTTCAGTCAGCAGACCGGGCTCACCTGGGATCAGGCCCTCGATCAGCAGCCCCAGCAAGTGCAGGCCGTCGTGGCCGCCAGCTGGCAGTAAAACAATATGAAAAGGGAGAGGTATGCCGTCAGAGGAACAACTTGAAACATGAGACGCGGCGGGAAAGACGTGAAACGTAAAACGTGAAGTGGGAATCCTCATATGTATTGATCCCGAAATCATTTGGTCCCTCACCATAAGTGCCCTAAGATGACGCCATGCCAGCTTATGGTGGGAAAATTTCTCCCAGTCACTCAGATCCAGGGGCAACATCGGACAGTACAGGAGCAGCCGATACTGGTCTGATGTGTCTCCTGATTCTCGCCCGGTTTTATGATTTGCCTGCCGATGGCTCGCAACTGCGGCATCAGTTCGCTCAATCAGGGCAACTTCTGTCCGATACGGATCTCCTTCGTGCTGCTAAACACCTCGGGTTGAAGGCTGGTCTGCTCAAGTCCGAGTGGGGCAAGCTTCCTGGTACCCCCTTTCCTGCCGTGGCCAAACGAACGGACGGGCGTTATGTCGTGCTGGCGAAGATCGATGGCGACAAGGCATTGATCCAAGACCCAGTAGAAGGGCGGCCGCTCGTGCTCTCCCGCGAACAGTTCGAAGCAGCTTGGACGGGCGAATTATTGCTCTTTACCAAGCGAGCAAATCTCCGTCTGCAAGATCTGAAGTTCGATTTCACTTGGTTTATTCCCGCCCTCGTCAAATATCGAAAGTTCCTGGGCGAAGTACTTATTGCGTCCTTCTTTCTCCAGCTATTTGGCCTCCTCACGCCGCTTTTCATGCAAGTCGTCATCGACAAGGTTCTCGTTCATAAAGGCTTCACCACGCTGCATGTCCTAGCCGTCGGCATGATCGCGCTGGCCCTGTTCGATGCGATCTTGGGTGGGCTGCGGACGTATCTTTTTTCTCATACGACGAACCGGATTGACGTCGGGCTCGGTGCGCAGCTGTTCCGCCATGTCCTGGCGCTCCCGCTGGCGTACTTCGAGGCGAGACGAGTGGGAGACACGGTCGCCCGAGTCCGTGAACTGGAGCATATCCGGCAGTTCCTGACGAGCCATTCTGTCACAGTCGTTCTCGATGTGTTGTTCACCGTGGTATTTCTCGCCGTCATGTGGTTCTACAGCCCGTTGCTCACCCTTGTGGTCATGGCTTCTCTGCCGCTCTACGCGATCCTCTCTGTCGCCATCACGCCCATGATCCGCGCCCGATTGCACGAGAAATTCAATCGGGGGGCTGAGAACCAGTCCTTCCTCGTCGAGGCAATTAGCGGGATTCAAACCGTGAAGGCCCTGGCCGTGGAGCCGCCGCTCCTGCGCAAGTGGGAAGAGCAATTGGCCGGCTATGTCCGTGCGAGCTTCCGCGCCACCAGCGTGATGACCGTAGCCGGACAGACTGGGACCTTTATTCAGAAGGTCACAACGGTGGCCATTTTGTGGGTGGGAGCCTATCGGGTCATCGAAGGGGATCTGAGCATCGGTCAATTGATCGCCTTCAATATGCTGTCGGCACAGGTAACGGGACCGCTGCTGCGGATGGTCAACCTCTGGCAGGAGTTTCAACAGGTCGGTGTGTCGGTGGAGCGGCTGGGCGATGTGCTCAATACGCAACCGGAGCCTTCCTACAATCCGAATCGAACAACGCTCCCCCAAGTGGCGGGGCAGGTCATATTCGAAGACGTGACGTTTCGGTATCGTCCAGACGGTTCGGAAGTTTTGCGCAAGGTCTCATTCTCCGTGGCACCAGGAAAGATTATCGGGGTCGTCGGACGCTCTGGTTCCGGCAAGAGCACGATTGCGAAGTTGATTCAGCGGCTATATGTCCCGGAACGGGGTCGCATTCTCGTGGACGGTGTAGATCTTGCCCAAGTTGATCCCGCCTGGTTGCGTCGGCAGGTGGGAGTCGTGCTTCAAGAAAACTTTCTGTTCAACAGATCCGTACGCGACAATATTGCGCTAGCTGACCCCGGGTTAGCGATGGAGCAGGTCATGCAGGCAGCCAAACTGGCCGGCGCGCATGAGTTCATTCTCGAATTGGCAGAAGGGTACGACACGCTGGTCGGGGAACACGGGTGTTCACTGTCAGGCGGCCAGCGCCAGCGGATTGCGATCGCGCGGGCCTTGGTTGCGAATCCGCGCATTCTGATTTTCGATGAAGCCACGAGTGCGTTGGACTATGAATCCGAAGCGATTATTCAACAGAACATGGCTCATATCAGTCGAGGGCGGACGGTCTTTGTGATTGCACATCGATTGAGCACGGTGCGACCGGCTCACCGGATTTACGTGATTGAGAAAGGCGAGATGGTCGAAGAAGGGTCGCATGACGATCTGCTTCGCCTAAACGGAGTCTATGCGCGATTGTATAAGCACCAAGATGGCTATGTGCCAGCCGCATAGACCGTAGGAAGGCTCTACCACGATATGGCATTCAGCGCACTTTCACGGCATTGGACAGTCTGGAAGGCAGCTTGGCAGGCTGAGCGCGGCCAGGCACTCGGTTCTATCCCTGGCGGACGATCGACAGAGTTTCTTCCCGCTGTGCTAGAAATTCAACAGGCCCCGCCCTCGCCTATCGGCCGCGCCATCCTCTGGACGATTATGGCGGTGTTTGCGAGCGCAGTTCTGTGGGCAAATCTCGGATGGATCGATATTGTTGCCTCCGCACAGGGCAAGATTATTCCGAGCGGCTATTCGAAGGTGATTCAACCGTATGAAGCGGGGGTGATTGCCGCGATCCATGTGCAGAACGGGCAGTTGGTGAAGCGTGGCGATGTGCTGATCGAGCTGGATCCCACGTTGAACCGGGCGGATCACGACCGGGCATCCAACGAATATCGGGCGGCCAAGGTTGAGGCGGCGCGGCTCCGTGCACTCATTGCGGGTCGCTCTACTTTCGAGGCACCTCCGGATGGCGATCCACAATACGTACTGCTGCAACGACAACTCCTCCGGGATCAGATGGCCGAGTATCAGGCCAGAGCTGCCTCGGCACAGCATCTGATCGATCAGCGCAAGGCGGGGCTCGATCAGACGCGAGAGAATATTCGCCGGCTGGAAGCGACGGTCCCCATGGAGGCTGAGCGGGCGGACGCCTACAAGAAGCTCCTCGACCATGAGGCGGTTACGAAGATGGATTTCCTGCAAGCCGAGGGGCAGCGGATCGACAAATCACAGGAATTGGCCGGGCAGCGCAAGAAGCTCATGCAAGATCAATCCGCGCTCGCGGAAGCTGAAAAAAACTATCGGGTTCTAGTGTCGGAGTTCCAGCAATCCAAACAGGTGGAGCTCTCGACGACCGAGACCAAGGTGGCGTCGCTGGTGCAGGAGGTGACCAAAGCGGGACAGAAGGCGGACTTCCAGCGCCTGACGACGCCGATTGACGGAGTGGTCCAGCAAGTGGCTGTCCATACGGTCGGTGGCGTCGTCACACCGGCGCAGGAGCTGCTCATTGTCGTTCCTCAGGATCATCCAGTGGAGGTCGAAGCGCAGGTTGAAAATAAAGATGTGGGATTTGTAAAGAACGGCCAGATCGTCGAGATCAAAGTCGAAACGTTTCCTTTTACCCTCTACGGGACGATTCCGGGTAAGGTTTTAAGCGTGTCCGACGATGCTGCGCCAATTGAAAAGGTCGGCTTGGTCTATCCAACGCGAGTGAGCATGGATCGGGCGACGATGCAGGTGGAAGGAAAGCAGGTCAATCTGTCGCCTGGAATGGCGGTGACGGTTGAGATTAAAACCGGCCAGCGTCGTGTCATCGAATATCTGCTGAGTCCATTGCTGAAATCGGTCAAAGAGAGTTTGCGGGAACGGTAGGTGCGGGCCATTCAATAATGAAACAGAAGAGAATCGTTCGACCTATAGGAAAATTCCTTTGTGCAACGGCGATCGGTCTCCTCGCGCTGATGGATCAAGGGGTCGGCTGTGCTGAAGGCGATCCAGCCATGCAGTCGAAGCCGGCGCCCTTGCCGACGTTGACGCTGACCCTGCGCGACGCGTTGGCGGCAGCCGTAGATAACAATCCGGACGTGCAACTCTACAAAGAGCGTATCGAAGCGGCGCAAGGCCAAGTCCAGACACAATTGGGGGCCCTGCTCCCCAATCTTTCCTCGAGTGTCCGACAGACCCGGCAAACACAGTATCGGGGGACCTTCGGACTCCCTCCTACCAGGTCCGATCCCTTCAGCGTTTTCGATGCGAGGATCACCGCGACGCAAAATCTATTGAGCGTCAGCTTGATTCAGCGCTGGCGCGCCTCCCGCGAAAGCCTGCACGTGGTCGAATTCGAAGCTGATACTCGGAAGTTCGACACGATGGCGAGCGTGGCCCTGCTCTATATGGAGGGGCTGAAGGCCATGGGCATGGTGAAGATGCACGAGTCCAATCAGCAGGTGATGAGCGATTTATTGGGGCTAGTCAAGCAGCGCCAGAAGAGCGGGGTCGCGACGGGCCTCGACATTGCAAGGCTGGAGGCGCAGTTAGCCAGCGAACGCCAACTCGCCGCGTCGGCTCGTTATGACCTGCAGCATGCCAAACTGAATCTCTTAAACCTCCTGAGCCTGCCGTACGAAACGCCGGTCGTCTTGAGTGATGAATTCAAGGCGGACGTGCTCGAACTGGCCGGCCCGCAGGCGGCGGTGGACGAAGCGCTGGCAAATCGGCCGGAAATCCAGGCGCAGGTGACAAAGATCAAGGCCACGGAGTTGACTTACTCATCCATCACTGGGGAACGGCTGCCATCGCTTGTGGCGCAGGGCGACTACGGCCTCATCGGGAATCGATCGAACAACACCTTCGACACGTACAACATGGCCCTCCTGCTGCAAATCCCCATTTTTGACGGCTCGCAGCGTGAAGGGCGCATCGCCGAGGCACGGAGTCAGTTACGGCAGGAAATCTTGCGAATGCGCTCAGTGCTCAATCACGTGAAGATGGAAGTGCACGACGCTATCGCGTCCTCGGCGGCGGCGCAGGAGCAAGTCGGGATCGCTCGAATCGGCATGCAGGCAGCTACCAAAGAGTTGGAACTTGCCAGGGAGCGCTATGCCGTCATTACGGCCGCGAGTCATTTCGAACTCACCAATGCGTTGACCGCCGTAGCGCGGGCCAGAGAAAATCTCGTCAATGCCCTTTTCCAGCTCAATGCGGCCCGGGTCAACCTCGCTCGTTCGACCGGTTCGCTAAAAACGCTGAACTAGCCGGCCCTTCACCAGCCACACAGCCGTACCTTGGCAAGGATATCAGTATAATACGGCTGTTATCGACGCTAACTTTTCTTTATAAAGCTGATATGCGTTCGGTAGGCCTCGATCGCCGCAGCCAGGGCTTGGCTGCCGAGGGGAATGTTGGCTTCTAGCGTGTCTTCGATGGCTTGATCGTCGATCTCGACATCGTAGCGGTCTTGAATGTTTGTTCGTACTGGTCCCTGCGCGATATCCCGAGGCATAAAGATCTCCTTCCACACTTCCTTTTCGACGAGACAGACATCTCGAAACCGCTCGTAGAGCAGGGTTAGCTTTTCCGGGTCAGTGATTTTGATGCGATTTCCCATCCCGTTCCTTTTCTCTGTTTAATGGCAGTGTCCTTCGCCGCTGTGCGAACCTCCAACGTTCTCGCAGATGGACTCGGTGCTGGTAGCCTGTGATCATAGCAGACCTATTTGTGCGGATTCACGCCGGCAGGTGCAGCACCCTCAATGATCGTAAACCGCATAGTGCCCACTTGATTGACCGCATGAAAGGACTGTTGCCCGAGCGGCGTGATGAACAGTTTCACCAGATATGTCCCAATGTCCCAGGCGTCTCCGGGCTTCTTGAGCTCCAGGAATCCATAGCGTTCATGCCCCGGCACTTCCAAGGTATCTTTGCCGAGCGGCATGGATGGGAGGACCCCCTTCTCCCCCTCACGAAACCATTGTGCGCTGAACTGGGCAGGATCTTCCAGGGGAGCTAACTCGAACACAATGTAGATTGCGGGAATATTTTGATGAAATACCGATCCAGGCTCGATAGGTTTCAGCCGCGGATCTTGCGTGTACCAGCCTTTCCGTCCGAACGTATCCCACTCGACGTCATACCCTTTGGCCATCTTGATCCAGGTAAACAGGGATTGGGGGATACCCTTCTTCTGTTCGTCGAACGACGGGCTCTGCGTGGGATCGATTTCGGTTGTCGTTTGCTCCTTCGGCGCAAACGCATCCCGCGCCTCGACTTCTTGCCAAGCGCAAACGACAACGGTCAGGCAGGCAAGTACGCTTGCCAAGCAGTGCATCCCTTTCATTCTGGCTTCCGGCATTAGCCCCACCATGATTCGTTGTCCACTCGTCCCGTTATGGTATCGAGAGATCTGCAAGCGGTCAATCGTTGACTGTCCAAGAGGCGCATCTCTGTACGCTCTGGGCCCCTGTCTATGCTACTCTGATCAGAGGTCCCTTTCAGGAAAGGATTCTGTGCATCCCACGTTGTCCGGCCGTTCGGAAGAGACTGTGCCAAGCAGTTCCCAGGCGCAGAGTGCCAATGAGCAAGGTCTTCGCTACGGCCTCAGAGATGGCGCTTGCCAGGCCATCACGCAAGGCAGCGGGGAACAATATCTCTCCGCCTTTGCTCTGCTCCTGCAGGCAAGCCCGTTTCAATTGAGTGTGTTGTCGGCATTGCCCCAACTCATCGGGACAGGAGCCCAACTCGCCTCCGTTAAGTTATTACAGTGGTTTCCAGATCGCAAAGTCCTCATTTTTTCCGGCACCATCGGGCAAGCATTCGTCTGGATTCCCATCGTGCTCCTGCCGTTGTTGTTTCCGCAGTGGGGGCCTTGGCTCGTCGTGAGCGGCGCCGCCGCTTATTTTGCTTGTACCCACTTCACCACGCCGGCTTGGAATAGTTTGATTGCCGATTGGCTCGACCAGCATGAACGGGGCGCCTATTTCGCGCGCCGAGCCCAAATTATCGCGGGGCTCAGTTTCTTTGCGCTCTTTGGAGCCGGATGGGTGTTGAGCCTCTGGCAAGATTCCACCGCTGCCTGGTGGGGATTCGTGTTGATCTTTGCCTTGGCCGGAAGTGTTCGCCTCCTCTCGGCCGTGGCCTTGGCACCCGTTCGAGATGTGCATCCGACTGCCCATCAAGAGGCGCAGCAAGGATTTCGCGGCTTCTTTCGTCTGAGCGCGACGAAGGACTTCCGTCGCTTCCTGCTTTTCTCAGGCCTGATGCATGCGTCCGTCTTGATCGCTGGCCCATTTTTTGTCCTGTACATGCTACAGGATCTCCAGCTGTCCTACATCGGCTACGGAGGATGGCTAGCTGCAGGTCTCCTCGGTCAACTCCTCACCCTGCAGGCCTGGGGGCAATTCGGAGATCGATTCGGAAACAAAGCTTTGTTGTCCATAACCGGCTTTACGGTCCCATTCTTGCCGATGCTCTACCTTGTGAGCACGAATCTTGGATTCCTCTTGGCAGTCAATTTTTTAGGCGGCGTGATTTGGGCCGGCTTGGCATTGGGACTGCAAAATTATGTGTTCGATTCGGTCAGACCGGAGGAACGCGCGAAAGCCATCGCGCTGTATAGTACGGTCAATGCAGTAGGATGGTCGGTGGGAGCCTTGCTTGGGAGCTGGTTAGTTGAGCATCTTCCCTCCCGCATCGAGTGGGGAGGAGTCGTTCTCCACCCTATCTCTAATTTACCTTTTGTCTTCTTTCTCTCGGGCCTGTTGCGGTTGCTGGTCTCGTCATGCCTTCTTGGAACCTTCCATGAAGCGCGCCAAGTGGCGAGCATTCCTCGTCAACAACTTCTCTGGGAGTTGCCGCTCCTGAAACCAGTTGCCCAGTTTGTGGGCTGGGCCTTACCCAAATCAAATCGATAGAATGCCGGATTCGCTATCGTGGCACCGGCGGTTGGGCGGCTCGCTCCTGTTCCTCTTGTTTGAGCTTCTCGAAGGCCCGGTCTGCATGGCTGCGCACTTGGTCCGGAGTCGGCTGCGGAAGGGGCTTGGGTTGATCGCTGGCGCAAGCTGTGACCAGCGAGAGGACACACAGACATACGACCATCGCGACCCTGCTTTGCTGCCTACAACTCCGTCGATGATTCATTTGCGTTCTCTCCCTCCTGGTGACGCCCACCCTGTTATTCAAATGCGTGGCACAGATCGTCGACTGTCTGTATGACGCCTCTGTCTACGGCCTCGCGGCTCCATCGTTGATAGTCGACATTGTCTGAGAGTGACCAACCGGATCCCTCCGTCTCATCCACACGCGCTGTGACCACGTTGTGATAGACGACTTCCCCACTCTCGACTCGGATAATTTTGCTCGTAATGGTCACAGGCGGAAGATCGCGATACGTGTGTGCAAAGAATCGGTCGCGCAACGTTGGGCCGTCGATCCGATAGATCAACACGCTGTCTACGCCTAACATCCGCCCCAAACGGACAGCACTCTCTTCCGAGACAAGCCCCCGACCTGAAAACGCTGCTCCGCGACGATGACCGGTATCTGTGAACGATCGATGATCCTCAGCTTCGGGCGAAATGTTTTAAACTGCAATGCTGCCCCCTCCAAACGACTATAGGCACTGGACCATTCAGGAGTTTCCCCACGTGGATACAGTACCACTCTACGCTGGACGTTAGCAGGAATGGGCAACAACGGAGAGGCAGAATGGAACCCGAGCGTAGGGGGTGTCTGCGTGGTGACATTCGAACAACTCGCCATGAGCACCGCCATCGTCAGAAGACCCACCATCTGGACCGTTAAGCCTTGCCTCGCCATGGCCGGTCCTCCCTGCGTTCTCCCAATTTGTTTCGAAGCGCAACCTGGCTTTACCTGTATCATACGCCCCGCTCGATACGAAAACCACGTCAGGCAGATCGCCGCATGACCGACATACCGTAGATTGACTGGCGTCAATTGAAGGGGTATTCTCCACCCCGGCCAAGCTCGCTCACCCACGAGATTTCGATGTCCCTCCACGACCGTCTGACAGAAGATCTCAAACTTGCCATGAAGGCCCGCGACCAATTGCGGATGGACGTCATTCGCATGATCAAGGCCGCCGTGATGAATAGGGAAATGGAGGTCAAGAAGGATCTCGACGATGTCGAAATGAGCCGCGTGATGACGGCCATGATCAAGCAGCGACGGGAATCGGTTGAACAGTTTGAAAAAGGTAACCGAGCAGAACTCGCAGCAAAAGAACGACAGGAAATCACCATTCTTGAATCTTATCTCCCACCGGCCCTTTCTCCCGAGCAACTCTCCACCGTTGTGGACGTGGTCATTCAGGAAACCGGCGCTCGATCTCTGAAAGAGATGGGCGCGGTGATGAAAGCCGTGATGGTTCGTGTGGCAGGCCAACCTGTAGACGGCAAGCAGATCAGCGACCTCGTCCGTGCCAAGCTTCAATAGCCCAATCAGCGCCTGCTATACTGAAAGGTGATTGCACGCACATTCTGCGCGCGCGCATGACAGGAGTCACATGGGCATTCTTATCGTTGACGATTCTCCAGACCAGCAGGTACTCCTCCGCGCATTTCTTGGAAAATCTGGCCATACGGATCTTCTGAGCGCCGACTCGGCAAAGGCTGCGTTTTCCATGCTCGACATGGACGGCCAGGAGCCGTTCACCCGGATCGATTTGATTCTGATGGATGTTCTCATGCCGGAGATGGACGGAGTCGAAGCCTGTCGTCAGATCAAGAGCCGACCGCATCTTTGCGATATTCCCATCATCATGGTCACGGCAAAAAATGACCACCCTAATCTCCAAGCCGCTTTTGCGGCGGGTGCGATTGATTACATTACCAAACCGGTGAACAGCGTGGACCTTCTGGCTCGCGTCGCTTCCGCGCTGGCACTGAAAAAGGAAATGGACTGCCGCAAAGCGCGTGAAGGGGAGCTCCGTCGAAGCAATGAGGAGCTGCAGAAAGCGCTACGAGATGTCAAAGTCCTCAGAGGCCTCATCCCGATCTGCGCATCCTGTAAAAAGATCCGCAATGACGGAGGGTTCTGGCAACAGTTGGAGGAGTACATCGGCGAACATTCCGAGGCCGAATTCAGCCACGGCATCTGTCAACATTGCGTCAAAAAGCTTTATCCTGGAGTTTATCCGGACTAACTGCTACGATTTTTCAAGCGCGCAACTCGTACTCACGGGATATATAGCACATGGGTATCTTAATCGTTGATGATTCGGCGGACGACCGCATCTTGCTTCAGTCGATCCTCTCGGCTGCCGGCTACGACGATCTTTTGGTCGCCGACTCGGCCGCCGCCGCGTTTCGTCTTCTGGGGCTCGATGACGGAAAACACGCTGCCGCCTCTCGAGTCGACCTGATTCTCATGGACATCGTCATGCCGGAGATGAGCGGCATCGAAGCCTGCCGCCAGATCAAGGCGGTTGAACGATTCCGCGATACGCCCATCATGATGGTCACGGTGAAGACCGACCCCGTCGATCTCCAACTTGCTTTTGCCGCTGGTGCGCTTGACTACATCGGGAAACCCATCAACAAGAGCGAAATCTTGACTCGTGTCCGATCGGTGTTGAGGCTGGTCCACGAAATCGACAGGCGGCGAGCCAGGGAGCAGGAACTTCTAGAAGTCATGCGTCAACTCCAGGAAGCGAATCAGATGCTGCTGCGCCTGTCCAGTCTTGACGGTCTCACCGGCATTACCAACCGACGGCAATTCGATGACTTCTTGGATCAGGAATGGCGCCGTGCCGTCCGAGAATTGACGCCGCTCTCTCTGATCATGCTCGACATTGACCGGTTCAAATCCTATAACGATACCCTCGGCCATACATCTGGCGACGAATGCCTCCGGCAGGTTGCTGCCGCTATCTCCGGCGCCGTCAACAGACCGGGAGACCTCGTTGCTCGGTACGGCGGCGACGAATTCGTGATTGTGCTTCCCGGTACTCGTACGGACGGAGCGGCCCAGGTGGCGGAAACGCTTCGGGAGCGAATTGAGGCCCTCGGCATTACGCACTCCGACGGGGGCTGCACCACCATCAGCGCAGGCTTCGCCAGTACGATCCCCAGCCGGAATACCTCCCCCACCGATTTGATCAAGGCGGCTGATCAAGCGCTCTATCAAGCCAAGCAAGAAGGCCGCAATCGGGCTAAACAAGCAGGCACACTCTCTCTAGTCCCGCATTCCCACGAGGACTAACGATCGATCGGTGCTTGAGAGGTAGGCATCCACGGTCTTGATGCTAAAAGTACGCTGACCATGCCCCGGACCACGAACTCTTCCAGATACAAATCTCCACTCAAATCGCGCCGGCCACAAACATCGTTGGCGCAAGTTCAAGCTGCGCTTAGACAAGAACGGGCTAGCCGGAAACGCGAAGCTCTCGAGCGTAAGGAAGCGGAACAAACGCTCCTGGTCGCAAAAGAGGCGGCAGAGGTGGCCAGCCGCGCCAAGAGCGAGTTCCTTGCTGGCGTGAGCCACGAGATTCGGACGCCCATGAACGCGATTATCGGAATGGCGGATCTGCTATGGGAAACGGATCTGACCCCCGATCAACGAAAGTACTTACGCATTTTCCGCCGCGCCGGCGGAAACCTAATGAGCCTGATCAACGACATTCTCGACCTGTCAAAAGTCGAGGTCGGCCATCTGGAGTTGGAATCAACCGACTTTGATTTGAGCGACTTACTTGAAAAAGCCATCGAGATTCTCGCCATGCGGGCCAATGAAAAAGGCCTCGAACTCGCCTGCCACCTTTCGCCTGACGTTCCCTGCGCTATGATCGGAGACCCTAATCGACTACACCAGATCCTCATCAACCTCATCGGCAACGCGATCAAATTCACCGACAGCGGGTCCGTCACGGTGCGAGTCATGCAGGATCCGGAACTCCCCACGCCGGGAGCCATCAGATTGTCTGTCAGCGATACAGGGATTGGCATTCCGTCTGACAAGCTTGCTGTCATTTTTGAAAGCTTCACGCAAGCCCACCCCTCAATGACGCGCAAGTACGGGGGAACCGGTTTAGGCCTGACCATTTCAAAGCAATTAGCCGAGCTCATGAACGGACGAATCTGGGTGGAGAGTACCCTCGGAGAGGGCAGCGCGTTTCATTGCTGCGTCCAGTTGGAAGTGCAACACAATCCCGCACCTGCACACGACATGGTCCCACTCAACCTTCAAGGGGTCAAAACCCTCGCGGTTGATGACCATGTTACTAATCGCCTGATCCTTCGCGATATCTTGGCTGCCTTAGGAGCAGAGGTGACGGACGCTGCGTCCGGACGTGAGGCCATCGCTGAATGGCGGAGAGCCGCTGCTTCTGGGCGACCCTATAATCTTGTGCTCCTCGACTGTCGCATGCCTGAAATGGATGGGTTCCAAGTGGTCGAAGAGATCAGACGAGCCAGCCCTTCCCAGGATCTGACGATTGTGATGCTGGCCTCCGACCATTGGGCCGACGACATCGCCCGCACCTACGATCTAGGGCTGGGTGGCTATTTGATCAAACCTATCAGGAAGTCGGATCTGCTCCAGACCGTCAGCATTGCCCTCGACCGTTCCAGGGGGATCCAACCGATGGCTGGTTTAACCTCAGCGGGACTCACCGCTTCTACCGAAGTCAGGGCACTGCGCATTTTATTAGTAGAAGACTCCACGGACAATCAGCTGCTGATCCGGTCCTATTTGAAACCGACTCCCTATCACCTCGATATCGCAGATCATGGGGCCATCGCGTTGGAACGATTCAAGAATGGCTATTACGACCTCATTCTGATGGACATGCAGATGCCGGTGATGAACGGCTATGAGGCCACAAAAGCAATCCGGGCCTGGGAGCAGGAGCATGACCTTCCCCCCACACAGGTGATTGCTTTGACCGCTCTGGCTCTGAAAGGGGATGGGGTCAAGATTTTCGAAGCTGGCTGCGATGCTC